>WNGJ01020060.1_pt1 | contig 11422 bp, 9 predicted proteins | sample 5400611 | NCBI WGS metagenome assembly WNGJ01 (sample SAMN13153375, study PRJNA577476) | soil metagenome | isolation source: 40 cm soil or saprolite under Garry oak tree replicate 1 | place: USA:California | collected 2016-06-15 | reverse complement strand
AAAAATCGAATGCAATTCGATCAATTGAAACGTCGCGATTTCATTACGCTGCTCGGCGGCGCGGCGGTTACTTGGCCGCTCGCAGCGCGCGCACAACAGCAGCCATTGCCCGTGATCGGGTTTCTTAGCAGTCTGGCGCAGAACGATCAGGGCCTCATCATTCCCGGCTTTCACCAGGGCCTCAACGGGGCTGGATTCATCGAGGGGCGCAGCATCGCGATCGAATACCGCTGGGCGGAGGGCGATTACCAACGCCTGCCCGCGCTGGCGGCCGATCTGGTCAATCGGAAAGTCGCTGTCATCGCGGCGATCAGCGGCACGCCCGCGGCACTGGCGGCGAAGATGGCGACAACAACGATTCCGATCGTGTTTGCGATCGGCGGCGACCCGATCGCGCCTGGACTGGTTCCGAGTCTTCACCGCCCGGCCGGCAACGTCACCGGCGTGAGCTTCTACAGCTCGCCGTTGGTGACTAAACGGCTGGACCTGGCCCGCGAGCTGATCCCCGACGGAGGCATCATCGCCGTACTTGTGAACCCGGAAAATCCGCCAAGCGTCGAAGAAGGCATCGCGGCGCAGACCGCCGCTGCGGCTCTCAAGCAGCCGCTCCTAATCCTCAATGCCAGCACATTAGGCCAGATCGACGATGCCTTCACGAGCTGCAGGCAGCAGCAGGTTCGCGCGCTGATCACGAGTTCCGATCCTTTTTTCTTCAACGAGCGCGCCACCCTGGTAGTGCTGATGGCGCGAGACGCCCTGCCAATGATCTTCGCCGAGCGCGAGCAGGCGAGAGCCGGCGGGCTCATCAGCTACGGCTCCAGCCGAGCCGACGCGTATCGGCAAGCCGGGAGCTACGTCGGGCGGATCGTGAAAGGCGAAAAGCCGGCTGATTTGCCGGTAATACTGCCGACCAAATTCGACGTCGTCGTCAACCTCAAAACGGCGAAATCGCTGCGCATCAACATTCCGACGACTGTGCTCGCCCGCGCCGATGAGGTGATTGAGTGAGCGACTTGTGTTGCGTATGTCGCTAATTGGCACTCACCGGCGGTTCAACGATGTCCGCTCCTACGTCGGCTCGTGGGGGTAAAGCGGAAATGTTGCGAACGGCACCAATTCGACGCTCCTGACCCTGAACCGACATGCGTTCGATGGGATCGAGCGCCGGCGTTATGGCCTCTACGTGAATTTGGCTTCGATCGCGGTTAGGATGCTCATTGCTGAGCCGCCGCCCCGCATCCCCCGTACGCGCGGCTTTCCTAGTCCATAGTCAATCACTATGGCGATGCATCATCATGTCACGCTTCGCGCATAAGCGAAACGAGGTATCGTTTCCGTAGTCGCCCTTGAAAAGCAAGCGTGCCGAGCTTGCATTGGCACTCAACGGGCAATGATCGTGCTGTCGGCAGGCATCACACTCATCAGACCAACCTTCTCTCGGTCTTCACATCGACGCGCCTACGTGCGCGCCGTAGATAAGGAGTGTTCCGATGAAGTCCGGCTTAAGGTCGTCGGCAGCTTTGCTGCCGGGCATAGTCGCAGCCGCGCTATTGGTCGCGCCGGCGCGCGCCGATGTCGTTACCGACTGGAACGTGATCGCCAATGACCTGGTGGCCAAGGACGTCGGCAACAATCGCAAACAGCGCACCTTAGCCATGGTGCATGTCGCGATGTCCGACGCGATCAACACGGTGCAGAATCGCTACACCCGTGTGGTCGCGACGCTTCCGGCCGCACCGGGCGCGTCGGCCGAAGCTGCGGCCGCGACGGCCGCGCGGCAGATCCTCACCCAGGTCTACCCGGAACAGAAAGAGAAGATCGAAGAGGCCTACCAGGCATCGCTGAAGGCGATCCCGGACGGGCCCGCCAGGACCGAAGGCATCAAGCTGGGTATGGAGGTGGCCGAGGCGGTCCAGGCCGACCGCGCCAACGACGGGACTAATACCCCCGACACCTACCGGCCGCACACAACCCCTGGGGCCTACGTGCCAACGACGCCGCCGCTGTGGGAGCAATATGCGCGCGCGAAGCCATGGGTGCTCAAGAGCGCCGACCAGTTCCGGCCCGGCCCGCCGCCGGCACTGTCGAGCGCGGAGTGGGCGCGCGACTACAACGAGGTGAAGAGCCTCGGCGGCGCCAAGAGCACGGCGCGTACTCGTGAGCAGAGCGAGGCGGTGACATTTTGGGAGAACGTCAATTTCGGCCCCGCCTGGCAAGCGGCGGCGCGCGAGCTCTCGATCAAGAAGGAATTGCCGCTCGCCGAATGTGCCCGCCTGTTCGCGCTGCTCAACATGAGCCTGGCGAACGCCTACATCGTCAATTGGGACGCCAAATACACCTACAATTTCTGGCGGCCCGTCACCGCAATCCGCAATGGCGACCAGGACGGCAACGATGCTACCGAGCGCGATGCCGCCTGGACCTCGTTCAACCCGACGCCGCTGCATCCCGAATACCCCTCGCAGGCGACCATCAACGCAATGATCGCGTCGGCGGTTCTAGAATCGGTGTTCGGCCCCCTGAAGGCCATTCCGTTCACGGCGACCGATGTGCGGGATCCGAAGCGGACGCGGCAGTTCGCCAGCCTGGCCGATATGGCTGAGGAGCAGAAGAATGTCCGCGTCTGGGGCGGCGTTCACTATAGATTCGCGATCCGCACCAGCGAGGACGTGGGCCCAAAGGTCGCGGCCTACATGATCGAGAACACGCTCAAGCCGGTACGTTGAGCTCGTGAGCCGGCGCGAAGTCCCGGATTCGCGGCGCGAATCCGGGGCTTTCTGCGGCGTGTGCCAACTCGGACGAGATCAGAATGGACCGACAGCGCCCCACTGCGCGTTGCAAAATCGCTGCCACACCCGCTGACTGATCCTTGCCAGTTCGATATTCTGTCATTGGCTCCCGGCGAATGGGGGACCGGATGCAGCGCGAACAATTGCGACGGCGCGAGTTCATCGCGCTCATGGGCAGTGCGGTCATCGCATGGCCGCTCGCGGCCGCATTTCTCGCCGCGTGTACTCTGGCAACCGGCTCCGCAGCGGCGCAGACCTATCCCAGCCGTCCGATCACCCTCGTGGTGCCGTACCCGCCCGGCGGCGCGACCGATGCGATCGCACGCATCATGCAGGACAGCATGTCGAAATCGCTTGGCCAGCAGATCGTGATCGACAATATCGGCGGCGCCGGCGGCATGATCGCCGCCGGCCGCGCCGCCCGCGCCGCGCCCGACGGTTATACGGTGCTGCTGCATCAGGTGGCGCTGGCAGCCGCCATGACGCTTTACCCGAACCTTGCGTTCGACGCCGAAAAAGATTTCGTCACGATCGGCCCCGTCAACACCGCCGCTACGACCATTGCGGCACGCCCGACGTTGCCGCCGAGCACCATGACCGAGCTGGTGCGCTGGATGAAGGAGCCCGGACAGAACGCCAAGATGGCGCATGCCGGCGCCGGCTCGTTCGGTCATTTGTGCGGCGTCCTGTTCGCCCAAGAAGTCGGTGCCAAGGTCGATCAGATTCCCTACCGCGGCGCCGGCCCCGCGCTCAATGACCTGATGGCCGGGCACGCGGATCTGAGCTGTCAGTCAGCTGCGGCCGCCGGACCCTTGATCAAGGCCGGCAAACTCAAGGCCTACGGCATACTGGCCAAGACTCGGTTCGACGGCCTGCCGGACCTCCCGACGCTGGGGGAGGTCGGCTACAAGAAACTCGATCTTGATTTTTGGCACATGCTGTTCGCGCCCGCCGGCACGCCGCGCCCGGTGGTCGATCGACTGAACGCCGCGCTGCGTCACGCACTGTCCGATGCGAAGGTCACCGAGACCTTCGCCAAGAGCGGCATGGACCTCTTTCCCGCCAGCGAATGGACGCCGGAGGCGGGCGCCGCGCTACTCAAAAGCGAAATCAAGCTCTGGGGCGACGTGATCCGCGCCAACAACATCTCGGCCCAGTAGTAGTCCTCGTTTCGGCGTAGGATGGGTTGAGCGAAGCGAAACCCATCAATTATCCCGCCCGGGATGATCCATGACGAACTATCGGCGCAACTTCGTTGCCGGCGGCAGCTATTTCTTCACGGTCAATCTGGCCGAACGGAACGGGCGCCTCCTCACCGAGCATGTCAACCTGCTGCGCGCGGCGTTTCGCTACACGCGCGCGAGGCATTCGTTCGCGATCGAGGCGATCGTGGTACCGCCCGACCATCTGCACACGATTTGGACCTTACCTGAAGATGACGCCAATTTCGCCACGCGCTGGCGGCTGATCAAAGCAACCTTCTCACGCGCCCTGCCGACAAGCGAGCGGATTTCCCCAAGCCGTCTGCAAAAAGGGGAACGCGGTATTTGGCAGCGGCGCTATTGGGAGCACACTTTGCGTGACGAGGACGACTTCGCGCGGCACTCGGATTACATTCACTTCAATCCCGTGAAGCACGGCCTCGTGGCGCGGGTTAAAGATTGGCCGCATTCCTCGTTTCACCGGATGGTTCGGCTTGGTATCTATCCCGCGGATTGGGCAGGCGACGAGAGCCACGACACGATAGGCTTTGGGGAAATGTGATGGGTTTCGATTCGCTCAACCCATCCTACGAGCTGCAGCATCGCGCTCCTCAGGATGAGGACGAGGGCTACGATGCCGGGACTGTCGGCTTTTCGTTCGTCCCCGACTCCGGCACCAGCGCAGCGGCCTTCAACCCCGCCTTGACCTTGGGCACCGTGACCTTCACGTCGGTGATCGGCAGGCCATGGGTCGGCGCGATGGTCTTAACGCCGAGTCGTTCGATCAGGTGGTCGAGCCGATCGCAATAGGCGTCCATGTTGGCGAACTTGGTCCAGAACAAAGCCAGGTCCGCGAACACCGCCGACACGTCCGGCAGGTCAAGCGAGACCGCTTCTTCGGCGACCAGGCCGCAGTGCCCGTCCTCGTGATAGTGGCTGTAGGCAAAGCCGTCGCCGGGGAACAGCACGCGCTCGCGGGTGTCGAAGCCCCACCAGGTCGTGCGCAGGTCGCGGATCACCGGCTCGACCGCCATCAGCGTCCTGCCGCCGAGGTCGATCTCGTCGCCCTCCTTCATCCACCGCATGCGGTGTTCGTATTGCGGGAAGGCTAGATGATAGTCGCTCACGTCACCGCATAAGATGGCCTCGGGATGGGCCTTGAGGATACGGCCCAGGCCGCCGCAATGCGGCGTCTCCTGATGGGTGACGAACAGATACTTCAGTGGCGCCACGCCGCGCGCGAACAACTCGTTCATGTGCCGCTCGATGACTGGAAAGTCCTTCGGATGGCCAGTTTCGACCAAGCACGAGGCGGTCTTGCCGGCGACCAGGAAGGCGGCATTGTAGCCGTGATAGATCTTGCCCTTGTGGCGCTGCGCCAGACAGTCGCCGATCCAGAACACGCCGGGCGCGATCTCGCGGGGCATTTTGTTGGTCATTGCTCGTTCTCTACTCGTCATGCCCGGGCTTGACCCGGGCATCCATCGAAAAGAAGCGCTTTAATCGTCGGATGGATTGCACCGCAACTCGGGCTTGCCCGAGTTGCGCGATATCATGCGCCGCAAGTCGGGTAGACCCGACTTGCGATGTCAAGCCCGGCAATGACGATGGATGCATATTAGCGCTCCTCGTCGCGAAAGACGTAACGCGACACCGCCACCCTCTGGTCCAGCCGTTTGAGAATCTCATCCAGCATCTGGTAGTGCCGCGCCACCACGTTGTGGCCGCGTAGAATGCAGCCATAGCCGGGCGCGATCGTCTCGACGTCGTGTTTGTCGAATACGTTGGCGATGCCGCGCCGGATCGAACCGGTCGGCGCGCCTTCAAGCCACCAATAGCGGGTGTTCAGCAGGAATGATCGGAGTTCGCGCGCGGACGTCGTGTCGTCATCGTCGGTGACGACCCAGGGTCCGTCCGCACGAGCGCGCCAGACGTGGGTGAACATGTCCGAGCTGAACAGCGTCCGCGTCGCTTGGTCGTAAAGCCAGCGCGTAGCGATCAGGCGGATCGGTGCCTGCATGACATCGATCAACCGGCCCTTTTTTCCAAGCTGGATCGTGTCGGACCGCGTCACCGCGGTGATCGGCATCGAATCCAGGATGCTCCGGCCGTCTGCCTTGGCGCCGAAATCGAACCACAGCGCCGCATCGATGTTGCTAGTGTAACATTGCTCGACATTGAAGTGCCCGGCGAAGGTTTCCACGTTGTTGATCGACATGAACTCGTTCAGCCGCAGCGGGAACAGCGACAGCGGCAGCCCGGGCGCGATCAGCGACTCGATCTGCGCGCGGATGACCGGCTCGTCCTTGCCAAAGCCGGTGTCGATCAGCATGGCAGCGTCGCTTTGCGTCAGCAGATAGCTGTTCGCCACGGAATATCCGCGCGCACTGGCCGGATAGGAGCTCACTCGGCCGTCGAGCGCATAAGGGTGTTGCAGGGCGTAGAGCTTGCCGTCGGCGAGCGCCGCGATGCCGCGGGCTATCCCGCCGGTTTTGCGAGCCTCCCCCGGCGCGTGCTGCGTCAATACGGACATCATGGCTAGACCTTATCGGGCCTGCCCCACGAAGGGAACAGGGCTTACGCGCCTCCTCGCGCCGCCATTGAATCAACGGATCGATCGTTGCACAACTCCTTCGAATAGTTCACATGGCTTTACGCTAATAGGATCCGCTTTGATGCCAACGCCCTCTATTCTGGTAGCAACGTGGGGCAACGGGCTATTCAGCCTCACTGGGAAAATGGTCTCTCAAGAACTCGCCGATCAATCGGTTCGCAGTCTGGCGGCCGATGGACATGGAAGAGCGCTCGCAATTGTTGGCGGGCATTCGCTCTGTCGACGATCCTCCGATGGCGAATGGACCGAAATAGCAAAAAGCGAATTCGAGCTTTCATGCTGCGTACCGATTGGAGACGTCGTCTTTGTTGGAACCGACGACGCACATATCCTGCGCGTTGATCCTGACGGCGCGCAACAATGCTTGACGGGTTTTGACGCCGTAGCGGGCCGCGACAAGTGGTACGCAGGATCGGCGATCATCGACGGCAAGCGGGTGGGGCCGCCGCTTGGAATTCGTTCGATGGCGGCGACATGCGATGGTGCCGTGCTACTGGCCAACGTCCATGTTGGCGGAATTCCGCGATCAACCGATTCCGGGCTAACGTGGCAGCCCACTATCGATACCCGGCCCGACATCGTGATCGCAGCGGCGGCGGTGGGTCTTTGCATCAGCCGCGATGCTGGAGCGACATGGACCATCGAGAGCCGAGGACTTCACGCCCATCACTGCTCTGCCGTTGCTTTTGGGAGAAACGACATTTTCGTGTCGGCATCCACCGACCCTTTTGCGATGCAAGGCGCAGTTTATCGACGCCCGATCGACGAGAGCGGTCCGCTACAGCCTTTGGGCGGCGGCATGCCGAAGTGGGTCGACGGTAAGGCCGATACCAACTGCATCGCGACCCGAGATTCAATGGTCGCTGTGATCGACTGGTCGGGACACCTTTACGTGTCGCATGACGATGGTGCGTCTTGGTCGTGTCCAGTTGACGGTCTAACCGGTCCAAGCGGGCTTCACATCTGTTGACCTCGCCGCGTCACCTCTAGCAGCTTATTAGGTCCTGATCCTAGTTGACGGGTAGTGCTAATGAGCCGGGATCAAAATGGCGCGCCCGACGGGCGGGTAAATGTCCCGCGGGAACGGGTCCTTTTCCGGCCGCAAAAGCAATGCAGGGAGTCTTCACCATGGAAAGCGATCGGGGGCTTATTTTTTGGCCGCTATAGCGCTCCTTGCAGCAATTTCCGCAGAGCGTTGCGACTCTCGCAAACCCGCTCCCATTGGACACCGTCCTTCGGAAATTTCGGTGCCGAAGATGGAACTCAGGACGGCATTTGTGCGAGGAAGCCGATCGCCGTGCGACTGGCCGGCGCGCCCAGCCGCGATGAGTTTATCGCGCATCGCAATGGGGTGACGCAACAGTCAGGCACACACTGCGTCCTTGAGCGGCTACAGTAGGACCTTATCGCGAGCATGGGGGGTGGACATGAAAGTGGCCGTCGCTTGTCAGGGCGGTGGAATGCATGCTGCTTTCGAGGTCGGCGTGCTCACCGAAATCCTCAAGGACATCCGCGACAAAAACCGGTTTGAATTGGTGGGCTTGAGCGGGACGTCGGCCGGCGCCTTGTGCGCGCTGATGGTTTGGTACGGACTGGCTCCGAAAAAAGGAGGAGGTACCACCTCAGTGGATGAAGCAGCGGATGAAGCGATCTCCACTCTTAACAAGTTCTGGGAGAGCTTCGTGGCCAGCACGCGCGCCTCGACTATGTTGAACTTACTTACATACGGCGCATTCTTGGCGGAGGAGATAGAGATACCTGTGCTTGGAGTAAGTGCGCGCGTCTCCTGCTTCAATCCGAGCAGCGCATTCTACAAGGCGGTTGCTGCCGGCCTGCCGAGCCTTGGCGTACGCAAGCTATACATTGATTTGGACCACCTGCTTGACGAGTCTTGTCCAGAGTTCGACCGCATCGACTGGCCAAAGGTAAACACGCGGCTGCTGATCGGCGCCTCGGAGGTTGTCAACGGCTTTGAGACCGTATTCGACTCCGACGTCAATAAGGGAACGCAGGCCAAGGAGGTTCTTTATTGGCGCCAGCGATTGCGGCTGACTCTGTCCGGGGTCGCCGCGTCAGGAACTTTGCCCATTCTCCGCGAGGCTGAGCATATCAAGGGGGACGGCTATTACTGGGACGGCCTTTACTCGCAGAATCCACCAGTGCGCGAGTTCCTCGCGAGAGCTGACGAGGTACCCGACGAACTGTGGATCCTGCGCATCAATCCTCAGCAATGGCCGGAGGTACCAAAATCCAATGCGGACATCAAAGATCGTCAGAACGAACTAATGGGGAACCTGTCGCTGAACAAAGAGCTGGATTTCATTCTGACGGTCAACAAGTGGCGCGACGACCCGCAATATTCGTCGCGCTACGGCGAATTTGCGAAGGACCACAAGCATGTGACCGTGCGCACGATCAAGATGGAGGAAGAGACCGCCGACAAATTACGATATTCGTCCAAGTTTAACCGCAGTCGCGACTTCATGGAACAGCTGCGTAAAGAAGGCCGCGTGGTCGCTCGGGATTGGCTCGACCGCTGGCCTGACAAAGTCGGCTGCTATCCGGAGGACGCTGCGTATCGCGAAATCCCAACAACAGGGCCGAAACCAAAAAAGACGACGTAAGCGAGAAAGAACGGGGAGGCGATATCGTCCTCGTTTTTGCCGCGGCGCCTCATTAGCCCTCATTTCTTCGGGATCGCTCATAGTGATGGTGTGTGGCCAAGTGGGCTTTTAAGGCACTTCGCGTCAATTCGTTGCCGCGCCGAATTTCGGAGGCGCTCGGAGGAAAGCGGACATGCCGCGAGCGGCGGGAGCGTGCGGACCTAAGGAAATGACCTGACTTGGATAATTGTCTTAGCGCCCGCGGTATGTCGCGATCTGCCAGACGTTCCCCCACGAATCCCGAACCGTGGCTCGTCTGTCGCCGTAAGGCATGTCCCCAGGTCTCTCGATCGATTCAGCGCCTGCGGCAATTGCTCGCTGGTAGGCCTCGTCCGCATTCTCGACATAGACATAAAGGAAGGCGGGCATGGCCTCGCGCGTACCGCCGCCGTCGCTGATCAGGACGACCGAATCGCCAATCCTCAGCTCCGTTGGTGCTCCGGACTGGAGCCTTCCTCTGGCGTCGAATACGACTTTCAAAAACCCTACCAAGCGAGCGACATCGTCAGTAAAGATTCTGGGGGTCACAGTGGGCCAGCCGTCCGGCTTGAATTTGTTCATGTCCTTGCCTCCGGGATGGACGGCTGCTCCACGCCGGAGCGCCGCGACACAAGCGTCGTTGCGGTGTCGCCTTCTGGCATAACGCCCCAGACAGTGGCGCAGCGCTAGCACGCACACTGAGGCATAACTATATCCCCCGCCATGTGTGGGAGGATCATCCAGAGCAGCGGACCGCTTCGCTATGCCATCGTCGATGGCATGAACGTGCGCGAGGACCGCCTGCACAACTGTCCGCCGCGGTGGAATGGCGCGCCGAGCCAAGACTTGTTGGTCATCCGCCGCAATCACAAGAGCGGCGAGATCTCGCTCGATCCGCTGCGCTGGGGGCTCATTCCGTATTGGTGCGCTGATCCCAAGGGCGGGCGCAAGCCGATCAACGCCAAGGGCGAGAGCGTGCGCGATCTGCCCACGTTCCGCGAGGCCTACCGCAAGCGCCGCTGCATCGTGCCGGTCGATGGGTTCTTCGGCATTTGGGAGAACTGGAAGGAGCCGGCCTCGGGCGAATGGGTTCGCACCTTTGCCGTCATCACCACCGATGCCAACGAACTCGTGGCCGAGATCCATGACCGCATGCCGGTCATTCTGGCGCGGGAAGATTATGCGCGCTGGCTCGGCGAGGAGGCCGACCCGCGCGATCTGCTGTGCCCGTTCCCCGCCGCCCCAATGCGCATGTGGCCGGTCTCGGCGCGGGTCAACAAGCACGAGAACGACGACCCGGCGGTTGTCGAGCCGATCGAAGTCGCGACGGATGCCGCTTAGAGAGCGCTAACTGCCGCCGCGGGCAAAGCCCGACAGCCCCGGGCGATCCGGAACGATGCGGCCAAGCCGGTGGTGGCGTTTAGGAATTGTCGCATCCGGGCGCCGATCGACGTATGCTCAGGATCGCACGAGCGCAAGCAAGCTTGGCCATTGGGAAGCGCTGCGTGGTTGAGCGACGCAAAAAGATTGCAGTGGTCCTCACCCACGGCATGGGTGAACAGATCCCCATGGAGACATTGCGCGGCTTCGTCGAAGCCGCCTGGGTCGCGGACGCCGACGTCCATTGGCCTTCGCCGCCGGACGAAGAACCCGGAGATATCTGGATCAAACCGGATGCGGTGACCGGCTCGCTCGAACTGCGCCGCATCACGACGCGCTGGACGAAGTCGCCGGCAAACCCGCAAGCCAAGGGTCCGCGCGTCGATTTCTTCGAATTCTATTGGGCGGATCTCGCCGAGGGCACGACCGTCCATGAGGTGTGGGATTGGCTGCGCACGCTGCTTTTGCGCTGGCCTCGGCAGGTGCCGAAGGGCTTGATGGGCGCATGGCTGCTGCTGTGGGCCGCGGCTCTCGTCGTAGCGATCCTTTCGCTGCTTGCGCTCTCGCCCTGGCCCGGCGGCGTGTGGCACGCGGTCTTCGCCGCCGCGGCCGTTCTCGTCGGTTGGGTCATGCAATACATGGTCTCGCCCTATGTCGGCGATGTCGCACGCTACGTCCGCGCCGACCCGCGCAACATCGCCATGCGCCGCGCAATCCGCGAGCGCGGTCTCAAACTTCTGGGCGACCTGCACGCCAGCGACGCCTACAACCGCATCATCCTGGTCGCGCACAGCC
>WNGJ01007764.1_pt1 | contig 11422 bp, 10 predicted proteins | sample 5400611 | NCBI WGS metagenome assembly WNGJ01 (sample SAMN13153375, study PRJNA577476) | soil metagenome | isolation source: 40 cm soil or saprolite under Garry oak tree replicate 1 | place: USA:California | collected 2016-06-15 | reverse complement strand
CCGACAAAGCCACGCCGGTCAACCTCACGCAGCACAGTTACTTCAACCTGGCCGGGGACGGCACGCGTGACATCCTTGACCACGTCGTCACGCTCAACGCCGATCGCTTCACGCCGGTGGACTCGACCCTGATTCCGACGGGCGAAATCAAGAGCGTCCAAGGCACGCCGTTCGACTTCCGCACGCCCACGCCCATCGGCGCCCGCATCGACAGGGACGACGCGCAGCTGCGCTACGGCCGCGGATACGACCACAACTTCGTCTTGAACAAGGCCGGCGAGCGTGGCCCCACGCTCGCGGCGCGGGTGTACGAGCCCGCGAGCGGCCGCGTGATGCAGATCTACACGACCGAGCCGGGGATGCAGTTCTACTCCGGCAACTTCCTGGACGGCACCGCGCGGGGAAAGCACGGCGTCGCCTACCGGCACCGGTACGGCTTCGCGATGGAGACGCAACATTATCCCGACTCTCCCAACGAGCCCACCTTCCCGTCCACGATCCTGCACCCCGGCGAGGAGTACCGCTCGCGGACCATCTACACGTTTGCGGTCCAGCCCTGACGGCTCAGGAGGACGCCCCTCCGATCGCCGTGGCGAGCACCGTTTCCGGCGTCCACTCACTCGTGGGGCGCGCCGGCGAGAGCCGGCCCCGGCTCATCACCGCCAGCCGGTCGCACAACCCGAATAGCTCCGGTAGGTAAGAGCTCACCAGCAGCACGGCTTTCCCCGCGCCGGCCGCCTGACCGATCGCGTCGTAGATCTGCGCCCGGCTCGCCACGTCGATCCCCCGCGTCGGCTCATCGAGCAGCAGCACGTCGGCGTCCTGGTGCAGCATCCTGCCGATCGCCACCTTTTGCTGGTTGCCGCCCGACAGCGCGCGCACCAGCTGGTCCGGACCGTCCGCCCGTACGCGCAGCGCCTCGATCACGCGCCCTGCCGCCGCGCGCTGGCGCCCGAGGTCGAGCCAGCCCCAACCCGCCGACGCGGCCGACAGCCGCGTCGCCGTGACGTTGTCGGCGATGGAGAGGGACAGAGCGAGCCCCTCACGCCGGCGATCCTCACTCAGGTAGCCGAACCCCTCGTCCAGTCGCTCGGCCGGGCTCGCGCCTTGCACCGCGAGCGCCCGGCCCTGGATGACGATTCGGCCGGAGGCGCCAGGGTCGAGCGCGAACAACGCGCGCACCAGCTCCGTGCGCCCCGAGCCCATCAGGCCGGCGATCCCCAACACTTCCCCCCGCCGCAGGTCGAAGCTCGCCTGCTTGAGGGCCGGTGGGGCGGCGACGTCCCGCACGCTGAGGACGACTTCCCATTCCCCGCCGTGCGCGCGCTTCGCTTGAGGGACGGAGTCCGTCATGGCGCGCCCTACCATGTGCGCGATCAAGTGCTCGTCGCTCGTCCCCGCGATGACCCCACAATCAACGGTCCGGCCGTCACGCAGAATCGTGTAGCGGTCGGCGACCTCGCGCACCTCTTCGAGGAAGTGGCTGATGTAGATCACGGCGACGCCGCGTGCCGCCAGGCGCCGGATCAGCTCGAACAGGCGTCGCACCTCGTCGCGCTGCAGGCTGCTCGTCGGCTCGTCCATGAGGAGGATGCGCGCATCGGCGGCGAGGGCGCGGCAGATCTCGACCACCTGCTGGCCGGAGAGCGGCAGCTCGCCCACCGGCCGATCGGGGTCCAAGTCCGGGCGCGCGAAATGGTCGAGCAGGGCCGCGGTCCGGCGGCGCGCCGTGCCGGCGTCGATCCAGCCCCAGCGCGCCGGCTCGAGGCCGAGCAGCACGTTCTCCGTCACGGAGAGGTGCGGGCACAGCGACAGCTCCTGATGGATGAGGGCGACGCCGCGCCGGCGCGCCTCGAGGGGCGACGCCGGAGCGTAGGGCGCGTCGTCGATCCGCATCGTACCGCGATCGGGATGTACCGCGCCCGCCACGATGTTCATGAGCGTGCTCTTGCCCGCGCCGTTCTCTCCGATCAGCGCGTGCACCTCGCCTGGACGGAGCAGGACGTCCACCTGCTCCAGCGCCACCGTCGCCCCGAAGCGCTTGGCGACGCCCTGCACGTGGAGGGCGCTCATCGCTCGTCCAGGTAGCGCCCCAGGGGCGGGTTGACGAGCGCCTGGGTCGCGGCGGAGTCGAGGTTCGCCGCCGTGACCAGCATGACGCCGGTGTCGATGCGCCGCTCGACCGGCTTGCCGCGCAGGTGATCGACCATCGTCTTCACGCCGAGGTAGCCCATGCGCATGGGGTTCTGCACCACGACGCCGTCGAGCTGGCGGGCGCGGATGGCGTCGATCAGGATCGCGCTGGCGTCGAAACCCATGAACCTGATCTTGCCCGCCTTGCCCAGGTCCTGAAGCGCGAGCAGCATCCCGATCGTGGAGGATTCGTTGGGCGTGAAGATCCCCTGCAGGTCGCCGCCGTAGCGGTTGAGGAGGTTTTCGGACGCCCGCTTCGCCGTCTCGCGGGTGGGGCCGGAGTACTGGTCGGACGAGACCACCTGAACGCCGCCATACGCTGAGCGCAGCTGCTCCAGAAACCCAAGCTCCCGATCCGTCGTGCTGGCCGATCCTTCGGCATAGCGGAGCACGAGCACCTTGCCCCGGCCACCGAGCAGCTGACCCAGCCGGTCGGCCGCCATCCGTCCACCCTGCCGGTTGTCGGTGGCGACGAAGCTGATGGGCACGTCGGACTCGAGCCCGGAATCGATGATGAGCGTCGCGACTCCCGCGTGCTGGGCCTCCTCGACCGGGCGCACCAGCCCGCGGCTGTCGAGCGGCGCGAGCACGATCCCTTGCACGCCCTCGCTCAGGAACCCCTCCACGACCTGCACCTGCTGCTCGCGATCGTCCTCGCGGAACGGCCCTTTCCAGATGATGCGGACGGGACCGCCTTCCGCCGCCAGCTCGCGCGAGGCCTGCACCGCGCCGGCGTGGACGCTCTTCCAGAACTCGTGCGTGGTCCCTTTGGGCACCACGGCGATGGTGAGGCCCTGTTGCCGCGAGCCGGACCCGCGGCACGCCGCGAGCAGCAAGGCAGCGAGCAGGATGACGCGCGTCATCCCCGTCATGCGTCCTCCAGGAGGAGTACGTGGACCGTGGCCGGACCGTGCACCCCGACCACGAGCGTCAGCTCGATGTCTGAGGTCCGCGACGGTCCCGTAATGAATGTGATGGCGTGGCTGGCGAGGCCGGCCGGGCTCACCTGGCGCACCCGAGCGAGCGCGTCGCCCATGGACTCGCACAGGCAGTCGGCCGAAAGCAGCGCCACGTGCAGCGGGGGGACGAGCGAGAGCAGCCGGCTGGCCTCGCGCGCCGACTCGAGCACCAGCGTCCCGGTCTCGGCGATGCCCCACTGCGCCGTGGTGACACCGGCGTCGCACGCGAACAGCGCGTCGCGCGAGAGGTCGTTGACGTCTTCCACGACGAAGGCCTCCAACGCGGGCAACAGGTGGCGTACGCGGGGCGCGTCCGAGAGGGCCACGCGCCGGGCGCCCGCCTCCGTGAGGACGCGAGCCAGCGCACAGCCCGCGTCCGCCTCTCCCCGCACGATCGTCCAGCGCGCGCCCACCGCGGTGAGCTGCTCGGTGAACCGGTCCGTCACCCCCTGTCGCGAGTCCCCCCTCTCCCGAAGGGAGAGGGGGCCAGGGGGTGAGGACCCAACAGAGGGGAGACTCGCGACAGGGGGCGAGGACCGGGCGAGGTTTCGCCGAATCGCACTCAGGATCTCACGGCGGGCGTCGTCGCTGCGCATCAGGACGCTCCGTGGTTGCGCAACCCGGCGCGCCACTGCTCGCGAAAGCTCCGCGGCGCGAGGGGCCGGAGGTCGCGCTGCGCCGTCCAGCGCCCGAGCGGCGGGGAGAGGCGCAACGTTCGCGCGACGCGGACCAGCCACTCGTACAGACGCGGCCGCGCCATCACCACGGCGAAGCAGCGGAACGCCAGCCGCTCGAGCGGGCGAGGCTTGCCGGCGCGACCCTCGATGACCTGGGCGCGCAGGTGGAGCAGCAGCGCCGGAATGTCGATCTTGACCGGGCAGACGTCCCGGCACGCCCCGCACAGGCTCGACGCGTAGGGTAGCTCCGGCGCCCGCCCTAGCCCAACGAGCTGCGGGGTCAAGACCGCGCCGATGGGGCCTGGGTACACCGACTCGTACGCGTGCCCGCCGATCTGGCGATACACGGGGCACGCGTTGAGGCATGCCCCGCAGCGAATGCAGGCGAGCGACTGTCGCGTCACCGGAGCGGCGAGCATGCGCGAGCGGCCGTTGTCGAGCAGCACGATGTGCAGCTGTTCCGGTCCCTCGTCCTCCGGACGGCGCTTGGTGCCGGTGAGCAGCGATTGGTAGGCCGTCAGCACCTGACCGGTCCCGGATCGCGGCAGCAGCTCGAGGAAGACCTCGAGATCGGCGAAGCGGGGGATCACTTTCTCGATCCCCATGAGCGCGACGTGCGTGCGCGGCAGGCTCGTCGTGAGCCGGGCGTTGCCCTCGTTCTCGAGAATCAGGATCGTCCCGGTCTCGGCGACGGCGAAGTTCACGCCGCTCACGCCCAGATCCGCCTCGGCGAAGCGGCGCCGCAATGCCTGCCGGGCGGCGGCGGCGAGCGCCGCCGCGTCGTCCGCGGGCTCGATCCCGAGCTTGGCGGCGAGCAGCGCCGCGATCTGGGCCCTCGTCTTGTGAATGGCGGGGACTACGATGTGCGATGGCGTCTCGCCGGCGAGCTGGATGATGTACTCCCCGAGGTCGGTTTCCACGGCCTCGAGGCCACGCGCGGCGAGCGCGCGGTTGAGGTGGATTTCTTCCGTCGCCATGCTCTTGCTCTTCACCACCTGGCGCGCCCCTCGCGCCTCGGCGATCCGCGCGATCACCTCACACGCCTCAGCCGCGTCGCGCGCCCAGTGGACCTGTGCCCCGGCGCGCTCGGCGTTCGTGGTGAACTCCTCGAGGTAGCGCTCCAGGTGCAGCAGCGTCTCGTCCTTGATGGCCCGGGCCCGGTCGCGCGCGCCCTCCCAGTCCCGAGCGGTGGACAGCGCCGCCCGCCGCCGCTCGCCGAACAGCGTGGTGGCGCGGCGCAAGGCGCCGCGCAGCTGGTCGTCGGACAACGCCGCGCGGGCGCTCGCGTCGAAGCTCACGCGCGCGCCGCCAGGACTTCCGCCAGGTGCATGGCCCGCACCGGCGACCCCCGGCGCGACAGCCGGCCGCCGATCTGCATGAGACAGCTCGCGTCCCCTGACACGACGGCGTCCACGCCCGCCCGTTCGATCGCGTCCACCTTCTCGTCCAGTATCGCGACGGAGATCTCCGGGTACTTGACCGAGAACGTGCCGCCGAATCCGCAGCACGCCTCCGCGTTCGCCAGTTCGACCAGCTCCGCGCCCCGCACGTGGCGCAGCAGGCGGCGCGGCTCCTCACGGATCCCCAGGTCGCGCAGCCCGTGACAGGCGTCGTGCCAGGTGAGCCGGCCCGAGAAGCTGGCCCCGACGTCCTCGACACCCAGCGTGTTGACGAGGAACGCGCTCAGCTCATGCGTCCGCTCCGCCAGCGCCGCCGCCCGCGCGCGCCAGCCCGCGTCCTCGAACAGCTGCTCGTAGTGGTGCAGCATGGCGGTGCACGATCCCGAGGGACTGACGATCGCGTCGGCGCCGCTCGCTTCGAAGATCCGGATGAGCCGCCGGGCCAGCGCGCGCGCCTCGTCACGGTACCCGGTGTTGAACGCGGGCTGCCCGCAACAGGTCTGGCGCTCGTCGAACTCCACGGTGCACCCGGCCCGCCGCAGCACCGCCACGGCGCCGACGGCCGCCGCCGGCCAGAGCTGGTCCGCCAGACAGGTCACGAACAGCGATACGCGCATCGCAGGTCTCCTACAGAAGGGTGACCACGCCCTTGACGTAATCCGGCGCCCGGTGATCGCCCGTGAACGCGCGCGAGACGTCGTCGAGCGACGCGTAGCGGTGCGTGATCAGCGGTGCCACGTCCACCTGCCCGCGCTCGATCAGGCGCAACGCGCGCCGGTAAGTGGACGGCCGGCCGTCGCGCTCGAAGCCGCCCGAGGCGCCCACCGGCGACAGCAGCACCGGCTCCAGAAACTGGAGCGCGCTCAACACGCTCACGTCCACGCCCGCATGCCCCTGCCCATATAGCACCACCGTCGCCTGCTTCCTGATCAACCGCGCGACGGACGCGAGCGCTTGCCCCGATCCCGTGGCTTCGATCAGCAGCTCGGCGCGACGCCCGCCGGTGCGCTCCTGCACTGCCTCCACCGGGTCCGTCGTGGTGGGATCGATCGCCTCCGCGCCGAACCGCTCGGCCAGCGCGCGTTTGCCGGGCGTGGGCTCGATCACAAGCAGCAGCCCGTCGAACCCCAGCACGGTGCGGAGATACTGCGCCCAGAGCAGGCCTGCGGGACCCGCGCCGCAGATCAGCACGCAGCGGACGCGCCTTCCCGTGTCGCCGTACAGGGTGTAGCGCGCCAAGCTGCGGACCAGCCGGTCGGCCGAATGCACCACGCACCCCAGCGGTTCGGCCAGGGCCGCGGTGGCGCCGCTCAGGTCTGACTCGATGCGCACCGCGTTCACCGCCGGAACGGCGACGCATTCGGCCAGGCCTCCCGGGAGGCCCGTGATCCCATGTTCGCGATAGGTCTCGCACTGATGCGAGTCGCCGCTGGCGCAGTACTCGCACAGCGGTGAGCGCCCCTCGCTGACGCAGCTCCTCCCCTGATCGACCACGACGCGGTCGCCGGGACGCAGGTCGCGCACCTCCGCCCCCGTGGCCTCCACGACGCCCGCGATTTCGTGCCCCAGGATCTGTGCCTGCTCGGCGAGGCCGATCGGCCGGCCCCGAGCGTCGCGGTTGTAGTTCGCGTGCCCGGCAAAGATGTGAAAATCCGTACCGCACAACCCCACGGCGGCCATGCGCACCAGCACGTCGCGCGGCCCCGGGAGGGGTGCGGGGATGTCCCGCACCTCGATGCAACCGACGTCCACGAGGGCCGCGGCGCGCATACGACCTCAGTGCGCTCCAGGGCTCGACATCTCGAGCACCAGGACGGACGCGATCGTGCTTGGCGGCACGGGCGGCAGCTCGACGATGGGACCCGAGTCCGACGGCTCGACGGCGAGAGACTTCCCGTCGCCGAGCAGATAGGCGCGCAGCGGCGGCTGCTTCACGCCGGTCAGCTGGAGGCGGTGGTCCTTGGGCCAGTCGAAGACGTGGGCGTAGACTCGCCCCTGCTTCGTCGTGTAGCGTCCCCACACCGGCATGCCGTAGGGGCTCGCCGTCGTGCCGTACACCGCGTCTCCGTTCGCCGCCAACCACTCGCCCATCTCGTGCAGCCGCGACGCGATCGGTGCGGGGATCAGCCCTTCGGCCGTAGGGCCGACGTTGAGCAGAAAGTTGCCGCCCTTCGACGCCACGTCGATCAAGGTGCGAACCAGCGTGCGCGGGTCTTTCCAATCGTCGTCGTAGGACTTGAAGCCCCACGTGTCGTTCATCGTCATGCACGTTTCCCAATCGACGCCCGGGAGCCCCTCCGCAGGCACCCGCTGCTCAGGCGTGCCGAAGTCGCCGAGCCCGACCTGGCCTTCCTTGTTGAGCCCGCTCAGCCCCTGCCGCGTGTGCCCCACCCGGTTGTTGACGATCAGGCCCGGCCGGATGGAGCGCACGTAGGCGTACAGCTCCCGTCCCCGCTCGTCGCTCCAGTCGGCGACCCAGTCACCGTCGAACCACAGGACGTCGATCTCGGGATACTGGGTGAGCAGCTCCCTGAGCTGGGGCTTCATGTAGGCCTCGACGTAGCGGCCGAAGTTGGGGTTGCTCCAGGTGCGCGAGTTGTAATCGGGGAAGTTGGGCCCCTGGGCGTCGGGGTGGTGCCAATCCATGATCGAGTAGTAGACGCCGAACCTGAGCCCCGCGCGATGGGCGGCCTGCGCCAGGGCCTTGATCGCGTCGCGCTTGTACGGTGTCGCGTCCACGATGTCGTAGCTCGAGACCTTCGAGTCGAAGATCGCGAAGCCGTCGTGGTGCTTGGACGTGATGACGATGTACTTCATACGCGCGTCCTTGGCGATGCGGACCCACTCGTCGGGATCGAAGCGGGTCGGGTTGAAGCGATGCGCGTACTCCTCGTACTCCGGGATCGGGACGTGCGCCCGCGCCATGATCCACTCGCCGATCCCGGCGATTCGCTCGCCTCGGTGCGTCCCGGCCGGCACGGCGTAGACGCCCCAGTGAATGAACATCCCGAACCGCGCCTCGCGCCACCACGCCATGCGCGCGTCGCGCTGCGCCGGTGTTTCTGCGACGGGGGTCTGCGCGGCGGGCGTCGAAACGGCGCCGATGGCGAGGGCCATCGTGAGCAGGGTAACTCGGACACTTGTCATGGATGCCTCCAGGCTGGTCCGTCCGGATACGCGTATGTCGCGAGGCTCGCCGGCCGCATCGCGATGCTGTAGCCCGGCGCTGCCGGCGGCATGTAGCGACCGTTGCGCACGACCACGGGGTCCAGGAAGTGCTCGTGCAGGTGGTCCACGTATTCGACCACGCGGTCCTCGAGCGAAGCACTGACGCAGATGTAGTCGAAGATCGCGAGGTGCTGCACGTACTCGCACAGGCCTACGCCGCCGGCGTGCGGGCAGACCGGCAGCCCAAACTTCGCCGCGAGCAGCAACACGGCCAGCACTTCGTTGACGCCGCCCAGCCGGCAGGCATCGATCTGACAGAAGCGGACGGCGCCGGCCTGCATGAGCTGCTTGAACATCACGCGGTTGTGACACTGCTCCCCGGTCGCGACGCCGATCGGCGCGATCGCCTTGGCGATGGCGGCGTGGCCCAGCACGTCGTCGGGGCTGGTCGGCTCCTCGATCCACCAGGGATCGAAGCGGGCCAGCTCGCGCATGCTGGCGATCGCCTCGTCCACCTCCCACACCTGATTGGCGTCGAGCATGAGCTTCCGCTCGGCGCCGATCTCGTGGCGCACGAGGGCCGCCCGCCGCACATCGTCGGCCAGGTCGCGGCCCACCTTGATCTTGAAGTGTGTCCACCCGGCCCCGACGCCCTCGCGGCACAGCCGCGCGATCTTCTCGTCCGGGTAGCCGAGCCAGCCCGCCGACGTCGTGTAGGCGGGGTAGCCGCAGCGCCGGATCTCGGCCGTCCGCGCGGCGCGCGTCGGCTCGTTCGCGCGCAGCAGGTCGAGCGCGTCTTGCGGCGTGAGCGCGTCCGTCAGGTACCGGAAGTCGATGCAGCTCACCAGCTCCTCGGAACTCATGGCGGCGAGCAGCTGCCACAGCGGTCTGCCTTCCGCCTTGGCATACAGGTCCCACACCGCGTTCACGAGCGCCGCCGTGGCGAGGTGCAGGACGCCCTTCTCGGGACCCACCCAGCGCAGCTGCGAGTCGCCGGTCAGGCGCCGCCAGAAGCCCGCCATGTCGGCCTTGATCTGCTCCAGCGTGAGCCCCATGACGAGCGGCGCGAGCGCCTGAATCGCCGCCACACATAGCTCGTTCCCGCGCCCGATCGTGAAGGTGAGACCGTGCCCCTCCGCGCCGTCCGGGCGATCGGTGCGCAGCACGACGTACGCCGCTGAATAGTCCGGGTCCGGGTTCATCGCATCGGAGCCGTCGCGCGCACGGCCCGTCGGGAACCGGATGTCGAGCGCGTCAACGCGAGTGATCGTGGTCGGCATGGCTCACATGGCCGTGAAGCCGCCGTCGACGGGAAGCGCGACGCCGGTGATGAAAGACGCCTCGGGCGAGACCAGCCACAGCGCGGCCGCGGCGCACTCCTCGGGCGAGCCCAGACGCCCCATCGGTTGCGCGCCGCCGTACGCCGTCCAGGCGGCCGCGGGGTCGGGCATCGCGTCCGCGAATTGGCGCAGCATCGGCGTGTCGATGATACCGGGACAAAGGGCATTGACGCGGATGCCGGCCGCGGCATAGTCGAGCGCCAGGGCCTTGGCGAGCAGGACGATGGCGCCCTTCGAGGCGCAGTACACCGGCGAATCGGTCTGCCCGACGAGCCCAGTCTTGCTGGCCGTGAACAGGATCGTGCCGCCGTCCGGCTGCCCCCCCATGATCGGAATGGCGTGGCGCGCGGCGTAGAGGGGTCCCTTTACGTTCACCTCGAGCACGCGCTCGATCTCCTGGTCGGCGCTGTCGGGGAGGCGCTTGGGGAGGTTCACCCCCGCGTTGCAGAACAGGATGTCGAGACGGTGGTAGCGCTCGACGCACGCGTCGATCATCCGCTCGTTATCGCCGCGGCTGCCGACGTCGGCGTGGACGAAGCAGGCCGTCCCTCCCGACCGGGCGATCGCGCGCGCCAGCATCTCGCCCTGGGCGTCCTCGACGTCAGCCAGCACGAGGCAGGCGCCTTCCTGCGCGAAGCGAAGGGCGCTCGCGCGCCCGATGCCGGTGCTCGCGCCGGTGATCACGGCGGCTTTTCCCTGGAGGCGCATGTCAGCGGTAGGCACGGAGCCGTTGGCACGACGAGCCGAGACCGTCGATGCCGAGCTCCACCTCGTCTCCGTCGACGAGGTAGCGCGGCGGGTTCTGACCGAGTCCCACGCCGGGGGGCGTGCCCGTGGAAATGACATCGCCGGGGAGGAGCGTCATGAACTGGCTCACGTAGCTCACGAGCGTCGGTACGTCGAAGATCAGCTCCCCGGTCGAGCCACACTGCTTGCTCTCGCCGTTCACCTTGAGCCACAGGCGCAGGTCATTCACGTCTGGGATCTCGTCGGGAGTGGCGAGGAAGGGGCCGAGCGGCGCGAAGGTGTCGCAGCTCTTGCCCTTCACCCATTGGCCCCCGCGCTCCAGCTGAAAGGAGCGCTCCGAGTAGTCGTTATGGAGCATGTAGCCCGCGACGTGCTCCAAGGCACGGTCGCGCTCGACGTACGTCGCGCGGCGCCCGATCACGACCGCCAGCTCCACCTCCCAGTCGGTCTTGGTGCTGTTGCGCGGAATGATGACGTCGTCGTTCGGTCCCGAGACGGCGCTCGTGGCTTTGAAGAACAGCACTGGCTCCGCAGGGACAGCCATGCCGGACTCGCGGGCGTGGTCCCGATAGTTGAGGCCGACGCACACGATCTTGCTCGGCCGGCACACGGGCGGGCCCAGGCGCATCTCCGGCGGCACGACGGGTGCTCCGGCCCCGTCGCGGTCCAACCAGCGCGCCAGTCGCTCCAGACCGCCCGAGCCGAAGAACGCCTCGTCGTAATCCGCGCCGAATCCCGACGCGTCGATGCGCCGGCCGTCGGGGAGGAGCAGCCCCGGGGCCTCGCGGTTCGGCTCACCGAATCGGATGAGTTTCATCGCTCACATCTTGAGGGTCACGAAGCCACCGTCGATCGCGTAGTTGCTGCCGGTGATGAACGCCGCCGCGTCGGAGCAGAGGAACAGCGCCAGCTCGGCGATCTCCTCCGGCCGGCCCATG
>WNGJ01021868.1_pt1 | contig 11423 bp, 9 predicted proteins | sample 5400611 | NCBI WGS metagenome assembly WNGJ01 (sample SAMN13153375, study PRJNA577476) | soil metagenome | isolation source: 40 cm soil or saprolite under Garry oak tree replicate 1 | place: USA:California | collected 2016-06-15 | reverse complement strand
CAATTGAGCAGCGGCTCGCCCATCCCCATGAACACGACGTTGGTTGGCTGGGCGGCCGGATCACGCCGCACCGCCTCGCGCACCTGCCCCGCGATCTCGCCTACGGAGAGGTTGCGGCGGAATCCCATCCGCCCCGTGGCGCAGAACACGCACCCCAGGGCGCACCCCACCTGGGACGAGATGCACAGCGTGCGGCGCGTTCTCTCGGGGATCAGTACGGACTCGATCGCCTCACCGTCGGTGAGCTTCCACAAGAACTTCTCCGTCCCGTCGCTGGATTGTTGAGCGGCGTCGCAGGTCAGTTGCGCCAGCGGGAACGCATCCGCGAGCTGTGCCCGCAGCGCGGCGGGAAGGTCCGTCGCGTCCGCCCAGGAGCCGACCGGACGCTGCCACAAGCGCGGCAGGATTTGCGTGACCCGGTAGGCCGGCTCGGCGCGCGTCGCCAGCCATTGGGCGAGCGCGGCACGTGCCGCGTCCGGCGTGAGGGAGAGCAGGTCCGTCACGGTATCCGCCCCTCGAGACCCACGCGGTAGGCCGCTCCGATGTCGTTCACGCCGAAGTCCCGCGCGAAGCTCACCCGATAGCGCCCGACCCCCACTCGCATCCCCGCGACCGCCCGCCACCCCGCCTGCCCGTAGCTGCCTTCGCGCTGCACCACGAGATCGGAGGCGAACTGCGCGCCGAGCTCGAAGCCCGCCCCGAATTGATGATCCGCCGTGAAGCCGTGCGCCGTCGCGACGCCGTAGCGGGCGCGTACCGCCGCCCGGCTCCCCCATAGCGGGCCGTGCCACACACGCAGCTCGACCCCGCCGTACAGGTCCTGCGCCGGGTCAGCCGTGGCGAGGCGGGAGAAGCAGTGCGTCGCGACGGCGAGCGTCACCGCGTCCGAAAAGGTATGACGCGCGCCGAGGTCGAGTGTCCAGCGATCGGACCCCTGGACGTCGAGACGCGTGTCCTGATAGGCGAGCGTCGCCCCCAGCGCGGTGCCGCCCCGTGCCACGCTCCAGTTCGCGCCCAGTGTCTGCGTGTAGTACGGGATCGCGCCGGGATCGGGGTCGGGGCTGAGCGACGTGCGGACCAGATCTCCGATACCCATACGGCCGTACACCAGTCCCACCCGACCGAGTGGCCGCACGCGCGCACGCACAGTCACGAGCACACCCGAAGCGTTGACGGTCGGCGCCGTCTCGATCACGTCGAGGGCGAGGCTGACGCGCTCCGGCGTCGTCGGCTGGGCCGGATTCCAGAACGCGGCCGCGCCGCCCGTCGCGAGGGCGGGCGGAACGGGGAGCGTGGTGGCGGCGACCCGCCAGAGCTCGGTGCCGGCGCCCTGTTGACCCCACAGCACGGCCGGGGCGAACCCCGCGAGGAGCAGGGAGATGCGTTGCATGGCGAACGTGTACCAACTTAACTATCTTCAAGCGTTTAGGACACTTGGACGACCGTGCGCCTGTCTGAGCTGCTGTCTCCCGCTCGCATCCGGGTACCCCTCAAAGCCGCAGACAAGGAGGGGGTGCTCCGGGAGCTGGTGGAGATGGTAGGCAACAGTGGACTCTCGGACGAAGTGCTGGGGGCCATCCTCGAGCGCGAGCGCCAGTTCCCGACCGGGATCGGGTACGGTGTGGCCGTGCCCCATGGCAAGACTCCCGCGTTGTCGGCCTTGGTGGTCGTCGCAGGGACGACCCCGGCGCCGGTACCCTACGAGACGATCGACGGTGAGCCGGTGCGCTTGTTCTTTCTGCTGGCCGGGCCCGAGTCCGCAGCCGGAGCGCACGTCAAGGCGTTGAGCCGCATCTCCCGGCTGGTGCGGCAGGAGCCGGTGCGCGGTCGGCTGCTGGGCGCGCGGACACCGGAAGAGTTCTACCGGGCCGTGTGCGAAGCGGAGGGAGCATAGACAACGTGAGTCGGACGTCCAGGCGCACGCACCGCTGCGGCGAGCTGCGGGCGCAGCACGTGGGGCAGCGGGTGCGGCTGGCCGGGTGGGTGCACCGGCGCCGCGACCTGGGCGGGATCGTGTTCATCGATCTGCGCGACCGCGCGGGGATCGTGCAGGTCGCCGTCGGCCCGAGCGCGCCGGAAGACGTCCGCCGGGCCGCAGCCGGGCTGGCCAGCGAGACGGTGGTCGAACTGGAGGGCGAGGTCGTCGCGCGCCCCGGGAACATGCGGAACCCAGAGCTGGCGACCGGCGAGGTCGAGGTCCACCCGTCGAAGCTCGCGGTCGTCGGACCCGCCGTGACGCCCGCGATTCCGGTGGCCCGCGGCAAGGGCGAGGAGCTCCCCGCCGAAGAGCTGCGGCTCAAGTACCGCCACCTCGACCTGCGCCGCCCGGAGATGCAGGCGAACCTCGTACTGCGCCACCGGCTGCTGCAGCGGGCCCGGCGCACCCTCGCCGAGCTCGAGTTCCTGGAGATCGAAACGCCGATCCTCACCAAGCCGACCCCGGAGGGGGCGCGCGACTACGTGGTCCCATCGCGCGTGCATCCCGGGGAGTTCTACGCGCTGCCCCAATCGCCGCAGATCTACAAGCAGCTGCTCATGGTCGCGGGGTTCGACCGCTACTTCCAGATCGCGCGCTGCTTCCGCGACGAGGATCTGCGCAACGACCGCCAACCTGAGTTCACGCAAATCGACCTCGAGGCGTCGTTCGTCGGGGTGGAGGACGTGCTCGGCTTCGTCGAGGCCGTGCTGGTGGCGCTGTGGGACGAGGCGGGCCAGCGGGTGGCGCGGCCGTTCCCCCGCATCCCGTGGCGCGAGGCGATGGAGCGCTACGGCACCGACAAGCCGGACCTGCGCTACGAGCTCGCGATCGCCGACTGGACCGCCCAGGTCGGCCCGCTCGGCGTGCCGTTCTTCGAGTCGGCCCTGAAGAACGGGGCGCGGGTGCGGGGTCTCGCGGTGAAAGGCGGCGCCGCGTTGTCCCGCAAGGACGTGGACCAGCTGGCGGAGACCGCCAAGCAGCTGGGCGGCTCCGGACTGGCGTGGGTCAAACGCCAGGGCGAGCAAATATCGGGCTCGGTCGGCAAGCACTTCACCGCCGCGGCGCTCGGGGCGCTGGGCGTCGGGGACGGCGATGTGGCGCTGCTCGCCGTAGGGCTGGACCGGTTGACCTCACCGGTGCTCGATCGGGTGCGCCGCGAGGTGATCCGCCGGCTCGGCACCAAGCCCACGGCGGCGCACGCCTTCGCCTGGGTGGTGGACTTTCCGCTGTTCGAGCCCGATCCCGAATCGGGGAAGCCGGTGTTCGCACACCACCCCTTCACATCACCGCACCCTGACGACCTCGCGGGGGGGAAGCTCGACAGCGACCCGTTCGCCTGCCGCGCGCTGCATTACGACGCGGTGTACAACGGCACCGAGCTCGGCTCGGGGTCGATCCGCATCATCGATCCGGCCGTGCAGCGGAGGATCTTCGCGCTGCTCGGGCTCGCTCCGGCGGACGCCGAGGCCCGGTTCGGGTTCCTGCTCCATGGCTTGCAGGCGGGCGCGCCGCCCCACGGCGGCTTCGCGATCGGGTTCGACCGGGTCGTGATGCTGCTCGCGGATGCCGGCTCGTTGCGCGACGTCATCGCATTTCCGAAGACGACGGCCGCCCGCGCGCTGTTCGAGGGCGCGCCGGCTCCGGCCAACCCGGCTGACCTGCGCGCGTTGCACATCAAGGTGGAGCGATGAGCGACGACATCATGCATCGGCTATCGACCGAGGGCGTGGATCCGCTCGCGCTCGCGGGCGTGAACGACGGCAATCTGGTCGAGCTCGCGAAGCGGCTGGGTGTGCGTGTTTCCCTGCGGGGCGACACGTTGACGCTACAGGGTCCGCTGAGCGCGGTCGAGCGCGCCGCGCAGGTCGCCCAGGTGCTCGTGGACCTCGCACGGATGGGGGACACGCTGGACGTGAGTGATGTGGATCGCGTCCTCAGCGAGGAGTCGCAGGGCGCGGCGCCAGGGGGGGGCGGGGGGGCGGGCGCAGGGGCGGGGGGAGCCGACGGCGAGTACAAGATCATCTTGCCCGGGCTGCGGCGCGTGATCGCGCCCAAGACAGCGGGCCAACGCGACTACCTCCACGCGATCGCGCAGCACGACATCGTGATCGGGATCGGGCCGGCCGGGACGGGGAAGACCTACCTCGCCGTGGCGGCCGCCGTGGACGCGCTCGCGCGCAAGCGGGTGCGGCGGATCATCCTCGCGCGCCCGGCCGTGGAAGCGGGGGAAAGCCTCGGGTTCCTCCCGGGCGACGTCCAGGAGAAGGTCGACCCGTACCTGCGCCCGCTGTACGACGCGCTCGAAGACATGATGCCGCGCGACCGGGTGCAGAAAGCGATCGACTCGCGCACCATCGAGATCGCTCCGCTCGCGTACATGCGCGGCCGCACGTTGTCGGACGCCTTCGTGATCCTGGACGAGGCCCAGAACGCGACCGGGATGCAGATGAAGATGTTCCTCACCCGGCTGGGCGTGAACTCGCGCGCCGTGATCACGGGCGACAAGACGCAGATCGACCTCGCCAACCGCGAAGACTCGGGCCTGCTGCAGGTCGCCTCCCCAGCAGGGAGCAGGTGCGCTATCACGGCGTGCGCTGGGCCTGGGTGCCGGGGCTGGCGCTGCTCGTCTACGTGGCGTTTCCCTCGAGCGCCAGCAATGTGGCGCCGCTGCTCGAGCCCGGCGCGGTCGCCGAGCACGAGGTGATCACGCCGTTCACCTTCCCGGTGAACAAAACGGACCAGGAGCTGGCGCGGGAGGCAGAGGAGCTCGCGAGCACCGTCAAGCCGATTTACGAGTTCCAACAGCGCGCCTTCGACAGTGCGACGATCGCCATGCACGCCTTCTTCGCAGCGATGCAGAACGCCGCCGACCAGGGTGGCCCGCAGGCCGTGATGCGAGTGGCGAAGGAGCAGGGAGTCGTCCTGTCGCCGGCCGAGGCGGCGTACCTCGCGAAGGGCGGGAAGCGGCGCGGCCTCGAACGGGCGCTCACCGACCTGTTCGACCGCACGCTCGGTCTGGGGGTCACGCCGCCCGGCGTGTTGCTAGTGGAGCAGGCCCCGGATCTGATCATCCGGCGGCGCTCGTCCGAGACGTCGGTGTCGCGCGACCAGGTGCTGTCGTACGCCCAGTATCTCGCGCGCGCGCGACTCGTGCACCCCGACAAGGGGTCGAGCATCGGGGACGCCGCGTACCGCCGCCTCGCGGGCCATTTCTACCGGCCGACCCTGGTGCTGAACAGCCTCGAGACGGAGCGACGCCGGGACGAGCTGCGCCGCAGCGTCGACCCGAGCAAGTACATCGTACGAGCCGGCGACCGGATCGTGGGCGCGCACGAGGTGGTGACCAACGAGGCGCACGAGAAGTTGGTCGCGCTGCACAATGACCTGGTGCGACGCGGCGCGGCGACCAGCCGTTCGGTAGGGGGGGTGTTCGGCCCGCTGCTGCGCGACTCCCTCGTCCTGGGCATCTTCTGGGTACTGTTGGTGTTCTACCGCCGCGAGACCTACCGCGAGTGGCGTCAGGTGACGCTGATGGGGTGCCTCTTCGGGCTCGTGCTGCTCCAGGCGGCCGGGGTGGCGCGCTTCTGGCCCCAGCACCCCGAGATTATCGTCCTGCCGTTCCTCGCCATGATGCTGACCGTGCTGTTCAACGGTCGGGTGTCGATGAACGCGGCGATGATCGTCGCCGTGGTGATCAGCCTGCAGCCGGTGTTCCACGACGTGCCCGCACTGTTCCTGTGTCTCGTGGGGGGCGTCACCGCGGCGCTCTCCGTGCGGGGCCTGCGGCGACGCAGCAACTTCTACCTCCCCGTGCTGATCATCGCGCTCGGCTATCTCGCCGCGGCGCTGGCCCTCGGGCTCGCGGGCAGCTGGAGCGTGGCCGAAATCGGGCTGCGCGGCGTGTGGGGCGCCGCCAACGGTCTCGTGGCGGCGGGCCTCAGCTTCTTCCTGCTGCCGCTCGCTGAGGCGCTCACGGGGATCACGACCGACCTTACCCTCCTCGAGTTGTCCGATCCCAGCCGGCCGCTGTTGCGGCGACTGTCGCTCGAGGCGCCTGGCACGTACGCGCACAGCGTGGCGATGGCGAACTTGGTCGAGGCAGCGTGCAACCGCATCGGCGCGAACGGGCTGCTCGGGCGCGTGGGGTGCTACTATCACGACATCGGCAAGGTGAAGAACCCACAGTACTTCGTCGAGAACCAAGCGCGCGGCAGCAACCCGCACGACCGGCTCAAGGCGTATCAGTCCGCAGAGATCATCCGGGCGCACGTGACCGACGGTCTCGTGCTGGCCCGCGAGGCCGCGCTCCCGGAGGCGGTCACTGCCTTCATCCCCGAGCACCACGGCACGACCGAGATCACTTACTTCCTCGACCGCGCGAAGAAGAGCGGCGACGGCGCCTCCCCCGACCCGTCGGACTTCGTGTACCCCGGTCCCAAGCCACATTCCAAGGAAACCGCCATCACGATGCTCGCCGATTCGGTGGAAGCGGCGCTGCGCGTGCTCGAGGACCTGACGCCGCAAAAAATCGAAGAAGTGATCAACCACATCGTGCGCACCAAGCTCAACGCCGGCCAGCTGGACGAGGCGCCGATGACCCTGCAGCAGCTCGAGCAGGTGAAGCAGGAGTTCGTGCGCATCATCACCGGGATGTACCACAACCGTATCGACTACCCGGAGTCCAGTGGCGGCATCACGGCGACCTGGCAGCCGACGGCCCGCCAGTCCTGAGTCCCCGCCCCCTCCCCCGACGCGCCTCGCCCGCGTGGCGCGCCGGGTGCTCGCCTGGGAGCGCGCCGGCAGTGCGCGAGTCGAGGTCACCCTGCTCGACGGCGCCGCAATGCGACGGCTCAACCGCCGCGCCACCGGCCGCCGGGGGCTCACCGATGTGATCGCGTTCGCCCTGCCGCAGCCGGACGGGACCATCCTCGGAGACGTGTACATCTGTCCGGAAGCCGCTCGACGCTGGCTGAACAACGTTGCCGAGAGGGCGTTGCCCGTTGCCGGAACGGCCGGCAACCGGCAACCGGCAAAGCCTCATTTGAGCGACGAGCTCGTCCGCCTCGCCGTTCACGGCACGCTCCACGTGCTCGGGTACGATCACCCCGACGGCCCGGGCCGCACCCGCTCCGCCATGTGGCGCCGGCAGGAGCGGTATGTGCGTCGCCTCCTCAACGGGACATCGTGATGGAGCCCGCGACGGCGCTGGTGTGGATACGGCTGGCCGTGCCGCTCGCGCCGGCGGTGTGGGCGGGATTGCTGGCGCTGGGCGAGGAAGCCGCGGTCGGCGAAGCCCTGCACACCCTGGGCGACGCGCCCCCGGCGAGCGTGACCGGGCGCGTGCCGCTGCACCGCGCGTTGCACGTCGCGCGACTGGGGTTGCTCGTGGTCGGGGCCGTGGCCGCCGCGTTCATGCTGCGCTGGTGGGAGCGGCCGTGGCTGGGCGGGCTCGCCGATCTGGCGATCGCCGCCGCGCTCCTGTTCGTCGTCGGCGACGCCGCCCCGCGCGCCCTCGCTGCGATCGCGCCCCAGCTGACCGCCGACGCCCTGCCGCTGGCCCGGCGCACGCTGACGCCGTTCGCGCCGCTGCTGTGGCTGCTGGGCTGGGTGGACAAGGGCCTCCACACGCTCGTCTCGACACCGCGACCGCTCGAGCCCGACCTGCGCGCGGCGCAGCGCGACATGCTGCTTGGCGTCTTCACGCTCGCCGACACCACCGTGGACGAGGTGATGACCCCGCGGCTGGACATGGTCGCGGTCGACATCGCCGCCACCGCCGAGGACGTCTGCGAGACGTTTCGCCAGAGCGAGCACTCGCGCCTGCCGGTCTACGACGGGACGCGGGACAACCTGGTCGGCATCGTGTTCGCGAAGGACCTCGTCCCCCTCGTGTTGGGCGTCGCCGGCGCCACGGTCCGCTGGCAGGACCTCGTGCGGCCCGCCCTGTACGTGCCGGAGACCAAGACTCTCGACAGCCAGCTGCGCGACTTCCAGCGCGGCCCCGCGCACCTCGCGATCGTGGTCGACGAGTTCGGCGGGACGTCCGGGCTGATCACGCTCGAGGATATCCTCGAGGAGATCGTGGGCGAGATCCGCGACGAGCACGACGTCGAGACGCCGCCCGCAATCCGCCAGGAAGGCGACCACTACGTCGTGGACGGCCGGGTGTCGCTCGGCGAGCTGTCCCAGGCGCTGGGCGCCCCGTTCGAGCACCCCGACGTGTCCACGGTGGGCGGGCTCATCTACTCGGCGCTGGGCCGGGTGCCACGCCCCGGAGAGGAGCTGACGCTCGACGGGTTCCGGGTCGTGGTGGAGCGCGTTGACCGGCGGCGGGTGACTCGCGTCTGCTTCCAGCGGAAATGACCCTCTCCCTCGTCGTGCTGATTCTCGGGCTCCTCGTCGCCGGCGCCGCGGCGGCGGTCGGCGTCGCGGCGGCCGCCGTGAGCCAGCTCGAGCTCACCCGCTGGGTCTCGTACAAGCTGCGCGGGGGGCGGGCCGCGGCCCGGGTACTCGACAATCCGGGCCGGGTGCTCGCCACCGCCAACGCGCTCACCACCATGGGCGTCATCGCCGCCGCCGCGGCGGTCCCGGCGCTCCTCGCTCAGGCGACGCCGACCTTCCTCTTCGTGTTCACCGTCACGGTCGGGGTACCGCTGTTCGTGAGCGCCGCCTACCTCGTTCCCCGGGTAGCGGGACGTCGCTGGGCCGAGCCGATCGTGGCGCGCGCGGTCCCGTGGCTCGAGCGGGTCGGGCGCCCGCTCGGCCCCTTCATTCCGACCCGCGACCCGTCGCGGCGCACGACGCTCGCGGCCGTGCTGTCGGGCGCCGACACGGGCGCCCTCGCCTCAGCGGGCGAGATGGCGGTGGTATCGGGAGTGCTCGCGTTCGCGCACCGGCCGGTCAAAGATCTGATGACGCCCCGAACGGCGATCGTCGCGATTCCCGAAGGGCTGCTAGCCGCGGAAGCGGCGCACGTCTGCATGCAGTCGCGCTACAGCCGCTATCCCGTCTACCGCGGCTCACTCGATGAGATCGCCGGCGTGGCACACGCCTTCGATCTGCTCCAGCTGCAACCCGATGCCCCGGTGCCGGTCCGGCCGGCGCTGGCCGTACCGGGAGCGACCCGCGCCGCCGACCTGATGCTGGAAATGCAGCGCGGCCGCAGCCACCTCGCCGTCGTACTCGATGAGTTCGGCGGAACCGCGGGGCTCGTCACCTTCGAGGACCTGCTGCGCGACCTCATGTCCGAGATCTTCGAGCCCGAGCCGGAGGAGCCGACGCGCGAGGCGCCCGTGCGCGTCGTCGAGCTCGAAGGCAGCGCGCCCGCGAGCCGTCTCGAGGAGGCGTTCGACGTCGCGCTCGGGAGCCGCGGCGTTCAGACGGTGGGCGGGCTCCTCGTTCAGGCGCTCGGGCGGATTCCCCGGGCTGGGGAGCGGCTCACGCTGAAAGGGCTCGAGTTCGACATCCTCACCGCCACGGCGACTCGCGTCGAGCGCGTGGCGGTCAGACCCGGCCCGGTGCGCGCGATCGCGCTGGACCGGCCCGAGGACGGCGCGTGAGCGACAAGGGCGTGGTTCTAGTTACCTTTGCATGACTCTTGCATGAGCATCGAGCGCATCGTCCAGGGCCTGGAGCGGCGCGAGCCGGCGGCGCTGGCACGCGCCATCAGCCTCGTCGAGAACCAACGTGACGGCTTCGAGCGCCTGTTGTCCCACGTGCACGCCGGCTTGGGACGCGGCGGGACGCGGCGGATCGGCATCACCGGCCCGCCCGGCGCGGGCAAGAGCACCCTCACCGAGCGCCTGATCCAGCAGTTTCGCGCGCAGCACCTCACGGTCGGCGTGGTGGCGGTCGATCCCACCAGCCCATTCACCGGCGGGGCGCTCCTGGGCGACCGCATCCGGATGGAGTCGGCCGGGGTAGATCCGAGCGTTTTTATCCGCTCGATGGCGACCCGCGGCGCCCACGGCGGCCTCGCCACGACGACGCAGGAGGTCGCGGACCTGCTCGAGGCCTTCGGGTTTGAGCGGGTCCTGATCGAGACCGTGGGAGTGGGGCAGACCGAGTTGGACGTGGCGGCTACCGCCGAGTCGACGGTGCTGGTGCTCGTTCCCGAGTCGGGAGACGGCATCCAGACATTGAAGGCCGGGGTCATGGAGATTGCCGACATCTACGTGATCAACAAGAGCGATCGCCCCGGGGCGGACAAGTTGCGTCAGGAGGTCGAAGTCATGCTGGGGATCAGGCGCGGCAACGCGTTCCGGCACGTCGCCCCGCACCACACGCCCGGGGCGGTCAAGGGCGGTCGAGGGCGGTCGAGGGCAGTCGAGGGCGGTGAATGGGAACCTCCGGTGCTAGGGACGATCGCATCGAAGGGCGAAGGAGTGGACGAGCTGGTCGCCGCACTCGACCGGCACTACGGCCACCTCCAGCAGAGCGGGAAGCTCGCCGCCCGGCGGCGCGAGCGGCTCGCCGAGCGCACTCGCGCGGCGCTGGCGCGCGCCGTGCGGCAGTGGATCTCGGAGGGCACGCGGGCCGAGGAGCTGCTGGCGGCCCGGCTCGACGAGGTGGCGGATGGTCGGCGCAGCCCCTACGACGTCGCGGCCGAGATCCTGGACCAGGTGCGGACCGGAGCGCCCCGATGAGCGGAACCGATCGGAAGCCCGTCTATACGGCCGCCGACCTCGCCGGCTTCGATGCCGAACAGCAGCTCGGCAGGCCGGGCGCGTATCCGTTCACGCGCGGTATTCACCCGACGATGTACGGCGGCCGGCTGTGGACGATGCGCCAGTTCGCCGGCTTCGGCACGGCGGAAGACACGAATCAGCGGTACAAGTTCTTGCTGGAGCACGGCCAGACGGGGCTCTCCGTCGCGTTCGACTTCCCGACGCTGATGGGCTACGACTCCGATCATCCCCGCGCCGAGGGCGAGGTGGGGAAGTGCGGCGTGGCGATCTCGTCGCTGGCGGACATGGAGGACTTGTTCCGCGGCATCCCGCTCGACCAGGTCTCGACCTCCATGACCATCAACGGGCCGGCGGCGATGCTGTTCTGCTTCTACGTGGCGGCAGCGGAAAAGCAGGGTGTTCCGAGTCAGAAGCTGCGCGGCACGGTGCAGAACGACATCCTCAAGGAGTACATGGCCCAGCACGCCTGGGTGTACCCGGTCGAGCCGGCGCTGAAGATCATCGTGGACATGTTCGACTGGTGCGCCCGCCACGCGCCGTTGTGGAACACCATTTCGATTTCGGGCTACCACATCCGCGAAGCCGGGGCGACCGCCGCCCAGGAGCTCGCCTTCACGTTGGCGAACGGCTTCACCTACGTCGAGCGGGGGGTGGCGCGCGGGCTCGACGTGGACGCGTTCGCGCCGCGGCTCTCGTTCTTTTGGGACGTCCACAACGATTTCTTCGAGGAGATCGCCAAGCTGCGCGCGGCGCGCCGC
>WNGJ01030500.1_pt1 | contig 11424 bp, 8 predicted proteins | sample 5400611 | NCBI WGS metagenome assembly WNGJ01 (sample SAMN13153375, study PRJNA577476) | soil metagenome | isolation source: 40 cm soil or saprolite under Garry oak tree replicate 1 | place: USA:California | collected 2016-06-15 | reverse complement strand
AATGCGGACTCGAAGGCTCCCTCCACTTGCGACCGTTCCCGCAATGACCTTGCCCCCTGTTCCCTTCGAGACCATCCGCGACTCGCCGGTAATCATTGACTCGTCAACATCAGCCGACCCCTCGACGACGGCGCCATCCGCCGCTACCCGCGTTCCGGGCCGGACACGGATAATGTCCCCTACATGTAACGCAGAGAGTGGAACGGTCTGAATCTCGTCTCCGGTTATGCGTTCGGCTGTGTCTGGGAGCAATGCCGCGAGCGCGTCGAGCGCGCCACGAGCCTGGGAAATGGCTCTCATTTCCAGCCAATGGCCGAGCACCATGATCGTAATCAAAGATGCCAGTTCCCACCAGACATCAATCTCGAAGAGGCCGAAGGTTGCGGCGAGAGACGTTCCGAACGCGACTACGATCGCCAGGCTGATCAGAGTCATCATGCCGAGTTTGTGGTCGGCAAGTTCGCCCCATGCCCCGCGGATGAAGACCAGCCCGCCATAAACAGAGACTGCCGTTCCAAGGATGGCCGGAATAAATTTCGAGCCGGGGAATGAGGGCGCCGTGTACCCAAGCCAGTGTTGGACGTCCGTCGACCAGAAGACTACGGGAACGGTGAGGGCCAGGCTCAACCAAAACTTGTCGCGAAACATGGCAACAGAATGTCCGGCGTGGCGGTCGTGGTTTCCGTGCATCGTTGACATGTCGTGCCCGGCATGTGGGTCTGCTGCTTGTCTGTGGGTTTCATGAGTCATTTAGTCCACTTCTCCGATGACCTCGCCAACACGACCTCCTGGACCATTACCGAAAGGCTGAAGGCTAGAATAAAGCCCAGAGAATCTCTGAGGCCATCGTGAAGGACGTCATTAGAGGGTGACCGATCGCTGTCGGCATCGTGAATGCCTCCCCGCGATTTTCTAGGATTTAGATGCCATGACTGAATCTGCTGTGTTGCGTGCGGTGAGTGTTCCTCGCTTCAGCGCCCGCTCTTTCATCATGACAAAGAAGACAGGCACTAGGATCAGGACATGGATGGTAGAAGTGATCATGCCCCCTACGATAGGGGCGGCAATCGGCTTCATGACATCGGAGCCAATGCCGGATTCCCAGAGAATCGGAACGAGGCTTGCAAGGACGGCACATACCGTCATGAGTTTTGGCCGTAAACGCTGAACCGCGCCTTCGATGGCCGCACCTTCCACGTCGACATTCGTCAATGCCTTGCCGGATTGCAATTTATGTTCGAGCGCTTCATGGAGATAAACCACCATCACCACACCGGTTTCAACTGCAATTCCAAAGAGCGCAATATAGCCAACTGCCACAGCAACGCTGAAGTTGTAATGCAGGAGCCATTGCAGCAAGAGTCCTCCACTCATCGCATAGATGGTGGGAAAGATGAGGACCAGCGCTTCGGCAACCGAGTGAAAGACCAGATAGAGCAAAAGGAAAATCACAAAGAAGACGACCGGAAGAATGAGTTGCAGCCGCTTCCTTGCACGTAGTTCGAGTTCATACTCCCCCGACCACTGAAACGTGTAGTTGGCTGGCAGTGCCAGTTTGTCGTGAAGAAGTTTGTCTGCTTGTCTGACGAAGCCGCCATAGTCAGTGTTCTTGAGATCAATGTAGATGTAGCCCGTCAGCGCACCATCTTCGTCTCGAATCATGGCAGGGCCGTGTGAGAAGGACACTTTTGCAATCTGTCCGAGTGGAATCTGCGCCCCGGAGGGTGTGCCAATAAGCACTCCACGCATCTTCTCGATATTGTTCCGGAAATCCCTCTGGTAGCGGACATTAATGGGATAGCGTTCGCGCCCTTCGATGTTCTCGGCAATATTCTGGCCGCCGATGCCCGATGAAACCGCAGTCTGAACATCCGCAATCGTGAGGCCGTAACGCGCTGCCTCCTCTCGGTTGACATCGACATTGACGTAGAAGCCTTGCGCAACCTTCTCAGAAAAGACTGACCGCACCTGCGGCAGCCCAGAGAGCACGTTCTGAATTTGCGAAGCGAGCTGTTGAATCCCATCCACATTTGGCCCCTGCACCTTCATCCCCAGCGGCGTCTTGATGCCCGTCAGTTCCATGTCCAGGCGGTTTTCGACTGGCATCGTCCATGTATTCGAGAGACCAGGAAACTGGAGTTTTTCGTCCATGTCCTGAATGAGCTTTTCGTAGGTCATCCCAGCGGGCCACTGCTCCCGCGGTTTGAGCATGACCGTCGTGTCATACATATCGAGAGGGGCATTGTCGGTTGCGCTATCTGATCTGCCAACGGCACCAAACACACTCGCTACCTCAGGGAAGCCGCGAAGGATACGGTCCTGCTGCTGCAGGAGTACCTTCGCCTGCTCAATGGAGATGCCGGGAAGTGCAGTCGGCATATACAAGGTGGAGCCTTCAAAAAGAGGTGGCATGAATTGGCTGCCCAAACGCGACGCAAGCGGAAATGTGACGACTAGGAAGATGAGATTGACCGCAATGGTGAGCCAGCGATGGTGCAGGCAAAACCGCAGGATGGGCAGGTAAATCGCCTGCGTGATGCGCGAGATTGGATTGGCACGCTCCGGTCGCAGACGGCCTCGAATCAGCATCACCATCAGGACCGGCACAAGCGTGATAGCGAGGATGGAGGAAGAACCGACCGCCAGAGTCTTCGTCCACGCCAGCGGGCGGAACATGCGTCCTTCCTGAGCTTCGAGCAGAAAGACCGGCAGAAAGGAAACGACGATGATCAACAGCGAGAAGAAAAGCGCCGGGCCCACCTGTTTCGCTGCGTTGATAAGGATCTTCTGCCGCTCTGGTTCCGATACCGGGTTGATGTCGTTTTCCTGTCGTTCCGACAAATGCCGGTAGCCATTTTCGACCATCACAATAGAGGCATCGACGAGCACTCCAACTGCCAACGCGATGCCGCCCAGCGACATAATATTCGAAGTGACTCCGAGCCAATACATCGGGATGAAAGACACCAGCACCGCGATGGGCAAGGCGAGGATTGCAATGAGCGCGGAGCGAAAATGAAACAGAAAGACGATAATGACGAGGCTGACGATGACCGCCTCTTCCAGCAGATCCCGCTGTAGCGTCTTGATCGACCCATCGATCAGACCAGAGCGGTCGTATCCCGTCATAATTTGGACGCCGGGTGGTAGAGAGGGTGCGATCTCACGCAGCTTCTGCTTGACGCCGTTGATAACGTTCAGCGCGTTCATGCCCTGACGCATGACGACGATTCCACCGACGGTTTCCCCCTCGCCATTCCACTCCGCCACGCCTTCGCGGATGTCGGGACCGAAGCTCACTGTCCCCAAATCGCGCACCAGGACAGGTGTCCCATTCTTGCTGCCGACTGCAACGGTTGCGAGATCATCGAGAGAGCGGAGATAGCCGAGGCCGCGGATCATGTACTGTGCACCGCTCAGGTCAAGAACCCGACCGCCAACTTCATTCGTGCTCATCCTCACTTTGTCGGTGACCATCGATAGCGGAATGCCATAGGCAAGCAGTTTGTTGGGATCGAGCTGTACCTGATACTGCCGGACAAAGCCGCCGATGCTGGCGACCTCAGCAACTCCAGGCACGGTTTCCAAGGCATACCGCAGATGCCAGTCCTGCAGGCTGCGTAGATCGGCAAGACTGTGCTTTCCGGTCTTATCGACGATGGCATACTCGTAGACCCAGCCTGCGCCCGTCGCATCGGGGCCAATCGAAGGATGCACGCTCTCCGGCAAACGCCCGCTGATCTGTTGCAGGTACTCGATGACCCGCGAGCGTGCCCAGTAGAGATCCGTGCCGTCCTGAAAAACCACATAAACATAGGAGTCACCGAACATGGTCTGCGCGCGAACGGCTTTGACATGCGGAGCGGCTCACCTGCCCAACTCGTGTGAACGATGACCTGCACGTCCGAAATGTCTGGCAGGGCGTCCAGCGGTACGTGCTGCAACGACCAAATCCCGGCAAGCGTGAGGAGCAACACTGCGGTAAAGACCAAGAATCGATTGCGTGCGCAAACATCGATAATTCTGGACAGCATTACATGCCTCCTGTCGCGTTCACACGCAATTGCTTTGTAGCGATCACTTGACCGTTTTTCTCGACAGAGATGGTCACCTGCCATGTACCGCCGGAGCCGAGCGAGCCGCTTCCCTCGTACATGCCGTTGCCTTTTTCAGTGAGCTTGGCAGTCGTGTTCATTGCAGCCATTCCCATCGCCGGCATAGCAGCCATATAAAGGGTGACCATCACTTCCGCTCCAGTAGTGGGGCCTCCATCTGCATTTGTGAGCTTCACTCGAAAGACGTTGTTACCCTTTTGAGGTGGAGTCGGATCAGTGGTGAAATCAATGTTCACTTTTGCGGCAGCTGGCGCATTGGCCGGTGGAGCATTGCTTCCGGCACCTGGCGGAGGCGGTGTAAAGGAACCTGCTGCCGCCTGTAGCTGACTTTCCGAGTCGATAAGGAAGTTGGCTGAAGTGACGATCGACTGATGTGCTTCCAACCCTGTGAGTACAACGAAGTCATCTCCGACGCGTGGACCGGTCGTGATCTCTTTTGGCTCAAGACTTCCATTGCCATGGTTGAGAAAAACCAATTGGCGGGTGCCGGACTGGAAGACAGCCGAGGCGGGAACAACGAGCTGACGTCCCAGGCTGGTCTTCACATCGACGTTCACGTACATGCCCGGTTTCAGCTTGAGTCCCGGATTCGCCATCGCCAGGCGCACACGAACGGTGCGCGTTGTCATATCTACTTGTGGCAGGATCTCTTCGATCTGACCGGAAAATATGCGCCCCGGATACGAATCGACCGTAATCTGTGCTGTGTCGCCGGGCCTCAATCGTCCAACATCATTCTGGAATACCTGGGCGTAGACCCACACGTGCGACAGATCGGCAACGGTGTAGAGCTTGGTAGAGGGCTCGGCATACATATTGGGCAGAGCATTTCGCTCGGTGACGTATCCCGCAACAGGAGAGTTGATCGTAAGGTCAGTAATCGGTTTTCCCGTCTCCTTCAGTTTTGCAATCTCACTCTGCGGGACATCCCATTGCTCCAGTCGTTGTTCTGCCGCGGCCGATAACGACTCAGCTCCCGATGCAACTCCGTCCACAGTGCTGGCGCTCAACGCCTTCTGATTCTGCCGTGCCAGCAGATATTCCTGCTGGGTCGCCACAAGGTCCGGACTGTAGATCGTAAAGAGGGGTTCTCCCTTGCGCACGTACTGATAGGTGGCATTCGCAAATACCTTGCGGATGTAGCCGGGGAAGCGAACCTGCACATAGGAGAGCAGACGCTCATTGATGTCCACCGTGCCGGTCGCACGTACGTCATCTCTCAGTTGCTTGTACTCGACACTGCCAGTTCTCACGCCGATGCTCTGCATCCGCTCAGGTGTGAGTTGGACGGGAACGAGCGACGTTTCCATCTTCTGTTCCGGCATGGACGGCGTTGTCTCGATCACACCGGGAGGCGGACCCGAAGCTACGGGTTGAACGTCCCCGGACATCGGCATATTCATAGTTCTGGGTTGTTTCGCCAAACGGGAGCGGTATTCCCAGATTCCCGCGAGAACTGCGAGGATAGCGATCCATACGAGTGAGGTTCTAAACACATATTTGTTCATCGCAGTGTCGCTCCTGTCGTCTGTGAAGTAGGAGAGGACGTGAACGAACTGCTCGCGATTGGACGAGTAGGCGCTCAGTGTCGCCCGGTATGCTGCGTCGGACTGTGGAATCAGACCTTCTCGATATTCCTTCAACAACTCTGCATCGCTAGTTGCTTTCACATACTCCTCCTGGACCTCTGCGAGTTGCTGTTGCAGATGCGCCTTAAGTGCCTGCTGCGATTCGGAGCGCTTTTCTGCCGCCTCTGCGATCTCAGCATTCACCCGCTTCTTACGCGGGAAACGCACATCGAAGGTGAACATGTAGTAGTCCCGGTACTTACGGTCGGTATTCTGGTACATGTAGCCAACTTCAAAATCCGGCTTCCCCTCGCGCTTTGCGGACGCCAACTGCGCATCCTGCTTGCGAATGGAACTCGCATCGACCTGAATCTGAGGGTTGTTCTGCCGGACCACCGCAAGAAGCTCACCGGAAGTGCGTTTGAGCGGAGTTTCGATCAGGTCTTCCGTAACAATGTCCGGCGATCCCTGATCCCGGCTGAGCAGACCTTTGAGATGCGCCTGCACCTGCCCCATCTGCTGGTGGTGCATTGTGATCTCTTTCACGATTTTGGTTCGGTTCACCTGTGCTTGTAAGACATCCTGCTGCATCCCCTGGCCGACCTGATAATGGGCCGTGGCATCCTGAATGAGCTGGTCAAGAACAGCCTCGTTTTGCCGCAGGATGCCAAGCGTCTGTTGCAAATACGCCAGTTGGAGGTAGTCGGCTTTTACCGAATCGGCAAGGCTGGTCCTCGTGACTTCAACCTCAGCCTGTTTTATGTCGGCGTCTCGCACGGCTACCTCCCCTCGCAACCGTAGTTTCCCCGGATAAGGCAGCTCCTGGGATGCTCCGACGCCGATGTACGCAAAGTCGCTGTTGGTATATCCAGCAAATGGCTTTGGGCTGCCCACGCTCAGCTGCTGGTAAGTGAATTTCGGGTCGGGCAGCGTGGTCACCTGTGGCGCCATTTGCTTGGCAGCTTGTGCGCCGTGGTCGGCTGCGGAAATTTGCGGGTTGTTTGCCCCTACCTCAGCTAAAAGCTCAGACAAGGGCGTGGGAGTGCTCTCCACCGGCGTCTGCCCGCAGGCAGAAAACGTAGTGGTCAGCACAACCGTGGCGGTCAACAAAGAGACCACGTTCATACGGAAGCTCCATTCTCAAATGCAGTTCATGGCAATCGCGGAAACACACAGACAGGCATGTGCGCTCGGCCAAAGTAGAGTGCGAGAGAGGAGCGGACTAGATTCTGAGGATGGAAATGGTCGAAGATGGGGACTTTGGAGGTGAGTAATCGGGGTGTTCGACCCAACCGGCGACCGCAGAGGTCGGATTCACCAGCTCGGACGCAGCCAACCAGATGACAGGAACCACAACCGGGTGGAAAGTCATCGCCTTCGTGTCCAGCGCGTTGTCGTGAACGCTCGGTGGAGTCTTCTGGCAGCAGCCATGCGACGCAGGCATCTCCATCTGCCCACACTGGTTCTTCATCATGCGGCAGCAAGCGCGCTCTTGGGTACTCATTGCCGCATTGGGAACCATGCAAGCCATTGCTGGGGCCAGACATGACACCAGCAGTAGGACTAGCACACCGAATTGGCGCAAGGCCTTCATTCGTGCATACAGAATACCTGAATTCCGAGGCTTAGCACTATTTTTGCCATTTGATGGACGATCAGTCACTTTAGCGAAAAGAGGGCAATCAAGACTATTGTCCATAAGCATTTCCTTATGTCCCCTTGCATAAGGAAATGCTTATGAAGAACTCCGCAGATCTGGTTTTCAAAGCCATCGCAGATCCCACGCGCAGGAAGATTATTGATCTGCTGTCGCTTTCCGACTGTTCGGTGAAAGAGCTTACTGCATCCTTCTCCGCTTCCCAGCCTGCGATCTCCCAACACCTTCGTGAACTACGCTCCGCCCGACTGGTTGCCCTGGAGAAGGTGGGTTTGGAGCATCGATATCGGCTTACCGGCGATCCTTTGCGGGAAGTGTTCGATTGGGCAATGCATTACAAGCGCTTTTTCGACCCCGTAGGGCACGCATGGTCCTTCACTGCGTCCCAGGATTCAAAGCCGAGGTCAGAGAGAACAAAGAAAGGTGGTCGACGTCATGGCGGTTGAAGGTTCCGTACCGGATCCCGGGGTGATCGTTCCACATTTGGTTGTCCGCAACGCTCAGGAAGCGATTGCGTTCTATTCACGCGCGTTTTCGGCAGAGGTGCTTTACCGTTCGCCATCTCCAAGCGGCGAAGGCGAACATGTCCACTTGAAGATTTGGTCCTCCCTCGTTCAACTTTCGACGGAAGAGCCTCGCTATAGAGAACGCAGGATGGAGGGCGCATTTCTAGCATCTCCAGAAACCCTTGGAGGATCGACCTGTGTTTTCCAAGTCGGAGTATCCGATGTGGACGCAGCGTACAAGCGTGCCGTCGACAACGGGGCCGTTCCAGCGATGCCGCCTACGGACATGTTCTGGGGAGATCGTTATGGCTGGGTGCGCGACCCCTTCGGGCATATGTGGGCGCTTTGTGCCGTTCAGGAGGTGCTTACGCCGGACCAGGTCGAAGCCAGAATGCGCAGGCTTTCTGCTCGGATGAAAGGACAAGAATCATGATCACCGAAATTCGTTGCAACCATTCTCCTTTGTGCTTCCGGCGTTTATGCGCAGAATGCGCCAACGGTGCCGCCAGCCGCCAATCCCTGGAAGTCATTGCAATTTCTGATTGGTACATGGGAGGCGAAGACACAGAGTGGCTCCGCACAGCCGCGGGTTCTGGCACCTATACCTTTCAACTGGAGCTGCGAAACCACATTCTCGCGCGACATTCCGATCAAGCGGAATGCAAAGGGCCCGCGGGCTTCGACTGCGAGCATGGCGACCTTTTGTGTGTTTATCAAGACGCTCCGGGGCAGACGTATCTTTGAGGAGATAACTCTATGGCAAGTGTCACAATTTCGCCACCTACTGCGAACAAGCATCTGATCCGCTGGGTTGAAAAGATGGCCGATCTCACGCAGCCAGATCGCATCCACTGGGTCGACGGCTCTCAGGCCGAGTATGTATGACTCCCTCTGCGACCGACTCGTCAAAGCTCGCACCTTCACCAAACTGAACGAGAAGCTGTGGCCGGGGTGCTTTTCTTGCCCGCTCGTCGCACAATGACGTCGCACGTGTTGAAGACCGTACCTTTATCTGCTCACTTTCGAAGGACACCGCAGGCCCTACCAACAACTGGGAGGATCCATACGTCATGCCGAAGAAGCTCAAGCACCTCTTCCGTGGTGCGATGCGTGGGCGCACGATGTACGTGTTACCGTACTCGATGGGGCCGATTGGCGGTCCGATGTCGCAGATCGGCGTGCAACTTACGGACTCGGCCTACGCGGTCGTCAACATGCGCATCATGGCCCGGATTGGCGCGCCTGTCTTTGCTGAGATTGACAAGGATGAGAAGCGTGTTGTGCCTTGCATGCACACGGTCGGCGCACCTCTCGAACCTGGGGGACAGGACGTTCCCTGGCCCTGCAACGACTCGAAGTACATCGTGCATTTTCCGGAGACTCGCGAGATCTGGAGCTACGGCTCGGGCTATGGCGGCAATGCGCTGCTGGGCAAAAAGTGTTTTGCTCTCCGCATCGCCTCCAACATCGCCCGCGATGAGGGCTGGATGGCGGAACACATGTTGATCGTCGCGGTTGAGTCGCCGAAGGGGCCTGACGGCACCACAGAAAAGACCTATGTCGCCGCTGCTTTCCCCTCGGCCTGTGGCAAGACAAACTTCGCGATGATGATCCCTCCTACCGGCTTCGAGGGCTGGAAGGTATGGACTGTCGGCGACGACATCGCGTGGATCAAGCCCGACGAGACGGGCCAGCTTCGGGCTATCAACCTGGAGGCGGGTTTCTTCGGTGTCGCCCCTGGCACCAGCGCCAAGACCAACCCCAACGCTATGGCGACGCTGGCTAAGAACACGATCTTTACCAATGTAGCCCTGACTCCCGACGGCGGTGTCTGGTGGGAGGGCATGACCGAAACATCTCCGCCCGAACTCATCGATTGGCGCGGCAACAAGTGGACACCCGCTATCGCCAAAGAAACCGGGGCGCCTGCCGCGCATCCGAATGGCCGCTTTACTGCGCCTGCCCGCCAGTGTCCCACCATCGATCCAGATTGGGAGAACCCCAACGGCGTTCCGATCAGCGCCTTCATCTTTGGAGGTCGGCGGCCGACCACCATGCCGCTCGTCTACCAGGCATTCGACTGGTCCGCGGGTGTCTACGTCGGCGCAACGATGGGTTCGGAGACCACTGCAGCGACCACCGGCACCATCGGCAAGGTCCGGCGTGATCCCATGGCCATGCTGCCCTTCTGCGGATACCACATGGGCGACTACTTCCGGCACTGGCTCAAGATGCAGCGCAACCTCTCTGCTACGCCTCGCGTCTTCCACGTCAACTGGTTCCGGAAGAAACCTGACGGCAAGTTTCTGTGGCCGGGATACGGCGAAAACATGCGTGTTCTCAAGTGGATCATCGAATCGTGTTCGGGTAAGGCGCTGGGCAAGGAGACGCCTATCGGCTGGACACCGCACTTTGACGACATCAACTGGAAGGGTTTGGATTTCCCTCGCGCCATATTTGACGAACTGCAGACCGTCGACCGCAATCAGTGGAAACAAGAGGTGATGGGGCATGAGGAACTTTTCCTGCTGCTCCACGACCATCTGCCGCCCGAGATGATCTACGAGCGGGAACTGCTGATTTGTAGGCTCTAGGGGTATTTCCTACGAATCGTAGTTCTCGGAACTCTTGAGAAACGTAGAAAGCCATTCGCCATGGCAAATTGTCCTGGAGAGACTCACTTCTTTCTTCGCGCTTGCATTCTTCGCGACGCATGGAAAGGCACCGACGGATTCTTCGATCGTTGCCCGATGAAATCTGACGGTGCTACCAAGAGCTTTGTAGTCGATGGATCCAACGTAAACCCAGTAAGACAATTCGCTTCCACGTTAGGATGGATCTGGATTGATCGCTGCGAGTGCGAAGCGCCCATCCGCGCCAATTTCCTAGAGCCTGTTAACGACTTCAGTTGAGCATTTTGAAGATTCTGCCGAGCATGAGGCGAGCGAAGGCGAAGTAATGGAATGCGGCGAGGGTTTGCGAGAGTCGCTCGTAGTCTCTGGCCAGTCGGCGGAAGCGGGCAGCCCAGGCGAAGCTGCGTTCCACCACCCAGCGGCGCGGCAGCAGTACGAAGCCGCGTTTGGCCTGTGTGTGCTTGACCACTTCCAGTTGAATGCCGTGCTTGGCGGCCGCGCTCTCGGAGGCTTCCCCGGTGTAGCCCTGGTCGACATAGGCAAGCTCCACATGATCTCCGGTGATCCGCTGCACCTGTTGGGCGAGCTTCTCCACCTGGGCGCGATCCTGCTCGTTGGCGGCGGTGACGTGCAGCGCCAGCAGATGTCCTAGCGTGTCCACCGCCGCATGCACCTTCGATCCCTTGCGGCGCTTGGCTCCGTCGTAGCCGCCACGCGCGCCCGACTCCGGCGTGGACTGCAGCGTTCGGCTGTCCACCACCATCGCCGTGGGCCGCGGCTTGCGTCCCGCGAACTCGCGCAGCAGCGAGCGCAAGTCCTCCACCATGATCTCGAAGCATCCGGCCCGTATCCAACGCCGCGTCTGCTGATACACCGCTGGCCACGGCGGCAGATCGTTGGGCATCATCCGCCAGTGCGCCCCCGTCTTCACCAGCCAGCGCAGCG
>WNGJ01028524.1_pt1 | contig 11424 bp, 13 predicted proteins | sample 5400611 | NCBI WGS metagenome assembly WNGJ01 (sample SAMN13153375, study PRJNA577476) | soil metagenome | isolation source: 40 cm soil or saprolite under Garry oak tree replicate 1 | place: USA:California | collected 2016-06-15 | reverse complement strand
GCGCGCAGGGTGGCTTCTATTTCTTGGTCGTCCTTGTAAGCGCGCCGGGGCCAAAAGAAGCCCTTCAAGCCATCTCGCTTGCGCCTGGGAACGATGTGCACGTGGAAATGCGGAACACTTTGACTTACACGATTATTGATGGCCACGAAAGCGCCTTCCGCTTCCATCCCCCGCATGACGGCCTGGGAAAGGAGCCGGACATTGGTAAAGACCGCGCCCACCAGGGAGTCCGGCAGATCAAAGAGCGTCTCCATGTGGCTCTTTACGATGAACAATGAGTGGCCCGCAAAGAGGGGGCGATGATCCAGGAAGGCGAGTGAAATATCATCCTCAAAAACCTTGAAACAGGGCACGGCGCCGCGAACGATGTTACAGAAGGTGCAGTTTTCCTCTAGCACAAGCGCATTTTTCAACGTATTTTTCACCTGGGGATCGGTTCGCCGTGAGTCAGCCGGGTATGGCTCAGGCGGAAGGCCGCAGAATGAAAGCGCAGGGAATCGGGCAGATGTGCGGCAAAATAGGACCCATTATGCCCGCCCCGATAGAGGTGAAATTCATGAGCGATGCGGCGGGAAGCAAGCAAATTGTGAAGCGCCCGGGCGCCTGCTTGGAATCCATAATCGTCCTGGGAGCCGCAATCGAAATAGATTTTCATTCCCGCGAGTTCCGCCGTGCGGGCGATGCGAAGAGGATTATTGCGATCCCAGAATAAACGGTCCGGGGGTGAGCCAAAGACGTCACCCAAGATCCGCAGACGGCCGGCCTCCGGAGAATTGCCTACGGAAATGGCCGGAAGTTTCTCCATCAAAGCGGCGCTATGCGCGCTCACCGATCCGAACAGTCGCGGGTGAAGGAAAGCCATGCGGAGCGCGCCATAGCCTCCCATGGAGATTCCGCCAATGCCGCGGGATTCGCGGGCGGCGGCAATGCGGTAACGATTCTCGATCCAAGGCATAAATTCCCGCAGGAAGAAATCGTCATAACGGAAGCGCGCGTCATGCGAGTTCATGAAGAAACTGGCGTAACCAGCCGGGCTGACCACGACGAAATCGCCAATTTGGCGGCGGTCCCAAAGCTCCTCGAGAAGATCGAAGCCTCCGGAACGCACAAACATCTGCTCATTATCGCCGAGCCCATGGAGGTAATAGAGCACGGGATAGCGGCGGTTGGCGTCTTCCCCATAGCCGGGCGGCAGGATCACACAGTAAGGAACGGAACGCCCCAGGATGCGGCTGGGCACGGAAAGACATTCACCGCGGGCGTCTGTGGATGGGAATGGAGCAGGCGTCGCAAGGGAACTCGCCGCTCGCGGACAGCTCACAGCAAGCGCAATCAGTGCGCCGGCGATCAAGGTAAGCTTTATCGCAATTTTCATAGCCTTCGGCATTCGCTTTCCACCAGTAACGCGCAAGCTCCGCTGGGGATGCGAAGGATGGGGCACCCGCAAAGGCCTCAGGTCTCCCGACAAAATCGTCGGGACACCTGAGCTACAAGTTCTCCCGCACTGGGCTAATTTGTTTCGTCCCTGCCGCCACCCCAGCATGCGCAAAGGCGGCGTACGCTGGGGACCCCGCTGACGGGACTTGCGCATTCGCAACCTCCCCTGTTTTGCGCAAGTGTTCATTATGAGCGACTTTAAGCCCTGCAATTTCGTATGTGTTCATTTCACGTGAGTTGCTAACGAGTTTTGCGCAAGTGTTCATTTTGCGAGGGTTGGACCGTTTGCACGCGCTGATCGTATGAAACGCCGGGGACCGCCACGCGCTCATCCGCAGAAGGCAGACTCGGGATGACTTTGTTACCCGCGAAAAGCGCGCCTTTGTTGGGCGGAGAAAGCTCATCTCCGGTGTCGGGAGTCCGGTGGACTCCACTGGAGTCCGAAAACCGGACCTGTTGGTAGACTTTCGCCGCAGGAGGGTAGCCTTTTCGCGGAGGACTGGCCGCATCGTCAGCTTCGGGGCACGAGGCAGGCGCGGCGTTTTCCTCGCGCCGCGGTGAGGAGAAAGAGAGGTCCCTCGGCTCACGATGCTCGCTCGGGACGCCGATCCTGGTCGGATCGGCGCGCATGGCGGAAATGGTCCGCAACAAGAGCTGGGCGAGGTGGCCGAAGGTGGCGGCTTCCTGGCGGGAAATACGGCGTTGCGCGAGCAGGCGAAACACCTGGGCGAGGGCGCGGTTCACGCCGGCGGCGGTGGTGAGATCACGGCAGGCGGAATGGAGTTCGGGAAGGTCGAGTGCGGCGCCGACGACGTTACCTCCGGGTGCCGGGTCGCCGAACAACTGTTCTTCTCGTTCGGCGTGGAATCGGCAGAGGGAGGGATGAATGTCGGAGCGAGCCATGGCGCACTGGCGACCGTCGGAAAATGTAAACTGGCAACGGTCGGGTAATTGGTTGGTGTCTATGAAGCCGTTATCGCCGCGAAGCTCCGGAGAGGTCCCTCTCTCACGTTGTTCGCTCGGGACGACCATCCTGGTCGGATGGTCGAATTGGCAGCGCTCGGGTGATGGGTTGGTGTCTATCTGTTCGGTGCGATGCAGCTCAGCAGGATTCTCGATGAAAAAAGGAAACGGCGGAATGGCGTTGGTGAGTGGTTCTTGTACGGTAGTCATATGCAATGTTATCGGCGAAGTCAACTGACGTCAATGGCTAACGATGTGGATAACTACCGGACCTGTGGAAAACGTGGTGAGCACCCAGAGCCGCAGTTACCGAAAATCGCGTTTCTCGGGAGTTGGTCGTGCTCAGCCAACGCGCCGTTCTGTGCATGGTATGGTTGCTCTAGCCCGAGGGTCGAAGTGCAAATGCGGACGAGTCTAAGATCGTTGGTCCTGGTAATGCTTTTGGTCATCGCTGCGACGGCGGCGTTTTATGTAACGTACGGAAATTCCGTCCTGCGATGGGTTTTTCTTTTTCCGCTCCTCCCGGGGGCCATGACCGGGCTATATCTCAGCGGCTACGGTGGTATTACGCTGATCGCCCTCATTGTCTCGTTGACCGTGAACACTGGACTCTACTGGTTGATATGGCTTGTAGTTCTTCGGATAATCCGGCGTTTCAGAAAAACCGACGGACACTAGATGCCTGCGTGTTCCAACATTGAACGCCGGAAAGGTGGCTTCCCACTCATTCTCAGTTACCGAAAATCCCGTTTCACAGGACTTGGCCTGACCAGTCTCTTAGTGATTTTCCCGAATGGAGACGTTTATCAGGAGCTAGACGTACCGACGATAGGAGGACTATCATCCGGTACATCTCTGATGACTCGACTAACAGCAAGTAGTCTGTTCGCGCTGCTTTTGCTGTCATTATCCGCGTATGCGGACAGCGACGGGTGTTATTGCACCTCGAAGGGCTACATCGCTTACGAACTGCGGGCTGCCATACGCCAAGCCCTCGATCCAAGCGGCGACGCACTTGGTGTACCTCATGTGCTCAGGATCGTGCGGGTGAATCAAGGCATACAGACACAAGGCGACGTTGCCATTGAGGATTTTCAAGTTCACGAAATCCGTTGCGACACCGACACTGTCACGATTGCGGGGTACGACAAAAACTGGATCAAATACGTCGTTGACATTCGCCAACCCGATCCGCCTCGGATCACAGAACATGTCGAAGAACCCATTCAGCAACACCCGCTTCTGCCGGGTAGCCGTGGTCCCACACAAATGTACGGGTCCTCGCCACCCGAAGTGGTCACTGTCATTTCAACCGATGATCCGGAACGAACGTATCAGCTTGTAATAACGCACTTGCGGAAAGCGGAAGGGCAGCGTCCATTCGAATACGACAGTCGTGCAGAACTCCGCCAGTTAGATTCACGTGGAATCGTTTTGCAACGTCTGCTCTTGTATCACGATCATTTCAGCGAGCATTAGGTCCTGATAAGTCGGCTTTCCGGAAAGTGGCTTTACCGCTGATTCGCAGTTACCGAAAATCGCGTTTCTCGAAACTTAGCCTCGGACAAGGAATGCAAATTCCTCAATCGCGAAGCCACCGATTTTATTTGCCGGGTGAGACATTTTCCGCCGCAGCGCGATAAGTGCCGAATTTCTTCGCCACTTCCTTCAGCGTGGGATAAAACTGCACGAAGGTGTGTTCTACTGCCGCACGATCATTGTGGCATTGCCAGCACGCGGCCTGCGGCTTTGCTCCAGCTATTTTTGTATCGGCAGCAAAGGAAAAGTACGCCCACTTTTCCGGAAATCGGCTCTCATCCTTCACTTCCACACCCATGCCCACCAGGTCCGTTTGGAAATGGCCTGCTTTGTTAATCGAGCCGTTGGTTAGCGATCCTCGTTCCTCGACAACGAAAATGGATTTGTCCGGCCACTTTCCACTGGCCTGGAATTGACGGTAACTCCACTCAGGAACGAATACGTTTGTGAACATTTCGCCGCCGCCGACAGAGGCGTTGTAGTTCATTCCCAGGCCGGAAGAAAGGAAGATCCATTCCCGGTAGTTTTCAGGACGAATCAGATTCTGCCCGGCGTATCGAGGCACCGAGGGATTAGAGTCTCGAGGCTGGGCGTACAGCGCAACGAAACAAAGTGTAAGCATCAGGCTCCAAACCATAGCGCGCTTCATAAGTTACCTCCCACCGAAGCAGGCGCTCCGGCCAACGATTCGTTCCAGGCCGAGTAATTATATAATCGCATGCTGTTCTCGACTATCGTTGACCGACTAACTCTTACCGGGAAGGGCGACGCACCTACTCGTGTCGCTTGTGCTGCTCAATCCAAGCGCAAGGTGTATCATGCCGCCTATTGTGGAAGAGGGAGGTCTCTCGTGCGTACGACATTTCTATTGGTTCTCGTTCTTTGCGCATCGCTTGCCTTGGCGCAGCCCCGAACATCGAAGACGCTGGACATTTATGTAATCGACGTGGAGGGCGGCAATGCGGTGCTTTTTGTGGCGCCTTCCGGCGAATCCATGCTGGTGGACACAGGGAACGGCGGCGATGGCGCCGCGCGTGACGCCGGACGCATCATGGCCGCCGTCAAGGACGCGGGCGTTACGCAGATCGATCACCTAATCATCACTCACTATCACAACGATCATATCGGCGGCCTTTCCGAACTGGCGACGCGTATCCCGATCAAGGAATTCATCGACCATGGAGCGAATACCCAACCCGGCCCCAACATAGATCCGGTTTTAGCGCGGTATGCGGAACTTTATGCCCAAGCGAAGCACACGGTGGCAAAGCCCGGCGACAAGATATCGGTCAGTGGTTTGGACTGGCGTATCGTTACCGCAGCCGGCGAAGTGATCAAGACTCCGCTCTCAGGCGCCGGTACGGCAAACCCTTATTGCGCGGACTTCAAGCCAGCGGAGGTCCCGAAGACCGAGGACGACCAATCCGTGGGAAGTTACGTCACCTTCGGAAAGTTTCGAACCGTTATTCTGGGCGACCTGACCTTGAATCGACGTGCTTTTCAGTTCGCCAAGCATCGCCGATATCTGGCAGATGCACTTCTCGCTGCTCAGTGGCCAGGAATACACGGTGCCGGGCATATTCATCGCCAATTTACTCGACGAGCCGCTGGCCGCGATGCCCGTGGCGCCCGTCACGCCTCCGCCGCAAGGCCAGCAAGCTCCCGCGGCGCCGCAGCACAACGGAACTGCTTATTATTTCAAGGTGTCGGCACAACCGGATGGCACTTTCACCGTGACGAACACCCGCAATGGTTTCAGCAAGACCTACAAGCCGGAAGCCAAAAGCGATTAAGAACTTCCAGGATGAGAACATGAAAAAGCCGGGCGCGAGCCAAGGCCAGCCGGCATCGGAGCTGATCTCGAAAAGAATCGCCGAACTCGGGGACTGGCGCGGGGAAACTCTCAGCAGAATGCGCAAGCTCATCAAGGAAGCAGACCCGGACGTCGTCGAGGAGTGGAAGTGGATGGGCACTCCGATTTGGTCGCACGACGGCATCATCTGCACTGGCGAATCCTACAAGAACGTGGTGAAGCTTACCTTCTCCAAGGGCGCGTCTCTGAAGGATCCGGCGCGTCTCTTCAACGCAAGTCTCGACGGAAACGCACGCCGCGCGATCGACATCCAGGAAGGAGAAGAAGTTGACGAGTCCGCTTTCAAGGCGCTCGTTCGCCAAGCGGCCGCCCTCAACAGTTCTGGCAAGTCGAAGCCTTCGAAGAAAGCGAAGCCCTAAGGGATTCCGCCCCTGAACAATCAGATCATCACGAGGCCGTGGCGTATTCCCAGCGTGACGGCCTCGGTGCGGCTCATGGCGCCCAGCTTGCCCATGATCGAGGCCACGTGAAACTTGGCGGTGTGCTCGGAGATATTCAAGCGCGAAGCAATTTCCTTGTTTCCGAGTCCCTCTGACAACAACTGCAAGACTTCGATTTCGCGGGGCGTCAGGGGTTCGACAAGCGGCTCGGCCAGCTCGGGGGCAACTTCTGCAACGGGGGCCTCTCGCGGGCGCAACATGGAAATTGAATCGACGTCAGAGGGATGGAATACATACAGGCCCGCCGAGACGCCTTCTATGGCGCCAGCAATTTCGGCTGGGGTGACGTTTCGCGGCAGGATCGCCCGGACTCCCGGCGGCAGCGCTTGGGAGATTTGGCGCGCGGAATTCTCCACGAGGAGAATGATCGGGACGCCGGCCGCAACCCAGCCTGAGGATTCGAAAGCTGCCTCGCCCCCCGCGTCCACAGCGACGACCACAACGCCGGGTTGACGCCGGCTTTCCTCTCCCGCGGCCGCATCGGGAGCACTCTCGATCAGCCGAAGCCGCGAATGATCACGGAGGAGATCCGCGATTTCGGCGTACAAATCCGGCGAAGAAGCTTCAACCAAAACGTCAATCATGCCGCCACTGAATTGCTCGCATTCAGCCGAACCGCAACCGTTCGAATCTTGCTTGGATCGGCGCGCAAAAACTGCAATCGCACGACGCGCTCGGAGCTGGCTTGCAGCGCGTCCTCGAGATCTTCCAGCGCGCTGAAGAATCGCCCTTCAGCACCGACTAGAATATCGCCTGGCAAGAGCGACGCGCGACTGGCTGCGCCATCCGGCACGAGTTCGAGAATCATCAGCCCGAGCCGTTCTCTTCCCGCCGCGGTAATGGGAATCGGCCGTAGCGTGACGCCGAGGGGGTAGGGCTGGTTGCCGCTGAGGAGCCGCGTCACTTCGTTGCTGGGCACGGCGAGCCCAAGCCGCCCCGCCACCATGGTATTCACGCCGACCACATTTCCGGACGCGTCCGCCAAAGGCCCACCCGAATTGCCGGGAGCAAGCCGGACTCCGGCCTGGATCCACTTCCTGGGTCCGAGTCCGGGCACCGGGCCGACGGCGTGAACGATGCCAGCCGTCAGAGCGCCCATAAAACCCAAAGGATTGCCGATGGCGATGACAAGTTCTCCTACACGCAATTGATTCGAATCGCCCAGCGGCGCCGCGGACAGATCGGATGCCGGAAGGCGCAAAATCGCCAGATCGCGCCGCAGATCGCGCGAGGCGATCTCGGCGGGAAAAGATCTTCCGTCCCATAGGGTGACGGTCAAACGGCCGAACGTCATCTCGATGGGGGCAACATGGGCGTTGGTGACGATGGTTCCGTCGGATTTGATAATGATACCCGAACCATGACCACGGCCCCCGCTGCTGACGTGAACGGTGGACCTTCGGAGCCGCTCGGCGACTTCGCCAAATCCGGGAGGGAACATTTATCGCCCCTTCCGTGGGCGCTCGCCCACGACGATGCTCGTCTCGATTAGCGCGCCGGCGCGGATGAAGTGGGCGTTCGCGGTCTTGCCAATCACGCCGGAAGCGCAAAACGACTGAAGGTCTTCCACTTTTTCCATGGGGGTCGAGTTCAAGGAAATGAGCACATCTCCGAGGAGCACGCCAGCGCGTTCCGCCGCGCCGCCTTTTTCCACATTCAAGATGAGAACGCCGGTGGCATTCTGCACTGCCAGCTTTGACTTCAGGCTTTCCGGAATTGCGACCGGATAAACGCCGATCCCGAGATATCCCTGGGGCACGTAGCCTTTTTCCACCAACTCATTCGCCACACGTGTGACGTCCGAGGCGGGAATGGCCAGGCCGGCGACCCGGGAGAGGGCCGAGGTGGCAATTCCCAATATGCTTCCGCGAGCATTGACCACCGCTCCGCCGGAGGAGTTCGGATAGAGCATGGCGTCTAATCGAATGTACTGTTCGAGGCGGCCTCCGCGCCAAGTCCGCCAAGGTCCGGAAGCTGCACCGACGATTCCGAGGCTGGCGTTCGCCCCGCTATCCGGGGAGCGGCCCACAACCAGCGCAAACTCGCCGAGCACGGGCTTATCCTGGGTATTCATTGCAGCGGCTGGGCCGAGGCCGGGTACTTTAAGGGCTGCCAAGTCGGCGCCGGGATCACGGCCGACGAGCGATGCGGCGAGCGCTTTGCCATCGGCCGTCGTCACGCGAATGTCTTCTTCGCGGGCGATGGTGTGGTCGGCGGTGACGACGAGATCCGGCCCCCAGTGAACTCCGCTGGAAGGAAAGTGGCGACGGGCGTGAACCGCGACGACGGAAGGACTTATCCGTTGAACCAAGCTGGTCAATTCGTTCGAAAGGCTGCTAAGTACGGTTTCCATAAATCTCCCTTCCGCGCCAGCTTGGCAGATTGCAGGGGGCTTCACATCAGCCGAATGGCTAGTGTTTGGCTGAACCCGGCAAAAGACGTTTGAGCCGGGCGCGGAGCAGCGGGCAAGAGCCCGCGAAGCGTGAGGAGTAGAGTAAAATCTATCCGCGAGATTTCGAGGGAGTGTTTTAAACGCGCGAAATGCCGCAAAGAATGCAATCCACGCGCAGCATGGAGATTACGCAGGTCGTGGAGTGGAATGATGGCCGGGCACAGCGCATCGAGGACTACCTGGCCGGCGAAGAACCGCTCGAAATACGCTCTGGCCGTGAGCGGCTGGGCGTAACCCTCAGGACTCCGGGAAACGATGGCGAGTTGGTGGCTGGTTTTCTCTTCACGGAAGGGATCGTGGCGAAGGGCGAAGAGATCCTGGCGATTGAAGCGCCTGGAGATTCACCTCAGCGTCGCGCCGCGAGCGGCAACATTGTCCGCGTCAGGCTGAAACATGGCGTTCGGCTCTCGGCACTGGGGGCCCGGCGATTTTCCGCCGGATCGGCGTGCGGGATTTGCGGTAAGGAGTCCATCGCACAGGTGCGCCGCCGGGGAATACGCCCTCCGGATTTGGAATCGCGATTTGACGCGGAGATGCTCTGCCGATTACCGGAAAAGCTGCGCGCCACACAAGCGATCTTCGGACGCACGGGCGGATTGCACGCCGCGGCGCTTTTCCACGGAGAGGGCGAACTGCTCGTTTTGCGCGAGGATATTGGCAGGCACAACGCCGTGGACAAGGTGATCGGTTGGGCGCTACTGCAGGGAAAAGTGCCGCTCACGCGGCACGCACTGCTCGTCAGCGGCCGCGGGGGATTCGAAATCGTGCAGAAGGCGCTCGCGGCCGGCATTCCAGTGGTGGCCAGCGTCTCGGCGCCTTCGAGCCTGGCGGTGCGTTTGGCGCGAGAGCTGGGTTTGACGCTAGTCGGTTTCCTGCGCGGCAGGCGTTTCATCATCTACGCCGGAGAGCAGCGACTCGTAATGGACCCCGGCAAAGCGGGTCACTAAGGATTCGCAGCTCCTTCGGCCAGCGGCTTGGAGGTTTACCACCGAACCGGATGTCGCTCAACCCCGGTTCGGAGTCGAGTTATCTGGATGCTGCTCGTTTTGTCGAACAAATGCCTCAGAATCGAAGGCACTCGCGCCCGTAGCTCAGTTGGAAAGAGCGTCTGCCTTCTAAGCAGAAGGGCGGGGGTTCAATTCCCTCCGGGCGCGCCATTTTCCCAATGGCTTACGGTCCACTCTCGAAACCCACGTTTCTCAATGTAGCGGGAAGCGTAGCGGGTGGCTGTCTTTTTAGTGTCTGGCAGGGCTGCGGTCTGCAACGCTCAGACCCCCCAAACGGGGCTACCGTCCCTGGCGGGGGTGGTCGCCTATAAATGATTCTTCAGCCCCGGCAGACTTATGAAATTCGAGAATTTCTGGCATAGGGCTGTATGTCGTGGAGTCAACCCTGCCGAAAGGGACCGTCAGCAGCTAACCGCTTTCGTTATGTTATAGTCTGCGCCTTAACCACGATGTTTTGCCTCCGTCTCGTCAAGTTCTCGAAAAACGGAACCGGTGGTATATCCCTTGAGTTCGTCCTCAGCAATCGTGTGCCCCGATCCGCAACAATCCTTGCCTATGATTTTGAGCTTTGGCTCCTTTCCGACATAAATAGGAGGGTAGTGACTTTCCTTGGGAAGCTGTGGCCTGATCTGCTAACTGAATATGCGGACTGCTCGAAGCTCGATGGGTTGGGAGAAAAGCCATTCACGCTCGTTTGGCATTACCAGCCAAAAGATCTTCAAACAATCGAGGATTGGCGGAAGGGTTCAAGTCCGGTATTCGAGATAAGGGGTCAAGTGTCCGCTATATCCGTTTGGCCGAGCCCTCAGGCGCAGACACCCGTTTTCGCATGGGAAAAAGTCTCGGGCAGTACAGGACTTCAGCCCGGCTATCCTTTTCGCTTCGCTCTACCTCAATCCGATTGGGCCGCTTTGTTGTCTGAGATAGGGTTTCGCCATCTCACGTTGTTTGAGTTTCCTGTGCCGACGTTCCCGCCTGCGTTCGCTCGCGCTGAGAGGAAACTGAATGAAGCTTGGGAGCACCATAGAGCGGGACGTTCCGATGAAGCCTTCTTATCCTGCCGACAGGCTTTCGAGAGCCTAGGACACGAACTCTATGGCGACGAGAATTTACCAAGAGGCAAAGTCTTGGAACGATTGATGCCCTCAGTGCCGCTCCGAAAGAGAGAAGCGGTTGAGGAGCAATGGAAGGCGCTCCAGAACCTCTTGAACATGGGAGTGCATGAGCGCGGGGAACCGTCTAACATGAATCACGCCGACACTGAAATGGCTCTAGTTTCGGCTACTGCCCTTCTGGGGTATTTGGCGAGATTAAATTGAGCCGCTTATCGGGCACTCGCTGTCAGTTTATTGGTGGTCTCAATGAAGCCCTTATATTCTGCAAATGTGTTTGAGAATCTTTTGGCGATCAGCGGGTCATTTGAAAGTTGGCTGTAAACGCGTTCGGCATCTTCCCACGTAATCTCGTAATTTAAGAAGTTGCCCTGCGCAACCACTTGATCCTTCGACATTCCACCAAAACGAAGAATCACATACCTAAGGTAAATTGTCCATCCCTGAGGGAAGCGCACAGCAACTGTAGTGCTCCCCGCTAATTTAGACAGTCAGGGCCTCGTTTTTTAGTACACCTGCGAAAGCCAAGAAAGCCTCGTGCGGAGTGCGATTTTGCACTCCGCGGTGCGGCCGGTCGTGATTGTACTCCTCGATCCAGCGA
>WNGJ01009007.1_pt1 | contig 11425 bp, 12 predicted proteins | sample 5400611 | NCBI WGS metagenome assembly WNGJ01 (sample SAMN13153375, study PRJNA577476) | soil metagenome | isolation source: 40 cm soil or saprolite under Garry oak tree replicate 1 | place: USA:California | collected 2016-06-15 | reverse complement strand
ATCGTACTCCTCTTTTGACAGAACTACATCCACTGTATCTTTGAGGCGCGACTCGGTATCGGCATCAAAGCATGTAAGCGTCATCTGCGGCACCAATCCTGATTTCTTTGACTGATACGACGAATCCTCGACCGCAATGCACGTTCTATTAAATTGCATGTTATTTCCCTCTCCGTTGACGGCTTCGTACAATTGCCAGCACGCCCTCTTTCAACGCCGCAGGCAACGCAGGCCAACTCTTGATGATTTCGATAAGCTCCGCCCTGTCCCGGAGTTTTTGTGCGTCTATTTGTGTGTCGGAGCGCGTAAGTGCCTGATGTTCAACAGGGGTCGTAAAGGTTCGAACCCTGCATCGCGCACCATCTGCCACTCACGGACTTTGCGGGACAGATGAGGCCGCTGCCGGACTAAAGTTTCATTTCCAGCGGTTAACAAAACCGGCCCTTGATCTTTTATCGGGACAGCCGCAGACACGTTTTGACTCTCCCGGGCGGAGCGGCACTCGCGCGCCTTCGCCAATGCCCTGGTTCAGCGACGGCGCTTAGCGCGATTCGCTGGAGCTGATCATTGGGCGGCGTGCTCCCCGATCCGAGTCTTTACCAGCTTGCGCACCAGTGCGGCTGGTAAGGGACTGTCCGCTTGAAACCGGATGGTGCCTTTGCTGGTGTCGCAGGCTTTGAGTTCGTCCTTGTGGGCTTCCACCGGGAAAGAACCGGGATAGAAGGCGCAGTGGTTCGTGGCCGCGCCAAAGGCCACAAGCATCTTTCCGTTAAGACGGAAAGCGGGAAGTTGGTAGCTGATGCATTCTTCGGCTTCGGGCGCCACGGCCTTGATGGTTCTCCGAAGCGTTTCGAGGGCGGCTCGCTTGTCATCGCTCAGCGCTGCAAGGTACTCGTCGATGGTCTCGGGTTTGGCTATCTTGACTGGTGTCGCAGTGGGGCAGCGGCTGGTCTTTTTTGGTTTCATCTCATTGCATTGAGTTTAGTGGTTTATTCGTCCGATATTTGTGGCGAACATCTAACGAGCCACAAACCCAGCCACGGCTCGGGGAAGGTTCCGGTGTTACTTAATTCTCTCTGATACATTATACCAATTCCACTCCCAGGTCTTACCATTGTCAGGAGAAAAGGCTTGGCTCCACACCGGGCGGTCTTTATCCCTCGCATCCCAACGAAACATAACGATAATATTTTTTCCCTTAAAAGTATCCTTGCCAAAAAAGTGTCCGACGCCATTTTCAAATGAACCGACAACAGGTGGATCCAAAACGCCAACATTGCTCGCAACCCAATATAGGCTCCACAATCTGGTTTTCGGATTGAAAAGCCTCAGCGTGAGGCCTTCAAAAAGTTTTCCCTCCTGGCCAGGCATCTCAGTGGTGGAATAAGTGTCCATGTCTCCGGTGCCACCCAATATCTTGAAATTTTCATCGGACGAATCAAATTCCGTCCAGTCTTTGCAGTCTTCCAGTCTCTTGTTCAGTCGGCGGTTATGCATCTTCCATTTGCCCACTAGAAAATCGAAGTCGCTTTGGGATGAAGTTGGGGACGCGGTAATCTTCAATTCGCCATTTGGGTCAAAGCTTAATTGGGGAATCGCCAAAGTAGTATCAGTTTTCAGAACCGTTCTCTGAGCTTGTCCGACGTTACAGATGGTCAGTAATAAAATCGCAATTAAATATTTCATGTCTTTATGTGTAGTCTGCGAAATGGGTCTAACGAGAAGGAGCTCAGCCACCCGCCTCAGACGGGCTGCACCAAGCTTTCGCAACATCGGCAATCCGTTTCATAAATTCAAACTGGTCATCGCGCCGGCCAGTGGTTAGCTGCAGCGATTGGTTAGACGTGGCGCGTGGCTTCACCGAAAACCTTGTGCCAAAATTTCTGAGGGTCTGCAAACCAATGTCTGTTCGAGTCCGACAGAAACTGTGCGAGCTGTGATGCACGCGGGATGCGATAACGCTCGAACAGCGCGATGAGGTCGCGAAGAGACTGTTCTGCAGGTTCAGACGCAACATCGAGCACGATGGAGTCTGAGGAACCCGCGACCTTCGTAACGCCGTCAATGCCCTCGGCGAAGCGGAAGAATGCGGCTTCATCAGCATCCGAGTAAAACTGCACTCGCTCACAAGTAAGCTGCGGCATCTACGTCTAACGAGACGGAGCTGAGCCACCGCTGGCGGGAGCGAGCGTGGCAAATACGAAGAACTGTTTCATAAAATCAAAATGTGGACTTCACAGCGGCCAGCGGTTGGCTTCAGCGATTGGTTAGGTCTTTTCGAGAACGCTGCGCAATCGCTGAAGTGATAAGCCTGATCACTCTTGGTTTCTCTTTACAACCGAAACAATCTTCCACTCGCCATTCTGCTTCGAAAGCGTCATGTAGTCGGTCCAGTGGGGTGGCGACCAGTTTGACGGAGGCAACGTCGCCATCGATATCGAGAATGGTAATCTCTTCCTTCCGTTCCGACACAGGGGTTACTTTCTCTTTGTTTCGCACTTCCTGCACCATTTCCATACCGGTCTTGTCGGTAATTTTCAGCTCTCCATTGGATCCATTGATGGTGTGTTTCAGGTAGTGAGGATGCAGCGATCGTTCCATGCGGGCAGCATCGTTTAGATAGTAGCCCTCAATGTAGTCGGTAATGGTTGCGCGAATGGCGGCTTTGTCATCCGAAGCACAGTCCGGTTGTGCCGTGGCGGCGTTGATGAAGTTGAGCGGCAAAACAAGAAGCGACAAAACCGCGATCGGCACGACGGTGAGTCGGCGAACGCCTGCGGCGACGTATTTCATGGGAGTTCTCCTGGCTAGACTCGCGGGCGCGAGCCACAGCAGTATGACACAGAATTCAATTAACCAAAATCAGCGGGAAGGACAGACGCGACGCGCATAGACCTAACGTACGAAGCTCAGCCGCGCCACACCGACGCGCAGCGGTGGGGTGGCGTCGGCTGCAGCGCGTTGTTAGGCACAAGCCCTATCCCTTCAATATTTTCCAAAGCGAACGCTCGTCCTTGTATTGAATGTCAGCGATGCGCCATCCCATTTTCGTTCGCTGAAGTGCGAAGATGATCTCTTGGTCGACCCCCATATTCTTAAATCGGGCCGCCACGTACCCTGATCCTTTTTTATTAGGGAGCACGACCAGCTTGAAATCCGAGATTTCAAAATCCTGAGCATCGTAGAGGGGGTCGAAGTCGATCTTACCCACTTCGCCTTTTGAGTCCTCTTGGTCCTTAAGATAGAGGTCAAGGAGCGGTTTGTAAAAATAGTTTGGAAGTAGTTTCTTGCTGGCTGGGTACTGCAACGGGTCTGACTTTCCAGAGTGTTCCTTATACAGCTGGGCAACCAATTCCTTTCCTGTGTCGAGGTTTGATGACCCAGGTTGCGCCGAAGCGAACCCCGCGACCAGCGCCAAAATTGCAACGAGTACAATTAATCGGTTCATAGATCCCTTGTGCCTAACGAGAATTATACGAAATTTTTTCGTGTAACCAATATTCAAACTTGATTACAATTTCGAGCGGCGAGGACGATCGAATCGGCGGCCGAAAATCGACATTAAACCTCGAGCCTTCGCGAGTGCCTCCCGGCTCGGCCGGCGAAGATCGAACATCAAACTTCAGAAAGTCCGGATGTAGGCTTTGGCGCGCAGACCGGCGATCCAGCGTTCCTGGAGATCTTGTGCTTCCTCCTGGAGTAGTTTCTTCTCAATTTCTGGTCGCGCTTCAGCAAGCGAACGGGTTGTGCCGCCCTCCCTCTCCTCGACCTTGAGGATGTAATAATTACCGCCGTACTCGATGATGTTGCTGATCCTGCCAACCGGCATGTTGAAGGCGACCTTTTCAAGTGGCGCGGCGAGCGTTTTGCGTTCGATCCAGCCCCAGTCCCCACCGACATCGCGCGTCCCGTCTTCAGAATAACTCTGCGCCATGCGCTCGAACTCGGCGCCGCCCGCCAGTTGGCCAAGAACCTCTTCGGCCAGCGCTTTCTGCGTGGCAGACTGCCCCGTATCCGCGTGGCCGGGGATCATGATCATGCGGAGCTTGACCCGTTCCTTGGCGGTGAATTCCGCGCGGTGTTTTTTGTAATACTCTTCTACTTTCGTCGGTGAAGAAATTGGATTCCGCTTGACGTTCTTGGCGCGCATCGCCTGCACGATCATCCTTTCGGTCTCCCTTTGTTTGAACTCGCCCAGCGAATAGCTCTGCGCCTCCAGCGTCCTGATAAACGTATTTCGGTCGCCACCGAATGACTCCTTGATAATTCCGCGCACTTGTTCTTCTACAAAATGATTCGGAATTTCAAATTTCTCCTTCTGAAACGCCTGAATGATGAGGCGCCGGTCGATCAGATCCTTCAGCGCCGCTTCCCGCGCCTCTTTCAACCCCTTTTCCAATTCCGCGCCGCTATATTGCGAACGCAGCAACTTTTCCCGGGGCGCGGACAACTCACGGACTTGCGAGTATGTGATCACGTCTCCGTTCACGATCGCGGCGATCCCATTGATCACTTCGGGCTCAGCGGCGAATGCAGCACAGCAAAGTGGCAATAGAGCCGCCCCGGAAGCCGCCAGTAACGCGATGGCAAACCAACGCAGGATGTGTCTCATAGTTTTTTAATCAACTCCAGAATTTCACCGAGATACTGCTCGATTCCGGCCGCAACTAAACGGGGGAATTTGCCCGCGACAAGTATAAAATCCTCGTGCCGGGTCAGCATTAATTTGCGGTCGCGCACCTCGACCCGGGTCACGCCGGATTTTGCAGCCGCGAGCTTAATTTCGGTGAGAAGAAATAAATTGTCCACCGCGACCGGGAATGGCCCAAACCGGTCACGCCAATCGCGGCGGAAACGATCCAATTGATCGCGCGCGGTGATTTCGGCGATTTCCCGGTAAGCTTTGATGCGCAAGGTGGCGTCGCTGATAAAAGTGGTCGGAATGAACGCCCGAATTTTCCAGGGGAAGCTGTCAGCTTCCCTTGGAGTGGGCTTTGGCTGCTGAACGAATTCCGCTTCGTTTGTGGCGACAAAATCGATCCGCAGATCGACATCCAACCGGCGCTGCACTTTTTCGCCTTTAAGTTGCGCGACCGCCTGTTTGAGCAACTGACAGTACAAATCGAAGCCCACCGTCATGATGTGGCCGCTTTGCGCGGTGCCAAGGATGCTGCCGGCGCCCCGAATCTCCAAGTCGCGCATGGCAATGCGAAAACCCGCGCCAAGGGAGCTGTACTGCTTGATGGCGTTGATCCGCTTGCGCGCAGCGCCGATTGCCATCATTTCGCGCGGAAGAAGCAGATAGGCGTACGCTTTGTGCTCGGCTCGGCCGACGCGTCCGCGCAGTTGATAGAGATCGGCGAGCCCAAACCTGTCCGCGCGATCGATGATGATCGTGTTGGCGTTTGGGATATCGAGGCCGCTTTCGATGATTGTGGTGCAAACAAGCACGTCAACTTTCCCGGCAATGAATCGCGCCATGACGGCTTCGAGTTCATCGGACCCCATCTGGCCATGCCCGATTTCCACCCGCGCCTGCGGGCACAGATGGACAATGCGGTCACGCGCGCGATCGATGGTTTGCACACGATTGTGCAAAAAGAAAACCTGACCCTGGCGCTCCAGCTCACGATTGATGGCATCGCGGACAATTCGCTCATCATAGGCGGAGACCATCGTCTCGACGGGCAGCCGGTTGAGCGGCGGCGTTTCGATCGTGGACATGTCTTTTACACCCACGAGCGACAGGTAAAGGGTGCGCGGAATGGGCGTGGCGGAGAGCGTCAGGACATCGACGAGCTTAAACAGCTCCTTGAATTTTTCCTTGTGCAGAACTCCAAACCGCTGTTCTTCATCGATCACTACGAGCCCCAGATCTTTAAAGACGACATCGCCAGAGATAAGCCGATGGGTGCCGATGACGATATCGACGCCGCCTTCGCGCAAAAGTTGGAGGATCTTTTTCTGCTCTCCTTGCGAACGGAAACGGCTGAGCATTTCGATTCGCACGGGGTAATCGAGCATGCGCTGCCGAAATACTTCGAAATGCTGCTGAGCCAGAACAGTCGTCGGCGCGAGGACTGCAACTTGTTTGCCGTCCATGACGCCTTTGAATGCGGCGCGAATGGCGACTTCGGTCTTGCCAAAGCCGACATCACCGCAGATCAAACGATCCATCGGCTGCGGACGCTCCATGTCGATTTTTGTGTCGATGATTGCTTTCAATTGGTCTGGCGTTTCGCGAAACGGAAACGAATGTTCGAATTCCGCCTGCCATTTGCTATCAGGAGCAAATGTGTGGCCGGGATGCATCTGCCGCTCTGCCTGGACCGCGAGCATTTTGCCAGCGTAATCGAAGATTGAAGCCGCGGCGTTTTTCTTGGCGCGCGTCCATTTCGCATCGCCGAGCGAACTGAGAGCCGGTGACCTTTTGCCGACGCCGACGTAACGCGAAACGAGATAGGCTTGTTCGAGCGGGACGTAGAGCTTTGCTTCGTCGGCAAACTCGAGTGCTAGAACTTCCTGCTGCTCGTCCTGGTAGGGATCCCGTTTTTGCGGGAGGCCGTCCGCCACCGCGTGCTCCGGCGCGCCCTGCGGTCGCGCCCTACCAATTTTCACCAGCCCCAGAAATCGTCCCACGCCGTGTTCGAGATGCACGACGAAGTCGCCTTCGGTGAGCTCGTTGAAATCGATCTGTGCGCGACGCCGTTCCGCACGATGCAGGCGGCGCCGTGGATGGGCGGCCAATCGTCCAAATAATTCAGCGGCCGAAAGAACGACGAGATTGGCTGCCGGAAAACAAAATCCATGCGCGAGCGTTCCTTCGAGAAGATCGACATCATCCAGCGCCTCCTTCTCGCCCATCACCTCGCGGAAGCGCTCGATTTCGCCTTCAGTCTGAAAATAAATGACGACCTTGGCCTTGTTCGCGCGCCACCGCTCCAGGCGTGCGGAAAACTGCGCGCGTTTCGCTTCGATGAGCATGAGATCACCGATCGCGAACTCACCGGCTTCGCAATCCTGAAACGCGCCGCTGAAATCTTCCGGACCGATCTCTATCCAGCCTTCGCTGATTTGTATGTGCGCGTTGGAAGTTTTTTCGGGTTCAATGTCAATCGCAAGATGATCGCGCGAGATATGATCGCGGACGACTCCGCTTTGATCTTCAGTCGCTCCCAGCAAAATATCGACCGAAGTCAAATCGCGCACCGAGCTTTGAGTATCGATATCGAATTCGCGCAACGAATCGATTTCGTCGCCAAAGAATTCCAGTCGCACCGGTAATGGCGCCTGCCACGAATAGAGATCGACAATGCCACCACGGACGGCGAATTGCCCGCGTGTAGTGACTTGAGCGACGCGCTCATAACCAGCGCCCGCGAGTTGCTCGACGAGGTGTTCCATGTTCGCGTTTGCCTCGCGCCGAAGTTGAACAACTGCGGATTGGAGCTTATCACGCCTCGGTGCAGCTTGATTAAGACCTGCGCGCGTTGCGACGATCAGATGTGGGCCGGGTTCGCGATCAACCTGCATAAGCAGCGCGAGCCGTTCGGCTGCGATTTCTGGATCGGGCAAAACATTTTCGACCGCGGCAAACTCGGCTTCCGGTAGAAAAAGTGCCGTCGGATGCCAGTTCAGCAAGCTCTCGAAAATCAGTTCTTGAGAATGAACATTGGGACAGAGGATCCAAATTGTCTCGTGGATGCGAGGGGCGATCGTAGCGACGAGAAACGCCTGGGCCGTCTGAGTAACGTGTGAGAACCGCACCGGCCATTGCACTCTATCGATTGCGCGAAGTTTGCGCGCGATCGGCTCGCTCGCCGCAACGTTCTCTAGAAGCTCTTTCCGCCACGATTTCTCCATCGCTTAGCTGTCGCCGAAAAGGAGTGGAAGTTCAAAATTGCCCGACAAAAAGCGGCTCGGCAGTGTTGGTCAATTGTCAGTCGGGAATGCTGGGCGAATCGGATGTCAGGCTACCAGCCTGACTTGGCGAGCAGGCTGCCAGCCTGCTCCCCACGCCCATTCGCCAGGCTGGCAGCCTGTTGGCCGAGTCAGCCAAGCTGGCCGACATCCAATTCCGCCAGAGCCACGAGGAAAGCGTGGTATCCGGTTGTTGAGCGCAGCAGTTCTCGCAGTAGAGTTTGACCCGAAATGTTTGAACTGACCATCGGGTGTCTCAAATGGGCCGCTGTCGGCTTCATCGTGGCGTTTTTTCTGATGAGGATGTACGAAGCCAGTCATATTCATGACGATATTCCCAGACCTGAGTTCAAAAAACGCCAGTCGAAACGCGCAGCACTCGTCCTATCGACGTTCGCGGCAATGCTATCGGCGCTGGTGTGGCTTTTGGTGCAGAAATGGGACTAGAAGCGTTTCAAAAATCGATTTGTTAGGCGTGTGACTCCTTCGCTCCCGCGCACTCGGCCTCCGGCCAGCCCGTCTATGTCGCTCGGTGCCCGCCGGCTCCATTCTGAGAAACGCAAATCGAACGCCACGGGCAGGCATTCGCCGCGTATCTGTTTAGCGTTCTCGGTGGTCTCCATGTGCGCTGTGAGCAAGCCGGCAACATGCCAGCTTGAGCGAGCAGAATGCCCGCGCTCCCCTGTCTTGCACGAACGCGCGTTCGCAGACGCCCCCAAGCCGCCCCCGACAGGGAGCGCAAGCATGTTGCTCGCTCTGGCTGGCATTGTTGCCAGGCAGCCGCCCTGCGTACCTGCGCTGAACACATACTTCGCTAGGGCGAACGACGCTCTACAATTAGCAAAACAGGAATTTTGAAGCCGCTTCCAGCCCTATCCCATGTAAAATCCGCCGTTCACGTTCAAAACGTGGCCGGTGATGTATGACACCATCGGCGATGCGAGAAAAAGCGCTGCATCGACAATCTCGTTGACCTCGCCAAGACGGCCGAGCGGGATTTGTTTGATAAAATTCGCGGTGACTTCTTCGGACATGCCTTTGCTCATCCCGACATCGATGAAGCCGGGCGCAATGGCATTAACGGTAATGTTCTGACGCGCAAACTCGCGCGCGGAGACTTTGGTGAGCGCGATGATCGCGGCTTTGCTCGACGAATAATTTGCCTGGCCAAAAAGCCCCATTTGGCCACTGACCGAAGAGAGGTTCACGATTCGTCCGCCGCTGTGCAAAATCGCGGCGGCCTTTTGCGTGACTGTGAATGTGCCGATGAGATTCACGCGCACCACGCTCTCGAATTCTTCCGGCGACATTTTTTTGATCGTGCGGTCGTGGATAATCCCGGAGTTGTTCACGAGAATATCGAGGCCGCCCCGCTTGTCGCCGATCTCGGTCATCATCGATTCGACCTGGCCCGGCTGCGTCACGTCGCACTCGATCACAAGCGGCGCCTCTAATTCCTTCGCCACATTTGCCGCATCAGTCTTATTTTGCCTCTGCGCATCGGCCACATAATTCACCACACATTGCGCACCGCGCTTGCCAAACGCTTTAATCATTTCCGCGCCGATTCCGCGCGAGCTGCCCGTGACGAGGACAACTTTCCCAGTGAAATCCAGTGGATCAGGCATTTAGTGATTTAATGAGTTAGTGATTTAGCGATTGCAATCGTTAAATCACTGAATCACTAAATCGTTAAATCTCTTCAAATGGCTTCACCGATTCGCATCCTCACCGCTGTTCCAATTTGTGACGGCCACGACAGCGCGATCAATACAATCAATCTCGAGTTCATCCGGCACGGCATTGAGGTCATCTATCTTGGTTATCATCGCTCGGTCGGCGATATTGTCCGCGCCGCGATCCAGGAAGACGTGCGCGCCATTGGCATTTCCAGTTATAACGGCGGGCACGTCGAGTTCTTCGCGGAAGTGGTCGCTCTTTTGCGCAAACGCGGAAGCGACATCAGGGTCTTTGGCGGCGGCGGCGGTACCATCACGCATGAGGACGCTGCAATCATGAGACGCAAAGGCGTGGACGAAATTTTCTTCGCGGGAACGTCCCTCGACGACATGGTGAAGTTTGTTCATCAGCGTTACGGCAAACCGCGCGGGAAGAGAACGCGCGCCAAAAGGTCCGACATGGAGCTGGCACACAAGCTGAGTGAAATCGAAGACGCCTACGCGAGCGGGAAGAAACCGCCAACGCTCAACGCTCGGCGCCGAATGTCGAAGGCAGAGGCGAAGCAAAATCAAACATCAAACATCAAACATCAAACATCAAAGGTCATCGGATTCACCGGACCTGGCGGCGCGGGAAAAACGACGTTGATCGATGAGTTGGTATTGCGCTTCCTCCATCAAAATCCAAAAGGACGGATCGCGATTTTGTCGCACGATCCGAGCGTGATTGGCGAAGGCGCATTACTGGGCGATCGCGCCACCATGATCAACTCGCAGGACGATCGCGTCTTCATGCGCAGCATGGCCACCCGTGGGCAAGCCGGCGGACTTTCGCCTGCGACACACGATTGCCTGGCGTTGCTCGCACGCTCTGGGTTCGATTGCGTGATCATTGAAACGGTTGGCACCGGCCAGGAAGCCATGTGCTGGCGGAATCGAAGTTCGACTACGTCATTATCGAGACTGTCGGCACCGGCCAGGAAGCGATGCCATTTCAACAAAAGGGAATTGTCGATCTTACCGTTTTAGTGATGAATCCCGATTACGGCAGCCGGTTGCAACTGCAAAAGATCGTCATGCTCGATCTCGCCGATATCGTCGTCGTGAACAAAAGCGATCTCCAGCGCGCTCGCACTGCCCACAGCGAGATTGAACAACGTCTGCAGCAAAACCGGCGTGGCCAGCGATTGATCGACACGGTCGGAAAACGGCATCGTGACCCTGGCGTGGGTCAATTGTTCGATCTAATTTCAATGGTAGGGCGCGACCGGTCCGAGCCGGACTGGCATCAGGCGCGCCAAACGAGAGGACGCGACAAATCATGAGCAAACTTGGAAAAGTCATTGAGTCGATTGAGAAGTACAACAAGTTTGTTCTCGATCAGGTAAGGCGTGCGCGCACCGACCAACAATTCGGGCGCGATCTGCTCGGTCGTTGGAACGATATCAAAGCGAAAACACCGATAACCCGGACACCAACCGGATTGCCCTTGCCGCGCCTGGCGCTGCCGGAGATCGATGAACCGGGCGAGATTGCCCGTTATTTCTTCGGCGAAGGATTACCGGGTGAGTTTCCATTTCTCAACGGCGCCTACCGCGAGATGTATCTGGAGCCGGTGCGCGAGGTCGAAAGCTTCGAAAAGGATGGTGGTAGGGCGCGACCGGCCCGAGCCGGACTGGCATCAGGCGCGCCGGACAAGAAACTCCTTCAAGCTGAGGAACCGACGCGTTTGTTCTCTGGTTTAATGCTGGCCGAGGACACCAACGAACGTTTTCATTACCTGACCCAGCACCAGCGCACGCATCGGCTTAGCACCGCATTCGATG
>WNGJ01007759.1_pt1 | contig 11426 bp, 10 predicted proteins | sample 5400611 | NCBI WGS metagenome assembly WNGJ01 (sample SAMN13153375, study PRJNA577476) | soil metagenome | isolation source: 40 cm soil or saprolite under Garry oak tree replicate 1 | place: USA:California | collected 2016-06-15 | reverse complement strand
TCGCAAGCGAGCGGCTTTCGCGCGCATAGCGCGACGGGGCGGTCGTGAGGCGGCTCAGCGGGTTGGCTGATCGATCATCTGCGGATGGGCGGTTCCTTCCCCGGCGCGAATTCGCTCGCCGCGACGGCTCGCAACAGCTTGCGCAGGTCGCCGGCGCGCTCGGCTCCGAACACGGTTTCAAATCGCGCCTGCGCCCGGGACCAGCCTTTGAGCGCCGCTTGCAGACGTTTCTCGCCCGCCTTGGTTAGGCGCAGCTCCTTGGCACGGCGATCGGATGCAGTCGGCTCGATGCTGATCAGCCCGTCCCGTTCCAGCGGCAAGATGTTGCGTCCAAGCGTGGTGCGATCCATCACCATGTCCACGGCAAGCGCGTTGATCGTCAATGGACCCCTCCGCTTGAGCCGCGCGAGGATGGAAAATTGGGTCGTGCGCAGGCCGCTTGACGCCAAGAACCGATCGTAGGATTGGCTCAGATGTCTCGCCGCCGCGCGCATGGCGAAGCAGTTGCACTCCTCAGACGTCTTTCGGGGACGCACCGTCATCGCTAAATCCTCGATGCCTGACACATGTGCATCCGCTTGTGGCGGGGGTGGGGGTGATGCGGCGAGATAACGATGGCGCCACTTGCAAAGGAGTCGCACGACCCCCACCCCAAGCCCCTCCCCACGAGGGGGAGGGGAGCGCACCGAGTTTGCGGAGCTTGGGCGCTTCAAGCACAAACGAACGTGCTTTAGAAGCCCTCAAGCGGCTTTGCGCAGAGATGGGGCGAGGTCGAAGCGATCGAGGTTCGTCACCTTGTTCCACGCAGCCACGAAGTCTTTCACAAACTTCTCCTTCGAGTCCGCGCACCCATAGACTTCCGCGAGGGCGCGCAGCTGCGACTGCGAGCCGAAGATCAGGTCGACACGCGTGCCGGTCCACTTGACCGCGTCCGTCTTGCGGTCGCGGCCCTCGTACACGCCTTCAGAGCCGGCGGACGGCTGCCATTCTGTGCCCATGTCGAGCAGGTTGACGAAGAAATCGTTCGTCAGCGTCTCGGGCCGCTTGGTGAAGACGCCGTGCTTGGACTGCCCGGCATTTGCGCCCAGGACGCGCAGGCCGCCGACGAGGACCGTCAGCTCCGGCGCCGTCAGTGTCAGCAACTGCGCCCGATCCACCAACGCCTCCTCAGGCGACATGAGCTGCTTGCCGCGGAGATAGTTGCGGAAACCGTCGGCGACCGGTTCAAGCGGGGCGAAGGAGTCGACATCGGTCTGCTCCTGCGACGCGTCCATGCGTCCCGGCGTGAACGGGACCTTTACGTCGTGCCCGCCCGCCTTCGCGGCCTTCTCGATCGCCGCGGCGCCGCCGAGCACGATCAGGTCGGCGAGCGACACTTTCTTGCCGCCGGTGGCCGAGGCGTTGAACTCCTTCTGGATCGCTTCGAGCTTCTGAAGCACCGTCGCGAGCTGCTTCGGCTGATTGACGTCCCAATCCTTCTGCGGCGCAAGGCGAATGCGCGCGCCGTTCGCCCCGCCACGCTTGTCGGAGCCGCGGAACGTGGACGCCGAGGCCCAAGCGGCCGAGACCAGCTGCGACACCGACAGGCCGGAGCCAAGGATTTTCGCCTTCAGCGCAGTAATATCCTGCTCCCCGATCAGCGGATGATTCACTGCGGGGATCGGGTCTTGCCAAATCAGTATTTCCTTGGGGACGAGCGGGCCGACATAACGATGGATCGGCCCCATGTCGCGGTGCGTGAGCTTGAACCACGCCCGGGCAAACGCGTCCGCGAGCTGATCCGGATGCTCGTAAAAGCGCCTCGAGATCTTCTCGTAGGCCGGGTCCATGCGCAGCGAGAGGTCCGTGGTCAGCATGGTCGGCACATGCTTCTTCGATTTGTCGTAGGGGTCCGGGATCGTGGGGGCGGCGCCTTTTGCCTTCCACTGAAAGGCGCCGGCCGGGCTCTTCGTCAGCTCCCACTCGTTGTTGAACAGGTTCTCGAAGAAGTGATTGCTCCATTTCGTCGGCGTCTGCGACCAGGTGACCTCCGGGCCGCCCGTGATGGCATCGGCGCCGAAGCCCGTGCCGAATTTGCTCTTCCACCCGAGGCCCTGCTCCTCGATCAAGGCGCCTTCCGGCTCCGGGCCCATCAGTGACGGATCGCCGGCGCCGTGGGTTTTGCCGAAGCTGTGGCCGCCGGCAATCAGCGCGACGGTCTCCTCGTCGTTCATCGCCATGCGGCGGAACGTTTCGCGGATGTCCTTGGCCGCCGCGACCGGATCCGGCTTGCCGTTCGGTCCTTGTGGATTGACGTAGATCAGGCCCATCTGCACCGCGCCGAGCGGGTTCTGAAGCTCGCGCTCGCCGCTGTAGCGTTCGTCCCCCAGCCAGGTCCCCTCGGGACCCCAGTAGAGCTCTTCGGGCTCCCAGACATCGGCGCGGCCACCGCCGAAACCGAACGTCTTGAAGTTCATCGACTCCAGCGCGACGTTGCCCGCGAGAATCATAAGGTCGGCCCAGGAGATTTTGCGGCCGTACTTCTGCTTGATCGGCCACAGCAGCCGGCGCGCCTTGTCGAGGTTCGCGTTGTCCGGCCAGCTGTTGAGCGGCGCGAAGCGCTGCTGGCCCGCGCCTGCACCGCCGCGGCCGTCGGCGATGCGGTACGTCCCCGCGCTGTGCCACGCCATGCGGATCATCAGTCCCCCGTAGTGGCCAAAGTCGGCCGGCCACCACTCCTGCGAGTCCGTCATCAAGGCATGCAGGTCCTTGATCACGGCATTCAGATCGAGGCTCTTGAACTCCTTGGCGTAGTCGAACGCCTCGCCCATTGGATCGGACAAAGTGGAGTTGCGATGGAGACTCCGGACGTCCAGCTGGTTCGGCCACCAGTCTCGGTTCGTGTGTGTATGCATCCCACCCGTGAACGGGCATTTGGTCACGTCATCCATCATCTTCCTCCTGTCGCGGTTTGCGTTATTTTCCGTGGCGGCGATTTTACCTGACGCATCCGATCAGGTAAAATTGACTTTAATGATTGCTGTGATAAGATATTCTGATGATAGAGACAACGCTGAGGCAGCTTCGCTATTTCGATGCGCTGGCGGGTCATAGCCACTTCGGACGCGCGGCAGCAGCTTGCGGAATCTCGCAGCCCGCTTTGTCGATGCAGATCAAGGACCTGGAGGAGGCTTTGGGCGCCGTGCTCATCGAGCGAGGCGCACGACAAGTCCGGCTTACGAAGTTCGGAGAGGATGCCGCCCTACGCGTCCGCGACATCCTGCGCTCGGTCGATGAACTGGGAGACTTCGCGCGAGCGTCGCGGGGCTGGCTTGCGGGCCAGCTGCACATCGGAATGATCCCAACGATTGCACCCTATCTGCTGCCTACGGTCATTGGGAACCTCACTCGAATGCATCCCGAACTTGACATTCACGTACGCGAGGCGCTGACGTCGAGACTCATACAAGAGCTCGTGGAAGGCCGGCTCGACACGGCAATTGTTGCTCTGCCGGTGTCCGAACCCTCGCTTACCGAGGTCGCGCTGTTTGCGGAAAACTTCCTGCTGGTGCGGCCGGGCGAGGATGAGGGAACGCCGGTGCCCAGTAGCGAAACGCTGCGCGAGATGAGGCTGCTCCTGCTCGAAGAGGGGCACTGTTTTCGCGATCAGGCTCTGTCGTTCTGCAATATGCAATCGTCGCCGCCGCGTGACGCGCTGGACGCGAGCTCGCTATCTACACTTGTCCAAATGGTCAGCGCCGGCATGGGTGTAACCTTGATCCCGGAAATGGCCGTGGCGGTGGAGACACGCTCGGCGTCAGTGTCTGTCGCTCGATTTAAGGAACCGCAACCCGCGCGAACCGTTGGCATGATCTGGCGCAAGACAAGTCCCCTGGCCGGACAGCTCCGGCAGCTTTCTGAAGTGGTTTGCCGCGCAGCCGATGCGTTGCGCGAGCAGCCGGACGGTCATCGCGCCATCCCCGGATCCAAACGGCGCTCCGGCGGAGGATATTCTCTCAAGCGCCGCGCGCCTCGACGGAAGCGCCGGCCGTGAACCCCTGACGTTCCGTATCGACTACAATTTGTATCTATCAATTGACTACTGATTGAAACTATGGTAGAACAGCCGATCGTCGCTCGACGAGCGACGGGCCGTGCAAAGTGAGGAGCGCGACGCGTTGTGCCCAGCTCCTGCTTTTTTTTCTGTATTTTTACAGGAAAAAACAGGCGTCGAAGGATTACGCCGCGGGCGCGGATCCTTGATCGCAGTCGGCCGTCTCGCCATGCTCGCGGCGGTGCGAGGGACTAACTGCGCGCGACAAGCCGCCGCCGAAGGGGAGGATACCTATGACGCAAGAGCGCATTCGCGAGCTCACCAAGACCATGCTTCGAAAAAAGCTTTACGTCGTCCTCTCCAAGGGCGGGGCGGCCCCCGAAAAGATCGCCGAGCATTTGCCGCGCCACCTTGAATACATGATCGGCCTGGAGAAGAAGGGCGTGCTGTTCGCGTCCGGTCCGTTGGCGGAGGCCGACGGCAAGACCCGCGGCGACGGGCTGACCATCCTGCGGGCCGCGAGCGCGCAGGCGGCGCGCGAAATCGCCGAGGCCGATCCGTTCGTCGTGCACGGGCTGCGCAGCTTCGAGCTGCGGGAATGGACGGTGATGGAGGGCTCGCTCGGCATCAAAGTGCATTTTTCCGACCAGTCGCTCGAGCTGGCTTAAGCTTTGCGAGCGGGCCTTATGGGCGCTAATTTTAAGTTTCGTATCCCGGATGCGGCGCAGCGTGGCGCCGCCATGGTCGACGTCATCGGCGCTGGCGCGCTCCAAAGCCTGATTTTCAACGGGAAACAAGCAACAACGGAGGACCACATGATCCGCGTCAAGAAGATCGCCCACGCCGTTTACGAAATGCCCGATGTCGACAAGCAGAGCGAATATTACACCGAGGTGATCGGCCTCGCGCCGACCGACAAGAGCAAGGACGCGGTCTATCTCGCCTCGACCATCGACCATCACTCGGTGGTGTTGCGCAAGGGCTCGCAAGCGAAATGCGTGCGGCTCGGATTCCAGATCGGCCCCGACGATGATCTCGGCGCGTTCGAAAAACAGATCCAGGGCCACGGCATCAAGACGCAGCGCCGCAAGGATCCCGAGCCGACGATCGCGGACATGGTTACGTTCGAGGACCCGAAGGGAACCGTGATGGAGGTATTCAAACGCGACGCGTTCTCCGGTCAGCGCTTTGCCACCAAGGGTATCGTTCCGCACAAGCTCGGTCACGTCGCGTTTTTCGTCACCGACGTCAAACGCGTGACCAAGTTCTATTGCGACGTGCTCGGCTTTCGCGAGTCCGACTGGATGGGGGATTTCTTCTCGTTCCTGCGCTGCGGTCCCGACCACCACACCATCAACCTGATGCAGATCGACGCGAATCGGCATTTTCACACGGCGTTCGAGCTGCGCGATTGGGCGCACCTGCAGACCGCTTGCGATTTTCTCAGCCTCAACGGTTACAAGCTGATCTGGGGGCCGGGACGGCACGGCATCGGTCACAACCTTTTCGCCTACCATCGCGCCCCGAACGGGTTGATCACCGAGCTGTTCGCCGAGCTCGATCAGGTCAACGAGGAGCTCGGCTATTTCGAGCCGCGGCCGTGGCACCGCGACCATCCGCAGAAACCGAAGGTGTGGCCCAAGGATCCGTCGGCCGCCAATCTGTGGGGCATCATGCCGCCCGACGAGATGATGAAATAGCCGCCGTGAGCATGATCCGGCGTCGGCACGTCTATCACGTGGCGGGATACGACCCGATCGACGCCGGCGCGCAGTATCGGCGGTTCGCGCGCCAGCTCGAGGTTTTCCGGCGCACCTGGAACGTCGAGGCGACTTTGTCCGCCCTCGAAGAGTCGAACGAGCAATCGCGCGCCTGGTGGACCGTGAGCGCGCGCGGCGGCAACTGGCAGGTCGAGGCGGGGCACGAAGCGCTGCTGTGGGATGACATCGTGCGCGGCGATTTCACGCGGCCGCTGCCGGTGCGGCTGTTCAAGGCGGCGTGGGCATATCTCGACTTCATCGTCACCGGCACGATGTTTCGCTACATTTTCGCGAACCAGCGATACGCTATCTTTTTCCTGTTTCCGATCCTTGCGGTCGTCTTGTTCGCGGTTGGCGGATGGCTCGCCGCGCGCCTGTTGATCGCGTTCGTGGGCCTCGAGGGCATGGGCGCCGCGGCGGCCGGCATAGCGGTTGGCGTTGCCGTCTTTCTCCTGCTGCTGCGCTGGCCCGGGCGGCGCTGGCGCGTGCAGCAGCTGTTGGACGATTGGATCTGCGCCAACGACTATCTGCACGGCCGCCGGCCGGACATCGATGCCCGCCTCGAGCGTTTTGCCGAGACGTTGCTCGCGCGCGCGCGCGACGCCGCGGTCGACGAAATCGTGGTCGTCGGCCACAGCCTCGGCGCCATGCTCGTGCTCGATGTGCTCGTGCGCGCGCTGGCGCGCGATGCCGATTTCGGCCGTCGTGGCGTAACGATTTGCGTGCTCACCATCGGCGCGACCATCCCGAAATTCGCGCTGCATCCGCGCGCGCAGGATATCCGCCGCAAGATCGCGCGCATCGTGGCCGAACCGTCGATCGGCTGGACCGAATATCAATCGCGCGCCGATACCATCAGCTTCTACAAATTCGATCCGGTATCGCTGCGGCACATTCCCGACGATCGGCTCGACGGCAAGCCGGTGATCCGCCGCGTGCAGATCCACGATATGCTGCTGCCTGAAACGTTCGCGCGCGCGCGCCGCAGCGTTTTGCGGCTGCATTATCGCTCGGTGATGGCCAACGACAGGCGCGCGCCGTACGATTATTTTCTCATGGTGTGCGGCCCGGCGCCGTTTCTCGATTGGACGACGTCGCCGGTCGGACTGTTGGATTTCGTCGCGGCCGACGGCACTTACCGCGATTCGTCGCGCCCGCGCAGCGTGCTCGCGCAGCCGTCGCTATGACGCCGCTCGCCGCCAAGGTGATTTGGCTTGTCGGCGTCGTCGGCTGGTTCATCATCCGCTATCCCCACGACCGCCGCGCGCGCCGCACCCCGAAGCTGCGGCGCGCCGATCGCGGCCGCGAGATCGCGCTGATGGCGGTCTCCGCCACGGGATTGGGAGTCCTTCCCTTCATCTACGTGGTCGGCGATGCCCCGCATTTCGCCAACTACCCGTTTCGCCCCTGGCAAGCCTGGCTTGGCGCCGCGGTCTTCGCCGCCTCGCTCTGGCTGTTCCACCGCACGCACAAGGACCTTGGACGCAATTGGTCGGTGACGCTGGAAGTGCGCGACCGGCACACGCTGGTGACGAACGGCGTCTACAGTCGCGTGCGGCATCCCATGTATTCGGCGTTCTGGCTGTGGGCGTTGGCGCAGGCGCTCCTGCTGCCGAATTGGATCGCGGGGCCGGCGGGTCTGATCGGCTTCGGAACGTTGTTCTTTCTGCGCATCGGGCGCGAGGAGGCGCTGATGACCGAAACGTTCGGCGACGAGTACCGCCGCTACATGGCGCGGACCGCGCGCATCTTGCCGGGGATATATTAGCGCGGCGGGCGCCGCGCTGTGCCGCTCTATTGCGCCTGCGCCTGCGGCGGGAATTTCTTTTGCGGGGATGACGGCTGCGCCGCGGCGGTCAGCGGACTGGCCTCTTCCGTCCCCTCTTTCTCTTTCGCCTGCAGCACCGCAGCGATCTCGCGCGCAATATCCGCGTGGATCTTGGTGCTCTTGTCGATGCTGATGTGGGCAATGGTCCAATCGTCTCCGACGTTAACGTTGGAGAGCTTGCCGCGGAAGCCGCGGTCGGTGGTCAGCGGTGCGCCCCAGCCGGGAGACTGGTAGTAGTTGACCGCCCGCACGACATTCGACGGGAGCGGATCCTGCATGAACGGGGCGAGAGTCACCAGGAGGTCGACGGGAATTTTGCGCGCCTCGAGCGAACGCGCCATATCGATCACGTTGTTGGCGCCCTGGGAGTGCCCGACCAAGACGAGCGCGCCGGTGTTGCCCGCGGCCCGCTCCTTCAGGATGTCCTTGAGCGCGGTCGACCAATATAAATGGCTGGCCACCTCGGCCTTGATGCCTTTGGCCTTGAGCTCGCTGGCAAGGCTATCCATGCCGGTCGAGAACACGCCGAACCACCCTCGCAGCAGCAGCACGCGGGGTTCAGCGGCAAGCGCGCAGTTGCACCACAGCAGGGCGATGGCGACCGCGAGGCAGCTGGCGCCGAGGCGCAAACGCGATGCGTCGCGATCTTCGTGTGCGCGCACCGCCGCGAGTGGGCCGCGGTGTCCGCGTCGGATCCGTGCAATCATCTCAGCCATTGCCCCCTGTTTCAGCCGGAACGCCCCTTTGTCACATCAGTGACGTGTGCCCCGTTCGCGCGGACTTGTTCGTGCCGGACTTGTTGCCGGACTTGGCCGGGTCGCGCCCCCGATCCGTTGCTCCCGGTCGTTTTTTTCCGCATTATCGCGCGGTTGCGATTGGACACGCGAACGCAGCAAATCCTTATGCCGCTTGTGTTATTTCTCCCCCTCGTTTCGCTCGCAATCTACCTGATACCGATCTACCTGCTGCGGCGTAAGGCATACGCGCGCGCGCAGGACTATTTCATCTCGTCTGAACACACCCCACCCGGCGTGATTCGCAATTCTTCAGTCGGATATGCGCTAAAGATGGCGACATTCGGTCCGTTCTTTGTCTGGGGTGCGAGCGCCGATTTCTGGCCGGCAATCATCTACTCGACATTTTTCGCATTGGGCGTCGGCCTGATCTACATCGTGCGTCGGCCGATGCTCGCGTTCATGCAAAGCGCGTTGCATGAGGACCGATCCATCACGGTCCATGACTTCATCGCCCGACAGCACGGCAACGATCCGCGAGTTCGGCTGTTCGCGTCGTGTCTGACGGTTTTCGCCATCTTTGCCTTGGTGATCGGCGAGGCACTCGTCGTGGCGACGTTTCTAAAGCCAATACTCTCGGACAACGCCGCTGCCACATCCGTGTTCGTGTCCGGTTTTCTGGCGTTAATGGCGTTGTACGCGATGCTTTCCGGAAATTCGGGCGTCATGCGCTCGGCCCAGTCGCAACTGGGCATGTTGTATCTCGGTCTATTCGGCGCGACGGCTCTGCTGTTGTATTTGCTGATTTCGGCGCTGCGGCCGATGTCGCCGCACAGCACATTTGCGATGGTGTTTGTGGCTGCTTGCTGTGCTGCCATGCCTTTTTACCGGCGTTCAGTTTACGTCGATACCAGCCCGCTCCGGACCGCGAATTCCAATACCGATCCTTCCGGCCGCGAGCCGCTGGGTGGCCGTCTGTTCAGGAGGTTCGAGAAGATACTCAATGCATGCATTTCCGTATGTGCCGCCTGGGTCATTGTGCTCGCTGCAATGCAATTGTACTCCGACGGTCTGCTAGCGATCGCGCGCGAGAGCGCGGCTGCCCTGCAAACCGGAACGCGGCTCTCCGGCATGGGCCTGGTGGCCTTGTTGTTGCTGCCGCTCTTCCATCCGGTCGTCGACATGACCAATTGGCAAAGGCTTGCAGCGTTCGAGAAGGACGCGCGTGACATTGAGCCGAGCCAACGGCCGGCGATAGTCCGGGGGATCTTGAGGATCTACGCCATCGAGACTCCGCTCATGTCGCTGTTTATGTGCATGTTCGGCGTCATTGCAGCCGTGGCGATGGCAACGCCAGGCGGCGCGGACGCAATAGCGGCCTTCATTCGCGAGCTGGCCGCGGAGGAAAATGCGATGGCCAGCGCCGCCTTGGCGTTATTGCTGGTGAGCGTGTTTGCGATCGCGCTATCGACGATGAGCTCGCTGTTCTCGGCGAGCCTCTGCACCGTTCGCTACGATGTGCTGCCGGCATTTTGGCCGGAACGGGCGTCGGCAGCGGCGCAGACGGGGGAGGGGACAACGCGACGTCTCGTCCTGGCAGGAGGTGGGCTCTACCTGGTGATGATCGTCGCGGGATTCTTGATCGCGGACGCATACCTTCAGATCAGTTTTGCCAGCAGTGAGTTTCTCGCCCTGTTATTCGCATTCTATTGCGCGCAGCTCTCGTTCGTGCCGCTCGTACTCGCGCCGGTCATGGGTGGAACGGTGAGCGCGCGATGGGCGCTCGTCATTCTTGGCGTCAGCGCCGTCATGGGGCTCTTCGCCGTGACGATCTATGTCGCGACGCGCAACGAGTCGTGGTTGTGGGCCGCGGTGCCGGCCTGTCTCGGATCGGGTTTTTTGCTCTTCGTCACGGCACGGCGACGGCCGGGGAAGCCGCCGCGGCAGCGGCATAGGTAGGCCGCGCTTGCTCCCAATGAACAAGCGGAGGCGTGAACGCCTCCGCTTGTGTCTATGCTAATCCGTGTGGCGGTCGTCGATGGCGATCAATATCCCGATCCCGCCGCCGCATAGCCCGCCGCGGGGGCTTGCGCGTTTGCACGGGTCGCAGGCTTCTGCGCCGTTGCGGTGGGCTTGGCGGAAGCGGCCTGCGCGACTGCCGGGCTCGACATGTAGCGCCGTCCGCCATTGAGTTTCTTGAGCTGGTTGACCCAGTCCTCCGGGTACAGGAGGTGGTTCCCGGGCACTTTCAAGTCCATGTGTATGGCGATCGCTTGAATGAAGGCCACGCAATTCCATGTCGCCGCGTTCCACATCGGCGACCTCGCCTGCAGGCGCTTGATAAACGCGAACACGTCCCTGGCCTCAGCTTCGGTCATGTAGACGCGATAGCTCGCCGTCACGTATTCCTCATCGAGATCGCCGTAGCTCTTACCCGTTTCGGACGGGACCGGAATGACATGCCCGAGGATGTAGGGAATGACGTTCTCGGTGGCGGGATGGAGGCCGGCGACTTCGATCTGCTTCTGGTCGGCGCGTCCATACCACACGAAGGCATGGCCATAGCTGGCGGCGGTGCGCGCTCGGAAATCGACGTAATAGACGGCCTTGCTGTTCGTCTGCGCCTGGGCGCTGGCCGGCGTCGCAGCAGGCTTGTCCTGCGCGTTGGCGACCTGAACTTGCAGCCCGGCGGCGATCGCGACTGCGCACAAGCCCACGCCCAAGGCGAGGCCGCGCGTTTTCGTCCGAGGATCACGCATTGTTGACTCCCCCAATCACGATTCCACTTCAGCAATTGCCGAAGCGGCCGCGTTTTTACGCTGTTTTGAGACAATGTCCCGGGGGGTGCTCGCGACACTTCGTGCGCGAGCACCCCGTCGGTGACATCGTTTCGTTAGCCCTTGGTCACGACGGGCTGTGGATACTTGCCGATCGGAGCCTTGCCGACCGGATACTTGCCGATCGGAGCTTTGCCAACTGGAGGCGCCGGCGGAGGCGGCTCCTTACGCGGCAGGTCGGCGGCGGCGGCAGCGCTCAGCATGGCCAAGGATGCAGCCGTAGCGAGTACAATG
>WNGJ01025288.1_pt1 | contig 11427 bp, 11 predicted proteins | sample 5400611 | NCBI WGS metagenome assembly WNGJ01 (sample SAMN13153375, study PRJNA577476) | soil metagenome | isolation source: 40 cm soil or saprolite under Garry oak tree replicate 1 | place: USA:California | collected 2016-06-15 | reverse complement strand
CGGACCTGTCCCACACGGTGCTCGCCGAAGCCCAGCGTCCGCTCGACATCGATCACGACGCCGACACGGCGATGGCGCTCGCCGCCGACCTGATGCACCTGGTCGTGGCCGAGGCGGGACTGGAGCCGTCGCAGATCCTCGGAGGGCAGATCTACCGCGGCGCCGTCGGAACGGCCGGCGAGATCGGCCATTCCACGATCGCGGAGGACGGGCCCGTGTGCCGGTGCGGGAACCGCGGCTGCCTCGAGCGGTTCGTGGGGACCCCCGCGCTCCTTGAGAGCCTGCGGGGGAGCCACGGGGACCTGTCGGTGCACGACCTGCTCCGCCTGGCGGCGGCCGGCGATTCGGGATGCCGCCGCGTGATCGGCGACGCGGGACGGTTGATCGGCGTGCAGGTCGCGAACCTCTGCAACCTCTTGAACCCACGACGGGTGATCATCGGCGGTTCGCTGAGCGCCGCCGGCGACATCCTGCTGGACCCGATCCGCGCGTCGATCGAACGCTGCGCGCTCCCGATGGCCGCGGCCACGGCCGAGGTCGTCGCCGGCGAGCTCGGCGATCGCGCCACCGTCCTCGGTGCGCTGAGTCTCGTGTTCCGGCAGGTCGACCCGTTCGAGCTCAAGCCCAGGCGAGGTCCGGTCCCGGTCGCCCGGATCCAGCCCGCGGTCAAGGAGGCGATCGAAGCGGGACCGTCCAGTCGATCGAGTTCCGTATGAACGGATGACCGCCCGGTTTCGGCGGTCGAGGAGGAGGCCCGCACCGGCCTCGGGGGGAGATGATCATCGATGAGAACACCGACCAAGACGTTGACGGGGGCGGCAGCGGTCCTGTTGCTGGGCACCGTCCTCGCAGCGTGCAGCTCGTCATCGACCACGAACACCACGGCGCCGGGGTCCTCGGCGTCCGTACCGTCGATCGCGGCCGGTGACTTCACGGCCGACTTCTCGGTCATGCAGCAGCTCACGGGGCTCGCATCGCAGGGGTCCGGGTTGGTCGGCGTCCTCCTCCCGGACACCACGACGTCGACGCGGTACGTCCAGTACGACGCGCCGTTCCTGAAGAAGGCCTTCGAGGCCGCGGGCCTCACCGCCGACCAGTTCAAGATCGACAACGCGCAGGGTAGCGCCGCGACGATGCAGACACAGGCCGATGCCGACATCAACGCCGGCGCCACCGTGTTGCTCATCGATCCGCTCGACCCGGGCAGCGGCGCTGCGATCGAGGCGAAGGCCGAACAGCAGGGCGTCAAGGTGATCGACTACGACCGCCTCGTCTCGGGTGGTCCCGCCGACCGCTACTACGTCAGCTTCAACAACGTGCAGGTCGGCGAGTTCATCGGGAAGGGCGAGGTGGACTGCATCTCCGCCTGGAAGGTGACGAACCCGAACATCCTGATCATGGATGGTGACCCGACCGACAACAACGCGAAACTGTTCGCGCAGGGCTACAACAGCGTCTTGAACCCGCACTTCACCGATGGTTCGTACACGAAGGTCGGGGAGCCACCGGGAACGTGGACCCCATCGGTGACCCAGACGAACTTCGAGCAGCAGTACACCGCGCACCCGAACATCAACGCGGTAGTGACGCCGAACGACGACAACGCGAACGCCGTGATCTCGGTCCTGCAGAAGGATGGGATCCCGGCGAAGACGTTCCCGACCACCGGGCAGGACGCGTCGGTACCTGGTCTGCAGAACATCCTGAAGGGCTACCAGTGCGGGACCGTCTACAAGCCTGTCTACGCAGAAGCCCAGGCAGCAGCGGCCCTCGCGCTCTACCTGCGGGCCGGTCAGACGCCTCCGTCGACGCTGGTCAACTCAAAAACGAAGGACACCGAGATCAACAAGGACATCCAGTCCGTCTACACGACGCCGGTCTGGGTGACCACGGACAACATGGCGGACACGGTGGTCAAGGACTCCGGCACGACCGGTATCGGTCCGACCGCCTCCGATCTGTGCACCGGCGGGCTCGCGAGCGCCTGCACGGCGGCAGGCATAAGCTAGTTCCGTCGGGTCGGGATCGGGCCGCATCCGCGGACGCGGATGCGGCCCGATCCCCGCTCCAGCAACCCGTTACGAGGGGGATGCCACGGGTACCGTGATCACCGACGTCGAGCCGGGACCACCGCCGGCCCCGCCGACCGGGAGCGCGGAGCCGCTCCTGCGGCTGCGTGGGATCAACAAGAACTTCGGGCCGGTGCAAGCGCTCGTCGGCGTCGACCTCGACGTTCCCTCCGGACAGGTCACCGCGCTCGCCGGCGACAACGGTGCCGGGAAGTCCGTCTTGATCAAGTGCATCGCCGGGATCCACGCCCCGGAGAGTGGTCAGATCTCGTGGGAGGGGAAACCCGTCCACATCAGGACGCCCCGCGAAGCCGCCGGCCTCGGGATCGAGACCGTGTACCAAGACCTGGCGCTCTGCGACAACCTCGACATCGTGCAGAACATGTTCCTCGGTCGGGAGCGCTCGGCGCGTTTCGCGCTCGACGAGGAAGACATGGAGACGTCGGCGCGCGACACCCTCACGCAGCTGAGGGTGACAACGGTCCGTTCGATCCGCCAGCCCGTTGCCTCGCTGTCGGGCGGCCAGCGGCAGTCGGTGGCCATCGCGAAGGCCGTCCTCTGGGAAGCGAAGCTCGTGATCATGGACGAGCCGACGGCCGCCCTCGGCGTGACCCAGACGGCGAACGTGCTCGAGCTCGTCCGCCGACTGGCCGACCAAGGTCACGCGGTGATCATGGTGTCCCACAACATGACCGACGTCTTCCAGGTGGCCGACCAGATCGCCGTCCTCTATCTCGGCAAGATGGTCGCGGTCCGCCCCGTCGCGGAGCTGGATCGTCAGATCGTCGTCGACCTGATGACGAGCGGCGTGTCGACCCGAGCCGCGGACCGTCGACCCCCGACGGAGGCGTGACGGTGGCCAAGGTCGACGAGCCGGCGTCGTCCGCAGGACCGGTCCAGCAAGCCGAGGAGCTGACGCAGGCGGCCGAGGCTCGGGCACAGCTCGCCGTTTCGCCCGAGCTCGTCGCCGGTTCGATGAGCGAGTACGTCCGTGCGTCCATCTCGCGGATCCGCGCCGGCCAGGTCGGCGTCCTGCCGGTCGTGGGGGGCCTGCTCCTCGTCTCCGTACTTTTCCAGTCGCTCAACGGCAACTTCCTCACGGCGGGGAACCTGGTCAATCTCCTCGTCCAGGCCGCGGTCTTCAGCGTCCTCGCGATGGGCGAGATCTACGCGCTGCTGCTCGGTGAGATCGATCTGTCGATCGGGTTCGTGGCCGGCCTGAGTGGCGTCGTGCTGGCGGAGCTGCTCAAGCCGTCCGGGCTCGACTGGCCGTGGTGGGCCGCGATCCTCGTCGCCCTGTTGGTCTGCGCCGCGATCGGGGTCTTGCAGGGCTCGATCATCACCCGGGTCGGTCTGCCGTCGTTCGTCGTCACGCTCGCGGGGCTCCTCTTCTTTCAGGGCGCGATGCTGAAGATCCTCGGGAACGGCGGGTCGGTGCTGATCAGCGACACCGTCGTGAACGACATCGCGAGCGGCAACCTGAGCCCGATCGCCGGCTGGGTGGTGATGGTCGTCATCATCGGGCTCTTCGGCGTCCTCGCGTGGCGGCGCGACGCGCGCCGTCGCGCAGCCGGCCTGGTGGCGCCGCCTCCGGGGGTGACGGCGCTGAAGATCGGCGCGGGCCTGGTGGGTGGCGTCGTGATCGTGCTGATCTGCAACGTGGACCGCGGTCGGATCCTGCCGATCCAAGGCGTGCCTTGGGTCGTCGTGCTGGTGTTCGGCGTCCTGGCGGCGTGGACCTTCGTCCTCGGACGTACCCGGTTCGGCCGGTACGTCTACGCGATCGGAGGGAACGCTGAAGCCGCACGTCGCGCGGGCGTGGATCTGGCGCTGATCCGGACGGTCGCGTTCACGCTCTGCTCGTTCACGGCCGGCTTGGCCGGCGTGATCTACGCGTCACGGCTCCGCTCGATCTCCACCGCCTTCGAAGGTGGGACGCTCGTGTTGTACGCCGTGGCCGCCGCGGTGATCGGCGGGACGAGCCTGTTCGGTGGACGGGGCAAGGCGCTGCACGGGGTCCTCGGCGGGGTCGTCATCGCCGGGATCGCCAACGGGATGGGACTCCTGGAGTTCAGCGCCGCCACGCAGTACATGGTCACCGCGCTGGTGCTGCTCATCGCCGTGACGATCGATGCGCTCACGCGTCGCGGCCGGGTCGCGGGCACGTGATGGTCGAGCTCCGACCAGGCGACCCGGCTCCCAGCTTCGCGCTCCGAGAACAACACGGCGACATCGTCCGTCTGGAGGACTTCCGAGGGAAGAAGCTCCTCGTCTATTTCTATCCCGAGGCGGACACGCCCGGGTGCACGACGCAATCCTGCGATCTCCGCGATCACCGCCAGGATCTTGGCGCGATCGGCGTGGACGTGGTGGGGATCTCGCCCGACGACCCGGACAAGCAGCTCGCGTTCGACCGGAAGTACGGGCTGGGGTTCCCCCTCCTGGCCGACGAGGATCACGCCGTCGCCGACGCGTGGGGGACGTGGGGGCCGAAGACGCGGGGAGGCGTGACCGTCGAGGGCATCATCCGGTCATCCTTCCTGGTGAACGAGCAGGGGAACATCGAACGAGCGTGGTACGGGGTCACCCCGAAGGACACCGTGCCGAACGCGCTCTCGGCGCTGTCCTCCAGCTAGTCAGCGATCGCGGCCCGCGATGCGGTCCGCGATCGCCCGCGCCTCCTCGAGTTTGGCGCGGTCCACGAACATGTGGACCCCGCCGAACTCCCAGATCCGACTGAAGAACCCGGGGAGCTTCGCCCACCAGACGATCCCTTCCTTCTCGAGCGCCTCGGCGATCGCTTCCGCGTGTTCGGGCGTGAACTGCCCCAGGTGGACCGTGCGGACGTCGGGCGGTACCCGCTCGAGGCCCGGCATCTCAGCCGCCGTCCTCGTGGAACGCGCGGAGTCGTTCGGCTTCGTCCTCGAGCATGACCCGAGCCGTCCGTGGCAGCCGGTCGAACGGCTCGACCCGGACGCGTCCTCCTTCGAAGCGCCACGTTCCGGCGACCTGGCCGTCAACGAGGAAGGTGGGGACCGAGTGCGGGGTCTTCGTGTTGAAGACACGAGGACGGTGATGTTCGGGGAGGATCTGCGTCCCTCGTTCGTTGATGAGCAAGGTGGCGTCCCAGGTTGGGAGGAACCGGATCGGGGCAGGAGTGTCGGCGTCGGGGAGTGGTGCTCGCGGAAGATCGTGGAGCACCTCGCCGCCTTCGTTCCGGAACCGACGCAACCGCATCCGCGCGAGGCCCGGTTCGAGCCTCGTCGGTGGCACGCCGGACCAGCCCGCGATCTCCTTCGTCGTGGAGGGGCCGAACCCACCGAGGTACCGCCGGATCAGGAGCTCGATTCCCTCTGCCTCGGAGACCTCCGGCATGTCGATCCACGCATCGGCCAGGCCGTAGAGGTCGGCGCTCCGCCGCTCCCAGGTCCCGGAGGGCGGGACGCGGACCAGGTCCACCCACAGGCCGAGGCCGTTCCAGATAGACGGATCGACATCGAGGAGACGTACGAGCTCTCGCCTGGGGAGCGGTCCGTCGGCGAGGAGGTTCCGGAGGCGCTCGGCGGTTCCCGCCATCGTGCGTTCGTCCGCGATGCTCCGGGCCGCGCGCAACCACGAGCCGCGTCGTGCGGCGCGCACCCCCGAGGCCAACGCCGGGTGATCGCGCGCCGAGACCAGATGGATCGTGCTGCGCATCAACGTCCCCTGGACGACGGACCGCCGCTCGAGGGCGCTCGTCAGCGCGCTCCGGCGGAACGTTCTCAGCCGGGTCCATACCCCGACGTAGGCGGATGGGGCGTACTGCGCTTGGATCCCGCCGATGCGTTCGACGGCCCTCGGGATGTGGAGGTCCGCCGGTTCGAGCAGGAGCTGCCGGGCGAGCAACGCGCGGTTGCGTTCGCGTTGGGAAAGGGTGCGCTCGGTCACGCGGCGGAGTGTAGGGGTGCGTTCGGTCTTAGCCGCCGGCCTGAACCCCCGAAGAGCAACCCCGTTAGACTGCCGACCATGGCGGATCCGTACCTGCCGCCAGCGATCGAATCGCCCCTCGTGGTGGTCTCGAACCGTGGGCCCGTCACGTTCGAGCGGAACGAGGCTGGTGGCTTCGAAGCGCAACGAGGCGCCGGTGGCCTCGTCACGACGCTGGCGGGCGTGTTCTATCGGCGGAGGCGGATCGGGAGGTCCCGCGGAGGCAGGCGCTTGATCATGCGACCGATCTGCGGCTCCGGTTCGTGTCGCTCGATCCCAAGATCTACGACGGCTACTACAACGGGATCTCGAACGGGATCCTGTGGTTCACCCACCATTTCCTGTGGGACATCGCACGGAGCCCCACGTTCGACGAGTCCACCGACGATGCTTGGCGTTCGTACGAGGAGGCGAACCGCGAGTTCGCCGAGGTGCTCGACCGGTTCCCTGACGACGCGGTGTTCCTGATCCAGGACTATCAGCTCTCGCTCGTCCCGATGTACCTCCGCGAGCTGCGTCCTGACGCCCGCGTCATCCACTTCTCGCATACGCCCTTCGCAGGGCAGACGTATCTCCGCATGTTGCCGATCGGCATGCGGGAGTCGCTGCTCCGTGGGCTGGCGGGCGCCGACGTCCTGGGGTTCCAGTCGCGGACCTGGGCCGAGAACTTCCTGCTGTCCGCGAGGTCGCTCCCGGGAGCGAAGGCCGACCTCCACCGGTGGCGGCTGTCGCTCGACGGACGGACGTCGCTGATCCGCACCTTCCCCGTGTCCGTCGGCGCGGAGGGTCTTCGGTCGATCGCCGTGCAACCCGAGACCAAGGCGATCCGGCGGGAGATCCGGGCGTCGCTCGGCGAGCAGCGGCTCCTCCTGCGTGTCGACCGCCTGGAGCCGTCGAAGAACATCCTCCGCGGGTTCCTCTCGTACGAGCTGTTCCTCCGACGGAACCCCGGCTGGCAAGGGCGGGTGCGCTTCCTCGCGTTGCTCACGCCGTCGCGCGAGGAGCTCGCCGCGTATCGCGAGTACGGCGACGCCTGTCTGGCCGAGGCGCACCGGATCAACACGGAGCTCGGCCGCGAAGGATGGGTCCCCATCGTCGTCCGGCTCCAGCACGACATGGACTACGCGGTTGCCGCGTACGGCATGTACGACGCCATGCTCGTCAACGCGGTGTACGACGGGATGAACCTCGTGGCGATGGAGGGCCCGGTCGTGAACCGCAACGGGGGGGTCCTGATCCTCTCGCGGAACGCCGGAGCGTATGGACGCCTCGGCCGCCACTCGCTCGGCGTCAACCCCTTCGACGTCCGGGAGACCGCGGACGCGATCCAGCAGGCGTTGGAGATGGACGAAGACGAACGAACCCGGCGGGCGCGGGGGCTCTCGCGAACGGTCCTCGCGCACACGCCCGCCACCTGGCTCGCCGATCAGCTCGAGATGCTGGACCGGGCCGTCCGCCTCCGCGGATCCGACGAATGACCGCAGGCGGCCACCGTTCCCCAGTTCCTGCACAGCGAGCGCCCAGACTTCCGTAACCTCCGCCTGGCTCGGATGGACCCGGTCGGCTCTCGGGATGCCGGCGGAGGGAGCCTCGGGATGAAGCGCAGGACCAGGGTGGTCATCGGCGTCGCGGTCGTCCTGGTCATCGCGCTCGCGGCCGGCGGGTTCGCGCTCTGGCAGGTGTTCGGAGGTAGTGCGCCACCGCCGGTCGCGCTCAACAGCGTGTCGACATCGGCCGGCCCGACCGCGAGCAGCAGCGCAGGCGGAGGCCTCGACGGGACGTGGACGGTCGACGCCACGTCGGGGTCCCTCGCGGAGGGCACGTCATCGTTCGCCGGCTATCGCGTCAAGGAGGAGCTCGCGGGGACCGGCGCGAACACCGCGGTGGGTCGCACCCAGAACGTGTCGGGGTCCATGACCGTGGACGGCACGGCCATCACGGCGATGCAGGTCACGGTCGACATGACCATGCTGCAGAGCGACGACAGCCGCCGGGACGAGCGGCTCCGAACCGATGGGCTGCAGACGGACGAGTTCCCGACGGCGACATTCACGTTGACCCAGCCGATCGAGGTCGGCTCGGTGCCGAAGGAACGTCAGACGATCCAGGCCGTCGCGGTGGGTGACCTCACGCTGCATGGCGTGACGCGGAGCGTCCAGGTGTCGGTCCAGGCGCAGCGGAACGGTGACGAGATGGAGGCGATCGGGAGCGTGGACGTCGCGCTCACGGACTACGGGATCCAGGCGCCGACCGGGTTCCTCGTGCTTTCGATCGCGAACACCGGAACGATCGAGCTCCATCTGCTCTTCCTGCGCGCGTGAGCCCCGCGGCTGCTGCCCGCGCCCGCTGGCCGAACGCACGGTCCGTTCTCAGCCACTTCCCAGGTTCGGGTGTTGCACTGCTCGCGAGACAGACAGGAGGTACGTCGATGGGTCAGCACTACGCACCCTGGCAAGGGCCCGGGTTCGAGCACCACGGCGCCTGGTGGGGGATCGTGCACCTGCTGCCGTTCGTGATGCTTCTCGTGTTGATCGGCGTCGGGATCTGGGCGGTCGTGCGCTTGACGGCGCGGCCGATGCCGCTGGCCGCGGGCGCCGGGCCGGCTCCGCTCCCGCCGCGTGACACGGCCGTGGAGGAACTGCGCATCCGGTACGCTCGCGGCGAGCTCGAGCGCGAGGACTTCGCGCAGCGGATGCGCGACCTGGGAGGCTCGGATATCGGCGACCGGTCGTCGCCCGCCGGGCCCGCGGTGCCTCCGGACGACTCCGCCCCCGCGAGCGGATGAGGAGATGGCTCTGATGGAGCGGACGGCGCCGGGCGGACCGACGGAGCCGGTCGCCGACGCCGTCCGCGTGCTCGTGGTGGACGACGAACCCGCGATCGCCGACCTGGTCGGGACCGCTCTGCGGTACGAAGGCTTCGACGTCGCGACCGCCGGGAGCGGTCGCGACGTCCTCACGATGGTCGAGTCCTTCCGGCCTGACCTGATCGTCCTGGACATCATGCTGCCGGACCTCGATGGCTTCGAGGTCCAGCGGCGCCTCTCGGACCGCGGCCGGCGGATCCCGGTGCTCTTCCTCACGGCGCGGGACGCGACCGAAGACAAGGTGCGTGGGCTGACGATCGGCGGTGACGATTACGTCACCAAGCCGTTCAGCCTGGAGGAGCTGATCGCCCGGATCCGGGCGGTGTTGCGGCGCGCCGGCCACGGCGAGGACGCGGCCGGCCGGTTGCGGTTCGAGGACCTCGAGATGGACGAGGACACGCATGAGGTCTGGCGCGCGGGAGGGCCGGTGGAGCTCACCCCGACGGAGTTCAACCTGCTCCGGTTCATGCTCGTCAACCCGCGGCGCGTGCTCTCGAAGGAACAGATCCTCGACCATGTCTGGCACTACGACTTCGGCGGCGACGCCTCGATCGTCGAGACGTACATCAGCTACCTGCGCAAGAAGGTGGATGGGACCGAGCCGCACCTGATCCACACGGTGCGCGGGGTCGGCTACGCGCTCCGGTTGCCCAAGGAGTGAGGATGTCCCTGCGGACGCGATTGACGCTCGTCGCCGTTGCGCTCGTTGCCTTCGGACTGGTGGCCACCGAGCTCGCGACGTACCACTACCTGTCCCGCTCGCTGATCCAGCGAGTCGATGAGCAGCTGGCGGCTGCTCAGCTGCCCGCTTTCGGCATGCTGACCCATGGAGGCGACTTCGGCGGCGGGCCGCCCGGTCTTTCCATCCCGAGTGGTTCCTATGCGCAACTCGTCGATCCCGCCGGGAAGATCGTTCGAACCGCTCCTATCGGGCCGGCGCCCGAAGGAGTGACACCTGCCTTGATCCCGTCTGGACTCCCCGGATCACCGGGAGGCTCGCCTGTGGGGTCCACCACCTATACGGCGCCCGTCCCGCTTGGGGGGCATGGCGACTATCGGATCCGGGCTACCGCCATCGACGGCGGCGGCACGTTGATCGTCGGGGTTCCGCTCACCGAGGTTCGGGCCACGCTCCGGCGCTTGCTTGGCCTCGAGGCCCTGATCGGGGTCGCCGTGCTGATCGCGGTTGCGCTTCTCGCCGGTTGGCTCGTCCGTCTCGGCCTTCGTCCGCTCACGGGGATCGGCGACACCGCCGGGGCGATCGCCGCCGGCGATCTCACGCGCCGGGTGGAACCCGCCGACGATCGGACCGAGGTCGGGCGGCTCGGGATCGCCCTCAACACGATGCTCGCGCGGATCGAAGCAGCCTTCGAGCAACGGCGCCGCTCCGAGGAGCGTCTGCGTCGATTCGTGGCCGACGCATCGCACGAGTTGCGGACACCGCTGACCTCGATCCGCGGGTACGCGGAACTGTTCCGTCGGGGTGCCGACACTCGTCCCGAAGATCTGGCGAAGTCCATGTCCAACATCGAGTCCGAGGCCGCGCGGATGGGGGTGCTGGTCGACGACCTGCTGCTGCTGGCCCGGCTCGACCAGGGCCGTCCGCTCGAGCGCGAGCCGCTCGACCTCGCGGCGGTCGCGTCGGACGCCGTCGAGAGCGCGCGGCCGATCGAGCCGGATCGGACGATCGAGCTCGTCGCGGACGATCCGGTCTGGATCGTCGGCGACGCCTCGCGCCTGCGTCAGGTGATCGACAACCTGCTCGACAACGCCCGGGTGCATGCACCCGGATCCCCGGTGCGGGTCGAAGTTGCGCTCCACGGTGAAGAGGCCCTGCTTCGGATCGGAGACCAGGGTCCGGGACTGGATCCGGAGGTCGAAGGGCGGATCTTCGAACGGTTCACGCGCGGCGACCCATCGCGCTCGCGCGGGACGGGCGGCGTGGGTCTCGGATTGTCGATCGTCCAAGCGATCGTCGCCGCGCACGGCGGAGAGGTGACGGCGTCTTCACATGACGAGGGAGGCACGGTCTTCGAGGTTCGGCTACCGGTTGGTGGTCCTCCCGATGCTCCGACGCGCCCGGATCAGCCGGACCCGAAGAACGAAGAACGAGGGTTCGGCACCCCGGAAGTGGCCCCGACGGGAGGCGCGACCGAGTAGGCGTCAAACCTCCCGGCGGCTGATGGCTCTGTTCGGTTCTCATACGAAGAAGTCGCTGGAGGCTCGGGACGCCACTGGGCTGCTTTCGATCGCAGCCGATCCGAAGGCAAGACATCGATCTGACGCCCTGATGGCTGTTATCGAACTCGTTGGCGACGACGGCGCGTCATCGCCATTCGCCGAGGAGACGTCGCGCATCGCTTGACTCTTGGTCGTGGGTCCGGATCCGGCCGTGAGAGCGACCGCGATCGGGGCTCTCTCATTGGTCCACGATCCGTCCGCCGGATCAGTCGCCATCGGTGCCCTGCACGACCCCCAGCCGAGGGTTCGAGTGGCCGGGTTGATCACCATCGCGAACGTGCGCCC
>WNGJ01007755.1_pt1 | contig 11427 bp, 12 predicted proteins | sample 5400611 | NCBI WGS metagenome assembly WNGJ01 (sample SAMN13153375, study PRJNA577476) | soil metagenome | isolation source: 40 cm soil or saprolite under Garry oak tree replicate 1 | place: USA:California | collected 2016-06-15 | reverse complement strand
GGCTGCCCCCGGTGCCCGTCTGGGAAGAGTGAGCTACCGGGCGGACCAGCCGCCATCGAGCAGGTACGACGAGCCGTTGGCGAACGACGCGGGGGCGGAGCAGAGGTAGGCGACGAGCTCGGCGACCTCGGACGGCTCGATCAGCCGCTTGACGGCCGGCTCGGTCAGCATGATCTCCTCGACCACCCGGTCCTCGGAGATGCCGTGGATCCGGGCCTGGTCGGCGATCTGCTTCTCCACCAGCGGGGTGCGCACGTAGGCCGGGCAGATCGTGTTGGACGTGACGCCGCGCCCGCCGCCCTCCAGCGCGATCACCTTGGACAGGCCCTCCAGGCCGTGCTTGGCCGCGACATAGGCGGACTTGTACGGCGAGGCCCGCAGCCCGTGCACCGAGGAGATGTTGACGATCCGGCCGAACTCTTGCTCGTACATGTGCGGCAGCGCCGCCCGGGCCAGCCGGAACGGGGCTTCCAGCATCACCGCGAGGATCAGCCGGAACTTCTCCGGCGGGAACTCGTGCACCGGGGCGACGTGCTGCAGGCCCGCGCAGTTCACCAGGACGTCGGCCTGACCGGCCAGCGCCGCGGCGTCGAAGTCGGCCGCCAGGTCCACCTCGACGGCCCGCCCGCCGATGCGGTCGGCCACCGCGGCCGCGGCGCCGCCGTTGAGGTCGGCGACCACCACGGCGGCCCCGTCCGCGGCCAGCCGGGTGGCGCAGGCCTCGCCGATGCCGCTGGCCCCGCCGGTGACCACGGCCAGCCGCCCGGCCAGCTCCCCGCCCATCGCTCAGCCCGCCTTCCATGATCGGGGGCCATAAGGGCCCGGAAATGGCGCCTTTCTCCACAAGATCATGGTGTTGCCGCCTGGGCGCAGCCGGGGCGGTGGCCCTCGGTGGTCACCGCGCCGCACTCCGGGCAGACCAGGTGGGCGAAGCAGGCGGCCTCGCCGCCGGTCTCCTCGGGCTCGGCAGCCTGCCGGAGCAGCCGGGCCAGCACCGCCGCCTGGCTGTGGTCGAGGTCTTTGGTCGCGGTGAGCAGCGTCAGCGGCTGGCCGGACGCGGCCAGGGCGCGGAGCCGACCGAGCGCGGCCCGCTGCGGGGCGCCGGCCAGCTCACCGAGGTAGCGCTGGCGGAACTCACCGAACTTGGCCGGGTCGTGGCCGTACCAGGTGCGCAGCTCGGTGGACGGGGCGACGTCCTTGGCCCAGTCGTCCAAGTGGAGCGCGTCCTTGCGCAGGCCGCGCGGCCAGACCCGGTCCACGAGCACGCGGGCGCCGTCCGCGTCCGACGGCTCATCGTAGACGCGGCGAGCCCGGACATCGAGCGGCGGAACCGGTCTCACCTACCTGAGCAGATCTACCCATACGGTCTTACCCGCGTTCCCGAGCGACTCTACCCCCCACCGGCTGGCCAGCGCGTCCACCACCCCCAGGCCGTGCAGCGGGGTGACCCGCAGCGCGGCGCCGTCCAGCGGGCCCGCGTCGCGGACCGAGATGCGCAGCAGGTCGTCGTGCACGGACATGATGACGGTGAAGGCAGAATGGGCGTGCACGATGGCGTTGGCCGCTAGTTCGGTCACCACCAGGGTGACATCGCCGGCCAGGTCGCCGGCCCCCCAGGCGTTCAGCGTGGCCTCGGCGAAGTGGCGGGCCGCCGCAGGCGCCCCGCGGGAGAAGGCGAACGTCCGGGTGGTGCCGGATCTGGAGCCGGCGATCTCCCCGTGCAGTATCTCCCCATGCAGGCGGCACACCTCGGCGAAGGCGTCGATGTCGCGGGTCACGGAGTCGGCCCGGTAGGCGCAGAACAAGGAGAAGGGGTGTCTGGCGGCCAGCTCCTCCCACAGCGCCTCGAGCTGCAGCGCGTCGGTGACCAGCGCGTCGTCCCAGAGCAGCGCGACCATCTCGCCGAAGGCGCGGACCGCCCGCCCGCCCACGGCGGCCCGCCTGATCACCGCGCCGATCACCCGGTCGAAGGCGGCGGAGTCCAGTTTGTCCGCGGCCGTGAGCTCGCTTAGCGTCTGGCCGGCGTCCAGGGCCAGGTACGAACCGTCGCCCCGGGCGGCGGCGAGGTCCACGCCGGCCTGCCTCAGCCGGGTCTCGAACGCGCGCCGGTGTTCCGGGGTCGCGATGACGATCGCCGCGCCCCCGCTGTCCAGTGCTCCCAGGAGGTAGTCGGTCACCCTTTCGGCCAGTTCCTCGTCGCGACCGTAGAACTGAACGACGTGACGACCGACGTTCAGGTTTTCAGTCCCAACCACCGTTTCTCCATCTGGTGATGCACATGTTTCCAAACTCGATCGACTACCTGCCCCGCAAATCGCGTGGCATGCATGAACCTTCGGGTTGGCAGTGCTCGGCCTCGGGCCCGCGGGCCAGGTCCGGTGAATGATCAGTGAACTCTTGCCCGTGATGATCAAGGCGCGCATACTGTACGCGTGAACAAGCGCTCAGATAACGAGCAAATGCTCGCAACTGACGGTCCGAGACCCGGACCAGGGCAGATCTCCCGCTGACCTCTTCACGTTCCCCGCTGACCTCGTCATCTCACCGAGCCTGACCACAGCACCGACCCCGCGGAGGCGGACATGGACCGGATAGAGCCGCAAGTACCGAGCGCCCCCAGACCCGACGGCCAGGACAGCACCTCAGAGCGGCTGCTGTCGCGACGGCACTTCGTCAGGCGGGTCGGCCTGGCCGGCGCCACGCTGGCCGTGGCCGGGCCCGTGCTGGCCGCGTGCGGCACCACGAGCACGAGCACGAGTGCGCGCAGCGGCGGCTCGTCGTCGAAGCCCACCGGGAACCGCAAGAAGATCGGCTTCAGCCAGCCCGACACGAGCGCGTCCATCTGGGGCCCGCTGATGCTCGGCGCGAAGCTTCAATGCCAGGCCCGGGGCTACGAGCTGCTGGAGAGCCACGCCAACTCCCAGCTCAGCGCGCAGCTGTCGGAAATCCAGACCTGGATCGCCGAAGGCGTCGGCGCGATCGTCGCCCTGCCGCTGGACAACAACGCCATCATCCCGCTGATAAAGTCGGCGCACGCCAAGGGCGTGAAGTTCCTCGACTACTCCGACAACGCCCTGCCCGGCGTGGACGGGTGGGTCATCTTCGACAACCTGCAGGGGGCCAAGCTGGTCGGCCAGTACGCCGGCCAGTGGGTGAACCAGACCCTCGGCGGCAAGGCCCAGGTCGCGCTGCTCACCCACCAGATCCAGCTGACCGGTAAGCAGCGGATCGAGGGCTGCGTGAGCGCGCTGCAGGCGGTCGCGCCCGGCGCCAAGGTGGTCGCCCAGCACGAGGGCGTGCTGTCACCCGACACCTTCCCCGCCTTCCAGACGATGCTGCAGGCCCACCCGGGCATCAACGTCGCGATCTGCATCGCCGACGAGGGCTGCGCCGGCGTGGAGCAGGCGTTCATGGCCACCCACCCGAGCGCTCAGCGGGTCAAGGACATGTTCATCTGCGGGTTCGACGGCTCCGGGCCGGTCATCAAGGACGTCGGGACCGGCGGGCCGATCCGGGCCACCGGCGCGCTGGACGCGGTCGCGATCGGCAAGGCGTCCATCGAGGCCGCGGCCAACGCGATCGAGGGCAAGAGCCCCACGAAGATCAACTTCCCGTATGTCCTGTGCGACGCGCAGACGACCGCGCTCAACAAGAAGCTACTGGCCGAGCTCGCCTAGGCCCGGCCGGCTGGGAGGCATCCTCACCGTGCTTCAGGTCATCCGGTCGCGACACGGGGTCCCTCGCCCGCAGCGAACGCACAGTTCGCTCCGCCGCCTCGGCGCGGCCCAGGGCGGGGGGCTGTGGGTCGCGCTGATCCTGCTGTCCCTCTACTTCAGCTGGAGCACCGGCAGTTTCTTCACCCAGAGCAACCTGCTGGTGGTGCTCGAGCAGGTCTCGGTGGTCGGCATGGTGGCCGTGCCCGGGGCCATGCTGCTCGTGTCGGGCAACCTGGACCTGTCCGTCGGCTCGGTGGCCGGGCTGTCCGCGGCGATGTTCGGCGAGTTCGACAAGATCTTCGGCTGGCCCATGCTGCTGTCGTTCGCCGGGGCGCTCCTGGTCGGTGCCGCCTGGGGCACGATGAACGGCGTCCTCGTTTCCTACCTGGGCTTCTCCCCCGTCATCGTGACCCTGGGCGGCTACGCCGGCGCCGCGGGCCTGGCCCAGACGATCACGAGCGATACCACCCGGTCGGGGTTCGGCGCGCTGTTCGGCCAGCTGGGCAACGGCACGCTGGCCGGGATCCCGGTGCCCGGCGTGATCTTCGTCGTGGTCTTCCTGGCCGGGGCGTACGTCTGGTACCAGACCAGGACCGGCAGGCACCTGATCGCCATCGGCGCCAACAAGGAGGCGGCGACCGCGCTGGGCGTCGCGTCCCGCCGGCTCCCGTGCGTGATCTACATCATCTCCGGCACCGCCGCCGCGCTGGGCGGCCTCATCGTCACCTCCCAGCTCGACGGCGCGTCGGTGCAGATCGGCGTCGGCCTCGAGCTGCAGGTGCTGACCGCGATCCTGCTCGGCGGGGTCGCGTTCACCGGCGGGCGCGGCTCGCTGTGGGGCACGCTGGCCGGCATCTTGTTCATCGGCGTCCTCGACGACGGCCTCATCCTGATCAACGTGGGGCCGTACGTGGCCGACCTCGCGGTGGGGGCCGCGCTGGTCGTCGCGGCCGCGCTCGACGTGCTCTACCAGCGGCTGGAACGGATGCCGGTGCAAGACTCGGCCGAGGCCGACGCCGCGGCGGACGGGACCGGCTTTACCGCGGCGGCCGAGCCCGTGGTCGCGCGGCGGCTGGCGGGCGCGTCCGGCGCGGACGACGGCAGGGAGGCAGGCGCATGACCGGGCCAGCGAACGGAACCGGCCCGCGGGCGCTCGAGGTCACCGAGATCACCAAGCGGTACGGCCCGGTGGTCGCGCTGCGCGGCGTCTCGCTCGCCCTCGACTACGGCGAGGTGCTCGGCCTGGTCGGCGACAACGGCGCGGGCAAGAGCACGCTGATCTCGATCATCTCCGGGGTGGCCGGCCCGACTCGGGCGAGATCCGGGTGGACGGGAGGCCGTGGGCCGAGGCCGGTGCCCGCACCACCCGTGAGGCCGGGATCGAGACGGTGTTCCAGAACCTGGCCCTGGTCCCCACGCTGAGCATCGTCGAGAACATGTACCTGGGGCGCGAACTCTACGGGCCCGGCCCGATGGCGGCCGCGCTGCGCCGGATCGACAAGCGCCGGATGCGGCGCGAGGTGGAGCAGGCCTTCGACCGGCTCGGGCTGCAGATGCCCGCGGTCACGTCCAAGGCGGGCTCGCTATCCGGCGGTCAGCGACAGGCGGTCGCGGTGGCCCGGGCGGTGCTGTGGGGCAGCCGGGTGGTGATCATGGACGAGCCCGCGGCCGCGCTCGGCGTGCAGCAGACCGAGGCCGTGCTCGGGCTCATCACCAAGCTCAGGCTGGAGGGCATCGCCACCCTCCTGGTCAGTCACAACATGGACCACGTGCTCAAGGTGGCAGACCGGGTGGCCGTGCTGCGGCTGGGCCGGAAGATCGCGGACCTGGACACGCGGGAGCGGCCGGTGACGGGCACAGAACTGGTCGGCCTGATCACCGGCGCTACGCCGGGGACCCCGGGGCAGCGATGACCGGGCCCGTGGTGGTGATCACCGGCGGGGCGACCGGGATCGGGCGGGCGTGCGCGTTCGCCTGCGGCCGGGCGGGCGCGGCCGTCGCGCTGGTCTCGCTCCCGGGCCCGGAACTGTCCCGGACCGCCGATGAGCTCGGGGCGGCCGGGATCCGGACCTACCCGGTGGCGGCGGACGTCCGCGACTTCGACGCGGTGCAGCGCGCGACCGGGCAGATCGTGGCCGACCTGGGCCGGATCGACGTGCTGGTGGCCAGCGCCGGCCTGGCCGATCAGTCGAGCATCACCGGCGGCGACCCCGGCCGGTGGCGGGCCGTGGTGGAAACCAACGTGCTCGGCGTGGCGCACAGCCTGCGGGCCGTCGCGCCGGAGATGGCGCGGGCCGGGTCCGGGGACATCGTGGTGATCGCGTCCGCGTCGGGGCGCGACAGCTACGTCGGGGAACCGCTGTACATCGCCAGCAAGTGGGGCGTGGTGGGGATGGGGCACGCGGTGCGCAAGGAACTGGCGGCCAGCAACATCCGGGTGACGCTGATCGAGCCCGGCCTGGTGGACACCCCGCTCACCCGGGGCAGCCCGGTGGTCAGGCCGCTGGTCGAGGCGGGCGGCGCGCTGCTGCCCGAGGATATCGCGGAGGCGGTGACCTGGCTGATCTCGCGGCCACGCCGGGTCTCGGTCACCGAACTGGTGATTCGGCCCACGTCGGTGGCCGACATCGAGCGGATATGAGCGGGCCGCCCGGACCGGGTGTCCTCATCGACCGCGACGCTGCTCTTCGAGCACACCTGGACCAACGCCGATAGTTAAGGACGGACCAACGTGGAACTGCTCGGCTACGCCCAGCCCTGCGTGGCGCACGCGGGCGAGGTCGTCGAGGTCAAGGTGAGCACCGGCCAGCCCGGCTTCACCGCCGAGGTGATGCGGCTCGGCCTGACCACCGGGCCTGCCGTGCCGCAGGTCGTCGACGGTCACTTCCCGGGGCGCCGGCAGGAGCTCAGCAGCGGTTCCTACCTGATCGCCTCGCTCGGCGAGGAGATCGGCGGCCGGGAGCACAGCGTGCAGTTCTGGTTCTTCCCCACGCTGCTGGCGGGACGGCAGTGCCTGATGGCCGGGTTCGGCGCCGGCGGGGGCTGGGAGGTCGCGGTGGGCGAGGAGGGCAGGCTCAGCTTCGCCCGCCTGTCGGCCACGGGTGACATGCTGGACAGCGGGCCGGCCGGGCCGCCGCTGCAGGCGCACCGCTGGTACTTCGCCGCGGCCAGCTGGGACTGCGGCGGCGCGGTCACGCTGGTCGCCGCGGCCAGGGATCCGCGCCGTCCGGGCGCGGACCCGGGTGACGGCAGCCGTCACGATCTCGGCGGGGCGCTGCCGGTTGCGCGGGTGATCAGCGTCGGCGCGGCCGTCCCCGACGGCCGGCCGCAGCGCTGCTTCAACGGGAAGATCGACACCCCGCGGGTGTTCACCGGGACGCTCTCGCCCGGCGCGCGGCAGGCGCTGGCCGCGGACGCCGACGCCGCGCGGGTCGGCGGGCTCAGGCACGAATGGCGGCTTGGCCCCGAGGCGGCCCTGCCACCGCACCGGGTCCGCGACGCCGGCCCCGGGCGCCGCGACGGTGTCCTGGTCAACATGCCCACCCTGGGGGTGACCGGGCGGAACTGGACGGCGGCCACGGAGGGCTTCGCGGCCGGTCCCGGGCAGTACCGGGCGGCGCACTTCCACTCCGATGACCTGAGCGACGCGGGCTGGCGGACCGATCTGAGCTTCGAGGTGCCCGCCGAATGGCCAAGCGGCGTCTACGGGATCAGGCTGCGGGCCGGCGAGCACGAGGACACGGTGCCGCTGATCGTGAGCGCGGCCCGCGGGGCTGGTCCCCGGACGGGGCGGGCCGCGGCCGCGGTGCTGCTGCCCACCTTCAGCTATCTGGCCTACGCGAACGAGCACGCCTCGTGGGAACGCCCGATCAAGGCGTCGGCGGGCGGAGCAGGCTCGCTCGTCGTCACCGAACGGGACCGGTACACCTCCGAGCACCGGCTGCTCAGCCTGTACGAGCTGCACGCCGACGGCAGCGGCACGTGCCTGTCGTCCTGGCGCCGCCCGGTGCTCAACATGCGTCCCGGCTACCACCTGCCGCTGGTAAAGGGCCCGCACCAGTTCAGCGCCGACCTGGAACTCCTGCAGTGGCTGGAGTCGCGGGGGGCGGACTTCGACGTGATCACCGACGATGACCTGCACCGGCAGGGCGCCGCGGCGCTGGACCGGTACCGGGTGGTGCTGACCGGCAGCCATCCGGAGTACTGGAGCGGGCCGATGCTGGACGGCCTGGACAGCTACCTGGCCGACGGCGGCCGCCTCATGTACCTCGGCGGCAACGGCTTCTACTGGGTGACCAGCGCTCCCGCCGACGATCCCTTCGTGATCGAGGTCCGGCGGGGCATGGCCGGGACGCGGGTCTGGGAGTCGCCGCCGGGCGAGTGGCATCAGGCCATGACCGGCGAGCACGGCGGGCTGTGGCGGCATCGCGGGCGCCCGCCCCAGGCCCTGGCCGGCGTCGGCTTCACCGCCCAGGGCTTCGACCGGTCACTGCCCTACCGCGTCGAGGCCGCCGCGGCGGGCGGGCGGGCCGGCTTCATCCTGGAGGGCATCGATCCGGCGGCGCCGCTGGGCGGTGCCGGGTCCGTGCTCGGCGGGCCGGCCGGGTTCGAGATCGACCGGGCCGATCCCGGCCTCGGCACGCCGGCCAATACCGTGCTGGTCGCGTCCGCCCGCGAGTTCAGCGACGCCTACCAGGGCGCGGTCGAGGACGTGACCACGGCCGACTCCCAGCAGGGCGGCCCGGTCAGCGAGCTGGTCCGGTCCGACGTCGTCTTCTTCGAGACCGGCACCGGCGGCGCGGTGTTCTCGGTCGGTTCCATCGCCTGGTGCGGAGCGCTGCGCGACGCCGGCGAGGAAACCCCGGTCGGCCGGATGACCTGGAACGTCCTGTCCCGTTTCCTCGACGAGACACCGTTCCAGGTTCGGGCGGCCGAGGCGTGAGCAGATGCTCATATGCTTCACATATGAACAAAACGCGGGGATCGCTGGGATCGATGGGAGGGCGCCGATGCAGGAGGGCCGAGGGCCGGCGACGCCGCCCGCGCTGACGGACGCCGGGCTCCGCGGCGCCGTCGTCATCGTGACCGGCGGGAGCAGCGGGATCGGCGCCGCCGCCGCGCGCCAGCTCGGTACCGTGGGCGCGCCGGTCGTCCTGGTCGGGCGGCGCGAGGACCCGCTGAACGAGGTAGCGGCCCAGATCACCGCGGCCGGCGGGGAGGCGCTGTGCGTTCCGGCCGACCTGGCCGACCCGGACAGCCCGCACCGGATCACCGACGCCTGCCTGGCCCGGTACGGCCGGATCGACGGGCTGGTCAACAACGCGGCCGTGGTGCGTCATATGCCGCTCGCGCAGTGGGACACCGGCTGCTTCGATGAGCACGTGGCCACTAACATCCGGGCGCCGTTCTTCCTGATCCAGGCCGCGCTGCCCGCGCTGCGCGAGTCGCCGGTGCGTTCGGTGGTGAACATCAGCTCATCGTCGGGAACCCTGCGCCGGGTGGGGCAGTCCGTCTACGGGATGACCAAGTCGGCGCTGGACTACCTGACCCAGACCCTGGCCGGCGAACTGGCGCCGCTCGGCATCAGGGTCAACGGCATCTCGCCCGGTCCCATCGACACGCCCATCCACGCGACCTGGGCCGACGACCTGGATGAGGCGTACCGCTGGCTGAGCGGCCAGGTGCCGCTCGGGCGGATCGGCGCCCCGGAGGAGGTGGCGTTGTGGATCACGCTGCTGCTGAGCCCGATGGCGTCGTTCATGACCGGGGCGGTCATCCCGCTCGACGGAGGGCAGGTCATCGATCGTGAGTAACCACCTGGCGCTGGCATCGGCCTGGCCGCGGCTCGGATAATAGGGGGCGTTATGACTACGGGAACGGCACGCGGAGAGGTCCTGCCGTGAGGGCCGAACCAGATGTCCGCGACAGCAGGGCGGGCAACGAGGAACTGCTGCTGCGCGTGGCCTGGTTCTACTACAAGGACGAGCTGACCCAGGACGAGATCGCGAAGCGGCTGTCGGTATCACGGGCGTCCGTCGGGCGGATGCTGGACCGGGCCCGCCGGGTCGGGCTGGTCTCGATCAACCTGAACGCCGATCACCTCGACGCGTTCGAGGTGAGCAGGCAGCTCCGCCGGACCTTCGGCCTGGCCGAAGCGCTGGTCGTCCCCGATCACGCGACCGAGACCGGGGACCGGCACGGCCTCAACGCCCGGCTGGGGCTGGGCGGTGCCCAGTTCATGAGCACTCACCTGCGCCCGGGCGGGACCCTCGGCGTCGGCTGGGGTGAAACGGTGTCGCGCGTCATCGCCTCGACCAACTTCGGCGCCGTCGGCCCGGTCCGCATGGTCTCGCTGACCGGCGGGGTGGCCGCGTACCTGCCGGCCTTCCTGTCCTCCAAGGGCGAGGGCGCCGCGGAGGGCGAATTCACCAGCGCGACGGTCATCCCCACCCCGATCGTCGCCTCCACGCCCGAACTGGCCGCCGCGCTGAAGGCGGAACCCTCGATCCAGCAGGTGCTGAAGCAGGCCTGCGGCGTCGAGCAGGCCCTGGTCGGGGTGGGCACGCCCACCGAGGACGCCACCATCGTGCAAATGGGCTACCTGGAGGCGGACGACGTCCGCGCGCTCCGCGACCACCACGTGGTGGGGGACATCCTCGGCCAGTTCTTCGACGCCTCGGGTCAGGTGGTCAAGCTCCCGATCCATGACCGCAGGATCGGCATCGAGCTGTCCGACCTGGCCCAGATCCCCAAGGTCGTCGGCGTGGCCGGCGGCCTGCATAAGGTCGAGGCGATCCTCGGCGCGTTGCGCGGCGGCTTCCTCGACGTCCTGGTCACCAACGAACTCGCCGCCCTCCGCCTGCTTGAGCTCGAGACCTCCGGCCCCCCCTCCTGACCCGCTGCCGCCCGCCCGGACCCACCTGGCCGGCGCTCTAGGCAGGGCTGGGGTTCGGCGCGATGATGAGTACGCGCACCTCATTGGGCCCTCCTTCAACTACTTGACCAGCACGCTAACTCTTGCCATCGGTCGGCCGGGGGGCAGATACTGGCTCTATCGAGCAGATGTGCAAGCAATGAGCGGATGCTCTCTAGGGCTGGACTGCGGACGGATACCTGGACTGCGGACGGATACGAGGAGGCCCTGTCGGTGGTGACCCTCTGGGGGCGGCGGCGGCCGGGGCGGCGGTGATCACCGTGCACGCCGAGGCGACCAGGCACCTGCACCGCACCATGGCGGAGATGACGGCGCTGGCCGGCGACGAGCACTCCTTTATCCGCGGCGTGGCCATCAACCCGGGCACCCCGGTGCAGGCGGTCGAGCCGGTGCTCGGACTGGCCGATCTCGTCCTGGTTCTCGCGGTCAGTCCCGGCTGGTCCGGCCAGGCGCCCGCGGCCAGCACCCGGCAGCGGGTGCGCGACGTGCGCGAGCTGGCCGCCAGGGCCGACGCCGACGTGCTGGTCGGCGTGGACGGCGGCGTGACCATCGGCAACGCGGCCGAGATCGCGAGCTGGGGTATCGACGTCATCGTGAGCGGCAGCGCCATCTTCGACCGGGTCGACCCGGCCGGGAATCTGGACCTGCTCAGCGCCCAGTTGAGAACACCCGAGGAGGTATCTGATGGCCAGCGGTAACGGCGCGCGTATCGTGCCGCCAGCGGTTCCCATGACGATTACGCAGATCGCCGTCGTCGTCGCGGACATCAAGTCCGCG
>WNGJ01032149.1_pt1 | contig 11428 bp, 14 predicted proteins | sample 5400611 | NCBI WGS metagenome assembly WNGJ01 (sample SAMN13153375, study PRJNA577476) | soil metagenome | isolation source: 40 cm soil or saprolite under Garry oak tree replicate 1 | place: USA:California | collected 2016-06-15 | reverse complement strand
CCTGGACGAAGTTCAAGCTGCCGCAGATGGGATCGACGATCCAGAGACGTTGAGCGTCTACGGGAAAAAGCGCCTCTTCGGGTCCTTCCTCCGCCAGAATTCCGTCGTTCGGAAATTCTGCAAGTATGGTGGAGACGATAGCATCCTGAACCTCGAAGGAAGCCTCGCACACGACATCCCGATGGCCTTTCCACTTCAGGTATCCAGGCTTTCCGGCGCGAGCCCTGGCGATTGCCCCACCCTTACGCGCGGCGCGCGCTGCGACCTCGTGTGCACGGTGGAGTTCAGCACTGCCGGTGTTTTCCGACATTGAAGATCGGGTTACCTGAGAGCGTCAGAGATATCGTAAGCGGCGACTTTGTTCTCGTTCATGTGGGGGACAATTAAGACGTTTCCCGCCGGCAAGAAAGCGTGATCGGCCGTTCCTTGAGCGAACTGCCTTATGAGACGAATGTCGCCCTGAGGCGAAATCCGAAGGACCTTTCCGGCCATCCAGTCGGTCACGATGTAACCCCCCTTGCCGTCGCTCTCCACGCCGTCGATGTTGCCAACGGGATTGCGAGTGATCAGCGTTTTTTGTTTGGTTTTCAGGTCGAGCGTGAAGAGACGACCCGGAACCTTGGTGCTGAAATCCGGCTCGGGCTTTCCCCACCCGCCGACCACTAGCCGGTCACCTTCCACGAGAAGGCCGTTGGGGTATTCAAGCTGTTCACCTTCGGCGAACACCGATGCTTTACCGTCCTTGATTGCGTAGATCCGGCTGAGCATCGTGTCCGAGACGTAAACGGTTCCGTCGGCGCCGCACGCCACGTCATTCAGGAACTGCGCGCCCTGGACCTTCACACGCGAGACGATGCGGCCACTCGAGATCTCCATGCCCACGACTTCGTCAATATCTGCGGTCCACAGCGTTCCCTTATAGCCGCGCAGCCCTTTGGGCGCGTTAAGGCCGGTGACCCACGACGCCGAGACAACCTTCCCATCGGAGCTCAATTTCACAATGCGTCCCGTACCGTCGCGCTCGCCCGCCTGGCCCGTGACCTGCGAGACGAAGATGAAGCCGGAATCGGGATCGACGTATACGCTTTCCGGAGCATCGATGCCTTCCGTGACCGTCCACTTGGCGGAAGCCGCGGTGCCCGCCATCGTAGGCGCCGGCTTTGAGGGTTGTTGCTTGGCCGCCGGCGGACTGCAAGCAGCAAGCGCGAAAACGAAAAAAACAGAAGATCTAAAGATGTTCGGCATGGCGGATATATTGACAAATTCCAGTTCTGAAAACACGCGTTTTCATGACGGGAACGCGGGCTGGAGAACCTGTGAATGAATCACCGGGCCACAGATTCCCCTCCTGAGGACTCTGCACAAAGAGTCGGGAACGGCGACGCTGAAATCTGCGATCGCCAATCGTCAGGTACGCAACAAAGATGTGCAATATCCTCAGCAATTGCTTTGGCTGATTGCACATGGCTGTTAGACATTGGTGACCGGCGAATGCGAATCGGAGATGTTCAGAAAGCATGGATTCGTTCACACCTGTTGAGGCCCGCGTTCATTCAATCCACTACCTAACCTGCTAGCAGGTGCCGAGAAGACTGTGATAGAACGAACGCCTAAAGGAGGAGCGTCATGAAACGTCTGCTTGCACTCGGAGTGATCGTTTGTGTGGGATTGGTTGCGATCGCCGCAGGGCTGAGCGCCCAGCAGCCCGGCCAGCGAGGACCAATGGAGTGGTGCTCGTGGATACCAAGCTCGCCAACAATGGCCAGGCGATACTCGACCAGGTGAAGACAGTCACCAACAAAGCCATCACGCAGATCATCAACACGCACACTCATGGCGATCACACCGGCAGCAACGAGTTTTTCCCTGCGAGCGTGGAGATCGTTGCGCAAGAAAACACGGCTGCCAACATGGCAAAGATGCCCGCCTTCCAGGACGTCGCGAAAAAGTACGCTCTTCCGGACAAGACCTATAAGGATAAGTTGACCCTGCTGGGTGGGAAGGACGCGATTGATCTCTATTACTTTGGTCCGGCGCATACGAACGGCGACGCGTTCGTCGTGTTCCGCGCGTTGCGCGTGATGCACGCCGGCGACGCCTTTGCAAATAAGGGAACGCCGCTCATCGATACCATGAACGGCGGCAGCGGCGTAGCCTATGGCGAAACCATTCGCAAGGCGGTGGCAGGTATTAAAGATGTCGATACGATAATCACCGGTCACAGCACGATTATGAAGTGGCCCGATCTCGTGGACTATGCCGAGTTCAATCGGGTATTTCTCGACGCCGCTCGCGCCGCCCAGAAATCCGGCAAGACCGCGGAACAAGCCGCTGCCGAGTTGAAGCTTCCGGAGAAATTCAAGGAATACAATGTCGCTCGCGCGGCGGCTAACTTCACCGTGATCTTCGGAGAAAAGAAGTAAGATCAGCCTGTGGCTGAGCGGCCGCGCTTTTCAGCGGTCCGCTTCAGCCACTTGTTAGCCAGCCACGCGCGTGTCTTTCGCGTTCCATATCTTTGGCGCGAACAACAAGGCGAAGGACACCTGCGCCCCTTATGTAATGAGGCAAGCACGGAAACTGCGAATTCCGCGGACGGACGTCGAGAAAACGTGCCGTGTTAGACCGCTTCGAGCTCCTTGAGCGTCTTCCCATCCTTACTCTTCCACGCCAGCAGCCCATTCGCCGACCCTCCGTGCACGACGGTTGCCGCCGCACTCGGGCTAGTGAACTCAGAATCGCGTGTGAACTTCAAGTGATTCCCGGCTTCGACCAGCGTTCCATCTTCGATCAGTTTCTTTCGTGTCGCAATGGTGTACGGGTACTGTTGCGCGGACGCCCGCTCCTTAAGAACCGCTTGAGACCCCTTCAACACGACAAAGCCCGTCGGCGTGAGATGGCCAGTGGCCTTTAGTCCTTTGATCTCGCAGACCAGGATCTGTCTTTCGGCATGACCTGCTGGTGCCGATCCAATTGCTAACAGGACGTCGGCCCCGAGCACAGGCATGAGTTGATGAATCCTCTCAAGGAAGATCTCCATGTCTTCGCGGTCGGACTCGGGTAGCTTTGACCCACTCGATTGGCCGTTCACTACGAGTGCCCTACCAGCTGACTTCGCCTGTTCAATGAGGCGACCTTCGAGGTATCGACCATGAGCCTTGGTGAGGTTCTCGTCCTTGCTGATGAAGAACAAAACATGATTCCAAAAGTCCTTGTCGAGGTGGCCGCGTAGGCGATCACGGATACTTTCAGCTTCGCCAACGTAGACGGCGGACTTCCCAGACTCCGAATCGGTGCCAATCAAGAAATAGATGCCTGACTTTGCGGCTTCGTCTCTAGCGAGAACAGTGTCAAGTTCACTGCGCGGACCAGCCACGGCCTTTCCCGTCCAGTTGGAAAGCTCGGCGGTCCGTAAGCGCTTCGCATCGCCGTGAACTAGGAAGAGCTTGATCGTTGCGGTTGGCATAAGCTAGGGCTGTCTCACGATTAGGTGTTGAGCCGCCGTTGTGAAGCGAGCGTTCTTTGCGATGAACAACGAACGGCTCCAACACCGTGTTATCCAGTCTTGTTGGTTTGCTGAATCTCCAAACCGAGCCATTTTGCTACTGCGGTTTCTATTTCGGCAAGCTGCGTGATTCTGAGAGTTCCGATCTTCCGGACGAGTTTTGCATGTGGGATTGTAACCAAACTCTGTGCGTCGAACACGCCTTCACGCAGAAAACCAACTTTAAGCTTCACTTCAAACCGTGAATTTCGTGCGCTCGTCGTGTGAGGAACCAGTGTCGCTAAGGCGCGATCTTGGTCCGCAGCTCCAATGCTGATGACTAAACATGGCCGTACCTTGGCTGCCATACCGAGGTCGACCATCCAGACTTCACCGCGTCGCGGCTCATTCATGGATAGGATTCTTCTTTGTCTAATTGCAGGAAGATCTGGTCAGCGGTAAGTAGTAGTGATTCGTCGGACAGTTCCGGCAGGTCAAACGTGAGAGAACGCTTGATGATTTCAGACGCCAACTCACGCTTCTCCGCCTCTGGAAGCTGTTCGAATGATTTCAAAAGCTGCTCGACAGACTTTGTCATAGCGTGCGACTGATCCTCATTATAGCTTGAGCGCACCCGCTGTTGGGAATCTGGCTAACCTATTCATTAGCCGCAGACATATCCAGGCCTACCCGGACAGCCGCGGCTGCATATTAAGATTCTATTTTCGGCCGGTTGAATCTTACAAAGCATGGCCAAGCAGTTCCTGGAGACGGTTTTGTAGCGTTTTGTTGTAAGACCCATTGCCTTTCACTAGAATTTTGCCTGCCATGAAACGACACATCATTGTTGTTCTGATTCTGGTTGAAACTGCGGTGCTCAGCGCTGTGGCGCAGGGGCGGCGCGGATCCGGGTTTACGGTCGTGGAGGCCACGATTCCGGAGATGCAGGCGGCGATGAAGAAAGGAAAGGTGACGTCACGGGAACTGGTCTTGCAATATCTCACCCGTATCGCGATCTATGAAGACAAGCTGAAGGCGGTAATCACGGTGAATCCCAACGCGCTGAAAGAGGCCGAAGAACGCGATCGCGAGCGCAAACGGGGCAAGCTGCGCGGACCGCTGCACGGAATTCCCATCGCGCTTAAGGACAACATCCAGACGACACCAATGCCGACGACCGGCGGCGCACTCGCCTTCGACGGTTTCGTGCCGCCATACGAGGCCACGCTTACCAAGAACCTTCGCGACGCCGGTGCCATCATCATCGCGAAGACAGGCCTGACGGAGCTCGCCAACTGGGTCGCCGGCGCGCCGACGCCGATGCCTGGCAATTACAACGCCGTCGGCGGATTTGGCATGAATCCTTACGACCCGCGGCGCGATCCGCGCGAAGCGACGTTCGATGGACGCCCTGCCCTTGGCACCGGCGGATCGAGCTCGGGGATCGGCACTTCGGCCAACTTCTGGGCCGCGAACGTCGGCTCTGAGACGTCGGGATCCGTCTTGAGCCCGTCGAATCAGAACATGCTGGCCGCAATCAAGCCGACCGTGGGCCGCATCAGCCGCTACGGCATCATCCCGATTACCGCCGATCAGGACACGGCAGGCCCGATGGCCAAAACGGTGGCCGATGTGGCCATCATGTTCGGCGCCCTGGAGAGCCCGTTGCCGGATCCGAACGACCCGGCGACGAAAACCTGCATGCCGCCGCCCGGCCGCAACTACACACGATTCCTCAAGGCCGACGGCCTGAAGGGCGCCCGCATCGGTATTCCCCGCGCCTTCTACTACGACCGCGCCACGCCGCCCGGCGAGCAGGAGCCCCGCGGCGGCCTCAACCCCGAACAAGCGAAAGTGATGGACGAGGCGATCGATATCCTCAAACATCAGGGCGCGATCGTCATTGATCCAGCGGATATTCCAAGCGTCGTTGATAAGGATCCGAAAAATAATCTTCTGGTCTGGAACACTTGCTCGGGTGTGAATAACGGAAAAGGAAAAGATGCCGATTGCTCCATCGTCTTCAAATACGGCATGAAGCGCGACTTCAATCGCTGGCTCGAGACCCTGGGAGCCTCCGCCCCGGTGAAGACGCTCACCGAGCTGCGCAACTGGAATGTCGAGCACGCTAAGGCGGGCGCCGTCAAATACGGCCAGTCGAATCTAGACATCTCGGACGAGATGGACCTGGAGGCCGATCGGGCGCGGTATGAAGCGGATCGGGCGAAGGATGTCGCACTTGCCGGCACACACGGTATCGATGAAGCGATGACGTCGAACCGGCTGGACGCGATCCTGTTTCCTGGAGCAAGCGGCGCGGCGATTCGACGCCACCGTTTCCTGAAGGCTTCAATGCGAAGCCGGCGCCATTCGGCGTCAGCTTCACGGGCATGGCGTGCAGCGAGCCGCGGCTCATCGAACTCGCCTACGCGTTCGAAAAAGCTACGAAACGTCGTGTGCCGCCACCGAGCGCCCCGTAAGTGGCGGGCAAGGGCTGAGTGCGGCCTCTTCAACTGCTTTCGCAGTTCACCTTTTCGTGAGTGGCCACGGCGCCCTCTGGCGCACCCGTTCATCGCCTCACTGATGGAGAGGGTGTTTGTGAGCGCTGTGGCAGTCGTTGCGATCAGCACTACAGCGCCCAGCGGCAGGGGCTGAAGGATCAAACCGGTGATGGTTCCGAAGAAGATGGCAAACAGATGCCAGGCCTTTTCGCCAACGCCGGCCGGAATCGGTGAAAACCAGATCATCACGGACACCAGGACCGTAGCGATCCCTCGAAAGGCTGGATTTTTTCTGAGGATCTTTCCATCCTTCAAAATCGTGAATTCCCCTCCTGGGTTAGCCTTCCCAACATAAGCAATCCGCCATCGCCGATCACTAATACCTAGCCAAGGGCTCCGCCCTTGAAATCCCGGAAGCCCGAAACATTCGTCTGGGCGGAGCCCTTGGAGTTTTGAGTCATGAGTTTTGAGTTATGAGTCGGAACCCTCACCACTGTGGAGTCTCGCCCAACTTCCGGATCAAGCTGTAAACCATTTTCGAAATCTGATTGCCTTCATCGATCAAACTCAGGAGAACGCGCTCGTCCGAGGACGGATAGAGGCGTTGGCAGAGTTCCAGACCTGTAATTACTTCCTTCAGAGAACGGTAGGCATAGCCCAAGAACCGTGCGAATTCGACGTTGGTCGCTGAGCCACTTCCCTCGGCGATATTCAGCGGAGCCGATGCTGCGGCTCGCCGCAATTGCGAAGCGAGATTGTATTTTTCCTCTGCCGGCAGGCCGATAGCAAACTTGTAAACGCTGACCGCGTAGTCCATCGTCCGATTCCAGACTTCCAGTTGGTGATAGTCCTGAGTCATGCTTTAGCCGAACGTCCTTGTTATCTGTTCTGCGATCCGATCTGTGGGATAGCCGAATATCGTGCGGGTATTGCCGGAAGCCTTATCTCGGTAGAGGAACAGTTCGCCGTCGATTCGGTAGTTTCCCATCCAGGCAACCATGAAGTTGCGATTCGTGTCTTCGATGCGAACCGGCAACGCTTCTCCTTGGCGGGCAATCGCTGTGGCCAGTTCACCGACGGGGTCCAACATCCAGGCGTCCCCCGATTCAGTGGAGAATAAGAGCACCGGTCCGATGCTCACGATACGGCAGTCATATTGAGCCGCACGCCGCTGGATATAGCGCACCTCATCGCTCAAGCGGAAATCCTGTCTGCGCAGCCATCGCTTTCCTTCTCCACGTTTGATTCGGAGGCGACCCATTCTCGTTATTCCCGAGTTCCGATACAGTGACCCTCGCGGAGGGCGTCACCATGGAACTGTTCACCGCCTTGTTTGGCAAATTGCTGGTGTTTGTATATCACTGCTTCGATCGCATCGTCATCCAAGGATATTTGCCTCTCTTGGTCCGAGAGGAACACATGGTCCATTTCTTTCGGGATGTCCAGAAAATTTACCCGATCACAAAAGAAGCGCTGTCGAAGAGAACTAACGAATACAAACGATGGGTTGAAGCTTTCGCGCGCAAACAAGGGATTCCGATGGAGTGGGCCCAAAAGGGCGTCCGAAAAGAAGATTACGTTCGGCCCTACCTCCAACGCATGCAGCGGCAGAACCGTTATGGCGTGTATTTCATCCTGCAAAGCATGGAGCGGGGCTACAGTTTCCGGTCTCTGATGCCCAAGTACCCCACCGATGATCCGGACTATCGTCTGATTCGCAAACGACCCGCGCGCTTCACGCATCTGTATTTCTATATCCGCGATGAAGTCCTCGGCCCAATGGTGATGTGCGTCGGCACGTTTCTTCCTTTTCAGACCACTTACTACATTAACGGCCACCACTTCATTGAGGGCGAACTGCGGCGTCAAGACATCCGTTTCCGCAAGGACGATAATGCCTTCCTGTCCACGTCCGATACGGAAGCCCTTCAAGCGGCAGCCGATCACTTGAGTGCCGAAGTGATTCGCAACCAGCTGGACCATTGGACGTTTGTTTTGGGACCGAAGTTCTCCGCCAAAGAGCGCGCGGCAGTCAACCTGCGGCGTGCGTATTCCATCAACCAGGTCGAATACTGCCGCAATTTCATCTTCAGCCGCCATTTTCCGATTCACAAAATCTTCGAGCGCTCTTGCGAGATGGGGTTGTTGGCATTATCCGCCGACAAGGTGGCCCAGATTTTCGGGACACGCATCACCAGAAAGGTGAGAGGCAAGGTATACAGTCTACTCGACAGACTCGATCATGGTCACCACGTGCTGCGCGTTTACTGCAAGAGTCTCGTCGCCCGCATGTATGAGAAGTTCTCCACTTTCCTGCGGCTGGAGATCTGCGTTAACAGGCTCAAGGATCTCGGTCTGAATAAGGGACTCGACAACCTGGAACTGCTCCGAGCCAAACTCGCCACCGCCACTGATCGTTTTACTGGATTTGAGGCCCAATCCCTCAACGTTCACGTCGACTTCCCCTTGTTCCAGCGCCTCGCCTTACCCATTACTTCCGGCCGTTCGAAAATCCCCGGCATCAAGATCCACGATACGCGAATGGTTCGCATGATGGAGGTACTGCTCCACGGTGGCACGCCGCTGCACGGATGGACTAGCGCACAACTCCGCCAGGCCATCTTGACCACCTTTGGTTTGTCCCCTGAAGGCTATACCCTCAACCAGGTACGCTACGATCTCCGCAAATTAAAAGCGCATGGCTTGATCGAACGGGAAAACCAGCGGTATTGCTACCGCTTTACCGACAAGGGATCGCGCGCCGCTCTACTGTTCGTTCTCTTTCACAAGCGTGTCTGCGGCCCGATCGCCAACTCCCTATTTCATTACAGGCCCTGCGCAACACTGCAGCCATTCAGCAAGATCGAAAACGCCTATCACAAAGCCGATCGCGCCATTCAAAACGTTCTCGACCTGATAGCGGCCTGACAAACAAAATGTAAGAGACAAATCCTTAGATCGATGCGTTAAGGAGCTAACAAAAATACGCAACAGCCTCAGCGATCGCTTTGGCTGATCGCACATGGCTGTTAGACATTGGGAATCCGGCCTTGCTGATTGCTGATCTTCCGTGACTTGGTTAGCCAAGTATGTTGTTACCTTTGCCAAGGGAGGGGAGTTCGCCTTCCGGTCAGTTGGTTCACCTCCCGTGTCCAGCACAAACTCGCGGGACACGCTCAGCTAATCTAGGAGGGGAGTTTTTTAGGCGCACCTCATTTTTGGGGAGTCGAACCGGGACCTGAACCGCCACTGAACAATTCCCGCCCGTCCGGCAGCATGATGGAGCGGCCGTTTGCCACGGTCCCTCCAGCTTTCGCACGAAAGCCCGTGATTTCGACTTGAAGTCCAGTCGGGATCGTGTCTTTCTTCCAGCCCAGCCTGAACAGCGAATTCGGTGCGCCGAGCTCGAAGCGCCAATTGGCGACGCTGCCATCCGGGTCTTTCACGTCAACGTAAAGCCATGCGTGAGGATTCACCCATTCGACTTTCGTGACCGTTCCGCGCACTTTGACCGGCTTGTCGACGTCAAATTCCGCCGCGAATGCGTGATGCGCCGCCACTGGCACTGCTGCCAGCAGCAGACTCAAACCGGCAACCACAACACAAACCTTCGTACGCATCAGATTAGCCTCCCGTTATCGTCGGTCAGCGGCGTGGTGGCTCGCCAAAAATGTTTACCAGCGTTTGACTGCCTTCAGCGCACGCGAACTCCATTATCTCCGTTCCTTTTTCGGCGCGGGAGAAATTGCCAGCGACTTTCCAGGGCTTCGTAAACAGTTTCGGATCGTCGACAGTGATTTCGTAATCGATCGTGTTCGCATCGGCAATCGTGAAACGTTCAACGGTGTGCAAGGCGTCGCTCAGATATGGTATTTCCCGGGAGTACGCCGTCTTGCCGAAATTCGTGGTGTCGACGATCAGAGTGTTTCCCTCCCAGTGGCCTATCGAGTCTCCCATGAAGAGGCGGATGTTTTTTCCCAGATGGGGACGGCCATCCAGATGGATGATCCTTGTGTAGTGGTTGTACTCCGACAAAATCACCACTGAACCGGGACGTTGCAGAATCTGATATGGGTTATAGCTTACAAACAGTCCGGGCAGGGCACAGCGCGAATTCAGTTCGACGTGCCCGAGATCCGCCGCCGGATTCATCTTTGAAAGGAATTCCCGTCTTTTCCCGTCCTCACCCGGCCGCCACGGAAGGATCTTGTTCGGAGGATCGACAATACCTGACGCGCGCCGTTGTGCCGGTTGGGTTCCACGTACGGCTCCCTCGCCAAATATCCTCGGATATGGCCCGAGGCCGTCCGGGCGATTCGAAACGGAGAAAGGATTCTTTTCGCCGGGATCTATCGGATTGTCGGGTACGTTTGCCTCCAAACCTTGAATGCCGTTTCTCGCATAGAATCCCTGTATATCCGGTTGGCCGTCCGCCGTCCGCGGCGGTGTCCACGACTTGGCCGTATCCGCCGTCTTCGCCACGCTTGCGGCAGGAGCCTGGGCCTGAGACGGCACGGATCCCGCAAGCGATACAATCGCAATCACGGTCATCACCGTACTCGCTGCTAAGAATCTACGTTTCACCTGACACCTCTTATCTTTTGAAGGGAGCGTTTTTGAATCTCTCTTCCTGCAGGTAATAGACGCATTCGTATTCCAACAATTTCGCGTTTTTCTCGACACGACGATAGAGCGGCATGCTTATTTTCCAGGGTCCCGTAAACACCTTCGGGTCCTCGATGGCGGCTTCATAGAGGATGTGGTCGGAATCGGTGAGCGTGTAACGTTCGACGACATGCAACTCATCGCTGTGGAAATTGCCGGCCCGGTCGAACCAGGTTTCGTCGTTGAAATTTCGAACGTCGACCACGAGCGTATTGCCCTCCCAGCGGCCACGCGAGTCTCCCATCCATGTGCCCGGCAGGCCGTCCGGATGCGGACTTGCGTCCAAGGCGATCGTTCGCAGGGCATGTGCAAACTCATAAGAGATCGCCACATAACTGGGCGCTTGAATGATCTCAAAGGGAAACGGCATATAGGTCGCACGCGGTACGCCGGGCAAATAACAGTTGCCTTCCGTCGGGTCCGCAGTCATCCGGTTCGCAAAGTTCTGTTGCTTTTTCGCCGCGGCCCACGGCTGGTAAGGGATTTCATTACCTTCCACGACGCCTTGCCCGGGCGGCACACCGAGTTGCCCGGAGTGATCTTGAATATTCCAAGCGGCGGTGTTCAATGCCTGCCAAATACCGTTCAAGTCCGGTTTCCCATCTGCAGTCCGTCGCAGTGTGGATACCGCGGCCGGAGGCTGGGCTGCCGCAGGAACACCGGTGAGCCAAACGATTGCCAGGACAGCAGCAACACCTGTGATTGACCCTCCGAGCTTGTTCATCATGTCATTGGCGGCGAATGTTACCAGACGGGTCTGGGGCGGTCAAGGACGTGACAG
>WNGJ01010519.1_pt1 | contig 11429 bp, 10 predicted proteins | sample 5400611 | NCBI WGS metagenome assembly WNGJ01 (sample SAMN13153375, study PRJNA577476) | soil metagenome | isolation source: 40 cm soil or saprolite under Garry oak tree replicate 1 | place: USA:California | collected 2016-06-15 | reverse complement strand
CCTGAAATCGCTTTTTGTGGCCGATCAAACGTTGGCAAATCCAGTTTGTTGAATACTCTGACGAATGTCCGTGGACTGGCACGAACAAGTTCAACACCGGGCCGAACTCAGACGATCAATTTTTTTGTCATCAATGAGAGTATGTATTTTGTGGATCTGCCAGGCTACGGCTACGCGAAGGTTTCCAAGACGGTCAGAGAGAGCTGGGGACCGATGATTGAAGATTATCTGAGAAATCGTGAACAGCTAAACCTCGCCGTCATGATAGTGGATAGCCGGATGGCTCCGACAGACTCAGATGTCATGATGAAGCAGTGGCTCGATCGTTGCCGTATTCCGACTACAGTGGTTTTGACCAAGACCGACAAGATTTCCAATAACCAGTTGCATCAGGCGCTCCGTCAAGGAACGCAAATCTTAGACACAAAGGAGATAATTGCATTCTCAGCGGTCACCGGTGCTGGCAAGGACGCGATCCTGGCCCGAATCAGTGCCGCGACAACTTCAGATCCCACAGTGAGAAAAACCCACCTATGAGTTCAAAAAAATTCGTTGCTCCAGATCGTCCAGAAGGCGCAGCCACGATGGACATTGCACAGCTGAAAGAGATGAACATCTCCGCGCTGACGCAAGTTGCCAAAGACCTCAACATCCAGGGCGCTTCCGGTATGCGGAAGCAGGAACTGATCTTCAAAATCCTGCAGGCACAGACCGAAAAGAGCGGCTTCATTTTCAGTGAAGGCGTGCTCGAAACACTGCCCGACGGATTCGGATTTCTCCGAGCCCCGGATTACAACTATCTGCCCGGTCCCGACGATATTTATGTGTCGCCATCCCAGATCCGCAAATTTGATCTGCGAACCGGCGATACGGTGTCAGGACAGGTACGCCCTCCTAAAGACGGCGAACGCTATTTTGCATTGATCAAAGTTGAGGCCGTCAACTTCGAACATCCAGACGAGGCTCGCAACAAGATCTTCTTCGATAACCTAACGCCGCTGTATCCGAACGAGCGCTTGAAGCTCGAGACGCCGAACGGGAAGGACAACCTCTCTGCTCGCGTCCTCGACCTTCTCACACCGATCGGAAAAGGACAGCGCGGCCTGATCGTGGCCCCGCCACGGACAGGAAAAACCATGCTGCTCCAGACGATCGCCAATTCCATCACAGCCAATCATCCTGAGGTCATCTTGATCGTGCTTCTGATCGATGAGCGGCCGGAAGAAGTGACCGATATGCAGCGTTCGGTGAACGGCGAGGTCATCAGCTCGACCTTCGATGAACCGGCTTCGCGGCACGTCCAGGTTGCGGAAATGGTGATTGAAAAAGCCAAGCGCCTGGTGGAGCACAAGAGAGACGTCGTCATCCTGCTGGATTCCATCACCCGATTGGCGCGCGCTTATAACACAATCGTGCCCCCATCCGGAAAGGTGCTGTCGGGCGGTGTGGATTCCAACGCGCTCCAACGCCCGAAACGGTTCTTCGGCGCCGCGAGAAATATCGAGGAAGGCGGCAGTATGACCATCATCGCCACCGCGTTAATCGACACGGCCGCATGGATGACGTGATCTTCGAGGAGTTCAAGGGCACCGGTAACATGGAAATCGGTCTCGACCGCAAACTCGTCGATAAGCGCGTCTTTCCAGCCATCGATATCAACAGGTCGGGAACCCGTAAGGAAGAACTGCTTGTTCCCAAGGATGAATTGAACCGGATCTGGATACTGAGAAAGGTTCTGAATCCCTTGTCTACTGTGGAAGCTATGGAGCTTCTGCTGGATAAGATGGGCAAAAGCAAGAGCAACGGAGATTTCCTGGCTTCGATGAGCGGCGGGAGATAAGAACAGCAGCAAAAAGCCACAAAATACACAAGAAGAGATCGTGTGTTTCTTGTGCCTTCTTGTGGCTTATGGCCTTCTTTTCGAAGCTGGTCTGACCTCCCCCAATCCCGGCCGCGGCACGCCGGCTCCACTCCCTACGGGCCGATAGTCGCTGATGTGGCCCCGTCATTGACCACCATGACCTCCAGATCGCGATGTGTCTGGCCAAGCGCGCTCTGCATCGCCTGATTGAGAAATTCCGCCTGTGTGGAACCTCAGGTACGGTAGCGGCGGTCTATTATTTAAGGCTGCGCACTATCGCGCTTGCGCTTCGCGTATTTAAGGCTGCGCACTATCGCGCTTGCGCTTCGCGGACCGCCGGCGATCCGCAAATTGTTGAATTGTCGGCAACTCCCTATTCCCCTCTCCTCTGCGAGGAGGGGAATGCGCTCCACCCATACGTCACCGTAATTACGAAAAGCAGTACTTAAGAGGGGAGTCGTGCATTTTATGTGCAAAGCCCTCCAAAGGTATTAAAGCCAATCATTCCCGCCGACGATAAGTAGTGAGGGATGGACCTTACGATTATTATTCCCACTCGAGACCGAAACAACAGCGTCGTCGAGTGTGTGCTTGCCCTCGAACACAACGAGGCCGACATCGTCGTCGTCGATGATGGTTCGGCCCAGCCGGTTCTTTTACCATCGGACTGCGCGCGCGTCATCCGGCATGAACGGCCGCGCGGACGTGCAGCCGCTATCAACCGGGGACTCAAGGAGGCGCAACATGACATGGTGCTCATCATCAACGACGATGTTTACGCGGCGCCGGACATGGTGGTACGCCTAGTAGCCGAATTTACCCTGCACAACAATCCGAAGCTTGGGCTTGCCGCTCGGGTCATGTGGGATCCAGATGTGCCTCTGACACTGACGATGAAATGGATGGAAGAGGCTAAAAAGTTTCCCGCACCAATTCTGCTATGGAAGCCCTTCGTGCTGGAGCAGGGGGGGTACGATGAAAATTTCACTCGCCGTTTAGAGGATCTCGAACTGCAACTCCGCCTTAAGCAGCAGGGGTTCGAATTGCGCACCGTCGAGTCTGCCATCGGTTTTCAACAACAGGCGGTCCAGATTGGCGATTTGATCAGACGTGAATTCATGGAGGGTATTTCCGCCGTTTTCCTGCATTCGAAATTTCCGGCATTCATGCCGGAGATCGATGACATAGACGCGCTCATTCGTAATGAAAAACAGGCAGCCGATGCGGAATCCGCGGTTGAGGACATTTCATTATTCGAGCAATCGGGCGCAAACAGTCTTCCCGAGGTCTCTTCGGATCTGTTTACCCATGTATGCCGGTACTATTTCTTCCACGGCGTCTTCGAAAGCCTCAAAGACATTGGAGGCATCAGGCCCCGGCGCAGCGATGCCACAATTGTGACGATTTACAACGGGGCGTCGTATCTAGAAAGCATTAGGGATCTCGACGAGGCCCGGCGCCTCTTTAACCTTGTCCGCGAACAGCCGGACGAACAGTACTGGGACCGCGCCGAATATCATCTGGGCTGTATTGAGAGCCAGTTGGGCAATCCAGCCGCTGCACGAGCCCATTTCGCAGAATGCCTTCGCCGGAATCCCCGGCATAACAAAGCACGTCGGATGCTCAATAATTCGACGTTATACCGGGAAACCGAAGCCAATGTGTTCGAAATCGTCGCGCCAGCAACTATTCCCAAAGTGCTGTTCGTTGTTTTCGGTGGCCTGAGAAATATAATCAATGCGTTTCCCGTCGTGGAAGCAATAGGCAAAAAATTTCAATCTCAAACCGTTTGGTTGACCTCGCCGCGATACGCGTCGCTGGCCAGCGCTAGTGCGGCCGATGCGATACTTGAAATGGAGCCGCAGGAGATCATCCCTTGGGATTGGATCCGTTCTGAGGGCTTCACCCGGATTTTCTTTGCCGACCCCGAAGGCAATCAAGAGGAATGGCAAGAAAGCGGCCTTCATCCGATCGATTTCATGGCCCGCAAATGTGGTGTACAGCTTGAGTGCCGACGAGCGCGGCTCGAACCGAACGACGGCGCCTTCGTTGAGGCGGAGCAATTTCTCCGCCGAAACGGATTGTTGAAAGGCGCGTTTGTCACCGCATCTGACGGAAACGGTGAGGGGCGGCATTGGCCTAATTCGAACCTCACGAATCTTGCTGCGCAGTTGAAAATGCCGATGGTTGTGTTCGGCAGAAAAATGAATCCGGAAATTCTAGGGGCGATCCAATGCACCGATATGCCATTCGAAGTGATTGCCGCGATGATCCGGTGGAGTCGCTTTTACCTCGGTTCGGATCCGGGAATGTCGTGGCTAGCCACAACGACCGGCACCCCTATGGCTGTCTTTATCGATCCTGACTGCAATAATCGATTAGATTCAGGATTGGGCGGTGTGCTGCGCGGCGAGAATTATGACATTCAGGAGTGGGATATTTACACGAGCCTGCAGACCGTGCTGGCCCACCTTGAATCGAGATTACCGGCCGAAGTAGCTGCCAACGGTTGACCCTTATCTCAGATTGTCGAGTTCCCGCAAAACCTCACGACGCTGGTCCTCCGCCAAAAACGACGCTTCAAATGAATTCCGCGCCAGCGTTGTGAGTTCTCGTTTCGTTAAGTTGAATGCTTCCTGCACAGCAATGAAGTTTTCGTTGATGTAGCCGCCGAAGTAGGCAGGATCGTCCGAGTTTATCGTGACGATAAGATCCGCATCGAGCAGCTCGGGCAGGTTGTGTTTATGGATTGAATCAAAAACGCGAAGCTTGACGTTGGAGAGCGGACAGACCGTCAGCGGAACCCTTTCGGCTCGCAGCCGTTCGACCAGAGCGGCATCCTCTATGGCACGGACGCCGTGATCGATCCGCGAAACTCCAAGAGTATCCAAGGCCTGCCAGACGTATTCGGGAGGGCCCTCTTCACCGGCATGCGCCACCACAAAGAAACCTTCATCCCGGGCTCGTCCAAATACTTTCGTGAACTTTTCGGGCGGATGCCCGCGTTCGGAAGAATCCAGGCCGACTCCAGCAACGAAATCCCGATAAGGAAGCGCTGACTCCAGAGTCTCGATCGCATGTTCGGCGCTGAGATGTCTCAAGAAACACAAGATCAGTTTCGAGGAAATTCCCAGTTCTCGCTCGCCATTCGCGAGAGCGTGATGGATTCCTTCGATCACCGCGCCAATCGGGACACCGCGCGCAGTATGCGCTTGTGGATCGAAAAAGACCTCAGTATGCCGGATGTTCTGTTCTTTGGCCTTTCGGAGATAAGCCCACGTGAGGTCGAAGAAATCACGATCATGAAGAAGCACGCGGCTCCCCTGGTAATAGATGTCGAGGAAGGATTGCAGATCGGAAAATGCATAGGCTCTCCTGACTTCGTCCGGAGAATCAAACGGGAGAACGACCCGGTTCCTCAACGCCAGCTCAAACATCAACTCCGGCTCAAGCGTGCCCTCGATATGCAAGTGCAACTCGGCCTTGGGCATGCCTTCGATGAAGCTCTTCACAGGTTTCATTGTAAGCCCTCTGCCCCCGGAACAGGACGGCGCCAGCCGCACAACCTGACGCGCCGGACGCGGGTCGCAACTCTTGTGCACTCTTGAGACCCTTACGCTACCTTACCCTTAACTCTCTCTCCCGCAGGAGAGGGTAGTTTGTTGCATTTTCCGCAACAAAAAGTCGCGAGATCTGCTTCGCGCCGCTCGGCAACCCCAACGTTGTCAGCTTCTTGTTTGTCAGCTTCTTGACAGAGTTCGACATTCATTCGTCGGGAAAATGGCACCTCCGGGAACCCCATGGGAAACCAGATACTTAGTCTTGGGCTTCCGTCCTGTCCTGACCCTTTCTGAAGGGTTCGCACATTGGAAAGCCAAATGCATGAAACGCGTCGAAAGGGAGGAAGCAGAATGATATTGACTGAGACTCCGACAGCCAATCCAGCTCGAACGAAGATGTTTTTGGACATTCCCACCGCCGCCGAACTCGCAGGGTTTTCGATCCGGCATTTCCGCAGAATCATTGAAGAAGACCGCATTCCAATCGTTCAGATTGGCAGGAAATTCTTTATCCTTGGACGCGATTTTTCCAGCTGGGAATCCAGCAAGAAGACAAGACGGGCCTCCGAGTGAGTGCACACACGTGGTAGATGCACCTGCGGGGTGGGTAACCCAGTTCTCCATTGAGTTACCTTTCGACCCCAGCGGCACATGCTATATTGGCCGTCTTCCTTGATGTGCCGGAATCCATAGCATACAGTCGACCCATGAAAGAAAAGTTCGACTTCGCCCCTTTTGCCGTTGTCGTTAATCGCAATCTTTTTTATTGCGAACGTGGCACTCGTTGCGATTGGAGTTTCTTACGATGACGCCAAGCGCGCGTTTTCAATGGTGGTTCTCCAGACGCATATCTCGGTCTTGTGGTCCGCTGTCGGACGGCGATACCGCGGATACAGCGTAGGCGATGCGATTCTCTCGGTTGTCCTGACCGCTGCCATCTCGGAAATCCTGATCTGGGGCGCGACTATATTTTCGTATCTTACCGGCGTGCACACATACTTCAGCGATCCCGTGGCGATCGCCGGTACGGCTGACGCAGTCTCGTTCGCCAGTGCGATGGCGGCGCGCTCAGGCGGGCTCGTCGCAAATTGAGTGCTGGCGGCGATTCTGGGCGCCATCGGTTCGACGATGGCCGTTCTAATTCCGGCAGAGAAAATTTAGCCACAAAGAGGCGCAAAGGACAGAGAAGCTGTTGTGAGTTTTGCGCCTTTTTTGTGGCTAAGGATTATTTCTTTGGGGCCGCTCCGAGAACGCTATCTTTCGCAGCTTTCGCGACGCGGAACTTCAAAACCGTCTTTGCCGGGATTTTGATCTCTTCTCCAGTGGCGGGATTGCGGCCGATGCGTGCCTTTCTCTTCTGCTTCACCAGTTTTCCGAGACCGTGCAATGCGAACTCGCCTTTCTTTGCTTCCCGGTATGCGAGGTCAACGTACGCAGCCAAAAAGTCTTTGACCTGTTTCTTTGCGATGCCCGTCTTTGTCGACATCTCACCGATGATCTGCGTTTGGGTCATCTTTGCCATCAAATTCCTCCTTTAAGGTGTATAGCTTCCCTGATTCTCTCGTATTTTGATTTTCGAACTCCCACACTGAATCCTGTTGACTCCACTCTTGAGGCTGCGTGATCGCGCTTGTGCTGCGCGGGAACGGCTCCGTGGAGTCGACGTTATCTGGAGCGGGACTTGAAAAGGGCCCACTGAAGCCAACCAGCTTTAGAACGTTAGAGTGACAGATCTGTTCTGTCAAGCTAAGCTCGCTTAAAAGCCTTCTGAATTTCTCTCAGGTCGTAGCGCAAGATGATCGGCCGTCCATGCGGGCACACCGTCGGGACATCGGTTTTCATCAACTCCGTAATCAGCCAGCGCATCTTGGTTTCCTCCAAAGGCGTATTGATCTTGATTGCGGCATGACATGAAACCGTTGCGGCAATTTTTTTCTTCAATGCCTCGATGTTGATCACCTGGGTTTCACGCTCCAAACCATCGAGCAATTCCACCAGCAGTTTCTCCACCGCCGCTGCCTTCAACATCGCAGGAGCCGTCTTGATTGCAATCGTTTTCGGACCAAACGGCTCCACTTCGAAACCATTCCGCGCCAGCTCGGGGATGATGCTGTCGAGAATTACAAGCTGCCGCGGAGGCAATTGAACAATGATGGGCATTAATAATCGCTGGATATCGAGCTTTCCTGCAAGCTTTTGTCGCAGGTACGTCTCGAACAGGACACGCTCATGCGCAACGTGCTGGTCGATGACGATGAGTCCGGAAGAGTCTACGGCCACAATGAAGCTGTCCCGGAGCTGTCCCAGCGGTTGCACTTCCTGCCTGACGCGATCGAATTCCGGGTACGCAGAAAATTCAGCCGGCTCCTCACAACCATCTGTCTTGGTCTCGCTGGCCCTGAAATTCAAACCCAACGGGATGGCTTGATCCATAACAGCACGCATCCCCGGTTCGAGCGCGAACGATTCTCTTGCGATTGGGTCATCGGACGCCCACGAATCGGGTATGCGCGGTTGCGGCGCCGGAGCAGTGAATGGCGACGTTGGAACCCCATCGCTTTCCATGGGCACAATCGTCTTGTCTTGCGTCAAGCCAGACAGAATTGCATCCCGAATCGCGTCGTGCACGAAGGACTGGTGCTTGAACCGCACCTCTGTTTTTGCAGGATGCACGTTCACGTCGACGTCTTCGTACGGAATGCTCACGAACAAAATCACGACAGGAAAGGTCCCCGCCGGCAGGATGTTCCGGTAAGCTTCGCTGATCGCGTGAAGAATAATCTTGTCGCGAACGAGACGCCGATTGATGAAGAAGAACATCGAGTTGCGGTTGTATTTTTGAACATGAGGCCGCGACGTGAATAGATGGACTTTCACACCCGATCTTCCGTAGTCCTTCTGGTACTCGACCAGTTGGTCGAGAAGATCTTTGCCGAAGATCTGAAATATGCGGTCGCGAAAGCCCGTCGTCACCGGCGCCGCAAGAATTTCGAACCCGGCGCTTCTCAACACGAAGTGGATTTCGGGAAACGCCAGCGCGTAATGAGTGCAGTAAGTCGTGATCTGGCTCAACTCGTAAGATTCGGATCGTAGAAATTTGCGCCGCGCGGGAACATTGAAGAACAGATCGTCCACGGTGATCTGCGTTCCGCGCGGAAAAGCTTGTTCACGCTCGGAGACGACCCGGCCTCCGGCGATTTCGATGACCGTGCCGGCGGACGCTTCGGCTTGGGTTTCCAAAATCAGGTGAGAAACCGAGGCAATCGAGGGAAGCGCCTCGCCGCGGAAACCAAGCGTCTTGATCGAAAACAGATCGTCGGGCTCGTACAATTTGCTCGTGGCGTGACGGCCAAAACATGCCCGAGCGTCTTCTGGCGTCATGCCCTCTCCATCGTCGGTGACCTGGATCCTTTTGCGGCCGCCTTCTTCAACGTCGACGGTTATCTTTCGAGCTTCGGCATCCAGCGCGTTTTCCACCAGTTCTTTGACCACCGATGCTGGCCGCTCCACGACTTCTCCGGCTGCTATGCGGTTGGCGATGTCGTCGGGCAGAATGCGAATCTTCATACAGGGATTTAGCCACAAAGAGGCACAAAATTCACAAAAGCTTTTTTGTGTCGTTCGTGCCTTTTCGTGGCTTAAATCTTTCTGACCTGAATCCCGATTTCCCGCAATTGCTGGTCGGAAACCGGAGAGGGTGATCCGCTCATCAAATCGACGGCCCGAGCGGTTTTGGGAAATGCAATGACATCACGAATGGAAGATTGCCCCGTCAGGATCATCACCAGTCGATCAAGTCCCAGGGCGATGCCTCCGTGAGGCGGCGTACCGAACTCGAGCGCTTCGAGAAAGAAGCCGAATTTGTCGCGAGCTTCCTGAGAGGTGAATCCAAGAACGTTGAAGACCCGCGATTGAATGTCGCTTCGGTGGATTCGGATCGAGCCGCCGCCGATCTCGGTTCCATTCAGCACGAGATCATACGCCTTAGCGCGTATCCGTTCGGGATGCGTCTCGAGCAGTTGAAGATCGTCGTCCACAGGGGAAGTGAACGGATGATGCCTCGAGACCCAGCGGTTTTCGGCGGGATCGAATTCCAAGAGCGGAAAATCAAGGACCCACAACATGTTCCACTTCCCAGACGGAATCCAGTTCTCCTTCTTCGCCAATTCGAGACGGAGCGATCCAAGCAAATTCAAAGTGGCTTCCTCTGGACCCGCCATCAGAAAGATGATATCGCTCTTTGCTGCTCCCGCCTTCTTAATGACGGCCTCGACAGCGGCTGCGCCTGCATTCCTGACAATCGGAGCAGAGGTGATGCCGTCATCTCCCAACTTGATCCAAGCCACACCCGCCCCGCCCAGTTGTTTCACAAAAAGCGCGATGTCATCGAGTGCTTTTCGCGAATACGATGTTTTTGGTGCGACGAATCCGCGGACGGTCTGTCCAGCCTCTGCCATTTCTCGAAAAACACCGGCCTCGGCAATCTTGAAGATATCCGTGAAGTCCTGGAGAAAGACATCGAAACGCGTATCCGGTTTATCGCTTCCGTAGCGGTTCATGGCTTCTTGGAAACTGAGCCGCGGAAGAGGCCGGGGAATAGTGATGCCATTTAGCGAAAAAACCTCGGCCATTAAACCCTCGATCATGGCAAAAAGGGATTCGCGCGAGGGAAACGACATCTCGATATCGATTTGCGTGAACTCCGGCTGCCGATCCGCCCGCAGATCTTCATCGCGGAAGCATTTCACAATCTGAAAATACTTTTCGAACCCCGAGATCATCAGGATCTGTTTGAACAACTGCGGCGACTGGGGCAGTGCATAGAAATTGCCGTGATGGAGGCGGCTCGGCACAAGGTAATCTCTCGCGCCTTCCGGGGTCGATTTGGTCAGGATGGGTGTCTCGACCTCCCAGAATCCCTGGCGGTCCATATAATCACGCACGGTCATCGTGATGCGATGCCGCATGCGAAACGTTTCCTGCATCTTGGGCCGGCGCAGGTCGAGGTAGCGGTATTTCAGGCGAAGGTCCTCGGAAGTTGTGATTTCGTCTTCGATCGGAAACGGGGTGGTTTTCGCTTCGCTCAAAATCCAGAACTGGCTTGCCACTACCTCGATTTCGCCCGTTTTCAGATTCGGATTCTCCAGACCCTTGTCCCGCACCCGGACCTTGCCGCGGGCGGCAACGACAAACTCGGACCGCAACGCTTTGGCGGCGCGATGCAGATCGGCGTTATTTTCGGCGTTGAATACGATCTGAGTGACGCCCTCGCGGTCGCGCAGATCGACAAATAGAAGTTGGCCATGATCGCGCCAACGGTTGACCCAACCCATCAGCAGGACCTCCTGCCCCTGATTCGCTGACGTGAGTTCGCCGCAGGAATGCGTTCTTTGCAACTGTTCCATTACAGCTCTTCTTCCCGGATAGTTCGCTGTTCTTTTGTCGACATGTTGCGCACCAGCAAGGTGCCTGATTTCAACTCTTCCTCTCCGATGATGATCACCGACTTCGCTTGTAGTTTGTCGGCCAGCCGCATCTGGCTCTTGAGGCTCCGCGCGTCGAAGTCCAGATACACGCGTTTGCCCGCAGAACGAAGTTTGCGAGCGAGCAAGGTGGCGCGATTAAAAGCTTCATCACCAAGGGGAGCAATAAAATATTCCGGCGTGTAATCCGGAATGATTTTGGCCGTGTCCGGAATCGAAAGGATCAGTCGTTCCAGACCCATGCCGAATCCGAACCCTTTTGCCGGCGGTCCATCGAGATCTTCCGATAATCCGTCGTAGCGGCCGCCGCCGGCGACCGTATTCTGCGATCCAAGGCGCCCTGAAGTGATCTCGAATGTCGTCCGTGTGTAGTAATCGAGACCGCGGACCAGCCGAGGGTTCACCTGAAACTGAATTCCGCGCGCGGCTAAATACGATTTGAATCGGCCGAAGTGTTCCCGGCAGCCTTGGCAGAGATGTTCCGTGATGGTCGGCAATTCGGCAATCACGGGCTGGCACGACGGC
>WNGJ01007753.1_pt1 | contig 11429 bp, 9 predicted proteins | sample 5400611 | NCBI WGS metagenome assembly WNGJ01 (sample SAMN13153375, study PRJNA577476) | soil metagenome | isolation source: 40 cm soil or saprolite under Garry oak tree replicate 1 | place: USA:California | collected 2016-06-15 | reverse complement strand
CGGATGCGCGGATTTTCACATAGAGGCGAGTCCAAGTCAATCGAACTAAACATATGACAGTGAGCCGCTCCCCAGTCGAATCGAAGTCAAAACTAAAGGCCCGGCACTCGTCCGAGCCTTCGAGAAACGAAACGATTCCTGTTGCGGCTAAAGTTGATTAACGGTTAAAGGCCGGTGCGGCATTGTGCTCGGCCACAATCTTTTTGGCATTCTCCGCTAACGCCTTGGCCTGCGGCATAAGTTCGAGCCCTTTGACCACCAGCGGATCGGCCTCGGCCCGCACTTTCACTCCCTCATCCTGGCCGAAGGCATCCACAAAGATCTCGGCCTTGATGTTGGACTTAACCCAGTCGGCGTTGTCGACCAACTCGGCCTGGGTGTAGGGAATGTTGGCTTCATCGAGCGACTTGCGGAAGTCCTGCATCACGGCGTCGTCCGCTTCAAAATTCTTCGTAGGGCGATGGCTCACCACGTAGCGCTTGGCGTAATTGAAGAACGCGTAGTGCTGCAGCAGTGTGTCCTGGAAGTGATTGCTCTTCACCGGGGCCACGGGGACATCCGGAGTAATGCCGCCACCTCCGTATACTGTGCGCCCGCTGTCCGTGAGTTTGACTTCGCGGCTGCTGTTGTTTGGAGCCTCAGCACTGTCACGGCTGTAGTAGTAATCGTAGAGAGATACGTTGCTGTAGTCGCGTTGGATCAGGCGTCCGCTCGGCGTGTAGTAACGAGCCGTGGTTAATGCCAGACCGGTGTTTTCCGAGAGTGGATAGACCGTCTGGACCAGGCCTTTGCCGAAAGTGACTTCGCCCACAATCAAGCCGCGATCATGGTCCTGAATGGCTCCGGAAACAATTTCTGCCGCCGATGCAGTTAAGCGATTCACCAGCACGACAATGGGATATTCTTTGCCAGAGTTGCCATGCTGCGCCATGTAACGCTTCTCGGCAGATGCACGGCCGTGGTGAGAGACGATGATCTGTCCCTTCTTAAGAAATTTGTCAGCCACGCCCACGCCTTCGCTGAGCAACCCGCCGGGGTTTCCGCGGAGATCGAGAATCAGGCCCTTCAGGTCGCCGAATTCGTCCAGCGCCTTGACCACTTCGGTCTCGGTGGTCTCATTGAAGCCGGATACATGCATATAGCCAACCCCGGGCCGAATGAGGAAATGCACGTCAACGCTGTAGCGCGGAATTTCATCGCGGATGAGCGTGAACTCCATGGGTTTTTCCACGCCCTCACGCGAGATGCTGATGTGAACCGTCGTCCCCTTTGGGCCTTTTAGCAAGTCGGCAACATCGGCGGTGCTCATGTTCTCGGTGGATTTTCCGTCGACCGCAACGATCACGTCGCCGGGGTGGATGCCGGCCTTATAAGCGGGCGTCCCTACGAAGGGGAAAATCACGATGACTTTGTTGTTGCGCGGTCCGACCGTCATGCCCACACCGTAGTACTTGCCGCGCTGGTCTTCGCGCATCAGCGCGTACGACTTGGGATCGAAGAAATTGGAGTGGGGATCGAGCGCATGCAACATGCCTGGAATGGCGCCGTTGTAGATAGCCTTATCGGCGTTCACCGGCTCGGCGTAGTTGTCCTCGACGATCTGATAGACATCAGTGAACTGTTTCAGGCTGTCACGGACGTCGGAGTCTCCTCCGAGCGATGTCTGCTGTCCCGAGTGCTGGGCGAAAAGAATGCCCAGGCAGCCGCAGGTGAGAAGAAAAAAAACTACCAGGAACGGTGAACGGCGAGAACTACGAGCCATCTTAGATTGTCCTTCGATTCAGGGCTTTAGAGCCAACCCGGCTAACGCACCAAATGAACGCAGTATAACACCACTTTAGACGATCCCGAGCCCGAATGGTCACCCGTGGTAACCTTGGCGAAACCTCTCTTGTTTAAGATGCCAGACAAGGCGTTTAGGGTTCCTGGCACGGTTGCCGGAAGTGGTTTCCCCTGTGCGTAAAGAACCCCCGGGGGGCTTGGCGCTCTATCAGAGCTTCCAATCCTCACCCTTCGCGATCCGGATGATTGCGGCTAAGCTGCGCTCGACATCTTCCTCCGTGGTGGCCCAGGAAGACACGCTGATACGCATGGCAGTATGTCCATGCCACTCAGTACCCCCGCACCAGCAAGTTCCGTCGCTCTGCACTGCGGCGATCACGCGCCGGGTTTCATCAGCATCGCCGAACGACACCAGTACTTGGTTCAGCACGACCTCGTTCAATACCTGGAATCCTGCCTGGCGCAGCCCTTCGGAGAAGCGTTTGGCCAGGCGGCAGTTACGCTCAATCAGTTCTCGCAAGCCGCTACGTCCGAGCGATCGCAGCGCTGCCCACAGTTCGATTCCTCGGGCTCGTCGAGATGCTTCCGGGGTATAGAAACAAGGTTCCCGCAGAGCGCTGGGTTCGAGGTACGCTGCGCTGATGGCCATCGCGTCGCACAGGTGCTCAGGATTGCGAACCACGGCGATTCCGGAATCGTAGGGCACGTTGAGCCATTTGTGGCAGTCGATTGCCCAGGAGTCGGCATCGCTCGCGCCTGCGAGAAGTTTCGCGTAAAGCGGGGAAGCGGCAGCCCACAGTCCGAAAGCGCCATCCACGTGAACCCAGGCACCGGCTTGGCGTGCGCGCGAACAAATCTGTTCAGCGGGATCGAATGCTCCAGTGTTTACGTTTCCGGACTGGATACAAATGATAGTGCGATCATCGAGTGGGGGAAGCGCTTCAGGTCTCATGCGGCCCTGATCGTCAGCCGGAACCGTGGTCACACGGGAGCGGCCCAGACCAAGCAGCGACAAGGCTTTCCGCAAAGACACGTGAACTTCGGCGCCGACTATTACGCGAAGGGCAGGAGCGCCAAACAGTCCATCTTCCTCCACATCCCAGCCGGCGCGCTTCAGCAGTGCACTCCGCGCCGCAGCCAAGGCGGTGAAGTTCGCCATGGTTGTGCCGGTGACGAATCCTGCGCCACAGGGGGCGGGCAAGCCGAAGAGATCGACCAGCCATTGCAACACGATCTCTTCCATCTTTGCGGCGACCGGAGACATTACATAAAGAGCCGCATTTTGGTCCCAGGCTCCGCCCAGCCAGTTCGCTGCCAACGCGGCGGGCACAGTGCCGCCGATGACGAAGCCGAAATAACGGGGCCCAGTCGTTGCCACCGTGGCGGGCGATCCCGCGTCATCAAGCAATGCCAGTACTTTTGCAGGGTCTGATGAATGTTCGGGCAAGACGCCGCCGAGCGATTCCAATCCCGCAACGCTTTCTGGCGCGGGCGCGACTCGACGCCGGTTGATGCCCGCGAGGTACCGGGAGGCACGGACGGCTGTTTCTTCCAACAATTCCTTCACGAATGTCTCCTTCGCATCAGAAAACCCTCCAGATCGTACGCGGGGTTCTCCGGACTTCACGAGATTCTAAGACATCGCCCCGGGGAAGATATGGGCGCTGTTTAGGAGCGATGTCAGAGTCAATTCCTCGATGCCCGGTCCAATCCCGTTACGAGAAAGCTGTTACCTCCCCGACATTGCCGCTTCCACGGCTGGGGCAGTATGATGGGCGCATGAGCTTTGGGGAAACGATTTTCCTGTTCCTTCTGGCGCTCATCATCTTTGGGCCCAAGAAGTTGCCGCAGATCGCTCGCCAGGTGGGCAAGGCGTTGAACGAGTTTCGCCGCGCCTCCAACGAGTTCAAAGCCCAGATCGAGCAGGAAATTGCAAATCTCGAACATGACTCTCCACCCCGCACCCTGCCAGCCACCACTCACGTCGACGGAGTGGTAAGCCACAACAGCAATCGAGACATTGTGGCCGATTCCATTCCGGAAGAGCCAGTGACCCCAGGGACTCAGCCAACGACTCCCTCTGATCCCGTGACCGTAGCTTCCCCCGAGATTGTGTCTGAGGTGAACCGGGAAGCAAGCCAGCGCGAAGCGTCCCAGCCGACCGACATCGCCGACGATTCGCTAACCACAACCAGCCCTCAAGGCACTCATGTCTGAAATGTCGGCAACGGTTTCAAGCGATCAGGGCGATCCGGAGCCTCTGCCTGCGATGGGATTCCTCGATCATCTTGAAGAATTACGTCGCCGCATTGTGTATTCGATTGCAGCAGTTGCGCTAGGTTTTTTCGCGTGCTGGTGGAAGGTTGAAAAAATCTACGAAATCATGCAGCGCCCCATCATGGACGCGCTCAGAAACAATGGAATGTCGGAAAAGCTGGTCTACCTGAACCCGACCGAACCCTTCAACCTTTACTTGAAGATTGCAGCGCTGGCAGGCTTGTTCTTAACCTCACCGTTCGTCCTCTATCAGGTCTGGATGTTCATTTCCCCGGGACTGTACCGCAATGAAAAACGTTACGTCGTGCCCTTTATGGTCTCCACGATCGCGCTGTTCTCGGCAGGCGGCTATTTCGGCTTCAAAATCGTCTATCCGGCGGCCCTGAATTTTCTGATTAGTTTCGGCAAGCAGTTCCAGCCGATGATCACCATCAAGGAATACACCGAACTTTTCCTGAGCATCATCCTGGGCATGGGATTGATTTTCGAAATGCCGATCCTGGTATTTTTTCTGGCCCTCATGGGCATTGTGACTGCCGGATGGATGTGGAAGAACTTTCGCTATTCCATTTTGATCATTTTCATCGTGGCCGCGATTGTGACGCCGACCAGCGACATCCTGAACATGTGCATCTTCGCCGCCCCCATGATCGCGCTGTATGCTCTCAGCATCGGCATCGCCTATGTGGTGCATCCAACGCAACGTGCCGCGCGAAGAGAGAAGCAGGCATGATCTCGATTCGATCACTGAGAGACTTCCGTTGACCGGCAAGCCATTCTCAATTCCGATTCTGCTGCTGGCATTGGCCTGCACATTCCTGGGCTGTGACCGGGATAAGGATGCCGCTCAGGCCCAGGGCCCGCCGCGCACGGACACTTCGACCCCAGGCTCCAAGGCGTCGACGCCCCCCCTCACATTTCCACCCGACTCTGGGCCTCCGCCCGGCTTCGACGGCAATCGGTCGATCGAATATGTAAAAGAAATTGTCGCTTTCGGACCACGGCCGATCGGCAGCGCCAATCACAAAAAGGTTGAGGATTACATCACGTCTCATCTGAAAGGTGACGCGGTCGAGGACGATAGGTTCACCGCCGACACGCCCGAAGGTAAATTTCCGGTCCACAACATCATTGCAAAGTTTTCAGGAACGAAAGACGGCATCATCGTGATCGCCAGTCACTACGACACGAACTATCCCTTGCGCAATACTCCGTACGTCGGAGCGAACGATGGGGGATCTTCGAGCGCGTTGCTTCTTGAACTCGCGAATCAAATGCGAGGCCAGAAACGGGACGGCTATAGCGTATGGCTGGTGTGGGATGACGCCGAAGAGAGCGTGAAACCCGACACCGAGGTGAATTTCCTAAGCGACAGTCTATACGGCATTCAGCATCTGGCAGACAAGTGGCAAGCCGATGGTACGCTGAAGAAGATTAAGGCGTTCCTGTTGGCGGACATGATCGGAGACGCCGATCTGGACATCGATCGCGACCAGAACTCAACCCCTTGGCTCGAAGACACAGTCCATGAGGCCGCCACGCGCCTGGGTTATCAGTCCCATTTTTTTGCGCGTAACAACCAGGTTAGCGACGATCATCTTCCCTTCGTGAAGCGAGGAGTGCCCTCCGCCGACCTCATCGACTTCACATACGGCTACAACAACGTCTTCTGGCACACACCGCAGGATACGGTAGACAAACTTAGCCCTAAGAGCCTGGACATCGTGGGCTGCGTCATTCTGGAGACAGTTCGACTGCTCGACACGAAATAAGGCCTTATGGCAGAGCACGCCGAGAACCGCCGCAGAGATCGTTGAAATCCGAGAGCAAGAAACTCGGAGCCCTCTGCGACGAGCTTTTACTTTTGCTCTTTTCCTCCGTTTCATTTCTAATGCACCCGATATGCGAAGGACACAGACTCTGCTTGTGTTTTTGATGGTTGGCTGGTTTTGTCTCGCAGCAGCTCCCTCCACCGAAAACGACGACGCCGGTCGGATTATTCAGGAAGCCCTGAAGCCCTCGCCCATGGAGAGCAATCTACGCCACTTGACCGATGAGATCGGAGGCCGCGTACCAGGCACTCCCGCGATGCAACGTGCGGTCGAGTGGGGAATCGAGGGGTTGAAGACCGCCGGAGCGGACACCGTTCATACCGAACAGTTCACCATGCCGCACTCCTGGTCCGAAGGTGCGACTGAGATGGCCGTGAGCGCCACGGGGACGGCGCTTGATCCCAAGCTCATGCAGATCCCTAAAGTCGAATTTCGCGTGCGCGCGGTTTCCATCGCGATGGCTCCAGGGCTGGCACCGGCGAAGCACATTCCTGTCGTGGATGTGGGCGAGGGAACCTCGGCCGACTTAAAGAGAGCGGGGGACATTTCTGGGAAGCTCGTTCTGGTACACAGCGTCGTACTGAAGACGTGGGATGATCTCTTCGCCGAATACACGAAGGCTCCGCCCGCCATCGACGCGGCTGCGAAAGGGAAGGCGAAGGCGGTAGCCTTCATCGCCACTCGCGAAAATGACATTCTTTACCGCCACACCAATGCTGTCGCGGGAGAGCTGGAGCGGTTGCCGATGGTGCTGGTGGCGCGCGAAGACGGCGAACGAATCGGGCGGCTGCTTACCTCGGGCCATCCTGTCTGGGCGGATTTGAGTATTCCAAATGAAATCGGCGGACCCATCAAAGCGTCCAACGTTGTCGCAGAACTCAAAGGCAGCCAAAAGCCGGACGAATTTGTCATTCTCGGCGCCCACCTGGATTCGTGGGAATTGGGTACGGGAGCGCTCGATAACGGGTGTAATGCGGCGCTAGTGGTGGACGCCCTGCGCGCCATTAAATCCGCTGGCCTGAAACCAAAGCGCAGCATTCGTTTCATTCTTTTTTCCGGGGAAGAGCAGGGCATGATCGGGTCGCGAGCCTACGCCAAGGCGCACCGCTCAGAACTCGACAAGGCCGCCGGCGTAATCGTCTTCGACGCCGGCACGGGCAAAACCACGGGCTTCTCCCTCGGTGGACGAAAAGATCTGCTGGCTGCCGGGCAGCGTCTGTTGACGCCGCTGACCCAGTTCGACGCTACCAAGCTCACCACTGACATGGAATGGGGAACCGACCACTTCGATTTCATGCTGGAGGGTGTCCCAACATTCGTCGCCGAGCAGGAAGAGGCGAATTATCTCGTGAATTACCATGCGGTCTCCGACACTTATGACAAAGTAGATTTTCCGCAGCTCAAGAAACATGTAGCTGAGGCCGCGACGCTAAGCTTTGAGCTGGCCAACTTGCCGGAAAGAATTGGTCCGCGTCTTACACATGCTCAAATTGAGCAGACCATCGACGACAGCCATTCCAAGGAGATGTTGAAGGGCGCTGGCGTCTGGGACGATTGGGTAAGCGGGAAGCGCGGAAGGCAGAAATAAGGTTTTGCACTCAACATCAGTCAAAACTCAACAATTTTCCTAGTCCCCCCTGGGATGCCAAATTGTTCTTATTCTGGATTCTCTTCAACCTATTCGCGCTGGGCATGCTGGTGCTCGACCTGCATGCATTCCATCGTTCAGGCCATCCTATCCGGCTCCGGGAATCGTTGGGTTGGACGGCGATGTGGATCGCTCTCGCCGTTGCTTTCGCCGCCCTGCTTTATTTTTGGCAGGGACACCAAGCCGCGCTGGAGTTTGTCACCGGCTACGTAGTTGAGCTTTCACTCAGCGTGGACAATCTCTTCATCTTCCTTCTGATCTTCAACTACTTCGCCGTTCCCGAGGAGCAGCAGCATCGAGTTTTGTTCTGGGGCATTCTGGGAGCGCTCGTCATGCGGGGCATCTTCATCGGAGCCGGCATAGAGCTGATCCATCGTTTTCACTGGATTCTCTACGTGTTTGGAGTGCTGCTCGTCTACAGTGGCATTCGAGTGTGCGCGCTCGGCGGACACCAGTTCGATCCAGCAAGAAATCCGGTGGTCAATGCCGTGCGCCGCTGGATTCCTGTTACCGAAGATTACGTGGGCGGACGATTCTTGGTGCGGCGCGGGCGGGAGAAATCTCAGATCTACGCCACGCCGCTGTTGTTGGTGCTCGTCGTGATCGAGACCACCGATGTCCTGTTCGCGGTGGATTCGATCCCGGCGGTGCTCGCCATTACCCTGAACGCGTTCATCGTGTACACCTCGAATGTCTTTGCTATTCTGGGGCTGCGCTCGATGTATTTTGCGGTCGCTGGGCTGATGAAGATTTTTCGCTTTCTGCACTACGGATTGGCGGTGGTGCTGATCCTGGTCGGGCTGAAGATGCTGACCGCGGATTATTTTCGGATTTCTACATTGGCTACGTTGGGCGCGGTGGCCCTGGTGCTGGCGGCGTCGATTGTGGCCTCCGTGGCGAGGCCAGAGAAGGAAACTGTTGATTTGTGATTGTGGGTTGAAATCTTCTCGTGATCATGATGGTTGGGCACTTCGATCAACTGTCAACAATTCCACACTACACAAACTTAACGCCCTCGCCCTTAACCACCGAGTGCTTCAAAAACTTCATATCATCGTGATCGGGGAAGTCAATCCGATAATGGGCGCCACGGCTTTCCTCGCGCGCCTCGGCGGATCGCGCTACCAGCAGTCCCGCAAGGTGTAGGTTCGCCGCTTCGTACGAACGTCGGGTATGCGGATGAGCCAGTCTGGGTGCCAGTTCTTCCAGTTGTTGGATCGCGCTCTGCATCTGCTGACGCGTCCGGACAATGCCCACATCATTCCACATAAGGTCCTTGATCTTGCCGATCAATTCCTCCAGACCAGCATCAACCGGACCATTTGAGTAAGCCGCTTTCTTCGGTTCCTTGCTCTTCGGCACAGCATGTTTCAACTCATCGCGCATGGCCTTGCCGGCCCGTGCGCCATACACTAGGCCCTCCAGCAGGGAATTGCTGGCCAACCGATTCGCTCCGTGTACGCCGGTGGCCGCGGCCTCGCCTGCGGCGTAGAGCCCCGGCAGGCTTGTGCGGCCGGCCAGACCTGTACGCACCCCACCCATGGAATAATGGGCCGCTGGACGGATCGGAATCAGGTCCTCGGTGATGTCAATGTTGTACTCGAGACAGGTCGAGTAAATGCGGGGAAAGCGCTTCTTGACCTTCTCGGCGCGCAGGTGGGTAAGGTCGAGATAAACGAAGGGATCTTTGACCCGGCTGACTTCCATCTCGTGGACAATGGCCCGAGCCACCACGTCCCTGGGCGCCAGTTCACCCATGGGATGGTACTTGCTCATGAACCGATCCAGTTCAAGATTGCGCAGGCAAGCCCCTTCGCCGCGTAGCGCCTCGGACAGTAAAAACCGGGGAGCTTTCTTCAAGTAGAGAGCGGTGGGGTGGAACTGAACGAATTCCATGTCACTGACTTCTGCTCCGGCGCGGAAAGCCATGGCAACGCCGTCTCCCGTAGCCACGTCGGGATTGGTGGTGTTGCGATAAAGCTGGCCCATGCCTCCGGTGGCCAGCAACACCGAGCAAGCAGCAATCTCCTCTTCGACTCCTTGGTCACGAATCAAAGAAATTCCCGAGACGCGTCCATCCACCGTGTGCAAGCCGGTCGTAAACTCAAATTCCAATACAGAAATGTTTTTTAGGGTTTTCGCCTTGGCGTACAGTGCGCGCAGAATCTCGCGCCCGGTGGAGTCGCCCTGCGCGTGTAGGATGCGGTTACGACTGTGGGCGCCCTCTCGGGCGAACACCAGCTTGGTGCCGTTGCGGTCGAACTGTGTACCCCACGCGATGAGTTCTTCGATACGCTCCGGGGCGTCCTCGACCAATACTTTGACAGCATCAGGATTCGATAGGCCGTCGCCCGCGAGCAGCGTGTCCTGCAGGTGCAGGCAGACTTCGTCCTCGTCGCTGAGCGCGGCCGCGATGCCGCCCTGTGCCAGTTGAGTATTGGAGTCCGTGACTTCGCGCTTGGCTAGCACCAGCACGCGTCCCGCTTCCGCCAGCCCGATCGCTGCCCGCAGACCGGCCACACCGGCGCCCACGACTATGTAATCGGTTTCGGCTGGCAGGTGCTTCATGTAGGCAAAATGGTACCACTTGACACCCTCACATACCGGAAATGCTTTTCGCGCATACGTTATGATGATGGGGCGCATGGCGCAAGTGACCATTCACGTCCCGCCGCGGCCCTACCAGGCTCGCATCGAGAATGGCCTGTTTACGCGTGCCGGGGCACTGCTGGCCGAGTTGCTTCCACAGTCCAGCCGGATTTTCGTGCTCACGGTGGCGCCGGTTTACCGACGGTGGGGGGCCAAACTGCTGCGCTCGTTAAAGGCCAGCGGATTCAAGCCGCAGGTCTTACAAATGCCGAACGGCGAGCCCGCCAAGCGTTTGGAGACGGTGGAGACCTTAGCGGAAAAACTGGCGCGCTTGGGCGCGGATCGCAAGGCCGTCATCGTCGCCCTGGGCGGAGGAGTGGTGGGCGACGTGGGTGGATTGCTGGCTTCGCTCTACATGCGCGGAATTGAACTGGTGCAGGTTCCGACCACGGTGCTGGCGCAAGTGGATGCTTCGGTTGGCGGAAAGACGGCTGTGAATCTCGCGGCAGGCAAGAATTTGCTGGGGACGTTTCATCATCCGCGGGTGGTTCTGATTGATCCGGGCGTGCTGTCCACTCTGCCGAATCGAGAATTCCGTGCCGGCCTTTACGAGGCGCTGAAGTGCGGGATTATCGGGGACGTGGAACTGTTCCTACGCTTTGAACAGAATCGTGACCAGATCCTGAAGCGCGATCCATTGGAGCTGGAATGGCTGATCGCGGCATCAGTCAAACTAAAGGCAGAGGTGGTCTCTGCCGACGAGAGGGAAGGCGGATTGCGCCGCGTCCTCAACCTGGGCCATACCATCGGGCACGCGCTCGAAGCGGAAACGGGTTATGGGCAACTGCTTCACGGGGAAGCGGTAGCTTGGGGCATGATCGCGGCCACTCATATCGCGCGTACGGTGGGCCGCACAGACAGCGTGACGGCCGGCCGCATTACTGACGCCGTGCTCAGTTTGGGCCGTCTGCCGGAAGTGAAGGTGAATACACGCAAGGTTCTCGCCCGGCTGCAAACCGACAAGAAAACGCAGGATAGTGTGGTGCATTTCGTGCTGCCGCGCGAGATCGGCAAGGTCGAGGTGGTTAACGACGTCCCTGAGCGCGCAATTTCCGATGCGATGGAAGAGATCCGGCGGCTCTCGCGCGGTGGGTGGGAACGGAAAGGAAATTGTTGACTGTCGATTTTTGATGGTTGAATGAAAACCGATACTCGTCCAAGATCTGAGAGGTTCTTGAATCAACAAGCAAAAAATCAAAAATCAAAAATCGCGTCCCCATGCGTGAGACCCACAAATCGGC
>WNGJ01013172.1_pt1 | contig 11430 bp, 14 predicted proteins | sample 5400611 | NCBI WGS metagenome assembly WNGJ01 (sample SAMN13153375, study PRJNA577476) | soil metagenome | isolation source: 40 cm soil or saprolite under Garry oak tree replicate 1 | place: USA:California | collected 2016-06-15 | reverse complement strand
GGCACCACGTGCTGACGCTGCAGGGCATGCTCATCACCACCACGGCCGGTTTCCGTAGTTAATTCCGCGGGCGCGTGTCGAGGCGGCCCGGACGGCTCCGACTAACCCGAAGTTGCCGTAGCTCTCTGTAGGTATTGCGCCCTGAACTGCCGTTTCGGTGAGATCCGGGCACGGAGTGTAGTCAGAAAATTGGCGTGTCGCTACCAGGATCCGCACCAGCAGGCGGCTATGATCTGGCTATGACGGGAAATGGCGGGAAGGTTCACGTAGTCAGAGTCTCCAAGACCGGGTACGTGGACAAGCAGGGGCGCCGCAAGGACTACTCCTCGGCGTACCTGCGCCGCACCTTCCGCGACGGCGGGAAAGTCAAGAACGAGACCGTGGCCAACCTGTCCGCGCTGCCCGACCACGTCGTCGACCTGATCGACGCCGGGCTGAAGGGCCAGCAGCTCGTCCCCGCCGCCGAGGCGGTCACCATCACCGGGTCACTGCCGCACGGCCACGTCGCCGCCGCGCACGCCATGGCCCGCACGCTGGGCCTGCCCGCGCTGCTGGGCCCCGCGGGCCGCCAGCGAGACCTCGCCCTGGCCCTGATCATCTCCCGGGTGGTCCAGCCGGGCTCGAAACTGTCCACCCTGACCTGGTGGGACGACACGACCCTCGGCGCCGACCTCGGCGTGGCCGGGGCCTCCACCGATGACATCTACGCCGCGATGGACTGGCTGGAGCACCGCCAGGACGCGATCGAGGCCGGGCTGGCCCGCCGCCACCTCGGCCCGGAGCCCAACCCGTCGCGGATGGCGCTGTTCGACCTGTCCAGTTCGTGGCTGGAGGGCCGGTGCTGCCCGCTGGCCGCCCGGGGGTACTCCCGGGACGGCAAGAAAGGCAAACTGCAGATCGAGTACGGGCTGCTCACCGACCCCGAGGGCCGCCCGGTCGCGGTCCGGGTGTTCCCCGGCAACACCGGCGATCCCGGCGCGTTCACCGAGATCGTGGACGTGATACGGAAGACGTTCGGGCTGGCCCAGATGGTCATGGTCGGCGACCGCGGGATGATCACCAGCGCCCGGATCCGGGCCCTGAACCAGCGGGAGGACGGGACCCAGCGGCCAGACGCGGACGCCTACGGGTGGATCACCGCGCTGCGCGCCCCCGCCATCCGCAAGCTGATGGCCGACGACGGCCCGCTCCAGCTGTCCCTGTTCGACCAGCAGGACCTCGCCGAGATCACCTCGCCGGACTTCCCCGGCGAGCGGCTGGTCGCCTGCCGCAATCCCATCCTGGCCGCCGACCGCGCCCGGGTCCGCGAGGACCTGCTCGCCGCCACCGAGAAACTGCTCGCCCCCCTCCTCGCCCGGGTCCAGGCCGGCAAGCTCACCGGCGCCGGGCCGATCGGCGTCGAGGTCGGCAAGGTGATCAGCAGGTACAAGACCGGCAAGCACTTCACCGTCACCATCACCGACACCACCCTGACCATCGAGCGGCGGCAGGACCAGATCGACGCCGAAGCCACCCTGGACGGGTTCTACGTGCTCCGCACCCCCGTCCCCGCCGCCGAGCTCGACGGCCCCGGCGTGGTGGCCGCCTACAAGAACCTCAAATACGTGGAACGGGACTTCCGCCACATCAAATCCGATGACCTGGACCTGCGGCCGGTGTTCCACCGGCTCGAGGAACGCGTCCGGGCGCACGTGCTGATCTGCATGCTCGCCTGCTACCTCACCTGGCACCTGCGCCGCGCCTGGGCGCCGCTGACCTTCACCGACCAGAACCCGCCCGCCCCGGACAACCCGGTCACCCCGGCCCGCCGCTCCGCGGCCGCCCAGGCCAAAGCCTCCTATCAGCGCGACCCGGCCGGGCGGCCATACCGCAGCTTCCGCGGCCTGCTGGAGCACCTGGCCACCCTGACCCGCAACCAGGTCCGGTACACCGGCACCCAGGTCACCATCGAGATGCTCACCGAGCCGACCAGCGCCCAGCGCGAGGCCTTCAGCCTCCTCGGCGCCGCGATCCCGCTGACCTTGACGTAGCCAGAACACCACCCGGCCAGCCCGGCAAAATGCCAGGTCAGAACCGAAATTGCCTACCGAACTGGCCGTAACTTCGGGCTAGTGCATTGGCACGTCACGTGTGCCCGGTCCTTGAGCCGTGTGACGGGTGGCTGGCCCAGGGCCTAGCCGCGGTCGGGCGTCATGCAGCCCTAAACTGGCGCGGCCGGGCGCCGCGCGGTCGCGCCTGGCGCCCTGGCCACCCGGGCCTCACCAGTCACCGGGTGCCATCCGGCGTAACCGCCACGATGTTACATTGATGCGGTCCTGACCGCCACGATGTCACATCGTGGCGGTTAATCCCGGGGCAGTCGGGCGGGCTAGCGCGGGAGGGCAGCGGAGAGCATGAGTGTTGCGGGATGCGCGGGGCGTGAGGTGCGGAACTATGCGGGCCAACGTACTCTGATGCGGCACTAGCTATTAAATGAAAGTGGCGCTCTACCGAATCTTTCTGGTAGAGCGCCACTTTCATGGAAATGTAAATCGCTTCAGTAGATCCGCTTACCCGGACAACGCTTCGACGACGAGATGGCTCGTATAGCGCGTCAGGGCGGCCCGGCACTGGGTGTGGTGGTACCCGACGGTCACGGCGCTCACGTTGTCATGACGTCGGTACCTTGAATCGAACGCCAGTCCGACCGCAGCCGCGCCATAGACACCTCGCGCGGTGTCCTCGACGCACACGGTCACCCGCACTCGCGTCCCCGCGCCTGCGTAGGCGCCCCAGGCGCGGACGCCGTATACGCCGGGAATGGCGAAATCGTGAACGTGGCTGGTCATCGCCGATGCGGGCAGCGCGCTGAAAGCCAGCGTGGCGGCACAAGCGGCGATCACCGGAATGCGGCGCAGCATGGATGGCTCCCGATGGGTGAATGCCCGGCAGAAAACAACCTATATTACCGGCTCGCCATTTGGCATGAAATGGCCCATTGCCGGAGTCGGCTGGAATCGGGACCGGTTCGCGGACGTCATCAGGCGGGCTGATAGCGGTCCAGAACCTTCTGCATGTCGTCGATGTAGACGGCCGGCCACCCGCCCGCCGACTCCAGGGCGGCGAAGACCTGCCCGGCGATCGCCTGCTGGCGGTGCTGGTCGCCGCCGGTATCACGGAACTCGACCATGGCTGGGTACATGCTGCGCAGCGGGACGTCCGGACCACCTGGCCAGGCGATGTCGTCGTCGTCGAACTCGTGCCCGCCAACGTAGACCGCTACCGTGCCGGCCCGGATATAGGGGTCGGTCCCCTCTTCGAAGCTGAAGGTGCTGTCCAGCGCCTGCTCGATCAGCTGCATCAGCTCAGGATCCTGGGCCGGGGTGCCCACGAAGATGAATGTCTGCCTTGACATGACTAGCGGGCTCGCTTCCAGTCGATGGTGTAGTTGTCCCCGATGACGAGCACGGCGTCAAGCCGGTTCCCGTGCGGGGTCCCGCTGAATCGCCGAATGCCGCGATGGGCTTGATCCTCGGTCAGGCCAGAGTCGCGGGCGTCGACAACGGCGTAACGGGCCTGTCCCTTGGCGCTGTTGAGAGCCGCCTTGACCGTCCGGTCGCTCGCGCCAGGATCCAGGCTCTTGAACTCGACAGATATACCGTTCACGCGCGCGTCGGCCGTGCGTCCGTAGATTCCGAAGCCTTCTGACACCGAAACTACCGCTGGGCCCTGAGCGGCGAGATGCTCTGCGATCCGGCGTTCGGCCGCCGAGAACCTCTTGGACCTCTCGTCGATCACCCCCAGACCACAGCGGTCGACCTCGCCCCGGCTAAGCGGGATCTGCCATTCGTGCCGCTCAGAGGCGGGCCGTTCGGCCATCAATGCCGCGAAGCCGACGATTTCCTGGCCACCTCCGGACGAGAGGATGTCGTAGTACTCCTGCCGGGCGCGCATCTCGGGCTCAGTCTGCATTGCCGCGCGATGGTCGGCGGACTTACCGGGCCGAAGGTCTTCACGCGGCCGGTCGGGCTCCTCGTCCGGTTGGCCGGAGGGGCCGTCTGTGCTCATGCATCCATGGTCGTACTCCGCGCCTCACCGGCAAGGGCAGCTGGCGTCAGCGCTTGCCGGGCCAGCGGGCGACATAGCGGCGCTGACCGGGCGTCTCGACCGCGTGCGGGTCGTAGTGCTCGCGCACGAACGCGACGGCCTCGGTGCTCGGGACGCCGTCGAGGATGGCCAGGCAGGCCAGGGCCGTGCCGGTGCGTCCGTGGCCGCCCGCGCAGGCGATCTCGACCCGTTCGGTCATGGCGCGTTGCCAAGCCTCGGTCAGCGTGGGAAGTACCTCGGCCTCGACGGCAGGCAGCCGGAAGTCCGGCCACCTGAGCCAGCGCGACTCCCAGGGTACGGCGGGCGGACGCCGCCCGAGCAGGTAGACGCCGAAGGCCGGGACGGGACCGTCCGGCAGCGGGCGGCTGAGCCCGCGGCCCCGCACCAGCCTGCCCGAGGGCAGGCGCAAGGTACCCGGTGCCGAGGGGTCCCACGTTTCCGTCACAGCCGGATCTTACGAATCGCTGGGCGGGCTCGGTGACGTTACGGCATGCGCTGCGATACTGACCACGTGAGCTTTGATCCCTATGCCCCGTATGGGCCGGTGGTCGAGTCGTCTGTCCGGGTCGTCACGTGGAACGTCTGGGGACGCTACGGGCCCCGGTGGGAAACCCGGCAGGCCGCCTTGGAGGACACCCTCGCCGAAGTCGAACCCGACGTGGTCTGCCTGGTTGAAGCCTGGCGCTGGGGTGAATCGAGCCAACCCGCGCAGGTCGCGCGCAGGCTCGGATTGCCGTACTGCCACTTCGCGGGCGACTGGGAGCAGGAGGACTGGGTGTCGGGGATCGGCCTGGTCTGCCGGTGGCCCATGAGCGAGCCACGGCGCCGCCAGTTGCGCGCGGAGGACGGCACGGGTTATGGGGAGGTTGTTCACGTCACCGTGGACGGCGACCGCGGGCCAATCCAGCTGTTCGCGGTGGTGCTCGGTTACCCGCTCGATGGCAGCGGCGTCCGCCAGGCCCAGGTGAGACAGCTGGCGTCCTTGGTCAGCGAGATCGCTCCGAAGCGCGATCTCGTCATCGTCTGCGGCGATTTCAACGCCGGGCCCGATTCCGACGAGATCAGGATGCTCACCGGCCGTTCCGCCTCCGCGAGTCCCGGGCTGCTGTTCTACGACAGCTGGGAGATGGCGGGAGACGGCTCGCCCGGCTACACCTGGTCCAACCGCAATCCCCTGGCCGCGATCGGCCTGTACCCCGACCGGCGCTTCGACTACATCCTCTCCGCCTGGCCGCGGCGCCATGGTGTCGGACACCCGATCCGCTGCTCGCTGCTCGGCGTCCGCCCGCCCGACCAGGACCAGATATCCGATCACTACGGGCTGGTCGCGGAGCTTCGCTACTGAATTAGGTCCCGATGGTCAGGCCAGGCCCGCGCCGATGAAGGCGAAGGTGAGCTCGGCGAGGCGCTGCCGAGTGGCCTCGGGGACGTCGCGCAGGGGTCCCTGGCCGGTGAGCACGGCCAAGCCGTGCACCGCGGACCAGATGGGGTACTCGATGCCGTCGCGGCGCTGCGGCTGGAGCACGCCGGCCACGACCAGCTCGTCGAGTGCGGCGCGAAGCTGACCCAGGGGCGTGCGGTCCCGGCCTGTTTCGTCGTCCGGAGCGCCGTAGGCGTGCTGCTGCGGCACGGCGAACGCCGTGGCGAACAACCCGGGTTCCTCGTGAGCGAAGTCCAGGTACGCGGTACCGATCGCGCCCAGCCGGAGGCCGGCCGCGTCCGCGTCCCCGTACGGGCCGGGCACCTCGGCGACGCCGTCGGCCATGCGCTCGGCGAGCTCACCCATGGCCGCCGCGCAGACCGCGGCGAGAAGCTCGTCGCGGTCGGCGAAGTGCCGGTAAGCGGCGTTGGGCACCACGCCCACCATCCGTGTCGCCTCACGCAGCACCACGGCGTCCGGGCCGCCGGCGCGGGCCAGCTCGAGCCCGGCGGCGACCAGGCCGTCACGGACTGCGCCGCGCGGACGGCGCCGCCGCTCCGCGACCGCCTGGTCCTGCACCTCTGCTGATCGGCTGGCCGTCACGGCGCCAGGATAACAAAGTGGACAGCGTCCACTTCTCGTATTAATGTGTACAGCGTCCACTAAATGATGACGGAGGCTCACGATGGACAGGTACAACACGACGGATCCGGCGCAGCGGGACCGGGCGCCGGTCACGGCGGCGGAGTGGTTCGGCGGCGGCCAGCGGATTCTGTACGACCCGGAATCTGCGCGCGTACTGACCGAGGAGGAAGCCGTCGCAACCCCGGGCACGCTTCGGGTCTTCGAGCGCGTGGCCGCCGCGGAGCAGGAAGCGGACACCGTGTGGCTCACGCTGCTGCCCGGATTCCCGGATGGGTCCTACGGCTGGGCACAGGTGGACCGGATGCTCGGCGACGACCTCGGCCCGCGGCTGTACGCCGAGCCGGTCGGGCAGGGCGACTCGGATAAGCCGCGGGACTACCCGTACTCCACCGTCGAGCGCGCGGACCTGGTCGAAGCGCTCTGGCGGCACCACGGCGTGCGCCGCACCGTCGTCGTCACCTTCGACTACACATCGCTGGCGCTGCTCGAACTGCTGCGCCGCCAGCTGGAGCGCCACGCGCCGGACCGGGCTACCACGCATGGCACGGCCGGGCCGGTGATCACGGCCGCGTTCATGATGAACGGCGGCCTGTTCGCCGACGCGCACACGCACCCGTGGCGGGGCACGCCGCTGCTGCGCACCCGGCTCGGCGCCCTGGGGATGCGGCGGGCGCAGGGCTCGCCGCGGGTGTTCGCCACCGCGATGGTGCAGGCGCGCATGTACTCCCGCGGCTACCGCCCCGCGCCGGAGCAACTCGCCGAGCTGTGGTCGGCGGTCACCCGGCGGGACGGAGCGGCGTTCATGCACAACGCTGCGGGGTTCGTCGGCGAGCACCGCCGCCACGCGCGACGCTGGGATCTCGCCGCGATCGCCCGCGACCTGGACAGCACGGTCGACCTCTACGTCGGGGGCAGCGACGAGGACCCCTACGAGCACCGGCAGATCCAGGCCACACGCGAACGAGTACCCCAGGCCGAAGTCCTGACCTTCCCCGGCGGCCACCTGACCACCAGCGAGCACCCGGACCTGCTCGCCGCGGCGATCCGCAAAATCGCGGTCCGCCATGGCGTGGGCACCCCGGCCCCCGCCCGCCCATGACATGACCCCTCGACACGGAACGGAACCATCATGACCAGGATGACCCCCCTACTTGACCGCAACGAGCAGTTCGCCCGTGCCTACACCCCGGTACCGCTCGGCCTGCCCACGGCACAGGTGCTCGTCGTCACCTGCCTTGACCACCGGGTTGACCCGGCCATCGTCCTCGGACTGCAGCTCGGAGAGGCTCCCGTCATCCGCAACGCGGGAGGACGCGTTACCCCGGCCGTCATCGACGACATCGCCTACCTCGCCTTCCTCGCGGAGCAGTTGTTCGGCCGTCAGGGCCCGGCTGACACGCTGTTCGAGGTGGCAGTCGTTCACCACACCCAGTGCGGAACCGGCTTTCTCGCCGACCCCGATTTCCTGCGCCGGGCCGCCGAGGTGACCGGAGTCCCCGAGGCGGCGCTGGACGCCTCCGCCGTGGCCGACCCGCACGTCACCGTAAAGGCCGATGTGGAGCGCCTGCTCGCCTCACCCTTGCTCTCACCGAAGGTGAGCGTGTCCGGCCACGTCTACGACATCGCCACCGGGCGCGTCACCACCACCCTGGAGGCCCGGTACCCGTAGCGCCACCGCCCGCACGGCGCGGGCGGTGGCGACGGCAGGCGCGGTGAGCATGAGCAGGCCGATGCGTTACGCAGCCCGGTTACCGCCAGCCCACAGGCCCGGATGCGTTTAGCCGAGCTTGCCGAGGCCCTTCTGCAGGTCGTCGGCGTTCATGATCGGGACGACCTCTACCTCGGCGTCTACTGCCATGAAGAACGGCTCGCCGAACGCGACCATGTCGGACGAATCTGGCATGTCGAATACCACGAAGGCCGTCCGTTTGCCCTCGAAGGTACCGAAGTACATCGCTTCCGGCTTCCAGCGTTCCGCGGCGGTCTGGATCAGCTCGCCGATGCTCCCGTCCTTGACCGCCCGGCTACCGGACTCGACCGGGATCGTGATCTTGGCCATGACTCGCATGACTGCCCCTCCCCTAGGTGCGGCCGCGCCGGTCCGCGCTTCCCCCCGGGCCTGGCCCACTGGAGTGCTGTCCTCTGGCTGACATCGACCTCGAGGACTTGCCCGGCGGCGCGTACTTAGGACGGCAGCTTACGCTGGTCCGCACAGTCTGGACAGGCCCTCGGTGCGGTGTAAACCCACGCAAACGTCCAGGTCCTGCGCTTTCTGGCCCGCCGGGTGGCAGCGTGGCGTGGCCGCAGGATGGGCGAGATGGCCGGGCCGTCATCTAGGCTGCGCAGTGCCCTGACCTGGCACAACGAGGTAGAACACCGTGTCAGTGGTCGTGTCAGAGGCGTGACAGGGGCGTGTCAGGGACGGCGCCGACAGTGGTCGCATGACAAGTTCAGTAACTGCAGTCTCAGGACTGCGGAAGGCATACGGGGACAAGACCGTGCTCGATGGCATCGACCTAGATGTTCGCGCGGGCACGGTCTTCTCCTTGCTCGGCCCGAATGGGGCGGGCAAGACGACGACAGTGAACGTGCTGACCACCTTGATAAAGGCCGACAGCGGGACGGCACGGGTGGCCGGGCACGACATCGCGACCGAGGCCGAAGCGGTGCGTGCGGCCATCGGGGTCACCGGTCAGTTCGCGGCGGTGGACGATCTGCTGACGGGGGAAGAGAACCTGCAGCTGATGGCGGATCTGCATCATATGCGGGCCGCCGAGGGCAAGCGGGTGGTCACCTCGTTGCTGGAACGGTTCGACCTGGCGGAGTCGGCGCAGAAGATGGCGTCGACCTATTCCGGCGGTATGCGCCGGAAGCTGGATCTGGCGATGACGCTGGTCACCAGGCCACAGATCATTTTCCTGGACGAGCCGACGGCGGGACTGGATCCGCGCAGCCGTCGTAGTTGTGGGATGTCGTCCGCGAACTGGTGGCCGACGGCGTGACCGTCTTCCTCACCACTCAGTATCTCGAGGAAGCCGATCAGCTCGCCGACCGGATCGCGGTCCTCGACCAGGGCCACCTGGTCGCCGAGGGCACTCCCGACGAACTCAAGCGCCAGGTACCCGGCAGCCACGTCCGGCTGCGGTTTCCCGACGTGGTGGCGCTGGACGCGGCGGCGCGGATCCTGAACGGCTCCACCGCGGATGAGGCGGCCCTGACCCTGCGGGTTCCCAGCGATGGCGGGGTGAAATCGTTGCGGGCTCTGCTGAATCGGCTCGACGAGCATTCGATCGACGTTGAGGAATTCTCCGTGCACACGCCGGACCTCGATGACGTTTTCCTGGCCCTGACCGGTCACGCAAGCACGGAGGCAATAGCACAATGAGCGCCACTTCAGCACCGCTGACGGACTCGCGGATCATGCTGCGTCGCAACCTCAAGCACATCATCCGGAATCCGGTCACGGTATTTAACGGGGCCCTGATGCCGGTCGTGCTCATGCTGCTACTCGTGTACGTGTTCGGCAACGCATTCAATGTCGGCGAGCACTACGTCGAATACGCAACGCCCGGCCTGATCCTGCTGGCCATCTGCTACGGGTTGTCGGCCACGGCGGTATCCGTGAACTCCGACATGACGAAGGGCATCATCAACCGGTTCAAGGTGATGAACGTCTCCCGCGGCGCCGTCCTGAACGGCCACGTCGCGGCCACCATGCTGGGCAGTTCGATAGCCGTTGCGGTCATCATCGGAATGGCCTTCGCCCTGGGGTTCCGGTCGTCCGCGACCCCCCTCGAATGGCTCGGCGCGATCGGCATCATCGTGGCGACAGCTTTCGCGGCCGCCTGGCTCACGGTCGCGCTGGGAATGGCCGCGAAAACTCCGGAATCCGCAGGCCTCGCCGTCGTGCCGCTGCTTCTGCTGCCGTTCCTGAGCAGCGCGGTCGTGCCGGCCGACAAGATGGGGCAGGGTGTCCGGCAATTCGCGGAGTACCAGCCCTTCACGCCGATTATCGAAGCGTTGCGTGGATTGCTCGCCGGCACCCCGTCGGGCGGCTACGCGGCCGCCGCCCTCGCCTGGTGCGCCGGGATCGCCCTGGTCGGGTACCTGTGGGCGCTCGCCACATTCAAAAAGCGCGCGTGACGTCGGCAGATCAAGTTCGACAGGAGGGACGCTGTCATGCCTACATTCGACACGCCAGGGCCCATTGCCGCCACGGTTGTCGTCGCCGGTGCCCAGGTGCGGGTCACCGCGAGCGACCGGACCGACACCGTGGTGCTGGTCGAACCCATCGACCAGGCAAGCCAGTCGGACGTCAAAGTAGCCAGCAAGACCAAGGTCGACTTCGCCGGCGGTCAGCTATCGGTCAAAACGACCGTCTCCGGGGACAAGGATGGTTCGGTCGCCATCACGATCGACCTGCCAGCAGGTTCCAGCCTGGTCGCGTACCTGGCGCACTCGAGTGTTCACGCTGACGGCTCCTTTGGCGAGTGCGAGCTGCACATGGCATCGGGTCGGGTCCAGCTCGATCGCATCCGCGTACTGCAGGCCAACATCTCGGCCGGAGAAGTCACGATCGGCCACATCGCCGAGCGCGCCACCATCGACGGTGCAGCGTTCGCGATGCGGATCAGCGAGGTCAGGGACACCGTCAAGCTCACGAACTCGGGTGGGCAGACCTGGATCGGCCACGCCTCGGCCGACCTCGATCTCAGCAGCGGCCACGGCGGCTTCGACATCGACCGCGCCGACGGTAGCGTCACGGCCAAGACAGGCGACGGCGCCATCCGGATCGGCCGGCTGACACGCGGTCAGGCGGAGCTGCTGAACCGCTCGGGAAACATCGAGGTCGGCATCAGCGAGGGCACTGCGGCCAGGGTGGACGCCACCAGCAAGCGAGGCTCGGTGCATAACTCCGTTCCGTCGCAGGAAAACCCTGACACGTCAGACAATCAGCTCACGGTCCACGCCCGCACGCGGTACGGCGACATCATCGTTCACGAGGCGAGCGTGTCGGTGGCCAGCTGAGACCAACTCATCTGCGTGCCCTCCCGCGTCGCCTCGGCGAACCGCGCTTCGCCGAGGCGACGCCGCGCGACCTGCTCGATCCGGGCCACATCCGGGTGGGAGCAATCCGGGAGTCCGCGCACGGCGGTGCTCGCCGCGAGCAGCCGCGCCGCCTGCTCGAACTGGTCGCGACGCACGGCCAGGTCCGCGATCCCGACGAGTACCTTCGCGATCTGGGGCACGTGCCTCACCTCGGTCGCCGCCTCGTAGGC
>WNGJ01011737.1_pt1 | contig 11430 bp, 7 predicted proteins | sample 5400611 | NCBI WGS metagenome assembly WNGJ01 (sample SAMN13153375, study PRJNA577476) | soil metagenome | isolation source: 40 cm soil or saprolite under Garry oak tree replicate 1 | place: USA:California | collected 2016-06-15 | reverse complement strand
CACTTTCGACGTCCCACAGCTTGACGCTGCCATCCATGCTCCCACTGGCGAGCGTGTGTTCATCCGGGCTCAAGGCAAAGGCAAATGTCGTGTCGGTATGGGCCTGCCAGACCAGGTGCAGGAGCTTGCCTTCCTCGCGCCACACCCGCACTTCCCCCCGCCTGCTGACGGCCGCCCAATACTGCCCACCACGGCTGATGGCCACTTCGGTGATGGCATCGAAGGCCTCCGTAAAGACGCACTCACGCATCACGGCCCCGGACAGATTCGCGTCTTGCATCTGGACCCCTTGCAAGTACGCCCCCCGAATGGCGAGCCGTGAGAGGTCCAGGCCGCGCAGGTCGCCCCGCAACGCTTTGAGCAGACTGATCACGTTGGCCGGACCGTAGCCCTGACTGCTGCCATCTTCCGTGCGCACGTGCCTGAGCAGCGAGAGGCACTGCTCCTCGACGCGCGTGTCCGACCCGAGAACGGCTCGCAGGCGCTCCACGAGGGGACGCACCAGCAAACGTACCTGGGTCTGACGCACGTAGTCTTTGGCTTGCGCCTGCTCGAGCGCATACCGGTGCAGGTGGTCCATCGCCTGCGTGACAATCTCCTCGCTTAGTTGATCGAGCAGGGCATCGGTGACGTACTCCATCACCACCGATTGCAGCGTAAAACTGGCCCGCTGTCCCCGCTCGATCAGGGACCGTCGCGAGAGCGCTTCCAAGGCCTCCAGCACCCGCGCACGCGTTGGCCTGGGGACTAGCAAGGAGAGCAAGGAATCGAGCGATGTCCACTCGCGCACCACCGTCAGCCAGGTGAGGAGCATCTGCTCCAGCAGCGTCAGGCGTGCCACTTGCTGGCGCAGTACTGCGCGGATGCCATTGAAGATCAGCTCCCCCGAGTCCAGGAACGGGACGATCTCGCCGGAAAAGAGATCGACGATGGCCTGTCCCACGATCTTGAGCGCGAGCGGATTGCCCGCGTAGGTGGCGATCAGCTGCAGCCAGGCGGAGGATGCCCCGCGCAGGTCCTTGTCTTCCAGCAGGGAGCGCGCTGCCTCTTCAGAGAGGCCCAACAGGCGTAGTGAACGGACTGGCCCGCGCAGCCCTTCCAGGGCCTCGATCTCGCGGGGTTTCTCGCGGCTGGTCAGCACCACACAGCTCTGGTGGGCGGATTCACCAAGCCGCTCGATCAGGCGCCCGTAGCCCTGGTAGCCGGGGCGGTAGTTGCCCTCGGGGTCTTCCACCTCCAGGAGCGTCTCCAGATTGTCCAGCACGAGCAGGCAGCGCCGCTCTTGCAGGCGCCCGATCAACTGGTTGATACGTTGTTCCAGCGAGGGTGGGAACTCGGCAGGTGGGGTTTCCGAGAAGAAGGTGAGGCAGTCGGCCACCAGTTCCTCACAGGAGGGGGCATCCCTGAGGGAGCGCCACAGCACGGCGTCGAACTGGGGGGCAAGTAGCTTGCCCAGGAGCGAGACCAGCGCGCTCTTGCCGATGCCGCCCATCCCCAGGATGGCCACGAGCCGGCAACGCTCGTGCGCAATGAAGTGGATCAGTTCGGCCAGCTCTCCCTCACGACCCGTGAAGCGGCTCACATCCAGCGCTCCGACCCAGTCAATGCGCGGGAAAGCTGCTGATTGCATCGCAGGAGCCTGGTCGGAGGGAGCACGGACCGCGGTGGTGGAAGTGAACACTGGTGTCGTCTGGGTACTGAGCACGGCCGCGAGCCAGGCCTCATCAAGGAGGACCCGTTGATGCGCCGTTTTCCATAAGTCGCGGATCTCCTCTTCCACCCGCTCGGGCGCAAAGACGTGCTGCTGCACACACACCACAATAAAGTGTTGGAGATGTTCCTCTTTGGGATAGTTGCTGCCTCCCTCCCACTCGGCGACCGCGCGTCGAGAGATCCCCAGCAGCGCGGCCAGGCCGGCTTGCGTCAGGCCGATGCTGGTGCGCAGCGTCAGCATCGCCTGCCCAAAGGTATAGTCACGCTCACGATAGGAGTGCCGCGGCATCGGCGTCCTCTTTGCCTTCCCCGTGACCCGCCAGCACCTAGCCAGCAATGTGAAGCAATATGGAAGCAACATGTCACCTTGTGGCGGCTGTAATCCCCAAGCACTCCCGGTAAACTGGTAGGTGTTGGATACGCCCGAGGCGGGTCCACGTTGAGTGGAGGGTCTGGGGAATGTTGTGAAGCTCCAGACTCTCCTGTGTAACTTCATCCTAGTAGCATAGCACATTTCGGGCGAGAAGTCTTCGCAGAAAGGTGACACGTATGATGAGGAACGGGACGAGCACGTCCTTCAGTGCGCTGAAACAGATCGATGCCGGCGTCCTGAACGTCGGCTACGCTGAAGCTGGCAAGAGCGATGGTCCGGCGGTCGTGCTGCTGCACGGCTGGCCCTATGACATTCACAGCTTTGTCGACGTTGCCCCGAGGCTTTCGCAGGCAGGCTACCGGGTGATCGTCCCCTATCTGCGTGGCTATGGCTCGACGCGCTTTCTTTCGAGCACAACGCCCCGCAATGGCCAGCAATCGGTGGTCGCTGTCGATATCATCGCTCTGATGGATGCACTCAAAATTGGCAGGGCGATCCTCGGCGGTTTTGATTGGGGCGCGCGCACGGCCGACATCATCGCGGCGCTGTGGCCGGAACGCTGCAAGGGTCTCGTCTCGGTGAGCGGGTATCTGATCAGCAGCCAGCAAGCCGGCCAGGTGCCGTTGCCGCCACAGGCTGAGCTGCAGTGGTGGTACCAGTATTACTTCGCCACCGAACGCGGCCGGGTCGGCTACGACAAATACCGGCGCAACTTTGCGAAGCTCATCTGGCAGATCGCTTCGCCGAAATGGAACTTCGACGAGGCCACCTTCGAGCGCAGCGCCGCGGCCTTCGACAACCCGGATCACGTCTGCATCGTGATCCACAATTACCGCTGGCGGCTCGGGCTGGCTGAAGGCGAGGCGAAATATGATGAGCTGGAACAGCGGCTCGCTAAAGCTCCGAACATCAGCATGCCCACGATTACCCTGGAAGGCGATGCCAATGGGGCACCGCATCCAGAGGCTAGTGCCTATGCCGGGAAATTCTTGGGCCGCTATGAACACCGCCTCATCACGGGCGGTGTCGGGCACAACCTGCCTCAAGAAGCACCTGGGGACTTTGCCCAGGCGATCATCGATGTCGACGCGTACTCGTCGTCGGCATCCTAGCGTGTGAGGGAGCCGTGCTCGGCTATCGAGCTGCTCCATCACGCGGCCAATCTGTCATGTACCAACACAAAGGAGAACTGGTATGGAAAACCAAACCCACCAAACGACAGCAACCGTAGTCCGTCCCTTCCGCGTCGACATGCCCGAAGAAGCGATCGCCGACCTGCGCCGGCGCATCGCCGCCACGCGCTTTCCCGACAAGGAGCTCGTCGCCGATGCGTCGCAGGGCGTGCAGCTGGCGATGCTCCAAGAGCTCGCGCGCTACTGGGCAACCGACTACGACTTCAGGAGGCTCGATTCGAGGCTGAACGCGCTGCCGCAGTTCATGACGAAGATCGACGGCCTCGACATCCACTTCATCCACGTGAAGTCGCGTCACGAGAACGCGCTGCCGCTGATCATCACGCACGGCTGGCCCGGCTCGGTGATCGAGATGCTCGAGGTCATCGGTCCGCTCACCAATCCGACCGCGCACGGCGGCGACGCCGACGACGCCTTCGACCTCGTGCTCCCGTCGCTGCCCGGCTACGGCTTCTCCGGTGAGCCGGCGGACCTCGGCTGGGACCCTGGCCGCGTCGCGCGCGCCTGGGTGGAGCTCATGAGCCGGCTCGGCTACACCCGCTACGTCGCCCAGGGCGGCGACATCGGCGCCAACGTCACCGACGCGATGGGACGCATGGCACCCGAGGGGCTGCTCGGCGTCCACCTCAACTTCCTCAGCGCCTTCCCGACCGAGGTGGGGGCGGCGCTCTTCGGCGGGCTCATACCGGCCGGACTCTTCAAGCGGGTTGCGATCGCCGTCCTCGCCGACCGGGCCGAGAAGAAGGAGCCCGCGGCACTCGATGCGCTCGCCGCCCTCTTCCGGAGGGGCTACTTCGTCGAGATGCCCGAGCACCCGCAGACGATCGGCTATGCGTTGACGGATACGCCCGTCGGGCTGGCAGCGTGGATGCTCGACCACGACGCAGACAGCTACGAGAAGATCTCGCACGCGTTTCTCGACGGCCAGCCCGCGGGCGGCCTGACACGCGACAGGATCGTCGACAACATCACGCTGTACTGGCTGACGAACACCGCCACCTCGTCGGCGCGGCTCTACTGGGAGAACTTCCGAACCATCTTCGCCGCGATCGCATCCGGGGCGAAGTCCCCCGAGCTCTCGCTCCCGGTGGCCTTCACGGTCTTCCCCGGCGAGATCGTCCAGGCACCGCGCAGCTGGGCCGACAAGGTCTATCCCAACCTGATCTACTTCAACGAGGTCAACAAGGGCGGTCACTTCGCCGCCTGGGAAGAGCCGGAGCTGTTCGCCACCGAGCTCCGAGCGGCGTTCAGGTCACTGCGCTAGTTGGAGAGGGGGACGACGGGCACAACGTGTGCCCACCGTTCCACACCACAGTAGGCGTCGGCATCCTATCGTGTGACGGAGCAGTTCTCGGCTTTCGAGCTTCTCCATCACGCGGCCAATCTGTCATGTATCAACACAAAGGAGAATTGTCATGGAATCCCAAACCCACGAAACCACATCAACCAGTGAAGTTCGCCCCTTCCGCTTCAACGTGCCGGAAGCGGAACTTACCGAATTGCGCAGGCGCATAAACGCGACAAAGTGGCCTGAGCGGGAAACGGTCGCGGATGCATCGCAAGGCGTGCAGTTGGCGACGACTCAGGCACTCGCGCACTACTGGGGTACCGACTACGACTTCAGGAGGTTCGAGGCGAAGCTGAAGGCCCTCCCGCAGTTCATGACAGAGATCAATGGGCTCGACATGCATTTCATCCACGTACGCTCGAAACATGAGCATGCGTTGCCGCTCATCGTCACGCACGGCTGGCCCGGCTCGGTCATCGAGCAGCTGAAGATCATCGATCCCCTGACCAATCCCACGGCACATGGCGCGAGCGCATCGGACGCTTTCGATCTGGTGATTCCGTCGCTGCCGGGCCATGGCTTTTCGGGCAAGCCGACCACGACCGGCTGGGATCCCATCCGCATCGCACGCGCCTGGACCGTGCTGATGAAGCGCCTCGGATACACGCGATTTGTGGCGCAAGGCGGCGATTGGGGGAATGCTGTCACGGAGCAGATGGCTCTGCAAGCGCCTCCCGAATTGCTGGGCATCCACACCAACATGCCTGCTACCATCCCAGCCGACGTTGCCAAGGCACTCCAGTTCGGCGACCCGCCGCCATCCGGTCTCTCAGCCGACGAACGGCACGCCTACGACCAGCTGGACTTTTTCTATAAGCACGGCCTGGCCTACGCCCAGGAGATGGGGAACCGCCCGCAGACGCTGTACGCGATTGCGGATTCACCCGTCGGCCTGGCGGCCTGGATGCTCGACCACGACGCGGCCAGTCAGGCGCTCATCGCACGCGTCTTTAACGGTCAACCCGAGGGCCTGACGCGCGACGACGTCCTCGACAACGTCACGCTCTACTGGGTGACGAACACGGCGGTCTCATCGGCTCGTCTCTATTGGGAAAGCAAGCTTGCCTTTTTCGCCCCGAAAGGTGTCGCGATTCCGGTTGCCGTGAGCGCCTTTCCTGACGAGCTCTATCAGGCCCCGCGGAGTTGGACCGAGCGCGCGTATCCCAAACTGATCCATTACAACAAGCTCGACACAGGCGGGCACTTCGCCGCCTGGGAACAGCCGCAACTCTTTTCAGAAGAGGTTCGCGCGGGCTTCAGATCCCTGCGCTAGTTGGATGGAGAGGGGGACGACGGGCGCACTGTGTGCCCGTCGTCCTGCACCACAGCAGAAACGATGGACTCGTTGCCGATCTCTCAACGATCGCGTTGACTGGTTGGTCGACGTTCATCCAAGAAAGGAACGCTCATGTCTCAGACAACTTCTACCACTGTTGGCCCTCTCACCGTCGTGCTCGTGCATGGCGCTTTTGCTGATGCCTCAAGCTGGACGGGCGTGATTGAGCGGCTGCAGGCACGAGGGGTGCAGGTGACTGCCCCCGCCAATCCCCTGCGTGGCCTCGCCAGTGTGTTCGACCAGATTCCCGGCCCGGTGCTGGCCGTCGGCCACTCGTACGCGGGCGCGGTGATTACCAACGCCGCCACCAAGGCCAGCAACGTTGTCGGCCTGGTCTACGTCGCCGCCTTCGCTCCCGACGAAGGGGAGCGCCTGGGCGAGGTCGAAAGCACCTCGAAGGACAGCGTCCTGAACGCGGCCCTGGTCCCGCTGCACTATCCGACGGGCCAGGGAGCAGAGACCGCCGTGGAGTTTGCGGTCAATCCGGCACACTTCCATGAGGCCTTCGCCGCCGACCTGCCCGTTGAGCAGACGGCCATAATGGCCGCCACCCAGCGCCCCGTGGCCGAGGGGGCCTTCTCCGAGCCATGCGGGGTGCCGGCCTGGAAGAGCTTGCCTGCCTGGGCCGTGGTGGCGAGCGGCGACAAGGCGGCCGGCAGCGATGCCATCCGTGCCATGGCTAAGCGTGCCGGGGCGACGATCACCGAGGTCGAGGGCTCCCACGTGATCATGATCTCGCAGCCACAGGTGGTCACGGACGTGATTCTGAGCGCGATCGCCGCTGTCAGTTGAGTCTGAAAGGCATCCATCATGAGCATACATCGGTTCTTGCTCAACGCGAGACACGCACCCGCCAGCGCGGCTTCGCTCGAGACCATGGCCGAGGACAGCAGCGAGGGGCAGCAGGTGACGCCCACGGCGATTCGATTGTCCTTTGAAGCTGAGATGCCTTCTCTGGGTGGCGCGACCGCGTGGCTCAATTCGCCGCCGCTCTCAGTGGCCGACCTGCGCGGAAAAGTCGTGCTCATCGACTTCTGGACCTACACCTGCATCAACTGGCTGCGCACCTTGCCATACGTGCGCGCCTGGGCCGAGAAATATAAGGATCGAGGATTAGTGGTGATCGGCGTGCACTCGCCTGAGTTCCCATTTGAGCACGATATCGAGAACGTGCGCCGGGCGGCGAAGGACATGCGGATCGAGTATCCGATCGCCATCGATAACGACTTTACGATCTGGCGTGCTTTCACGAACCATTACTGGCCGGCCCTCTATACTGCGGATGCACAGGGGAATCTGCGCTATCATCACTTCGGTGAGGGCAAATACGAACAGTCGGAATTGATTATTCAGCACTTGCTGGCCGAGGCGGGCTTCAGCGGCATCGCTCATGAACTGGTCTCGGTCGATGCCCAAGGCGCTGAAGTTGCCGCCGATTGGGGGAGCCTCAAGTCTCCAGAGACCTATGTCGGCTACGAGCGCACCGAGCACTTTGCGTCTCCTGGTGGGCCAGTCCTGGACAGGCGTTACCTGTATACCGCCCCCACCCGGTTGAGGCTTAATCATTGGGCCCTTACGGGAGAGTGGACGGTGGGGAGTGGGGCCGCAATGCTGAACGAGGCCAATGGGCGCATCGCGTACCGCTTTCACGCCCGCGATCTGAATCTGGTCATGGGACCGGCGGCGCGAGGAACGTCCGTGCGCTTTCGCGTGTTCATTGATGGACAGGCGCCGGGCGCGGCTCACGGCAGTGACGTTGACGAGCAGGGCAACGGCAGGGCTTCCGACCAGCGGCTGTATCAGTTGATCCGGCAATCTGGACATATTGCTGATCGGCAGTTCGAGATCGAGTTTCTCGACGCGGGCGTGGAGGCGTTTGTGTTCACCTTCGGCTGATCCACGGCAGAGGCTCTGCACAGCAAGAAAGGACGAGAGAATGACACAGCAATACAAGGAAACACAGCTAGAGAGTGCCGAGACCACTCCCACACGCTTTGTGCATGTCGGGGAGGTTCGCCTGGCCTATCGGCGTTTCGGCAACCCGGCGGGGACTCCGCTGATCTTGCTCCAGCACTTTCGTGGCTCGATGGACAATTGGGACCCGGCCCTGCTCAACGGCTTGGCCAAAGACCGCACGGTGATCACCTTCGATAACGCGGGAGTGGGCTTCTCCAGCGGGGACGTGCCTGACACCGTGGCTGCCATGGCGCAGGACGCGCTGGACTTCCTCGACGCCCTCAATCTAGCACAGGTCGATCTGCTCGGCTTCTCGTTGGGGGGCTATATCGCCCAGCACCTGACCTTACAGCACCCCCAACGGGTGCGTCGCCTCATCCTGGCGGGGACCGGTGCGGGCCGCGGCGAGGGCACTCAGGACCTCAATCAGACGATCCTTGAAGCGGCGTCAGGGCCTTCCTCCAGAAACGGGCTGCTCCGGCTCTTCTTTGAACCGAGCGAAACGAGCCAGGCGGCAGGGGCGGCCTTCTGGGATCGGCTGCAAACGCGCACAGGCGAGCGCGATCCGTTTCTCACGGGACCGGGGGTGCAGGCGCAACGCACAGCCTTGACCCGCTGGGATCAGGGTGAGGACGCCGCCTACCCCCGGCTGCGCGAAATGACGCACCCGGTGCTGGTGGCGGGCGGGAGCCATGATCTCATCATCCTGACGGTGAACGCGATACGCCTGGCGCAGCGCTTGCCCAACGCCCAGCTCATCCTCTATCCGGATTCCGGACACGGCTTTCTATTCCAATACCACACGCTGTTCGGCCAGCACGCCACGCTCTTTCTGGAGAGCTGAGCGTGCCTCTCGGACACGATGTGCCTTGAGACGACGAAATGTCTGCGCATGAGAACAGCACACTCGATCTCATTGACAGACACTGAAAGGAAACCGCCATGAAGTTGAGCGCTAATGGCTGGAGCCATCTGGGTCTGCGAGTCACGGATCTCGCGCGGGCCAAACGTTTTTATGTGGACACCCTCGGATGCCCATTGGTGAGGGAAACAGAGGGAGTGGTGTTCGTCACGGTGTCTGGCATGCTGATCGCCCTGCTTGGGGCCGATGTGCACACGCCAGGCAATGATCACTTCGATCCGTTTCGCGTCGGTCTGGATCACCTCGCGCTCGCCGTCGCAGACCCCAGCCAGCTCGCAGACCTGCAGCGGGAATTAGAGGCGGCGGGGGTGCGCAACAATGGGGTGGAAGAAGATCCCGCGACCCAGCGCTGGGAGCTCTATGCGGTCTCGCCTCGTCCCACCCCCTAAACGAGTGCAGATCAGGTGTGTATCCTGGCTCCTTGCGCTCTCCGTGTTGAAAGCGGTCAGCAGAGCGAACTGGGAAAAGGGTCCTCTCGCATTACCTCATCTCACTTCGGCTCATCCTGGTTTGTGGTGATGGGACGGGAAAAATGACTCCTCTCTTTTCGCGCGTGAGCGTGAGCAGAGGAAATCAGCGATGTAGTTCCTCCACTTCAGTGACCGGTTCACCAAAAACCAGGATGAGCCAGTTTAACATCATCACTGACATTACATTGTGATACTTCTTCAATGCGGAAATATTTCCCAGATCTTTGCCGTGCTATCGTGACGAGGTATCGCGAAAGATTTGATTATGCGTTCATCGAACAACGGCTGCGAGAGGTGCTGGCAAGCACCTCGGGGATTCCTGCGATTTATGAGCTTGCGCGAGAGATGGGGTATAAACGCCATCTCGTCTGGGATAAATTTCCTGAACTCTGTAAACAGAGTTCAGCGCGACGCTCTGTCGAACGGAGAAAACGACGGGAGGAGCGTATGGCTGAAATACGCAAAGAAATCCGTCGCGCGGCGTCTCTCCTTCATGAGCAAGGTATCTATCCAAGTTCGAGGCGAGTATGTAGCTTGTTGGGTGATCCGCACATCTTGCGGACGAAAGAAGGACACGAGGCATGGTGCTTGTCGGTTGAAAAACTGGGCTGTCCAACTGATACACTCAAGAGATACGATTGACTTCAATAAGGATCTGACAATACCCCATTGCCTTCCTCTCCTCATCAATAGCATGGGAATACATTGCCAAATCCCTGTCAGAGCTTCCATTATTTCTTGAGAAGCAAAGGAAGCATAGTTTTGGAGGGCAAAGTGGGAAGCATAGTTTTGGAAATCTGCAAAACCTATGGGTAAAATGACAAAATTTGTCTTTTTACCCATGGTTTTGCAGATTGGTGAGACCATGGTTTTGCAGAGGGTTGAGCTTGAGGGATAAGTAAGCTCGCCATACTTTTGGGCTTTCGGGGCGTTAGCGGCCCTGATGGGGAAGCATGGTTTTGCAGAAAAACTTCACTGATAGTAGAAGTTGAAGCGCCTTTCTCCGAATTACTGAGAAGGAGCCTCAAAGCTTTTTTTGAGAATCCTGCATTGGTCAATGTAAGGGATATCAACCTGATCTGCGGCGCATCAAGCGCTCTCGAGAAGAAGCGTTTGGCCACTTGAGCAATTCGTGTGGGCTGAGGAGAAATTCCAGCGTGTTCACCTGAAGATCCTCGGCACGATAGAGATACATCCACACCTGATTCACTTTGATAGAGGTCTCATCGACGTGCCACGAGTCATTTGTCGCTTTAAGATGGGGAGGGCCTCGCTTCTCCAGTTCTGGTGCATAGTGGTGCGCACAACGGTAGATCGTTGTGTGATCGACATGCAAGCCCCGCTCGAGCATCATCTCCTTCAAGTCTCGGTTACTCTGTGGATACCGCAGGTACCAGCGGACACACAACAAAAAGATCTCGGCTTGGAAGTGACGCCATTTGAATGGGGTCGAGGTTTCCATGATTCTTTCTTGAAGGAGAAAGCTTTTAGGGGAGGCCCTCACCTACCAAGGTATCGAGTGCCAGGGCCAATTCGCCGGCATGCTGCGCCCTCTTGAAGGCGTCTCTGACTTCTGATGTGAGCAAGAGGGGGGCCCCGTAACCCGCGGTATAGCCCCTCCATTGCTGGGCCGTCAACAGGCCAGGAACCGCAGAGGGCGGGTGGGCCTCATCTGAGATCACCCAGAAGGCATCCCTCTCCACCAGCACCGGCATGGTGCCCTGTCTCACCAGACTGACCAGCTGCGCAAACAGCAGTGCTCGACCCAGGCCGACGACCTGGACCCACCAATCAGGCCGGGACCAGCCAAGAGCCGTCTGCTCCTGTGCGAGGGTGGAGATACCGAGCTCGGCGAGCCGGGTGATGGTGTGCAACGCATTGGCTCGACCCAGTGCATGCCGATAGACCTGGGGGTGAGTGTAGAGGCGCGAAGCTGCCTGCCACAAGGTGGTGCCCCAGCCCTTGAGCAGGTCGTGGGCCTCTTGCCAGTACCAGCCCTCCCGTACCTGGACCCGGTAGCCGATGTCCTGGCAGCACCTGACCTGGGGCGTACTCATCCACTCCCCGTCCAGGCCACTCGGCAGCTGTTTGCCGTCAAAGACGGAGCCAGCCCGCTCGA
>WNGJ01008851.1_pt1 | contig 11430 bp, 12 predicted proteins | sample 5400611 | NCBI WGS metagenome assembly WNGJ01 (sample SAMN13153375, study PRJNA577476) | soil metagenome | isolation source: 40 cm soil or saprolite under Garry oak tree replicate 1 | place: USA:California | collected 2016-06-15 | reverse complement strand
TCAACACGGATCGGAGAAGTATTATGAGCTATGCGATTGTAGGATTCGGTGCGGTAGGCCAGGCCCTCGCCCACGCCTTCGCCCGTAAAAACATCGACGTGGCCGTCGCGAGCCGCCGGCCGCCCGAGGCGTTGGCGCCGCAGGCTCGGGCGATTGGACCCACGGTCGTCGCCAAGTCGCTGCGGGATGCACTCGAGGCCGACACAATCATCTTGGCGGTCCCGTTCGGGGAGCATCGCGAGGTTGCGAAGGCCCTGCCGAGCTGGAAAGGCAAGACGGTCATCGACGCGATGAACGCGTTAGTCCCCCTAGAAGAACTGGACGGTCTCCCGTCCTCCGCCTTCGTCGCGAAGGCGTTCACCGGCGCCAAGCTCGTGAAAGGTTTCAATCACCTGGTTGCGGCCACCCTGGCTGCCGATCCGATCGTCGAGGGCGGGCACCGGGTCGTCTTTCTGTCGAGCGACGACGAGGACGCGATCGCTCCCGTGGCGGCCTTGGCCAAACAACTCGGGTTCGCACCCGTCAAGCTGGGAAAGCTCAACGAAGGTGGCGCGCTGGTGCACGCACGCGGCCGCACTTGGGGCCAGCTCATCTTCCAGGATTTGTTCAAGAAGGAGCAGTAATCGATCTACGACCGCGTGATTTGGCCCGAGAAGTACGATCCCAAAACGTCGGCCATCTATTTGCTCAATGACATCGACGTGAAGCGCGCTAACTTCTTCGAGCAGCGCGCGACCGAATATTTGAAGGCCACAAAGTCGCGAAGGTTGGGGTGGGCCTGACGGCGTATGGGCGCCGTTCGAAGAGCGGGGAGACGCCCGACAGAGCGGCAGATCTGCGGGTCGCTTAGAATCTATCGACTGCTATCGATGGTCTAGGATTCGCCCGAGTATCCTCTGCCATCCGATACTACTCTACGGTACTCCCCCTCACTCCCACTCGATCGTCCCCGGCGGCTTTGACGTGATGTCATAGACCACGCGGTTGACGCCCTTGACCTCGTTGATAATGCGGGTGGCAGTGGCGCCGAGGAAGGGCATCTCGAACGAATAGAAATCCGCGGTCATGCCATCGGTCGAGGTCACCGCGCGCAGGCCGACGACATATTCGTAGGTGCGGCCGTCGCCCATCACACCGACGGTTTTGACCGGCAACAGCACCGCAAAGGCCTGCCAGATCTTGTCGTACAGGCCGGCTTTTCGGATCTGGTCGATATAGACGGCGTCGGCGTTGCGCAGGATCTCGAGTTTTTCCCGCGTGATCTCGCCGGGACAGCGGATCGCAAGGCCCGGCCCCGGGAACGGATGCCGGCCGACAAAGATCTGGGGCAGGCCGAGTTCGCGCCCCAACACGCGCACCTCGTCCTTGAACAGTTCGCGCAGCGGCTCGACCAGCTTCATGTTCATGCGCTCGGGCAGACCGCCGACATTGTGGTGTGATTTGATCGTCACCGAGGGGCCGCCGGTGAACGATACGCTTTCGATCACATCGGGATAGAGCGTGCCCTGCGCCAGGAAATCGGCGCCGCCGATCTTTTTTGCCTCCGCGTCGAACACGTCGATGAACAGCCGGCCGATCGTCTTGCGCTTCTGCTCGGGATCGCTGACGCCGGCGAGTTCGCCGAGAAACAGCTTTGACGCATCCACATGCACCAGCGGAATGTTGTAGTGATGCCGGAACAGGTCGACCACGGTCTCGGCCTCGTTGAGCCGCAAGAGCCCGTGATCGACGAACACGCAAGTGAGCTGATCGCCGATCGCCTCGTGGATCAGCACCGCGGCCACGGCCGAATCGACGCCGCCGGACAATCCGCAGATCACCTTGCCCGGGCCTACCGCGGCGCGAATCTTCTCGATCGCTTCCTCGCGAAACGCCCGCATGGTCCAGTCGCCGGTGAGACCCGCGACCTTGCGAACAAAGTTGCGGATCAGCTTGGCGCCGTCGGGCGTATGCACCACTTCGGGGTGGAACATCAGCCCGTAGTATTTGCGCTTCTCGTCCTGGATCACGGCGAACGGCGCATTCGGCGACACGCCGGCGACGACGAAGCCCGGCGGCATCCTGGTGATGCGGTCGCCATGGCTCATCCACACCGGATGCCGCTCGCCCATGCCCCAGGTGGAATCGAACAATTGGCTTGATGCCTTGACCTCGACATCGGCGCGGCCGAATTCGCGGTGATGGCCACCTTCGACATCGCCGCCGAGCTGGGCCGCCATGGTCATCTGGCCGTAGCAGATGCCGAGCACGGGAACGCCGGAATCGAAGATCAATTGCGGGGCGCGCGGCGAGCCTTCCTCATGCACCGATTCGGGCCCGCCGGAGAGGATCACCGCCTTGGGCTTCATCTGAATGAAGGCAGCTTCCGCCTTCTGGAACGGCACGATTTCGGAATAGACGCCCTCCTCGCGCACCCGGCGCGCGATCAGTTGGGTGACCTGGCTGCCGAAATCGACGATCAGAATCTTGTCATGCGCCGAGGCCACCGAGGTGGTCTGCTCGCGGGCTGGCTGTGCTGCTGTCATGGCAAGCAATTACGCGACCGGGGCTAAGCTCGCAACCGCACAAAACGACTGGCCCACATCCTTCTGCGGGCATGCTTCCAAAGGATTGGACAAATCGAACATCCGTCAGTATTATTGACCTATATAACGCCGAGTAGGAAACCGTGCAAAGCCACCACGACGCCGCGCATCTGGCGGCGCTAGGCCGGGAATGGATCGTGGCCTGGAATTCCCACGATCTGGAACGCGTGCTGGCGCTCTATGCCGACGACAGCGAGATGACCTCGGACAAAATCCCGGCGCTCGGTTTCGACGCAAGCGGCACGCTGCGCGGCAAAACCAATATCCGCGCCTATTGGAGCAAGGCGTTGCAGCTCCTGCCCAACCTGCATTTCACCCTGATCGACACCTATGTCAGCCCCGACAGCATCGTCGTGTTCTATCACAACGAGCGCGGCTCAAAAATCTGCGAATATCTGCGGCTCAACGCCGAGCGCAAGATCGTCCAGGGCTCCGCCAATCATCTCGCGCATTAGAGCTTGCGGTTTCCGCCACCCTGGGATGAGCGCATTTGCGCTCGCTCGAGAGAGCGCGCTCTTCCGCGCGTCTCGAAGGGCGACGGGAGCTTGCATCCATCCTTCGAGGCTCACTGATCCGGCGACGCTAACGCGCCGCCGGGCTCGCACCTCACGATGACGACGGTTTCCTTTTCAGTACCGATACGAAAAACCCGTCCGTTCCGGTGCGGCGCGGCGTCATCAATAGACCCTCCGCGGATTGCAGCGTGGCCGCGGCAAACGCCTCCGCTCTATCCCACAGCACGGTTGTGGTCAGCGCTGGCGGCACGATGATAAATTCGGAATGGCGCGCGACAAAGCCGCGGATCTGCTCGCCGTTCTCCTGGGGCAACACCGAGCAGGTGATATAGGCGATCCGCCCGCCCGGCTTGACCAGGGCCGCGGCGCGATCCAGCACCGCCACCTGATCCTTCAGCCGCACCTCGAGCGCGCCCGGGCGCATCCGCCATTTCGCATCGGGGTTGCGGCGCCAGGTGCCGGTGCCCGTGCAGGGCGCGTCGATCAGCACGAGATCGGCGGAGGCGTGAATGTCGCTCAGCGTATCGCCCTCACCTTTTGGGGTGCGGACATCGCAATTGTGCACGCCGGCGCGCGACAACCGCTCGTAGATCGGAGCGAGCTGCCGCTTGTCGTGGTCGGTGGCGATCAGCCGGCCCTTGCCCTGCATCATCGCCGCCAGCGCCAGGGTCTTGCCGCCGGCCCCGGCGCAGAGATCGATCACCTGCTCGCCGGGCTTCGCGGCCGACAACAGCGCCGCGAGCTGCGAGCCCTCGTCCTGCACTTCGATGGCGCCCTTGATGAAATCCTCCTCGGCATGAACGCCGGGATTGCGCGCGTCGGCGCCAAGTTCGATGCGCAGGCCGATCGGCGACCACGGCGTCGGTTGCGCGCCCAAATGCTTTAGCGACGGCAGGATCTTTTCCCGCTTGGCTTTCAACGTGTTGACGCGCAGATCGAGCGGCGCCCGGCTCGCCATCGCGGTCGCCTCGGCGACGCGGTCAGCGCCGAATATTTGCGACAGATAGCCATCCAGCCATTCCGGGTAATCGCCGGCGATGGGCGCAGGCGCCTCGTCGAGGGACCGCGATGTCAGCGCCAAGCGCTCGCGCTCGCGGAGAGGCTCCGGGGCGAAACGGCCGCCGTCGCACAATGCGGCGATGGCGTCGACATTCATCGCGCGCTCGACCTTCAGCATGCCCAGCACGCGCGCCCGCGGCGTATCTTCGTCCATGATCCAGGCGCTCGATGCCCGTCGCCGCAGCACATCCCAGATCAGCCCGGAGATCGCGGCGCGATCGCCCGAACCGGCATAGCGGTGCGCGGTGCCCCACTCCTTCAGCGCTTTCGCCGCCGGGACGCGTTGCACGTCGATGGTGTCGATCAGTTCGATGGCCGCGGAGAGCCGCGCTGCGGGAGTCATGCAAGACTTTCAGTTCGAGGGCGGGGCGCGATCAGCTCAAAAGAAGCGTCTTCAGCGCGAAATAGAGCCACATCGCCAACAGCACCAGCACGCCGGCGAACCACGCCAGCGAGCGCTGCTGGACATTGTTGGACGTCACGAAAATCCCGGCATGGACAAACCGCGTCACCACGAACACCCAGGACAGCAGCACGATCACCAGATCGGCATGGCGGAGCGGCAGCGCCAGCGCGATCAGGATGTAGAACAAGACCGGCACTTCGAACTGGTTGGCGAAGCAATTGCCGATCTGGGTGGCTCGGGTCGGCCAGTTCGGCTGGCCCAGCGCGATGTCCTTGAAGCTGGTTTCCCGCTCCGAGAGCGCCCGGCCACGGGCGGTGGCCATCCAAATTAGCAGCGCGAATGCCAGCCCCACCAGGACAAAGACCGGCAGCAAAACCATTTGAATTGACATCAGAATTCTCCCCGGAACGCCGCGCGAGCCCCCGCTATAGCGGCAGCCCACCCCCCTGACAATAAAGCCCAAACCGCCGCGTTGAACCAGAATCGGCGTTGCCGTGACCAACCTGCGATAGTTCCAGTGATTAATCTCGAATTGGCCCTCGGCCCCGCGAGACATTGCGATGAATATCACCATCCCCCTGCTGAAGGGCGCGGCCGATGCGGCAGCAATCCCCGGCGATTCCGTGACCTCATTGCTCAAGATGATGGGCGACAGCGCCGGTCTTTTCGCGGACAACAGCCCGGACGGCTGGCTTGGCATGCTGATGTCGGGGCTATCAGGCGTCGCCACCGCGCTCGCGGTGGCCATCATGCTGACCGTCTATTTCCGCAGCGGCCACCGCAGCGGGCGCGACATCTTCAGGCATGGCCTCGCCGCCACGGCGGCGCTCGCTTTGCTGGCGTTTGTCGTTTCCGACATGCGGCATGCAGCGCTGGCTTATCTCGGCATCAACCCGTCCAAACCCGCGGTCGAGTTTGAAATCCGCCTGCCCAAGGCGGCGGCCTCGGCGGTGACCGATACCCAGGTCGAACTGCACACCGACCGCAACCAGACGCTCGCCCAGGTGCAAAGTCTGCTGGCGTCCGACACCGACGACCGCAGCATCCTCAAGGGCTGGGTGCCGCTCAGATTTCGTACCACCGACCGCGTGGTGGTGCTGAATCTGCCTGGCAAGGCCCAGTGCCGGTTCAAGCTTCGCCTCGCCGCAAGCCCCACTCACTCCGATCAGTTCGGGCCGTGGCATCTGGCCGATCGCGTCGCCTCGCCGCTCAAGGGCGAAGAAACACGCACCGAACAGAACGACGCGTTCCAGATCCGCTATCGCGTGCTGTAGACGTAAACCAACAACCGGACGTCATGCCCCGCAACAGCGGGGCATCCAGTACGCCGCGGCCTCCATCACAACTGCTCTGGAATACAGGATCGCCCGCTTTCGCGGGCGATGACAGCTGTGCGACACTGGCGACTTGTCACCATTCCGACTTCCGGCGAAGATATAATCGGGCTGGAAGGAACGTCGCATGACCGAATATCGCCTGACCCAGATTTCCGACACCCACCTCGCCCGCCGTCTCTCGACGCTGACCGATAATTTTCATCGTGTCAGCGACTACATCGATGCGACGCGCCCCGATCTTGTCGTCAACAGCGGCGACCTCGCCTTCGACGCACCGACCAATCGCGACGATCTCGAATTTGCCAACACGCTGCACCGCGCCCTGCCCGTCAGCTGCCGCTATTTGCCCGGCAATCATGACGTCGGCGATAATCCGACGGCGATCGGCCCGACGCCGCCACAACCGGCGACGGAACAGGACCGGCAGACGTTCCGCTCGATCTTCGGCGAAGACCGCTGGCGCTTCGAGGCCGCGGGCTGGTGTTTCATCGGCCTCAATTCGCTGATCATGAACACGGGACTGGCGAGCGAAGCCGAGCAACACGAATGGCTTGTCTCGGAACTCTCCAGCGCCAACGGCAAGCCGGTAGCGCTGTTTCTTCACAAACCGCTTTACCTGAATGCACCCGACGATCCCGAGCTTCCGCAAACGTCGATACGTTACGTGCCGATGCCGGTTCGCAGCCGCCTCGTCGAGATGTTGCGCGCGGTCGATCTGCGGCTGGTCGCCAGCGGCCACGTTCATCAGCGCCGGGATTTTACCTATGGCCACCTCCGGCATGTCTGGGCGCCATCCGCCGGCTTCGTGATTTCGGACGCGCGGCAGGAAGTGATCGGCACCAAGGAAGTCGGGCTGGTGGAGTACAATTTCCGGCCCGACAGCTTTGAAGTCCGTCACGTCAAGGCGCCGGGCCAGATCGATATCGACCTGGATTCACTGCTCGGCACGGGTTCGAAAAGTTAGCGGCACGAAAACATTCAACGTGCCGACGATGGCGCTGCGCGATATTCACGGGTCGCCAAAATGCAGCGCGAATAATTAATTTGATATCGCGCCGGTGACTTGTGGACCGGAAACCGGCCGAAGCAGCGGCTTGCGTCGCTCAGCTCCGGAAACCCGCTTGCGCCGCTCGGGGGTTTGGCCCGTTGTCACAATTTCCTTCTCGGCTGGCGCCACGATGACCGGGGCGATGACTGGGGCCTGCCGCTGGGATCGCTGCTCCGGCACTGGCAGTTGCTGGTCCGGCACAGGGCCGCGCTCCCGCTCGATCAGCTCCCGGCACTGCATCGGAAAAACCATATCGCCCCGGGCGGTCAGGCCGATCGGCATGCATCCGCCGGGTGGCACATTGTCCGTCTGCGCAAATGCCCCGCTGGCGAGCAGCGAGACTAAGCCTGCAAGCAACACCCTCATCGCAATTTCCCCAGCCCGGGCGGCTTTCTTCCAGCGCGAGCGGCTTTTCCACTAACACAGCGGCGGTTGCGGTATCAATCGCCGAATGCCCTAATTATGGGCATCTGAAGCAACACGCTCGACAGTGATGCTTCCAAGCCACGCTGCGACATCGCGCTGTGGCGACAAAGGCAGACCGTTCAACGCGCACCTTCGTAACGGCGGCGCCTCCCAATAACTCCACAATGGCTTGCCGAACCCGCCACAATTTCGTCTTGACGCCAATGGGGCATGAGCGAGCATTCGACGAGCTCTAAGGTTTCGCCATCGGAGACATTTCATGTTCAAAATAGCGATCACGCTGACAGCACTTCTGTACGCAACCGCCTCGCACGCTCTCACCGTGATTGAAAAATTGTGCATCGTGACCGCAGCGCAGGAGTTGCCTCGCGTCCCCGGCCTCGAGATCAAAGCCAGTCGCATCACGGCGGCGCCGGCCGATTATCTCGGCAATCAGGATATGAAGTATTTTGGCGCCGAGATTGACGTCGTGGCGGCGAGCCAAAGCATGACCTTCGCGTTTGCCTGCGGAACCTCGCCGCAGCAGCAAATATTCACGCGGCCGATCGGGATCGTGCGCTAGATCGCAGTACCTGCAAATTGCTCGGGTCCACTACGGTGCGTTACCGCGCACGACCCGAGCCTCCATCGGGCTCGCCATCCACAAGAGCGCATCCCTTTCTGGCGCGTGCACCGTCGCTGAACCGGCGAGCCGGCCGGTGCGCCCATTGACTGGCTTGCAGCCAGACTCAATAAACGAGACCAGTGCCGGGCGGCTTTTCGAGCGCCGCCGCCAACGACCGATACTCCTCGCAATCGGTCCCGCAAATCGCGGCGATCCGGCTCAGATGATATTGCGCCTGGTCGCGGTTGCCCTGTTCAATCTGCCACAGACCGTAATATTGCCACGTCAGTACATGGTTCGGATCAGCTTTCAGCGCACGTTCGTACCAGACTTGCGAAAGCTTGTAGTCGCCGAGCTTGCGATAGGAATAGCCGATGAGATTGGCCACGTTCGGGTGATCGTCATGGCCAAGCGCCTTCAACTGCCCGATAGCGGCGGCATAATCGTTGCGGTCGTAGATCGTTGCATAGGCGGCGCGGTAACCTTGGCTAAATGCCGGGTCGTCGATGCCGGACTGCTTGTTGTTCTTCTTGACCTTGTGGGTGGCTTTGGTGCCCGACCGCTTCGGGTAGGACGAAGGCGGATAAGAAGGACCCGGGTCCATAACGGAAGAAGCTTCACCACCACCACCACCTCCTCCTCCAGCGGCAAAGGTCGGGGTGAGCGAGGATGTCGCATTCATCGCCACCAGAAATGTCGTCAACGTCCCAAGCTTGATCACCAGTTTGATCATTCGAGCCTCCTTCCGTATGCGGGCGATCCTCCCAGCTGCAGGTGTTAACTCCGCTTTGCCCAATACATTCCCCCTGAGGGATTTTTGTCGTTGCAAAACCTCGAATGGAACGCCGTTTAAACGCGGATACGGACCAGTCGCGCCGCTGCAGGCGGTAAAGCGCGTGTCCTTCACGACCGCGGGTGTGACAGTTACACTGTCCTTTTCGGTTTGAGGCGCCGATCGAGCTTTATGCTGTATGGCAGCGTATCGATCGGCGTCCGCGCCTCACGCCCTGTCCGGCCCGACCCGCACCAATTGCTTGCCGAAATTGGCGCCCTTCAGAAGCCCCATGAACGCGCCGGGCGCGCTGTCCAGGCCCTCGGTGACGAATTCGCGATGCTTGACCTTGCCCTCGCGCACCCACCCCGACATGTCGCGCAGGAAGTCACCATGGCGCGCGGCGAAATCGCTGACGATAAAACCCCTGATGTTCAACCGCTTGGTCAGCACCGCGCGCATCATGGATGAAGCCCATTTCGGCGCCGTTGCTTCGGTGTCGTTGTAGTGCGCGATCAGGCCGCACACCGGAATGCGCGCGAATGCATTGAGCAGCGGGAACACCGCCTCGAACACCGCGCCGCCGACATTCTCGAAATAGACATCGATGCCTTTCGGGCAGGCTTCCTTCAGCTTGGCGGCTAGATCGGGATCGCGATGATCGAGGCAATCGTCGAAACCGAGTTCTTTTTTCACATAATCGCATTTGTCCTTACCGCCCGCGATGCCGACGGCGCGCGCGCCCTTGATCCTGGCAATCTGGCCGACCGCCGAGCCCACCGCGCCGGAGGCCGCCGCGACCACGACGGTCTCGCCCGGTTGCGGCTTGCCGATATCGAGCAGACCAGTATAGGCGGTCATGCCGGGCATGCCGAGCACCCCCACGGCCGTCGAAATCGGTCCGAGTTTCGCATCGATCTTGGCAAGGCCCTTGCCATCGGAGATCGCATGCGTCTGCCAGCCGGCGCGCGAGAGCACGATGTCGCCCTTGGCAAAACCCGGATTGTCCGAGGCGATCACCTCGCTCACCGTGCCGCCCTCCATCACGCCGCCGATCGGCACCGGCGCCGCATAGGATGGCCCGTCGCTCATGCGACCACGCATATAGGGATCGAGCGACAACCAGATGGTGCGCAGCAGGACCTGGCCCGGGCCGGGCGTCGGCGCGGTGTAATCCTCAAGGCGGAAGTCCGACGCCTTGGGCTCACCAACGGGACGAGAGACGAGAACGACGCGTTTTGCTTGGGACATTTGGTTTCCTCCGGTTTTTTCTCTTGTCATTGCGAGGAGCGCAGCGACGAAGCAATCCATTCTTGGTTCCGTGACAAGGATGGATTGCTTCGCTGCACTCGCAATGACGGTTTCAGATTTCTCGTTGCGTGGCGAAGCTCAAGCCGTGATCTTCGCCAGCGCGGCGTCGAACGCTGCCGCAGCGCTTGGCAAATCCTTGAACGCAAGCCCGCTGTCGGCCGATTGCTTTTGCGCTTCCGTCGCTGTGGGGCGAATCTCGGCGACCGGCCTTGCGTCATCAAGCAGGGCTTTTGGCGCGATCACATGAAACTCATGGGCTTCGATCGGCTGATCCTTCAACAGGAACACGCTCAGCGAGACGATGTCCTTGCCGCGCCGGTAGGAGATGTAGCGATCGACCGCGACCGAGCCGTCGCGCTGCATACCGCCAAGCTTCGCATAGCCCTTGGCATCCAACAGCTTGTGCGCCTTGAAACCCTTCACACCCACCGAGCTCGCCTTCGCGGTCTCCTCGGAAAGATCGTATTTGCCGGCCATCTCCTTGCCGACGGCGGCGAGCTGCCCGGACATGTCATGCTCGAATTCCTTCAGTTCGGTGCGCGGCTTCGATGCCTTGCGTGGCTTGGCGGCGTCGCGCTTTTCCATCTCGGCCTTGCATCGCGCGATGACCTCAGTGACGGATTTCCGCTCCGCATTGACCAGCAGGTTCTTCAGATCCTGATCTGAAAGCGCGGCAATTCTGTCGTCGGACCAATCGACCATAATGTTCAATTTCTCTTTTCGAATGATGTTGAGATGAATCTCTTGAAAGCCGCGTCGCAATCGCGCGCGTGGACGTCCGGGCAGCGCGTGGCAATCCGTGGCGCGAATAATACCGCGTTTCGCCGCCCTTGTGCGGGTCAATTTGGCCCTGCCGAGCCAGAGCCCTGGTTCGACACGGAATCAAAACGGGGCTCTAGCATCTTGATTTGACGCGTTTTCTTGCCGCAAAACCGGTCTCCACCCCGGATCAAGTCCGGGGCAGGCTTTCGCTGGAAACCGCTCTATGCCCCGCCTGGGTAATTCGGGCTCTCGCGCGTGATGGTGACATCGTGGACGTGGCTTTCGCGCAGGCCCGCGCCGGTGATGCGCACGAATTGCGCCTTCTCGTGGAATTCGGCGAGGTTGCGGGCGCCGACATATCCCATCGCCGCGCGCAAGCCGCCGGCGAGTTGATGCATGACATTGCCGACCGGACCCTTGTAGGGCACCTGCCCCTCGATACCCTCCGGCACCAGCTTGAGCGTGTCCTTGATGTCCTGCTGGAAGTAGCGGTCGGCGGAGCCGCGCGCCATCGCCCCCACCGAGCCCATTCCGCGATAGGCCTTGTAGGAGCGGCCCTGCCACAAAAACACTTCGCCCGGCGTTTCGTCAGTGCCGGCCAGCAG
>WNGJ01007752.1_pt1 | contig 11430 bp, 10 predicted proteins | sample 5400611 | NCBI WGS metagenome assembly WNGJ01 (sample SAMN13153375, study PRJNA577476) | soil metagenome | isolation source: 40 cm soil or saprolite under Garry oak tree replicate 1 | place: USA:California | collected 2016-06-15 | reverse complement strand
TCGGGGTAGGGCCGCGCCAAGACCGGGACGGCACGCAGGTCGTCCGGGGCTATTGGCGAACGGACCTCGAACCCGTGTTCCGCCGTTACCCTCCGCCAGAAGTGGTACAACTGGTACAACTGGTACAAGAGAAGCCCCACCACGACTTGTCTGTACCACTTGTACCACCCGTACCAGTTCAGGCGGAAAGGGCCGGGCCCCCCCGGCTCATGGTCGAGGCCACCAAGCCGGGCGTGTATCGCGTCAGCGGTGGGGCGGAACCCCATGTCGTGGAGATCATGCCCGGCGCGGGCGCCCGGTGCGATTGTGGCGACCATCAGTACCGGGGCCGTCAGCGGGACTGCAAGCACATCGTCGCCGTCCACGAGCACCAGATGCGCGAGACGCACATGATCCTCGACCCGACCGGCTGGGATGCCGAGACCCCGGCCGGTCAGGCCCTCCTCGACCGCTTGGGGCTCGACGAGACGCTGTGACCCATGCCCCGAGGTGCCCGGCCTGTCGCGAGCCGTTCCGGTTCGGCACGGACCTCGCCGGGCGCCTGCTCGAATCCTGCCGCTGCGGCGAGCGGCCCGTGCCCGTCACGGGGACGCGCGGTCACGACCAGCGCGAAGTGCTGGAGCGTGATCTTCTACAGCACGCGACCAGCGGGATGACGCGCCCGAGTCATCCGGGTCAGCCCCGGAGCGGGCACCGGCTGCTGCCGCTAGGTGTGCGGACGCGGAAGGATGCGGAGCCGTGAAGCGCGCTCGGGGTCCTCGCAAGGGACGTAAAGGGGGTCCCCCTCCTGTGGCCCCCGCCCCGCGTCGCCGTCCGTCGAAACCCTGGACCGTCGTGCGCCGCCTCACCGACGAGACGGTGGACGAGGATTGGCTCGTGAACATCGCCGTGCGGATCGTCCTCGCGACGGAAGGCCACGCGCCACCTAGCTAATCACGTCCCTTACCCCGCGCGTGTCATATTGCTAGATTGTTAGCAACCTATACAATGAGAGTGTCCCTATGGTGCGCGAGACCCCGAAGGTGCTCTTAGCTACCCGCATCCCCCGGTGGCTGCATCGCGCGGTGAAAACCCACGCGGCGGCGGGCGGCAAGACTATCGAACAGGTCGTCACCGACGCGCTGGCCAAGCACCTGCCGATGAAGCTCAAGGTCGGCGAGTTCGCGGACGAGCTGCGGACGCGCCGCAAGGCGGCCCCATGACCGCCCCCGCCAAGCAGCCCCTCACGCTCGCCGCGATTCCCGCCGATACGCGATGCCTGATCTACACGCGCGTCTCGACCGAGGACCAGGCGACAGAAGATCGCGCCTCGCTCGCCGTGCAGGAGCGCGAGTGTCGCGCCCTCGCCGCCGCCCACGGGTTCCGCGACGCGGTCCTCTGGCCGCCCGACCACGAATCCGGCCGCAGTACGGCCCGTCTCGAACGCCTCGCCCAATGGGGCGAAGCCCACCCCCGCCCCGCCAACGCGCGCGGGCTCGTGGTCGTCCTCAAGGCGGACCGCTGGGGCCGGTTCGTCCACGACGAACATGCCAGCGCGTACTACCAGTACCGGCTCGCCCGCGCGGGCTGGGACGTGGACTTCGCGCTGGAGCCCAAGAGCGAGAACCGCACCATCCGGCGCCTCACCGCCGCCGTGCATGAGGTGCAGGGCGAAGAAGAATCCGTTGAGAAAGGCCGCCGCGCCCGGATGGGGATGGACCAGCAAGCCCAGCTCGGCCACTGGCAGTCCCGGGCCCCCTTCGGCTATGTGCGCGTCGGCGTGCATCTCCACTCCAAACGCGAGCGCGTGCTCGCCCCCGGGGAGCATGCCAGCGGCGACGAGCGCAACACCCTCCAACCCGGCAGCACGCGCGACGTAGACACGGTGCGGACGATCTTCCGGCAGTACGCCGCCGGGGCCACCCTCGCGACTATCGCCGATGGGCTGAACGCTGCGAAGGTCCGGGGGCCGTGGCGCGACTACCCGAACCGGGGCGGCACGCAATGTTGGACCCCGGGGACCGTCCGCGTCATCCTCGCCAATCCCGCCTACCTCGGCACCGTCCGGTTCGGTCGGCGCGGCCGGCGCGCCGTGGAGGAGTGGATCGTCGTGGGACACGCCCACGACCCGCTGATCGACCCGACGATCTGGCAGACCGTGCAGCGGCGGCTCGCTCGCATCGGCCCCCGCCAACGGGGCGACTCCAGCTTCGTGTTAACGGGATTGGTGCGCTGCAAGACCTGTGAGAATCTCGTGACCGGTGGGGGTGGCGCTCCGAATAGCTACTACCGGGACCGGGGTGGCGTCCGGTATCCGGCCGTGTGCCGTCCGACGCTCATGGTGGGCCAGCGCTGGCTCGAAGGACAGGTGATCCAGTGCGTCGCTACCGTCGCCCTCCGGGCGCGACGGAAGGGATTTCTCGCGAAGCTGGAGCGGGAAGTCCGGCGTCAGGTGGCGGCCGGTGATGCCACGCCTGCGCCCACCGATCTCGACCGGGAGCGGCGCGACCTGGAGGCCCAGCGCAAGCGGATCGTGGAGCAGATCGGGAAGGGTCGCATCTCCGCCGACGATGCCGCCGACCGGCTGGGGGAGATCAAGGCCGACCTCGGCCGCATTCAGGAGGCGAGCCACCGCGACCGATTCGATGCCGCGGCCCGGACGGCCACCCTCGCTCGCACCATCGACCTCACCCGGACGTTTCTCCAGGACGCCGCCTTCCGAGCCGAGCGTCTGGCCCGCGTGCCCTCGGCTCTGCTCCGTGAGTGGCTGCAGGGCTGGGTCGTGGGCGTCACGCTCGATAAGGTGCGGCGGGTAGCGGAGATCGCTGTGCGGCGCCTGCCGGAGTGTCCTCGCGACACCATAGGTCACCGCGGTCGGGCGCGTTAGCTTTCCCTCCCCTACCTCAAGGCGTTAGTGATGCGATACCGTCTGGCCCTGCTGCTCGCGCTGCTCCCCGGACCGGTCGCCGCGCAGCGGCTGGTACCGGCCGCACGCGGTACGGCTTCCATTACGGCCGCGGACGTGCAGCGCCGCATCGGGATTATCGCCGACGACTCGATGCTCGGGCGCGCCACGCCGAGCCCTCAGCTCGACGCGGTGGCGGCCTATGTCGCCGGCGAGTTCCAGCGCTTCGGACTCAAGCCCGGCGGCGACAGTGGTACTTACTTCCAGCACTATCCGCTCGAGGTGTCGCGATTCGACCCGGAAAGCTCGACCGTCCGCATCATGAGCCGGACGCCGGGGAGTTGGCGCGCGGGCCAGGACGTGTTGCTGGTGGAGGGGCAGCCGCCGGCCGGCGCCCCAGCGGCCCCCGCCGTGGTGATCACCGGCTCTGCCGACGCCGCAGGCGCGCTCGATTCCACAGCTGTCACCGGGAAGGTGGTCTTCCTGGCCTATGGGCCGGCGCTCAACGCGATCGCGCCGAAGGTGCTCCCGCTCCGGCCGCTCGCCGTCATGCTGGTGGCCGCGTTCCCCGACTCGATCTGGGCAAAACTCCCCGGCCACGCGGCGAGCGTGAGCGTGCGCAATCCGAGCTCCGAGAGCGGGCCCGCGATCCCCGGTGTCTTCGTAGTGCGAACGGCGACCGCCGGCGCGCTGCTTGCGCAGGGCGGCGCAACCGCCGACTCGCTCCGGGCGTGGGGCGACCGGCCGCTCGCAGCTCATCCCCTGATGGACGTCACGCTGCAACTGGACGTGCGCCAGCGTGTGCTGCAACACGCCTCGGCTCCCAATGCGATCGGGATTCTCGAAGGCAGTGACCCGGTGCTCAAAAAAGAATACGTCCTGTTCACCGCGCATATGGATCACATCGGAACGCCGAGCGCCGGGGAGGGCTGCACGGCCCGCGGCGCCGACTCGATCTGCAATGGGGCAGACGACGATGGCTCGGGCACGGTGGCCGTGATCGAGGTGGCGCAGGCGTTCGCCTCGGGCCGCGAGCGACCCAGGCGCTCCCTGGTGTTCATGACCGTGAGCGGCGAGGAGCGGGGCCTGTGGGGGAGCGCGTACTTCGCCGACCATCCCACGGTCCCGCTCGCCGACGTGATCGCCGACTTGAACATCGACATGGTGGGCCGCAATTCGAAAGACACGGTCGCCGTGATCGGCCGCGAGCACTCCAATCTCGGAGTGATGCTCGACAGCGTCGCGACGGCTCACCGCGAGCTGCACATCAAGCCGGTCGGCGATCTCTGGCCGCAGGAGGGTCTGTTCTTCCGCTCGGACCACTACAATTTCGCCAAGAAGGGCGTGCCCATCCTTTTTTTCACGACCGGGTTGCATCCTGACTACCACCAGGTGAGCGATTCCCCGGAGAAGATCGACGCCGAAAAGGAGGCGCGGTTCGCACGGCTCATGGTCCACATGGGGCTCGCCGTCGCGAACGCGCCCCAGCGGCCCCGCTGGAAACCGGAGAGCTACAAGCAGATCGTGGGCGGCGGCAACTGATCGTTAGCTGACGCCGGCGAGCAGCTCGGCGTTCGTCTTGGCGCGCCGCAGCTGGGCCAGCAGCACGTCGATGGCCTTCTCCGGCGGGAGCCCCACCAGGCCTCGCCGGAGCTGTTGTTTGGCGGCCACCGTCGCAGGGTCCGCGAGCAGCTCCTCGCGCCGCGTGCCGCTCGCAGCCACGTCCACCGCAGGGTAGAGGCGGCGGTCCGCCAGCGCGCGAGACAGCCGCAGCTCCGAGTTGCCGGTCCCCTTGAACTCTTCGAAGATCACGTCGTCCATCCGGCTCTCGGTCTCGATGAGCGCCGTGGCGATCACGGTGAGCGAGCCGCCTTCCGGCACCGCGCGCGCGGCTCCGAACAGCCCCTTGGGTTTGGCCAGCGCATTGGCGTCCAGGCCGCCCGACATCGTGCGGCCGCTCCCCCGCCCCGTCGTGTTGTGGGAGCGCGCCAGGCGCGTGAGCGAGTCGAGCACGATCACGACGTCCTTGCCAAGCTCCACCTGGCGGCGCGCATGCTCGAACACCATGTCGGCCACCGCGACGTGCCGCTCGTGCGACAGGTCGAAGCTCGACGCGACCACCTCACCCCGACCCCAATCCACCATTTCGCTCACCTCTTCCGGCCGCTCGTCCACGAGCAGGATGAGGAGGATCACACTGGGATGGTTGAGTGCGACCCCCTCCGCTACCGCCTGGAGCATCAGCGTCTTTCCCGCCTTGGGCGGGGATACGATCAGCGCGCGCTGGCCGAAGCCCAGCGGGCAGATCAGATCGACGACGCGCTGGATCTCGGCCGTGCGCGGGCTCGACGCCTGGGGCGTCTCGAGTCGCAGGGGGCGCGATGGATGCACGGCGCCGAGCTTCGCGAAGTCGGGCCGCTCGCCCAGGGGGGCCGGCGGCAGACCATTGACGCTCACCACGCGTCCGTTTTCCACGGTGACGAGGTCGCCGCGCCGCAGTCCGGGGAGACGCACTCCGGCATCGCCCTTGGCGGGCAAATAGCTGTTGGCGGCCAGCCGCACGGCGCCGCCGTTGGAGGTGGGGTCGAACCAGCCGGTGATGGGAGCCAGGGGAGTTCCTCTTGGAGTATAGCGCGTTCCCCGTCATCCGTCATCTGTTGTCCGTACGCGACGGGACGCGACGGATGACCGACGACGGATGACTATATTCTAGCCCCACATGCGCCAAGATCACATCCGCAACTTCTGCATCGTGGCCCACATCGACCACGGGAAGTCGACCCTGGCCGACCGCCTCATCGAGCTCACGGGCACGCTGGACAAGCGTCTGATGCGGGAGCAGGTCCTCGACACCATGGACCTGGAGCGCGAGCGGGGCATCACGATCAAGCTCAACGCGGTGCGCATGAACTACCATGCCCGCGACGGGGGCGTGTACGAGCTCAATCTGATCGACACGCCGGGGCACGTGGATTTCACCTACGAAGTCTCGCGCTCGCTCCAGGCGTGCGAGGGGGCGATCCTGGTCGTGGACGCCTCGCAGGGGATCCAGGCGCAGACGCTCTCCAACCTGTTCCTCGCCCTCGACGCCGGGCTGGAGATCATTCCCGTGCTCAACAAGATCGACCTCCCCGGCGCCGAGCCGGACCGCCGGGCGCAGGAGCTGCATGAGCTGATCGGGGCGAAGCCGGAAGAGATTCTCCGCATTTCCGCCAAGGAAGGCGCCAACGTACCCGAGCTGCTCGAGGCGGTGGTGCGACGCATCCCGGCGCCGCGTGGCGTGGCGGACGCCCCGCTCCGCGCCCTCATCTTCGACTCGTATTACGATCGCTACCGCGGCGCGATCCCCAGCATTCGCGTCGTGGACGGCACGATCCGGCCGGGGATGAAGATCGCCTTCGGAGCGCACAAGGACGACGTCTACGAGGTGGACGAGGTCGGATACCTGCAGCTCGGGCACAAGCCGACCGAGCAGCTCGCAGCGGGCGAAGTCGGCTACTTCGTGGCCAACGTGCGCGGCGTGCGCGACACCCGCCCCGGCGATACGGTGTTCGACGCGGACCACCGCGACGCGCCGCTCCTGCCCGGTTACCGCGACATCAAGTCGATGGTGTTCGCCGGCATGTACCCGACGAACGCCGAGCAGTTCGAAGAGCTGCGGGATGCACTGGGCAAGCTCCAGCTCAATGACGGGTCGCTGCACTACGAGCCGGAGTCCTCGGTGGCGCTCGGGTTCGGGTTTCGCTGCGGCTTCCTCGGCTTGCTCCACATGGAGATCGTACGGGAGCGGCTCGAGCGGGAGTTCAATCTCGACCTGATCAGCACCGTGCCGAACGTGGAGTACCACGTCCATAAGACGGACGGCACCGTGGACTTGGTCGAGAATCCGAGCTTGATGCCGCACGGCTCGGCGGTCGACCACATCGAGGAGCCGTTCGTCAAAGCGCGGATCGTCGCACCCGCCGAGTACATCGGCGCGATCATGAAGCTGGGCCAGGAGCGGCGCGGCGTGTACCAGGGCATGCACTACGTGGACCCGACGCGGGTCGACTTCGGCTGGGAATTCCCGCTCGCCGAGATCATCCTCGACTTCTACGACAAGCTGAAGACCATCTCACGCGGCTACGCGTCCCTCGACTACGAGTTCCTCGAGTACCGCCCGGCCGACCTCGTCAAACTGGACATGCTGCTCAACGGCGAGGCCGTCGACGCGTTCTCGGTCATCATCCACCGCGACAAGGCGTACGAGTGGGGCAAGAAGATCACGGAGAAGCTGAAGGAGCTGATTCCGCGCCAGCTGTTCGAGGTGGTGATCCAGGCCGCGATCGGCACGAAAGTGATCGCCCGCGAGACCGTCCGCCCATTGCGCAAGAATGTGACCGCCAAGTGCTACGGGGGGGACGTCACGCGCAAGCGCAAGCTGCTCGAGAAGCAGAAAGAAGGAAAGAAGCGGATGAAGCAGGTAGGAACGGTCGAGATCCCGCAGGAGGCGTTCTTGGCGGTGTTGCAGGTTGACTAGCCTCGTCATCCAGACGGCCTTCCTGGGAGACGTCGTGCTCACGACGCCGCTCTTCGAGGCGCTCGCCGCCCGCCACGGGCCGGTGGACGTGGTGACCACGCCGGCCGCCGCGCCGTTGATCGAGACGCACCCCGCCGTCCGACGGGTAATCCCGTACGACAAGAACGGCCGCGATCGCGGCCTGGCGGGACTGCTCAGACTGGCTCGCTCCCTGCGCGCGGAGCGGTATGAATGCGCGTATCTTCCCCATCGCTCCCTGCGGACGGCGCTCGCGGCGTGGCTCGCCCGCATCCCGCAACGGGTCGGCTTCGACGACGGCTGGCGGTCGCTGTACACCGACGTGCGACGGCGGGCGAAGCAGGGTCACGAGATCGACCGTGTCCTCGCGCTCGCGGGCGTCGCGGTGCACCGGGCCCGGCCGACGCTGCACGTCACGCTCGCCGATCGCGCGGCGACCGAGGGGTTCCTGCGCGAGCACGCGATCCCGGAGCGCTTCGTCGCGCTCGCGCCGGGATCGATCTGGGGCTCGAAGCGCTGGCCGTACTATCGCGAGCTGGCGGAGCGGCTGGCGGAACGAGCGGGAATCGTGGTCGTCGGCGCGGCGGAGGATGCGCGTCTCGCCGCGGAGATGACCGAGGCGGTGGCGCGGGCCGGTGGTCGGGCAGTCAGTGGGTGCGGCCGGCTGAGTGTTCGACAGTCGGTGGAGGCGATCCGACGGGCGGCGGTGCTCGTGACCAACGACAGCGCCCCGCTCCATTTCGCGCAAGCGGTCGACACGCCGACGGTGGCGATTTTCGGGTCCACCGCGCCGAGCTTCGGGTTCGGGCCGCGGGGACCGCGGGATCAGGTGGTCGAGCTCGAGGGCGTACCGTGCCGCCCCTGCTCGCCGCATGGGCCGCCCCGCTGCCCGCTGGGGCATCACGTGTGCATGAAATCGCTCTCGGTGCAGGACGTCCTTCAGGCAATCGAGGAGACCGGTGCGCTACGTCGTCGGGATTGATATCGGCGGAACCAACATCGTCGCGGGATCGGTGGCCGAGGATGGCTCGGAGCTACTGGGGCTGGTGTCCGAGCCGACCATCTCCGAGCAGGGCGCGGACGCCGTGATGGCGCGGATCGTGAGGCTGGCACGCGCGTCGATGGCAGCGGCGCGCGGCAAAGAGATCGCGGGCGTCGGCATCGGATCGCCCGGCCCGCTCGACACGAAAACCGGCGTCGTGCTGCTGACCCCCAACCTGGGGTGGACCAACTTCCCGCTACGCGATCGGCTGGCACGCGCGCTGGACCTGCCCGCCACGCTCGATAACGACGCCAATTGCGCCATTTTCGGCGAATGGTGGCGGGGGGCGGCGCGCGGCGCCGATCACGTGGTCGGGCTCACCATCGGCACGGGTATCGGGGGCGGGATCGTGCTGGCGGGAAAGATCTATCGCGGGGCTTCGGACGTCGCGGGCGAGATCGGCCACATGTCCATCGACTCCAACGGCCGGCGCTGCAAGTGCGGCAACGACGGCTGCCTCGAGGCCTACGCGTCGGGGCCCGCGATCGCCGCACGCGCGGTCGAGGGAATCGAAACCGGCGCGGAAACCTCCCTCCCGCGCTATGTGAAGGGCGATTTGACCAAGATCACCGCGCAGATCGTGTACGAAGCGGCGCACGACGGCGACGAATACGCGTTGGAAGTGGTGCATGAAACGGCGAAGTTCCTCGGGACCGGCGTCGCCAACATCGTCAATATCTTCAACCCCGAGGTGGTGGTGATCTGCGGGGGCGTGACGCTGGCCGGGGAGAAGCTGTTCGCGCCGCTCCGCAGCGAAGTGAAGCGCCGTGCGTTCAAACCCGCCGTCGACGCCTGCCGCATCGTGCCCGGGGAGCTCACCGGAACGGCCGGCGTATACGGCGCCGCGGCCGTGTTCGTTCAGCGCACCTGGGGAACGGTGTGAAACGACTCGGGGTCATCGGCTCCATGGTGTGGGACACCATCTACGGCCGCGACCCCGCGCAGCCCGCCGTCGAGGAATGGGGTGGGATCTCCTATTCCCTGGCCGCGCTCGATGCCACGCTGCGGGCCGACTGGCAGATCGTGCCGCTCGTCAAGGTCGGGCGCGACCTGGCGACGCGGGCGAACGAATTCCTCGGCAGCCTGCGCCACGTGGCCCCCGGCGCGCGCTTCCTGGAAGTGCCGGCGCCGAACAACCGGGTCACGCTACGCTACTTCCAGGCAGAGCGCCGCTGCGAGCAGATGTCGGGCGGCGTGCCACCGTGGACGTGGCCCGAGCTCGGCGCCCAGGTGAGGGACCTCGACGCCTTGTACGTGAACTTCATCTCGGGCTACGAGATGGACCTGCAGACGGCCCAGCTGTTGCGCCGCGGCTTCCCCCGCTTCCTCTACGCCGACCTCCACAGCCTGTTCCTGGCGAAGGAACCCGACGGCACGCGCGTGCCCCAGCCGTTGCCGGACGCGCCGGCGTGGTTCAGTTGCTTCGATGTGGTGCAGCTGAACGAGGAGGAGCTGGCACAGCTCGGCCCCGATCCGCTGGTCGTCGCCGCCGGCGCGCTGGCGCGCGGCTGCCAGACCCTCGTGGTGACGCTGGGTCCGCGAGGCGCGGCCTACTTCACCGGCCGGCCGGTGCGGAGCGCCCGGATCGCGTCGGATCCGGCGTCCGACTCCGAGGGCGACCCGACGGGCTGCGGCGACGTGCTGGGTGCCACCGTCGTCGCCTCGCTCGCCGCCGGCGCCCCGCTGGAAGAGGCGCTGCGCCTCGGCACGCGTATGGGTGCGCGCAATGTGACACACCGCGGCGCCACCGGTCTGCGCGACCACTTGCTGGGCAGGCTCTCGGCGGTGTGACCCGTCTCGTCGAAGTCCCGGCCCAGTTCGACGATCGCTCGTTCGACCAGTTCGCGAGCGCGTTCGCGGAAGCGGCGAAAGACGGCGAGCGGCTGTTGTTCGATGCGCATGCGGCCGAATGGGCGTCACCGTACGGGTTGGTCGGCCTGCTCTCGGCCGGGCAGGCGGCCCGGGGCACCGGAGCAGGGAGCGCGGGAGGCGCGGAGCGACCGCTGCTCACCGCACCGACGCACGCCGAGGTCTTGACCTATTGGACACGCGCCGGATTCTTCCGCGAAGCCGCCGAGCTGTTCGAGATCCACGGGAAGGTGCCACGGGTGAGAGCGGCGGAGGAGAGCGACGTGCTGCTCCCCGTGACGCCGGTGCGTGCGGCGGAGGACGTGCACGCCGTCGTCTCGAACATCCAGCAGCGTGCGTCTGCCATCCTGGCGTCCGAGCTGGGGCTCGACCCGAAGGCGACGATGGGCTTCGCTATGGCGCTTTCAGAGGCGTGTCAGAATATTGTAGAACACGCGGGCACGGGCGGCTGGGTGGCGGTGCAGGCGTACCACTGGCGCCGCACGCTCGCGAAGCGCGTGGTCGTGATCGCGGTGGCGGACGCGGGGGTAGGGTTCCGCCACTCACTCGAGCCCACGCAGAGCAAGCGGTTTGGGACCCGGTGGGGGGACGCGGCCGCGCTCGAGGCTGCGCTGATCCAGGGCGTGAGTCGTTTCCGCGATCCGGGCCGTGGCCAGGGGCTCGCGGGGATCCGCCGCTACCTGGCCCGCTGGGACGGCAAGATCGCGATCCGCAGCGGGACGGCTCGGATCGCGATCGTGCCCCAGTGGGACGACGACGTGCCCTTGAAGGAAGGCCTCGCGGCGTTCCCGGGCGCCCAGGTGCTCATCATCATACCCGAGCAGGGGTCCACGAAGCGGTGATACAGCGCATCGATGTGCACGCGGTACTCCAGGAATCGGTGTCGGGCGTCTATACGGACCTGGTCACGCGTCCCACCGGACGCGTCGTGCGCGAGTGCATCGAGCGGGCGATGGCGACCACAGCGACAGAGGTGGCCGTCGCCCGCATCGATTTCACGCGCGTGGGGTGCATCGATTACTCGTGCGCCGACGAGATCGTGGCGAAGCTGTTGCGGAGCCGGCCGGGGGTGCTGGTGCTGATGGGCATCTCGGACGG
>WNGJ01010852.1_pt1 | contig 11431 bp, 9 predicted proteins | sample 5400611 | NCBI WGS metagenome assembly WNGJ01 (sample SAMN13153375, study PRJNA577476) | soil metagenome | isolation source: 40 cm soil or saprolite under Garry oak tree replicate 1 | place: USA:California | collected 2016-06-15 | reverse complement strand
CGTGGTCTCACGCTTGATCGTGGTCTCATCCTTGATCGTGGTCTCATCCTTGATCGTGGTCTCATCCTTGATCGTGGTCTCATCCTTGATCGTGGTCCCTCACCCGCGTATGGCGCGGGTGAGGGACCACGATCATGAAGATCCCAGAATATAAAAAGATCAATCTCGTATTCTGGGACACATATCGGCCGGGCCGGGGGCAGCCGGCGCACTCATCGACGCCATCTATTCATCGTGTTGCTCGCGCACCCACGCCGGCTGGCCACCGCCCCCGCGGTGACCGCGGGCCACCCGCGCCCGTGCCACCCGCGCCCGCGTCACCCGCCGCGGGCGCGCGCCGCCCAGCGTGCGTCGCCCACAGACGGTCAGCCCGATCAGGCGCTCGGCTTTTCGGCCAGCCGGGCGGCGTAGGCGGCCGCCTGCGCGCGCCGTCGCATACCCAGCTTGCCCAGCAGCGACGAGATGTAGTTCTTGGCGACCTTTTCCGGCAGGAACATGCGCTCCGCGATCTGCTTGTTGGTCAGGCCCTCGCCGATCAGCTCGAGCACCCGCTTCTCCTGCTCGGCCAGCGCCGACAGGGGATCGGCGCTGGCCATCCGCTCCCGCAGCCGGTCCATCACCTGAACCGCCGCGCGCGCATCGAGCGTCGAGTGGCCCGCGGCCACCGTGCGCACCGCGCTCACCAGGTCGGTGCCGCAGGTTTGCTTCAGCACGTATCCGGCGGCCCCAGCCATGATCGCGCCGAGGAGCGCCTGGTCATCTCCAAAGGAGGTGAGCATCAGGCACGCAGTCTCAGGCAGCGTGGAGCGGATGTCACGGCAGACCAGCACCCCGTCACCATCGGGCAGCCGGACGTCGAGCACGGCGACGTCCGGGTGCAGGGCCGGAATCTTCTCCAGCGCCTCCGCCGTCGTCCCAGCCTCACCGACAACGTCGATGTCTGGTTCGGCAGTCAGGAGATCACGCACTCCCCGCCGGACGATCTCGTGATCGTCGAGGAGGAACACACTGATCCGCGCGTCCACCTCAGCACTCTCGTTCATCTGCAGCCCCGTTCAGCACCTTCAAGCACCTTTGGCACCTCGATGGTGCTCGCGTACGGCCGGGGTGCGGGCACTCGCCCGCGATCGGCCGTAGCGCTTCCCCACCCGCGCCCTGAGTGCATGTTACTATAGGTAATTAGAAAAGTACGAATAGTAACGACAGTGCCGGGAGACGACATGGTAAGTCCGGCAGCAGTTGCCACGCGGACCCCCGGAAGTTTCTTCCGTGCGGCACCGCGCCCGATCCGGCCGGTAGCGTGCTGGCCCAGCCGAGATCGCTGACCGGTGACATACAGCCCGGTCGGCCTGAGGGTGCTGATCGTCGACGACGTTGACCAGATGCGATCCCTCATCAGCCGCGCGCTCAGCGCATGTGGATACGAGGTCGACGTCGCGTCCACCGCCAGCGAGGCGCGCGGAATGGACCCAGCCGGGTATGACGCGGTGCTCGTGGACGCCAATCTCGGCGCCGAGCGGGGCGCGGACCTGGTTGAAGCCCTGCGGTCGCAGGACCCGGCCGCGGCCAAGCGGTGCCTGATGATCACCGGTGGGGCCGTCGACATGCTTCCCGACGGTGTCGCATGCCTGCCCAAACCGTTCCAGGTTGGTGAGCTCCTCGCGGCGGTACGGAGCCTGCCGCAGCGGGATGCCGTCACGGCGCATGGCCGCTGCTCGGCATCACCCGGCACATCCGTGCGCGCGAACGCCATGAGCTGGCCGACTTCCTGCACGACGGGCCAATCCAAGATCTCACTGCCGCGGCCCTCGAATTGCAGATGCTGCGCCGGTCCGGGCCAGAACTAGACATACGCCTCACCAATGTACAACAGTACCTGGAGACCGCGGCCGGATCGCTGCGCTGGCTGGTCGATGGGCACTGGCCGTTCCTGCGTCCCGAGACCGGGCTGACCTCCGCGCTGCAGGAGCGGACCGCTTGGTTGCTGGCGGAGCCGATCACTGTGAGCAGTGACTCCTGGCCTGCACAGTTGCACGTGTCCGAAGTGCCCGACGTCGTCGACGTCGTGGAACTGGTGCTGCTGGCGATGGTGCCGGTCGGCGTGCCAGCGCGGGCACATCTCGCGGTTCAGGCCCGGGGCGACCTGATCGAGGTCGACCTTACACTCGCGTCTACCGCGGAGGATGACCAGATGCCAACTGAGTGGGCTACTGCGAAGGAGTCGCTGGAGCGGCTGGCTGCCGCGCTTCGGGCTGCCGTGTGCAGCGAATTCCGCGACCAGACCTGGCGTGCCCAGTTCGCAGTCCGCCGCGAGCAGACGCCGCCACCTCGGTAACCTCGGTAGCCCGGCGTCCCGGGCGCCGGTCAAGGAACCGTGACACCCGGCTGCGGTTGGGGCGGCCTGTGCGGCTGGCGGGCGCCGGTGGCTGCGGTTCGGGTGGCCTGTGCGGTCGGCGGGCGGCTGCGGCGCTGGGTCAATGCCGGGGTCTGCTGTCATGTTGCGCCAGAGGTCGCGTGCGCTGGGCCGGTGGAGTGCGCTGGGCCGGTGGAGTGCGCGGGCGGCGCGGGCGGGCTGGTGAGCCGCCGGTCAGGTGCCTGTGGGCGCACGGTCGTTCCCCGGTGCTGCGGGGTGGCTTTGTGGGTGGGGTCTTGCAGGGTGGCAGCCACTGCCGCGGCACCGCCGACGCTGATGATGGCGATCGTGGCGGTGACGCCAGCGAGGTGAGCACGGCCCTGGGCGCGGCGGGCGCTGCCGGTCAGGCGCAAGCGGCGCAAGCGCGGGCGGCGGGTAATACTATCTGCCAGGGCAGCTCGTATCTTCATGGCTTCTCCGTAGAGTTTCGGGCAATTTTTTATTCTACTTTGCCGCGGGCGTTTTTTCGCAGACGATGGCGCCTCAGTTAATGCGGAACTTATGCTGGATTTTCACCGCTTAACCGGAATATTCCCGACTGGTTGGGAGATTCGACACTCTGGCGCATTTGGTGTAAAAAATTGGCGCGGTGTCACTCGCCGGATGTCCCGTGTCCCGGCCGCCTCACGAGCCGGCGGGCTGCTTGCGGGGTGACGTCCTCTGGGCCGCGTTTGTGCGGCGTCTCACGCGTTTGAGCGGCGGCTCAACGGCGCAGCCGAAGACCGCGCGGGGTGGGGTGGAATCCTGCGTCGCGCAGCGCTTGCGCCAAGGGCGAGTCGTAGACGCCAGCACCGTCAGCGCGCTCGACGGTGAGCCGTCCGAGGGCGCCCTCGCGGACCGCACGGGCCAGCGCGGCAGCGGCGGGGCCCAGGACGTTGGGGTCATCGCTCCACGACAGCAAGGTGCGGCCACCACGCTCGACGTAGAGCACCAGGTGGCCGTCCATGAGTACGACGAGCGCACCGGCCTTGCGGCCGGGCTTGTGCGCGCCGGCCGTCTCGTCCGGGCGGGGTGGCCAGGGCAGCGCGGCACCGTAGGCGTTCGCCGGATCCGCGGCGGCGAGCACGAGGGCACTGTCCGGTGCTGACTTGCCCGCAGGCACCGTCCGCACCGGCCACGTGCCCGGATGCGCCGCACTCGGATGACCCGTGCCGCCAGGCCCCGTGCTCAGGTGTGCCGTGCTGACGGGCGCTGTGCTGACGGGCGCTGTGCTGACGGGCGCTGTGCTGACAGGCCCCGTGCTCGGGTGCGCCGCCGGTCCTCGCAGGGTGCGCATCCGGTCGACCGCCCCGGGCAGTGCGAACTGCGCCGCGCCGAGGCCTTCCACAAAGTAGCCACGCCTGCACCGCCCGGTTTCCTCCAACGCCCGCAGCACCGGGTAGATGGCCGCGAATCCGCCAGGCACGCGCTCGGCGGCGGCGGCGCCGCGGGTGAGCACGCCGTAACGGTCGAGCAGGGTCTCTGCGAGTGCGTGGGCCCTGCGGGTGGGATCGGCGTCGCGTTCGGGCAGCAGCGACCAGCGTCCGCTGACCGTTGGCGGCCCGGCGCGTGCGGGCATGACGGGACGGTCGGCGCCGCGCCGTCGGCCCGCGATGCGGCCGGGACGGGCGCCGGGACCAGCCCAGGCGCCGCTACCAGCCCGGGCGCTACCGCCGCCCCAGGCGTTGCCGCCAGCCCACCGGGGGCCGCCTGGCCCAGGTGTGTTCCTGTTCGCCGGCCCGCCCGCGCCAAGCAGGGTCCGCAGCGGCGCGAGCGTGTCGTTGGTGACGCGCCCCGCCCACACGAGATCCCAAAGAACTGAGGCAAGCGCCTGGTCGGTCAGGTCAGGGGCGGCGGCATGCGCCGCGGCCACCGGGGAAGGGCTCACCGCAGAAGGGCCGCCCCCGTCCGGCGCGGCCCAGTCCGGCATTGCCTGGTCCGGCGCGGCCTGGTCCGGTGCGGCCCGGTCCTGCGGCGCCCGGTCCGGCGGGGGCTTGCTCGCGAGGCTCCTGGTTACCCGGTCCGCGAGCATCCTGAAGAACAGGGCACCGCCGCCGTCGAGAGCGGCCAGCACCGCCTCGTGTACGGGTGTCATCGTGATCTCGGCAGGCTCCGGGAGCAGGAGCGGTGCGGTTTCGGCCGGGGCCAGCGTCACCCAGCCGTCGCCGCCCGGCCTCGTTCCGCCTACGGAGCCTGCGCCTGCCCAGACCACCTCGCCGGCGGCGGTCAGCTCGTCAAGCAGCGCGGGGGAGTAGCCCGCGACCCGGGACGGCAGCACGAGGGTCTCAAGCGCGGACGCGGGCAGCAACGCACCCTGCAACTGCTCCACCGTGTCCAGCACGGCAAGTGTGCTGCCCATCCGGGCTGCCCACGGACGGCCCGGCCCCGTATGAGCGTCGGGGCCGTGGCTGGCAGAGCCCTGCCCGGCGGGCTGCGGGCGGTCTTCGGTCAGGCCTGCGCCGGCCGCCGCGGCTCGCCCGCCGTGACCGGGGGAGGCCACGAGGCCGCCGTTGCCCATGCCGGTTGCCAAGGCCACGTGCTGCCAGGCCGGAAGTAGCCGGGCGAGCGACTCGGGCGGCGACGGCTCGGTCTGTTTTCTGAGGCGGGCGAGCGAGCGGCGGCGCAGCAGTCGCAGGATTCCGGCGTCGCACCACTCGGTCCCCCGCTCCCCGGGCCGGAACTCGCCCTCGGACACGCGGCCGGCCGCCGCGAGCCGCTGCAGCGCACCGACGACGACAGCGACGCCGAGTCCGTATCTGGCGGCCGGCTCGGCCGCGGTGAACGGGCCATGAGTGCGCGCATACCGGGCAACAAGATCGCCGAGTGGATCGGCCACCGGCTCAGTGAACGCCTCGGGAACCCCGACGGGCAGCGGCACGCCGAGCGCGTCACGCAGCCGGCCGGCGTCCTCGACCGCCGCCCAGCGGTGCGTCCCGGCGATCCGTACCTGCAGGGCCCGCCGCGAGGCCTCGAGTTCGGCCAGCCACCCGGCGGCCGCACCGGGATCGCCGCACCGCGCCGTCACCTCGTCGGCCGACAACGGGCCGGTCTCGCGAAGCAGGTCGGCAACGCCTTCAAGCCCTCGGGCCTGGTATCCCTCCGCGAGCCGCTGCGCCTCACGTTCGGCTTCGGCGATCACCTCAGGGTCGAGCAACTCGCGCAGCTCGGCCTGGCCGAGCAGCTCGGCGAGCAGCACCGAGTCGAGAGTGAGCGCCTGCGCCCGCCGTTCGGCGAGCGGTGAGTCTCCCTCGTACATGAACGCGCCCACGTAGGCGAGCAGCAGCGAGCGGGCGAACGGCGACGCCATCGCGGTCTCCGTCTCGGTGATGCGCACCTTCCGGCCCGCGATGTCACGCATCAGCGCGTCCAGGGCCGGCATGTCGAAAACGTCTTGCAGGCACTCGCGCACGGTCTCGAGCACGATCGGGAAGGTGCTGTACTGGCTGGCCACGGCGAGCAGTTGCGCGGATCGCTGGCGCTGCTGCCACAGCGGGGTGCGCCGGTCGGGCCGCCGCCTGGGCAGCAGCAGTGCGCGCGCGGCGCACTCACGGAACCGCGAGGCCAGCAGCGCGGAGCCGCCAAGCTCTGCGGTCACCACCTGCTCGACCTCGCCTGGTTCGAACACCGTGATGTCCGGCGGTGGCGGCTCGTCGGTGTCCGGGATGCGCAGCACGATCCCGTCGTCGGCATGCAGCGCCTGAACGTCCATTCCGCCGTAGCGTTCACGCAGCCTGCTGGAGATGGCGAGCGCCCACGGGGCGTGTACGCGCGCGCCGTAGGGGCTGTGCACGACGATTCGCCAGTCCCCGAGCTCGTCCCTGAACCGCTCTATGACCAGCGTGCGGTCATCCGGCACGCAGCCGGTGGCCTGCCGCTGCTCGGAAAGGTAGCTGACGAGGTTGCCGGCCGCGTGGTCGTCAAGCCCGGCGGCCCGCGCGCGGGCCATCGCGGCGCCCGGTTGCATGCCCGCGAGCTCGCGGCGGAACGCTCCAACGGCGCGGCCGAGCTCGGCCGGCCGCCCTGGCGCATCGCCGTGCCAGAACGGCAGCTTGCCTGGTTGCCCAGGGGCGGGCGAGACGAGGACGCGGTCGGCGGTGATGTCCTCGATCCGCCACGAGCTCGCGCCGAGCACGAACACGTCGCCGACCCTGGACTCGTACACCATTTCCTCGTCCAGTTCGCCGACCCGTGACGATTGGCGGCCGGCCAGGAAAACCCCAAACAGCCCGCGGTCCGGGATCGTGCCCCCGCTGGTGACGGCCAGCCGCTGCGCGCCCGGCCTGCCCCGCAGCGTGTCGGTCACCCGGTCCCACACCAGCCGCGGCCGGAGTTCCGCGAACTGATCGCTCGGGTACCGGCCGGCGAGCATGTCCAGCACCGCCTCGAGCACCTGACGCGACAGCGTCCCGAACGGCTGCGCGCGGCGGACCACACGTTCAAGCGCGTCGACCTGCCAGTCGTCCATGGCGGTCATCGCCACGATCTGCTGTGCGAGCACGTCGAGCGGGTTGCGTGGGCAGCGGAGCTCCTCGATCTCACCCGCGCGCATCCGCTCGGCGGTCACCGCCGCCTGCACCAGGTCGCCGCGGTACTTGGGGAAGATGACGCCACGTGAGACCTCGCCCACCTGGTGCCCGGCCCGGCCGACTCGCTGCAGCCCGCTCGCGACCGACGGCGGCGATTCAACCTGGATGACCAGGTCCACCGCACCCATGTCGATGCCGAGCTCGAGGCTGGACGTGGCGACCACCGCGGGCAGGCGGCCGGCCTTGAGCGCTTCCTCGATCTGGGCACGTTCGGCCTTCGAGACCGAGCCATGGTGAGCCCTGGCGACCGCGGCCGGTTCGGTGCCGTCTTCGCCACGGCCGGCGGCTGCCGACGGGTTAGCGCGGGTAGCGCCCGCCTGGGCCATGAGCTGGGCCGGTTGGGCGTCCGCCGGCAGCGCCTGCCCGGTGGCCCGCTCGCAGGCGAGTTCGTTGAGCGCCGCGCACAGCCGTTCGGACAGGCGGCGCGAGTTCGCGAACACGATCGTGGAGCGGTGACGCTCGACCAGATCGAGCACGCGCTCCTCCACGTGTGGCCAGATCGACCGCCGCGCCGCGCCCGCGAGCTCTGCGTCTGGAAACCCTGGGTCCGCGAACCCTGCGGCCTCGGCGAAACTTGGCTCCGCAGGGCCGGTGCCGCCGGGTGCCCGGTGCACGAGGGCAGTGCGGTTTGTCCTGGGGGCGGTGCGCTGGGCATCCTCGCCTGGCGCCATGTGGTCTGGCACGGTGCCGCCCGGCGGGATGCCTGGCATGGAGCCGAGTTCGGTCATGTCCTCGACCGGTACCACGATCTCCAGCTCAAGCCGCTTCTCATGTGGCGGAGCCGCGATCGCCACCGGCCGGTCGCCGCCCAGGAATGCCGCGACCTCGGCGGGTGGGCGCACTGTCGCTGACAATCCGATCCGCTGCGCGGACTGGACCGGCCCGGGGATCCCCGCGGGGACGGGCGCCGGGCCACTCGCGGGTGCGGGTGAATCGCCCGGCTCAGGTGCCTGGCTCCTGAGCGCGTCCAGCCTTTCGAGCGAGAGCGCGAGGTGTGCGCCCCGTTTGTTCCCGGCGAGCGCGTGGATCTCGTCCACGATTACCGTGTCGACGCTGCGCAGCGTCTCGCGCGCACGAGATGTCAGCAGCAGGAAGAGCGATTCTGGCGTGGTGATCAGGATGTCCGGCGGGCTGACGGAAAGCCGTCGCCTCTCCTCCGCCGCTGTATCGCCTGACCGCACCGCGACCTTGATGTCCGGCGCACGCAGCCCCAGGCGGTGGGCCGCCTGGCGCAGGCCCGCCAGCGGCGCGCGCAGGTTCCGCTCGATGTCGGTGGCCAGCGCCTTGAGCGGTGAGACGTACAAAACGCGGCACCGGCGGGCCGGGTCCGCCGGTGCCGGTGCGTTGGCGAGGCGATCGAGTGCCCAGAGGAAGGCTGCCAGCGTCTTACCCGAGCCTGTCGGGGCGATGACCAGGGTGTGCCTGCCGCTGCTTATCGATTTCCAGGCTTGCACCTGCGCGGCGGTGGGTGCCGCGAAAGCTCCGGAGAACCACGCCCGCGTGAGCCCCGAGAAGCACCCGAGAGGGTCCCCGGCCTGGCCCGGCGGCGGGTTTCCGGGCGTACCGGCCCGGCCTCGGGACGGACTCCCGGGCCGGCCGGCGGGTGCTTTGGCAGGCATACCACCATCCTGCCTTGTGCCACCGACATTCAGCGCCGCTCCCCGCGGTCCTTGCGCCCGGGACGCCACACAGCGTCGGACTTCACGATCACAAGAAGATCAACCTCGTATCCGGTTCATCAACGCCCAGCATGTCGACGCCTTCAATAGCCCGGTGACGCCGGGATTCCGGGCCATGTGACCGCAGCCGATCGGGCGCCTTCTGGCGCTCCTCACACACTCACGGAAGACTGTCCTACCGCTGTGCTACCGTAACGTCATGGCAGTCCGGAAGAAGCGCTCGATCTCCATGCCCCCCGATCTCGACGCTGAGATAGCGGCCGCGGCAGCGGAATCGGGAATGAGCTACAGTGCGTGGCTGGCGGACACAGCGCGACGGGAATTCACCGTCCGGGCAGGCCTTGCTGCCGTCAGCGAGTTCGAGCGAGACCACGGGCCGTTCACCTCCGGCGAGCTCGCCGAAGCGCAGGAGTGGGCGGCCGCCGCGGTTAAGCGCGCCGACCAGACCGGGACACGTCCCCGGCGCCGCACCGCGTGATGGGCATCACCTATGACACCGGCGCGCTCATCGCCGCTGACCGGGGGGAACGCCGCATATGGGCCCGCCACCGCGCTCTGCTGTCGCGCCGTGAAGTGCCGACCGTCCCTGCCCCAGTCGTGGCCCAGTCCTGGCGCGGCGGAAGCCGCCAGGCTCTCCTGGCTCGGCTGCTGGCCGGATGCGACATCGAGGCCCTCGATGATGACCAGGCTCGCTCCGTCGGCTTGCTCGCCACTCGCGCCGGGACCACTGACATTGTGGACGTCTGCGTGGTTGAGGGAGCCGTGCGCCGGCGCGATTTGGTGGTGAGCTCCGACGAAGGCGATCTCCAGGGCATTGCCGCCGCCGTAAACCGCCGACTCGAGGTCGACCATCCCTAAGCCCGGCCCCGCTGACCGGCGCGAGGCCGGTTCCTATCTTGTCGCTCGCACCACGCGTACTGAAGCTGACCGGCTCCGCCAGGATCGAGACGAAACGTCCTGAACCCAAGGCCCTGTTCCAGCCCTGTGCGCTGTCACATGCAGTAACCCTGGACGTTCGGCTCTGTCCGGAACCGTCATCTGCGTGGCGGCCCGAATCAGGCGCATCGTGGGGGGCGGCAACGCCGCGGCGAGGAAGGGATACCGATGAAGCCGCCGACCGAGGGGCGCCTACAGGCGGCCATGGCGATCAGCGCGAGGTTATCCATGCGGCGGCCCTCGTGACGAGCGACGGCTTCGCGGCGATCGCGCCCGGCGTGCGGGTTGCCTACGTGGACAACGACCCGATCGTGCACGTGCACGCCAGCGCCCTGCTCACCGGCAGCGGTGCCACCGCCATCGTGCTCGCCGCCCTGCACGAGCCGGGCACGATCCTCGCTCACCCCCAGATCACCGAGCTGATCGATTTCGGCGAGCCGGTGGGCCTGCTGCTCGTGGCCGTTCTTCATTTCGTGACAGACCGGGAGAACCCGGCCGCGATCGTCGCCACCCTCCGCGACGCGCTCCCGGGAAGCTACCTCGCGCTGTCGCACGCGACCGGCGACTTCCGCACCCACAAAGCCGCCACGGCCGCCGCCGTGTACGACCACGCGACCTCCGCGCTCACCCTGCGCAGCCACGCCCAGATCGCTCGCTTCCTCGACGGCTTCGACATCCTCGACCCCGGCCTCGTCCAGTTGCCGCTATGGCGCCCAGACGCCAAACCACCCCGCGACGCCAGCGCCGTCCTGGGCTACGGCGCCCGTCGCCCGCAAAACCGCCACCCCCAACGATCCCCCGCAACGGTGAAAATGCCGGCGAGCTGGGGCACGCCCCTGATCAAGTGGCGTAAAACATGATCCTTAACGGCTGCGTACCGGCGCACCGTGCATCGGAGTGCTAGACAATGCATCACCGCCCGCTGACCTGCGCGAATGAACATCAACCGCAACATACAGTGCATCACGGTAGGCGGCCACTGGCTGGACCGGTACTGCCATCATTAGGCCGCCCAGTGTGGGCTCGATCCCCGAATCCACGGCTTAAATGTGGGCTGGCCGGTCGTTCCGGGCGTTCTTGCTGCGCAGATGCTGCACGTTGATACCCGGAAAGCACATTGCTCAGGGATGCGGCCGGGGCTCGCGGCCGCGCCCGGGCGCTACGCGACGCCGTGTTCGCTGGCGGCGAGCAACTGGCCCTGGTGGACGGTCTCGGCCGCACCAGGCACGCAGATGCCCCTGTGGGGAGCGGAACCCACGCCCCTCGGGGACCTCTTCCAGGGTGCGCATCACCACCTCCTCCACCTGGGCGTCGGTGATCGTGCGCGGCACCCCCGGCCGCGGCTCATCGGTCAGCCCGTCCAGCCGCCCGGCCGCGAACCGCGCCCGCCACTTGCTGACCGTCTTGCGGTTGACGCCCAGCCGCGCCGCGACCGCCAGGTTGCTGCCGCCCTGCGCGCAGGCCAGCACGATCCGCGCTCGCAGCACCAGGCCCTGCGCGGTGCTGCGGCGCTTGACCCAGCTCTCTAACCTGCGCCGCTCATCCTCGGACAACACCAGCGGCGCCAGCCTGGTATCTCCCATCCCTCCAGCAGAACGCAACCGCCAGCCCCGCGACAGCCCGGGCACGGAGCTTGGGACACAAGACGACTCACGTGGTGACCGAGAGACTCAAGACCGGAACACTAGCTGGCCTGACCCAGGACGGCCGCACGGTGCTCCGCTCCTGCCACGAGGCGGCCAGCGCCGTCGAAGAGCAGATGCTCGCCGGACTCAGCCCCGCTGACTGCCAGCGGCTAGTGGCAGCACTGCGCTCCTGCGTCGACGCGCTCACATAGT
>WNGJ01007748.1_pt1 | contig 11431 bp, 9 predicted proteins | sample 5400611 | NCBI WGS metagenome assembly WNGJ01 (sample SAMN13153375, study PRJNA577476) | soil metagenome | isolation source: 40 cm soil or saprolite under Garry oak tree replicate 1 | place: USA:California | collected 2016-06-15 | reverse complement strand
TGAGGAATAGCACATTGAAAACCTACAAAGGCTTTCCGCACGGCATGCCCACGACTGAGGCCGACACGATTAACGCCGATCTACTGACGTTCGTGAAAGGTGCGGCGATCACAGCGTCAGCATGACTGCCGTGCGCGTTCACGGCCAATGTCAGCGACGCAATTCCGGAACACCGCTGCCTGTCCTGTAATATGAATTGACAGCAAGCGGCCGGCGTGAGCACCACCATCCACGTGGAGCACCTCTCCCGTGACTTGATCTGCTTGTGCCAGGTAGAGCACAGCGTCGACGACGTCTTTCACGGCGCCAATTTTACCCATTGGCTGCAGCGTCTTAAAACCGGGTGGTCCTCGTTTTGCGAGCTAACGAGCGCGCCGGGAAATCCAAGTGATTGCAGCAGCGTACTTTAGCTTGGGAGCGCCTCGTTACCTACGAGGATATTCTCCTGCCTGTCACGCAAGAGATCGCCTGCAACCGGAACTTCGAACATGGCCCCACCGTCCCATCTGTGGAAATACTTGAAAAACTAGGGCGGGCATTCGACATGCCCTTTATCAGTTATTCTACGACGGTGAGGATCCCCCAATACCACGTGTGCCAATTCCCAGCGTTGGATCCAACGTTGGAGAGGGCTTCCCTCATCAGGAAGCCCCCCGAAGCGCAATCTGATTATTGGTTCCCGACACTACGGAGCCGATCGCACTCCTACATCGCGAATATCTTGTGTTCTATCAGGTCTCATGCTGGAAAAAAGATGATCTTGCTTGGTTTCCCAACCACCGTATTTTGAGGCCGGCCCTACAGAGATCGCGTGAGGCGCGGCTACTTGCGTTATATATACCTCATGGGGATAATCCCGCCATGATCATTGGCGACCGCCTTCGCGCACTCCGCGAAGACAAGAAAGTCTCTCAAGGGGACATCGAAAAGGGTACTGGCCTGCTTCGCTGTTACATTTCCCGTGTGGAAAGTGGTCATACGGTTCCGGCCCTTGAAACACTTGAAAAAATGGCTCGCGCTTTAGAGATCCCAATCTATCAACTCTCCACGACGGCGATGAGCCGCCTCAAGTTCCAATTCTGCTTAAGCGAAGATTGTCTGACGACAATCTCTGGGGAGGCTCCGGCAAGGATGAGCAGTTTCTAAGAAAACTTCGTCATCTGTTGGGTAAATCAGACGAGGGCCATCGCAAGCTCTTGCTGCACATGCCGAGAAAATGGCTCGTCGGTAGCTGCAAGATTTCTCTCGCGAGAACGAGAAGAGGAACGGTCACCGGCCCTTCCGCGCTCAGCAAGCAATCGTTGCGGAGCGCGGTTGAGAAAAACCCATATGGACACAGCCCCCGCGATGCAGTTAGTTCTGTTCCGAGAAGCAGACTTGGCCGCTATACCGGAACGCCGTCGCCTTCGCGCCCAAATCCACTTCACCGATGAATGTGAGATCGCCCGTCGCCCCGGCGAATTTGCCAGTGCCACCGGTAATGTGCGCGGGGTAGGTGATGACCGCGAAAAGCGTTTGTGAAAGCGGAGCGGTCGTCGCCACGGCCGGATCGAAGAGAATCGTGTCTCCCGATTCCGTGACCCAATGATGCTGGACATGAAACACTACCGTGCCGCCTGCGCCCGGCTGCGGAGCGCCCAGGAGCGTTGCACTGACCGCGCCCCTGAGATCCCCCGATGCTGGGCCCAGGGTGTTGGTGAGTGGATCAATCGCGCCGAAGTTGGTCATGATCGTGCCACCAACGGGAACGCAATGACGTTCCGTGGTACTTGAACGTGGCGCAGCCTTGGGCGTGGATGAAGCTCCGCTAAACAGAGCCATCGCTGGAACGAAAACGACGAGGGCCATCAGCCCAGCGCGAGTCAACGGGCGGGCAGAAGTAATCGTGTTTTTCATACTGTTTCCTCCACGAGCCCGAAGAAGCGACACATTGCTCCTGCGGGCGAACTTTGCTAGCATCGAGTCCGACTCACCAGGTATCGGAAATTCCGACGCGGCCAGCCAGCGTCGTTCCCGCAAGCTAGCTTCAGGCCGCCTCAGAAGTCTTTGGGAAAAGTTGAAGGAATCTTAGGGATTTTCTGAAGGCCCCTAACATGCTGGAAGGAAAGCACTTCTACGAGTTTTGACCTTTCCGGCTGGACCCCGCCGAGCGTCTGCTACTGCGTAACAATCAAACAGTACCGCTGGCGCCGAAGGCGTTCGACACTCTCCTTTTGCTCGTCGAGAATAGCGGGCACCTCTTGACCAAAGACGAATTGATGAAACGCTTATGGCCGGAGACGTTCGTCGAAGAGGTGAACCTGGCGCAGAATATCTCGGCTCTCCGGCGGGCGCTGGATGACAAGGACGGCGGGGCGCATTACATAGAAACGGTGGCCAAGGGCGGCTACCGGTTTACCGCAGAAACAAGAAAGATCCTCCTTGAGGCGCCAAGAACGCCGACAAAAGACGCCGAGCCGGCTGTCGTCCCTGTCGTGGTCCACCGTTGGCCGGTGACCCGTCTCGCCGTGATGGCGTCTGCAACGATTCTCGTAATTGCGATTGCACTGTTTTTCATCCCGCGAATGGTGAAGTTTCGCACGAAAGGGACATCAGCAACTTCTGCTGCGACGGCCATTCGTTCCATTGCCGTCTTACCCTTGGTCAATCTCTCTTCCGATTCGGAACAGGAATACTTCACTGATGGCATGACCGACGAGTTGATCACCGAGCTTGCCAAGGTCGGCAGACTGCGGGTGATCTCCCACACTTCCGTGCAGAGGTATAAGGAAACGAAACGGCCTCTGCCGGAAATCGCCCGCGAACTCAGCGTAGATGCCGTGGTCGAAGGCACAGTCATGCGTTCGGGCGATCGCGTTCGCATCACGGCGCAGCTAATTGATGCTCGCTCGGACCGGCACCTTTGGGCGGAGAGCTATGAGCGGGACCTGCGAGAGGTCTTGGCTTTGCAGGACGAGGTGGCACAGCGAATCGCTACTCAAATTGGGATCAACCTGACGGCAGGCGATCAGACACGCATGGTGGGCACCCGGGTCGTGGATTCGGCAGCGCACGAAGCCTATCTGAAGGGTAACTTCTACTGGAACCGGTCGAACTGTGAAGGATCCAAGAGAGCGCTGGAATACTTTCAGCAGGCGGTGGCTAAAGATCCAAATTTTGCTCTGGCATTCCTAGGATTGGCCCAAACTTACTTCACCCTCGGGGATTGGGGCTGCTGGCCGCAACATGAGGCGTTCGCAAAATCCAAACCAGCTGCACTGAGGGCTATTGAGCTCGATCATAATCTGGGGGCGGCTCACACGTGGCTTGGCATGCTCGCCTTTTTCTACGAATGGGAGTGGCAGAATGCCGAGAACGAATTTAAGCAGGCGATTGAGTTGGATCCGAACTATTCGTTCGCGCATCTTGCATACGCGGTGTTTCTAGTGACAATGGGGAAGCCGGAGCAAGGCTTTGCCGAAATGAGAAGAGCCCACGAACTTGACCCCACTTCTGAGCTAACAAATATGGTCAGCGTCCATGTGTTCTACCTGGCGCGTCAATACGATCCAGCCATTGAACAAGCCGAGATGGCCATCGAGCTCAATCCCGGCTCGTGGGGTGCATACTATTGGCTTGGCGCATCCTATGAAAGAAAAGGCATGTACGAGCAAGCCAGCGCCGCGTATCTGAAATCGAAGGCTCTTGATGGCCTTGGACCGGAGGAGTTGGATGGTTTCCGAAGTGCGTACCGGAAGTCCGGCATTCGAGGGCACTGGCAGCAGGAACTCGCGACGGTGAAACCGAACAAATTGGAGTGCTGGATGACGGTCATCTATGCGCACATGGGCGACAAAGATCGGACGCTGGAACATCTCAACCGAGATTTTCAGCACCATTGCACTGATTTGCGTATGTTAAATGTTGATGCCATCTATGACAGCGTTCGAGAAGATCACAGATTCCAAGATGTTCTGCACCGCATGAAGTTTCCCGGCTGAAAGAGCAGAAAGGCACCGGCAAAAACCGTCAAGCTGATCAGGTTGTTGTGAGAAGCAGTTGCGTGTTCTCGTAGCTGATCTGGATTTGTCGTTTGGCTCCTACCTCACCAACAATTGGCACTATAGCTTCGAATGGTTCCGCCATGCCGAATAGCCTTCATGAATAGTGTGCGCGATGCCTCACAGTTAGGGCGGCTCTCTACCCTCGCCCTTGAACCGTTGCTTCGCTCCTCCCATGATCCGGCTATGAGAGGCGTGGGCCTCACTGCGCCCTCGCCGTTATGAGCCAAGCAAAGATATATCGGCATGCGCCATTGTCGGCCGGATTGCTTAGGTGTATGCTGGTTTCCCGGTCTGCTATTTTTCTAGCGAAGTGTGCCTGGCATGCGGAATCCGGCCCGCCTGCTGCCCTGCCTTGTTTAAAATTCAACGCCGTCTGACTGGGGAGACGATTGCCGTGAAAGCTCTCGCCGCATTTTGCATGCGCTTGCTGGCGTTTACTCTGCTTGTTACTCTGCTTGTAATGATTGCCGGAATCTTACTCATTGAGAGGGAGCCTCCGCCCAAAACCGTGATCGGCGGCGATGGCCTCCCATCCGCTGGCACTTTAAGCCCTGTTTATGCCGCGCCGATCCAGGTCAAGCTTGTGGACCTCATCCCCGCAAGTCTCAGCGGCGAAACCAATCAAGACAGCGAACCTTTCCTCGCCGTCCAAGCTGCCAACCCACAGGTCATGGTCGCCTCCGCATTCACTCCCAATCCCGTTTCGAGCAGTAGCAATGCGCCCGTCTATGTTTCCCAAGACGGAGGCAATAGCTGGGTCCTGAACGCCATCACTCCCGTTCCGCGGATGACCTGCGACATCACGCACGCCATGCCCACTGGCGAGAACCATCCCCGCGGGGACCTCCACGCCGGCACGCTGGCTTGCGCCGCCTCCATCACGCTCGACGAGTCGGAATCCAATGACGTTTCTTCCGGTGCTGTAATGAACGTGCAGTCCACGCGCAGCAACGTGGACCAGCCCTTCGTCCGGGCCCTGGCCATTTCCAACAGCGATCACATCTATGTCGGTGTCAACGATTTCAATCAGCCCAATGGCCACACCGCAACGGTGGACGTCTCGGTCGATGGTGGCGTGACCTACAAATCCCTTTCCATCGAGTCCCGCAATACCGCGGGACAGGATGGGCCATCGGTTCGGCCGGCCGTTGCTCCAGACAATACCGTCTACGCGGCCTTTTTCGGCTGGCGCAAATTTAACGGTACAACCGCCACCAGCGACGTGGTGGTCGTGCGCGACGATGCCGGAGGCATTGGCCCCAATCCTTTCCAGGCGCTCAGAGACCCGTCCGATAAGCTTCCGGGCCGCCTTGTCGTCAAGGGCGCCTCCATTCCGTGGTCCAATGCGCCCACACTAGGTCAGGAACGGATCGGTTCCACTCTTTCCATCGCCGTCGACCCCAACAACAGTTCCACGGTCTACATCGGTTGGGCCGACCACGGACGCAAGGGCGACATCTATACGCTCCATGTGCGCCGCTCCACCGACCGCGGTGTGACCTGGTCCAAGGCGGACCTGCCTCAAACGACGATCAGCAACGCCACGAACATCGCGTTGGCAGTGGCCAATAATGGTGTCGTCGGAATTCTCTACCAGCAACTTTCTGCCGGCCGCTGGGTTACACATGTAGTGCAATCGCACGATGGCTTCGCAACGGCTCAGGATCTTATTCTCGCGAATGTCCCGGCGGATACGCCGGTGCAGCAGTTCTTGCCTTATTTGGGGGACTACGACTATTTGCTTTCCGTTGGGAACGAGTTCCGCGGCGTTTTTTGCGCCAACAACTCACCGGAGCTCGCCAATTTCCCGCAAGGCGCAACTTACCAGCGCGCGGCGGATTTCAGCACAAAGACCCTCACGGATGGCTCGGGCAACCGCGTAGCGGTTTCTATCGATCCATTCTATTTTAGCGTTCCCGTGATTCCGTGAGGCGCGTTCACACCATGACGCGGAAGAAGGAGAGGCAGACATGAATTCTTTGTTAAGCTTCCTTGCCGGCATCCTCTCGACTGTCTTGCTTACACCGTCTGGCGCCGGGTTCCCGCAGGGACAGAACAACCAGTCTGCTCTGGCCAAACAATCGAGCATCATCTTTTCGGGCACGGTTAGCCAGCTTGGCGCAGTCTCCTTTGTCGGCGTCCCTCAATCGCCGCAGACGATAGTCGTTCGCGTGGACTCCGTCTTGAAAAAGCCTCCGGCTGTTTCGCTGAAGAAGGGCGACAACATCACCGTCGAGGTGAAGGACCCATCCGCTTTCCAACAAGGCGCTCAAGCAACGTTCTACGCGGAAGGTTGGATCTTTGGTTCCGGTGTGGCCGTCAAGGAACTGGGGCATGATTTCAACGCGGGCGGGGGGGCACCCGCCGAGGGAGCCCGTACGGCCGAAACCGCCCTGGGCCAGATGCAAAAGCAAATCAGCGATCGAGATCTCCAAAACCGCATTGCATCGTCTGACTTGGTTGTCATCGGCCGCATTACGGATGTCCACCGCTGGACCATCCCCAAATCCGCCGCCGCGCGCTATCCCATCTCCGAACACAGCGCGGACTGGCATGAAGCCGTTCTCCAAATCAAGACAATCCTCAAGGGAACAAAACCCAAGGGAGGCAAGATGGCCGTGCGCTTTCCGCTCTCCAGAGATGTAGCCTGGGTAAACTCTCCCAAGTTCCAGAAGCAGCAGCAGGGGATATTTTTCCTGAGGAGGGATCAGGTTTCCGGCGATCCCACGGCCACCCTGGGAGGCTACCAGGTTGCCGCCTATACCTGCCTAAAGCCCGGCGATTGGCTCCCACTGTCGGACGAAGCCCGCGTCCGTTCTTTGCTCAAAAAGTAAGGTTCGCACGGCTTGGGAGAAACGCACCGCGCCAGAACCAAACACTCGGTGAAGCATGCGATTGGCCAAAACCCTGATTCAATTCATAGAAACTACGCGGCGGAAATCAATCCTTTCGCGAACGATATGGCTTCCTCGGCGCGTTCGTTCTCGTTCAGACGCGCGCGAACGAAATCGGGCGTACCGCCGCCTTTGCCCGGAAATCGTTGCAAGGTTTGCTTCAGTAAGGCGTGTAAATCTTTTCCGGCGCCCGGGTGCTGCGCAAAAATCACCTGGCCGGACGCCGATCGGGCCAGAAGCGCGACCGTCTTTTCGAACTTGGCAAGCTGCATGGACAACTGTGCCAGATATTCCTCCTGAGTCTCTTCGCCAAAGACGCGGGCGACCACACGGATACCGTTCGCGCTGATGTTCGTGGATTGCAGGGCGGCCACCGCCTCTGCTTCCGCTAATCGCTGTAGCAGCGCTCTGGCGTTCTTGAAATGCGCGTCGCGCTCGGTAAGCGCGCGTTCCGAAGCGGCCACGACCTCTTCAGGAGCACACCTCAGTTCTTCGGCAAGGCGTCGCAGGAGTTGAAAGTCGCGCCGCGCGAAGCGTTCCGCCCGACGGCCGCAGACAAATTCGACGCGCCAATCCTGGCGGACTTTCGCACAGCGGCGGACGAGGAGCATGCCGATCTGCCCGGTGCTCTTGACGTGGGTACCGCCGCAGGGTTGCAAATCGGCAGACTCTATTTCGATGGCACGGAGGATGCCGTCCCGGTCGACTTCTTTTCGCACGCCGACTTGTGCCAATTGCGCCGCGGTGCCGTAGCGGACGTTCACCGGCCGATCTTCAAAGACAACCTGATTTGTGGCCCGCTCGGCACCCTCGAGGATTTCTTCGGACGGTTCCGGGCCCCGCAAATCGATGGTGCACAGTTCGCTTCCGAGATGGAACGAAACCGTGGGCAGGCCGAAGCGTTCCTGAAACATGGCGGACAGCAGATGCTGGCCGGTGTGCTGCTGCATGTGGTCGAAACGGCGGGGCCAGTTGATGCAGCACTTGGCTTCGCCGAGTTCGACGGTTTGATCCACCATGTGGATGATTCCGTCCTCGGCGTCGCGAACATCGATGACGTTGGCATCGCCCAGCTTGCCGAGGTCGTGTGGCTGGCCTCCGGACGTAGGATAGAAGGCAGTCTGATCCAGAACGACTTCCCAGGCGGGGGCTTTGGCCTCAGGGAAAGAAGGAATCAAAGCCGACTCACAACTTATGACCCGTGCGGTGAATTCCGTTGTGAATGCGTCGTCGTAATACAGTCTGCGCGTGGTCACACTGCTCCTCCACCAGCGGACTGGAGCGCGCGCTGCCAGGCTTCCGCGTATTTGTAGCCCGTGCCGGTATTAAAGAGCACCACGGTTTCTTCCTGCTGAATCCAACCAGACGCGGCCAGCTTTCTGGTTGCGATCACGGTTGCGGCGCCTTCAGGAGCGGCGAAGATGCCTTCGAGAGAAGCGAGTTCCCTTCCCGCGTGGAGCATCTCTTCGTCGGTGACGGTCAGCGCAGTGCCTTTCGTTTGGCGAAGCATGCCCAAAATCATTAGATCGCCGAGCGGCCCGGGCACGCGCAAGCCGGAAGCGATGGTCGCGGCGTTCGGGAAGAACTGAGCCGAACTCTGGTGAGCTTCCCACGCACGGACGATGGGCGCGCATCCTTCGGCCTGCACGGCAACCATACGGGGCCGCTCTGCGCCGACCCAGCCCATCTCCTGCATTTCGTCAAACGCTTTGCACATGCCGATCAACCCGACGCCTCCTCCGGTGGGATAGAGAATAACGTCGGGCAGTTTTCCTCCGAACTGCTCCCACAATTCGTACCCCATGGTTTTCTTACCTTCGACGCGGTACGGCTCCTTGAGGGTAGAGACGTCGTACCAGCCTTCGATGTCCTTGTGCGCGGCCACATATTTGCCGCAATCCGAGATCAGGCCGTTCAGCTTGACGACCTTGGCGCCAAAGGCTTGGCATTCCATCACGTTCGCCGCCGGCGTGTCCGCGGGCATCACGATGACCGCAGGGAGCCCCGCAGCCGCGGCATACGCTGCGAGCGCACCGCCGGCATTGCCGGCCGTGGGAGCCGCCAAAGCCTTTGCGCCGAGCTGTTTGGCGCGAGAAACGGCAGTGGTCATGCCACGCGCTTTGAAGGAACCCGTAGGATTCAAGCCCTCGTCCTTGACGTAGAGGCGCTGCATGCCCCCCTGTCCACAATGTATTGATGCGCCCAGGCGTTCGGCATGGACCAGGGCAGTCATGCCTTCGCCAAGAGAAACCGCCGGATCGTTTGGCAAGACTTCCGCGTAGCGCCACAGCGTGCGTGGCCGCGATTTCAGGCTTTCAAGGTGCAGCGTAGCCGCCGCGCGACGCAGGTCGTACCGCGCCAGGAGAGGCTTCCCGCACATACAGAGGTGCTGTTCAACGGATGGGTCATATTTCTTGCCGCAAGCCGAGCATTCCAGCTCAAGGACATTCAACGATTTAGTCATCACCGTAAGAGTCTAGCACACGCCTTTTTGCCTATTCATTCTCGGCCCCGGCCGACAATCTGCGCATCAGGCAGCGTTTCTCTTGATTTCCTCAATCCCTTCCCGTAGGTGACGCTGCAGTAGCGTCCTGAGAGTTACGCTATCGCGTATCCAACTCGTGCCGCGATCGCTTCTCGACTCTCAACTTCATTCTTCTGGCGGCCATTTCTGTGCGCCGTGTACCACGTTTGCGACTTCCACAAGATCTTTGAGGACTCGGTAAACCACCACAAAGGGAAGCGGTGGCAAGGGAAGTTCACGGGTCCCTTCCACACGGCCCGTTCTACCCTTGTGTGGAAGAGACTCCAACGAACCAACACTTTCCTAGATGGTCTTGGCAATGCGTTGAGCGGCAACCGGATTTTCTTGGCGGATGTATTCGATACTTCGGAGAAGGTCTTCAGCGGCGGCAGGTGACCAGCTGAGCTGCATTTACTTGCGAAACATTTGATCGATACGGTTGCCCACTTCTTCGTGAGTCAGGAATTCCCCGATGCTTGATTAAGTCGGCATAATCCCGCGGCGGCCGGCCTTCTCATCAGTTCTGGTTAGTCCACGCAAACCAGAAAAGTGGCAGCCAGTATCAAGACCCGTACCAACATCGGCGGTAACCGCGTTAGGACTTGGCTGGGGTGAGCACAGCCGCTGCTTGATCGAGGCCTTCGTAGAAAGAGAGTCGTGACAACCCTATTATTTGAGGCGATACCAAGGTCACATTTCACAGGGGAGCCAGAAAACAAAGATGACCGCCGACCTCTTCTCCTCGTTCCACAATTCTAGCCCATTGCTCTGGTACGCACGAGCTCCTGTTAAGTCCCGTAATTCGGACTAGAAGGCGGGTGGCCGAGATTTCCTAAAGAAGATTCCACTTGATTATCCCCGAGGGACTCCTCAACTTCCAAGGTCGGGAAACGCTGCAACCTCGAAAAACACCGCTGGAGAAACTTTAAATCGTTCGCTCAATTTCTCGATGTGGTTCTTGTTGAGGGCACGTTTCTTATGCAAGACCTCGGAAACGAGGCTTTCAGAGCCAAAGATGGGCACCAGATCTTTCTCGCGGAGATCATTCCCATCCATTAACGTCCGAAGGACTTCGATCGGGGAAGCATGGGGAATGGAATGATGCTCTTCTTCGTTAGCTTCGATTAGGGTCATCAAGACTTCGGCATATTTCTTCTTCGATCGTTGGATGCTCTTTGCTCGCCAGTTTGTCCAAGACGGATAGGTATTGCTCATGTTGCTGCTCGGAGGCGATCGGGGTCGGCGAGCTAACCTCCAGTGCGTATTTTTCGGGTACTCCAATCATCTTTGCCATTCCTTTTCGTCGTAATCAGCGGGACTCCAGATGCCCGGGATGTAAACCATCCTTCATCTGTCTTTGATGGTAGCAATCAGCCTGCATCGATTATGGCTTATGTCTAGAGTTGACCGCTGACGCATGCCACGCACAACAGATACAATCAGACTCTCTGGAAAATCGCTGACTACGAATTGAGGAGCACGATGGAACATAGCTTGCACAACACAATATCGCTTCTCACCCGCACCCCCGCTGCTCTCGATGCGCTTCTGCGTGATCGATCGGAAACTTGGACATTCCGAAATGCAGGTGAAAGCACTTGGAGCGTGTTCGATGTCGTCGGCCATCTTATTCACAACGAACACACTAATGGGATGCCGCGCGCGAAGATGGTGCTGCAATTTGGCGAGACCAAGGCTTTTGAGCCTTTTGATCGTTGGGGACCGGAACGAGAGAGCGAAGGCAAGTCGTTGGGGCAGTGATTGGATGAATTTGCTCGTTTGCGGTCAGAAAACCTGAACGAACTGCGCACATTGAATCCGCGGCAAGAGTACCTCGAGCTGCGTGGACGGCATCCTGCCCTCGGAGTAGTTACGCTGTCAGAGCTGCTGGCTAAACCGCATCCTATTTCACGTTACAATTGAGGGATGGCTGTGCGACTCATTGCGCTGGATATTGACGGTACGCTGCT
>WNGJ01029364.1_pt1 | contig 11432 bp, 19 predicted proteins | sample 5400611 | NCBI WGS metagenome assembly WNGJ01 (sample SAMN13153375, study PRJNA577476) | soil metagenome | isolation source: 40 cm soil or saprolite under Garry oak tree replicate 1 | place: USA:California | collected 2016-06-15 | reverse complement strand
TTCGCGTGAAGGACATCGACTTCGAGGCGAGCCACATCGTCGTCCGGGCCGGCAAGGGCGACAAGGACCGGATCACGGTCCTTCCCCGGATCGTCAGGGAGCCGCTGCGGCGCCACCTCGAGCGCGTGCGACGTCTTCACGCGCGCGATGTCGCCAGCGGCGCCGGCTGGGTCGAGCTGCCAGGCAGCCTCGGCCGGAAGTACCCGAACGCGGCGCGGGAGTGGGCGTGGCAGTGGGTGTTCCCCGCCACCCGGCTGTACCGTGATCACGAGACCGGGCAGCACCGACGCCATCATCTCCACGAAACCGTCCTCCAGCGCGCCGTCCGCAACGCTGTACGCGCGGCGGGCATCACGAAGCCCGCAGGGTGCCATACCTTCCGCCACTCGTTCGCCACCCACCTGCTGGAGGACGGGTACGACATCCGGACCGTCCAGGAACTGCTCGGTCATCGTGACGTGACGACGACCATGATCTACACGCACGTCCTGAATCGCGGTCCGGGCGCCGTCCGGTCCCCGGCGGACTTGCTCGCGAAGGGTAGCGGCGGCCGACATCGCCATCGACGATGCGCGTCCCCGCCCTCGCTACACGGCAGCCCCTCGCAGTCTAGTGCCGCCCCGGGGGAACACCTGATGAGCCATAATCGCGTGTTGCTGCGGGCGTTTCCAACATGTGGGACTCGATCGCTCGCGGTGATATACGGGCGCGGCTCGCAGGGTCAGACGCGTTACACGGAACCGTCCAAGTATCGTTAGGGCCGCGCAAGCACCCAGCACCGGAGAACGCATCTACTCCTATGCCATTGAAGAAACAACACCAAGCCCCGTGGGAGTGTATCTACGCCAAAGAGGATAAGAGCGCCTGCCGCCCCGGCGATAAGCCCGTATCCGACCAAGAGTACTTTGAAGTTCTATGCCTGTGCATTCTACAAGCCGGATTAGGCTGGGGGACTATCCGAGCCAATTGGCAGAGGTATCGCGAAGGTTTCCACAGGTTCAGTATTAACCGGCTGTCGAAAGCGCGAGTCGACAAGTTACTCGGCAAGCCGAACGTGCTGAAGAACCGGAGTAAGGTCGAGGCTATCATCCACAACGCCCAAGAGTTCCGACGGATCAAGAACGAGCACGGTTCGTTTGGTGACTTTCTTGGGTCACTGGCAGACAGGCCAGACAAAGAGGTACTCAAGTTGCTGCTGAAACGATTTCGACATATCGGCGACTACACAGCGGAGTATTATCTGCACTCAGTTGGGTATTGGGAATGAGGCGCGGCCCAACAAGCGCATGCAGCCGACGCCGCTGCGCTTCGCGGCGCGGCTGATGCGCGCCGTTAGACCGCACCAGGGAGAAGGTGGATGATCCGTGTGAAGCGCGTCCAGCCGGGTGAGCGGATTCCGATCCGGCTGACCGACCGTGAGCGGAAGTTGATCCTTGACCATACTTTCATCGGCGGCGACCTCGAACGCCGAATTCGCATGGCCGCGGCCGACGGTCCCGCGGTTGTCATCGCCCTCGACCTGGACGATCTTGAGGAGGTTCTCGGCCACGTCGCCGCGGAGGCGAACCACTCCAAGGACCCGAGCGTCGCAAAGCATCTGAGCCGGGTTCATGAACGTCTCAGCCGAATCGAGGAGACCCACGCAGACCCGGATGAGCCACTATTCGCCGCGGCGGCCGAGGGACCTTCGCCACCCCGATACACTTCGAAGCAGGGCCAATACCTTTCGTTCATCTACTACTACACCAAGATCCACCGTGTTCCTCCGGCCGAATCCGACCTGAAGCGCTACTTCAACGTGTCGGCACCGGCCGTACACCAGATGATCTTGACCCTCGAAGTCCGCGGTTTTCTCGAACGCGTCTCCGGCGAACCGCGGTCGATCCGCTTGCTCGTGTCCCGCGATGATCTACCTGACCTCGAATAGTTGGGCACCCACGGCTCGGCGGGGTCTAACACGGCGTTGGAGCGGACCGCCGCATGAACGGCGAGCCCTCGTTCGTGCACGGGTGGGCGGCGGCCGCTCAACGCCAGGTCGTTGATATGGCTTCCCGTGTCAATCGGGTAGCAGTTGGCGCGCCTCACTGACCGTGAGCATTTGTCGTCTTCGTCTGGAGTCATTCTCTCGGGCGGCGCCGGGTTTTAGCGACGATTGATCCTGCTGATATTCGCGGATTGGCTACCGCCAGACCGTTATCCGTCGCGGAGCTCGCCTCGCCCTAGGCTCGGGCGTCGCAGCGGTTGCTGCTGCCCGTAACGACCTCGAGGATTCTCCTTCTCGCCACGGCGCCGCCTGAGAGAGCGACTCGCTTGAGGTTCAGCTCGGGGTCTCGGATCGCCTCCTTTCGCGTTGCAAGCGGTCTCGAGGGGATTACGTCCTCCGAACTTCGCGATTAGAGCCCCGCAGAGCCCCGCGCCGCGACCGGGACGACCCGTGGTATCCCCCCTGCGGCGAGCTGCGACGTCAGCGGCACGTGCCGGGCGATGTCCCAGATGAACCCGGTGAGCTCACGCGCGATGGCCGTGGCGACCTTCGGCCGTGCCTTCCCGCGCGCGGCCAAGCGGCGGAAGCGAGTCGTGAGCCGAAGCTGCGCCTTCCAGCGATGTCGCGGATCGCCTGCGGGAGCTTCTCCTGGCGGCACATCATCGCCCGCCCGACCCGAGCCTGCCCCTGGTACGCCCAGGCCGCCTCGGCCAGCACGCGCCGCACGTGAGGATTGCCCGCCTTCGTGATCGCGCCCCGACGGGTCTTCGCACCGCTCGAGTACTCCGAGGGCACCAGCCCCAGGTAGGCCATCAGCTCGCACGGGGTGGCGAACCGCGCGATGTCGCCGAGCTCGGCCACGAGCGTCGCCGCCGTGAGCAGCGACACGCCGCGCAGCGCCTGCAGCGCGCGGACCACCGGAGCTCGGCACCAGCCCTCGAGCGCCTTGGTGATCTCCTCGGTGAGGCGTGCGACCCGCTTCTCGGCTTCGCCGATGGTGTCGATGTACTCCTGGAAGGCCAGCTGCTGCGCGGGATGCGGGAAGCGGAGCCCCGCGAGCCAGTGGCGGTAGCGGAACGTCCAGCCGGCGCGGCCCGCGTACCGAAAGCCGTGACGCAGCACGAAGGCCTTCAGCCGCTGCCGGGCGCGGCGCTGGATCTCTACCGCATCCTCCCGGGCTCGCACCAGGTCGCGGATCGCCTCGTCCTCCGGCGTCGGTACATAGATCGCTCGCAGCTCCCCAGCGCGGTGCAGCCGTGCCAACGCTTCCGCGTCTCTCCGGTCGGTCTTCACCCGGTCTCCGCTGCGGCGCGGTGTCATCGACGGCGCCACCACGGCGCATTCAACGCCCTGCCCCGTGAGGTGGCGGTAGAGCTGGAACCCGCACGGCCCCGCCTCGTAGACGAACTGCAGCCGCCGTCCCGGCCGACGCAGCCGCTTCAGCATCCGGTCGACCGATCCGAGATCGCCGCCGATCGTCCCGAAGTGGCGGACCTCACCGTCCGCTTCGGGCTCCGCGATCACCACGTCGATCGTGTCCTTGTGGACATCCAGCCCTACCGTCGTGCTACGCTTCGCCATGGCCTGCCTCCTCGCATGTGGCTCTGTGCGAGCCGGTTGCTTGCCAACACCGTCGAGCATAACCCACGGTGCTGCGAGCGAGGCAGGCCTTCCTTCTACAGGAAGCCATACTGTCTAGGCGTCACGATGCATTCATCAACGCTCCCGTGCTAGGTCGTAAACCCAACTTTCGCCCAACGGCGAACTGAAAGGCGAATTGATCATGCCCAAAGGCACCATCCGACTTCACCGCGTCTTCCGTACGAATCCGGAGCGCGTCTATCAGGCGTTTCTAGACGCTGACGCAATGGCAAAGTGGCTTCCGCCATACGGTTTCACCTGCAAGGTTCACCACATGGATGCCAAAGTTGGTGGCACCTACAAGATGTCGTTCACGAACTTCTCGACAGGCCACGGCCACTCCTTCGGCGGGGAGTATCGTGAACTCGTCCCATTCGAAACAATTCGCTATACGGATAGCTTCGACGACCCGAACTTGTCTGGAGAAATGCAGACGACGGTGACCTTGAAGGAAGTCTCGTGTGGAACGGAGTTGACCGTAGTGCAAGAAGGGCTGCCTGAGGCTATTCCGCTCGAGATGTGCTATCTCGGCTGGCAAGAGTCACTCGCGCAACTTGCGAAGCTCGTCGAGCCCGAGATTCCAGGGTGACGTGACGCCTAACCAGCCCATGCAGCGGACCCGGGTGCGCTGGCCTGATCGACCGTCCCGTCGCTTCTCGGGTCCACGTCTCATCTCCGGCCCACCGTCTCGCCGGCACCCGGGCCGCTGATGGGCCGGTCGTTAGACGCCTCAGATGAGCGAGTCATCTCCGAACCTCGAGCCCTACAGCTGGCGTCTCTATGCCGATTTGGTGTGGGGACACGTCCTCCTCTCCATCGTGAGGGTCCGTCACGAGCCGACTGTTGCACCCGACGTCTGCCTCTTTCTTGGCGATCGCTATTGGTGGCTCGCTCGGCACCACTTCGTGCGCGGTAGACAGAGGCGAGCCGAGCGTCTAGTCCGGAGGGCGAGGCGGTACTTCCGGCTCGGCGGCGGTCCCGACCCGCCGCCGCTGGCGGCGGCGTCGTTGCCGCTGCCTCCCGTACCGAGCCTCATATCAGCGGTAGGCTTCGGACGCAGGAGCTCGGGGCCGGGCGATGCCGCGTGAGAGGGTCGATAGGAGACGCAACCTGTTACCGAGTGAGCGCATTGCTATACTCCGGCGGTGCACTTCGAGTGGGACCTTGAGAAGGCGGCGGCGAACCTTCGCAAGCACGGCGTCGCGTTCGCCGAGGCAGCGACTGTCTTCGGCGATCCTTTATCGACGACGTTCCCGGATCCCGATCACTCACTGGCCGAGCAGCGGTATGTCACCGTCGGTATGTCAGCGGATCGTAGGCTCCTGGTGGTAGCGCACACCGAACATGGGGACAGCATTCGAATCATCGGCGCGAGGCGAGCGACCCGGCGCGAGCGGAGATGGTATGAAGAGCAGACGTAAGAAGAGGTTCGAGGAACTGCGTCCCGAGTACGATTTCTCGAAGCTCGGCGGCGGCGTCCGCGGGAAGTACGTCGAGCGCTATCGGAAGGGTACCAATCTCGTTCGACTCGATCGGGACGTCGCAGAGGCCTTTCCCACAGACTCCTCTGTCAATCGGACCCTCCGCGCAGCACTGACTGTCTCCGATGCGGTCCGTTCGGAGGCGTCTAACAAGCGCGTGGAGCGGACGCGCAGTCGACGGGCTGGACACGGTCGAGCGACAGGTGGCGCGCGCCGTTCACGCGCATAGTCGTTAGGCGGCCAGAGCGATGGAAGATTCAGTCTCAATCGAGGGGCCCGTCGAAATGATTGACGGCAACCTGACTCTCCGCATTCCTCTCTCGGTCGGGGGCGACAAGCTGGCGCCTCTCGCTCGTGGCATCGGACGGATCGAGGGAGACTGCTTGTGCGTTGTGATCAAGCCATGGCTCGCCGAGAAGCTTCGGATCGAAGCCGGTAGCCTCGTCGTCGTCGACAACAAGAGCGGGAAGTTCACCATTACCCGAAGTGCGGCGAATGATCAGACCAGCAATTGAACCGCCTAACCTGGCGCTGGAGCGGCCCGCGGGTATGAAGCTCTCCCTCGGACACGAAGCGGCCCGGCTTCCCTGCGGCTTCGAGCTCGTCAGCGCGATCACCGCGGTCGTCACGATCGCCGCTGGGCGGGGTATCCGCGACCTCGAGCGGCTGCGCCGGCGGCATGGGCCCGGGCGCTGGAGAAAGTGCAAGGGCGTGGCTGCGGTCCGCCTGAGCAGTGGGCGCGTGCGGCGTGCTGAGCTACACTGGTATGAGGCTCACGGGGTCGGACGGGTGAACATGAAGGTTAAGAGGTTTCTCGACTGATGGCGTCGGCACGACGAAAGCGGCGGTTTCTCCTGTGCGTTCGCAACAAGGGATGCGAGGATCTGGAGCTGCGAAAGCTCTACGAGCGCCTACCAGACAAGGTGGCGACGCGCGAAGGATACGTGCGCGTCGTCGACGAGTCCGGCGAGGACTACCTTTACCCGGAGGCCTACTTCGTTGCGGTCGAACTTCCCCGACAAGCCGAGCGAGCGCTCGCGAGACGAGTGTCGATGACTGCGTCTAACTCGCGCTTGCAGCGGACGGCGCTGGCGCGCCGCCGCTGAACCGCCACGTCGTTGGACGCAGTGGCTTGGAGGGGGAGGTAGATGAACGCATCGACAAGAATCGGGCGGGACGCGGTAGCACTCGCCTTAGGCGCTATAGTGTTCCCAGCATGCGTGACAAGGACTTTCCAGCACGCGATTGAGGTCAAACGGGGGAGCACGGTGGAAGAGAAGCTCGCCATCGCCAAGGCCATTGTCACCGAGCAACGGCTGGCTCGTCTGAGGGAAGAGTTGAAGGCTCGTCTCCCTGGCACAACAGACCAGCAACTCGCGCGCCTCGGACTGCGTTGGAACGAGACGCACTATCAGTCGCTCAGCGGCGGTGGATCCGGCACCGTGGTGACTGTTGCCGTCGGCATCCAGGTCGACGGGACCTTCGACCCGCAGCCCATCGTTTCGGCTGCAGTGTCGATCTTGGAGCCGGAGATGAATGCTCCATCCGGGCCCGCAGGTGGCGCGTAGACGAGAGGTGTCATGACAATGCAATCTTGGCGTCCAACCCGCGGCTGCAGCGGCCCGCGGCCGCGAATGTCACTGAACCTCGATAGTCGAAGCGAGCTACGCAGCGGTGCGGCCGCCGCTGAGCCGCCGTGTCGTTAGCGAGCTGAAACGATGCGCCGCGCCTTCATCTTGCCCTTCAACGAAAGCCGTCGGCTGCACGTCCGAGCCTACCGAGCACAGCAATGGGACCATCGCGAAGTGTGCGGGGTGGTGGCTGCCGACGCGGATCGACGCATTATCCTCCACTTTCTCAGAAACGGAAGCGAGACGCCTGGACACTTTGAGCTTGATCACCGCGAGTTACGACGATTGCAGGGCGGGCTCCGGCGATCCGGCCAACTCTTCATCGGCATATTCCATTCCCATGTCGTCGGCACGGCGGAGCCAAGCGCCGGAGACCTCGCCGGTGCTTGGATGTCTCATCTTCAGCTCGTCTACGACGTGTGCGGCAGGGAGACGCGCCTTTGGCGGGTCATGAGACGTGGTCGTAGGCTGTCGGCGCGTGAGGTGCCGCTGATCACGGAGCGCCGCCCGCTAACCAGCCGCTGGAGCCGGCCGGCATGAAAGCCGTGGGCACTCGAGGACGTCGGTGCGCCGTCGGCTCAGCGGCCAGACGTTAGACCGAGCACCCCGATGATCCCGGTCGACTACAACAAGGCCGCCCCCGACTACGACCGTCGGTACGAGCTCCATGAACTACCCAGGCATTCGCTCGACAATCCTCGAGGCAGTCGACCGAACCGGCGGGAATCTCCGTGTCCTCGATGTCGGCTGTGGCACGGGCAAGTGGCTTGCCGAACTCGCATCGGCGGGCTGCAATGTCGCCGGAATCGACCCCTCTGAGGAGATGCTGCGGCGCGCTTTCGCCAATGTAAGGGGCGACCTTCGTCGAGGCTCGGCCGAGGCACTACCGTGGGGCAACGCGTGGTTCGACGTGGTCCTCTACATCAACTCGTTTCATCATGTCGCGGCACCAGAGACCGCGCTGCGCGAGACGTTCCGAGTGCTTCGACCCGGCGGGTACTCCTTTCCATTGGGCTGGATCCTCACGCGGGAACCGGCCGCTGGTACGTGTACGAGTTCTTTCCCGCCACTCTTGCCGTGGATCTCGGACGATTCCCTTCGCGTGCTCGCCGTATCGATTGGATCGAGGCTGCGGGCTTCACGGATGTGGCGGTCCGGGTCGCAGAGCGCCTGCGGTTCTCGACGTCTTTCGAGGAGGCCTGCCGAAATGGCATCCTGGAGCAGTCATTTACCTCGCAGCTGACGGGCCTCTCGCCGCCGGACTACGCGGCCGGAGTGCAGCGAATCCGTCACGCCGCAGAGAAGGACGGAGGGTTCCGTCTCGAGGTTGACCTCGCGCTCTACAGGACAGAGGCTCGCAAGCCGGTGTAACATGGCATTACAGCTGACGGCTCACCTCCCTCCCTTCGGTCGGTCGGCGGGCCGCAGCTGAACGCCACGGCGTTAGACGACGTGATGTCGCCAGAGCAGCTCACACCACTGATCGCCGAACTCGGGGGCATCAAGCTCGCGCTGTACGTCACCTCAGCGCTGGTCGTGATCTCGGTTGTCTTCGCCGCCGTCCGCACCTACTTCGCGGCTCGACATCACCTAGAGAAATCGATGATCTGTTCAAGCAGGAGGCAGAGATTATGTTGGAGAAGAACCAACTCGACGAACTCATCTCGCGTTGTCGCACTCTGCTCGGAGAACGCCCGAACCACGCCTACGCTCGCTGGCACCTCGGGCGATCGCTCCTACTGCAGGAGCGGTGGGCGCTGGCGCTTGAGGAGCTCATGGTGCTACGGCGCAAGTTCCCCGATTGGGCCGCCAGCATCGATCCGTTGACGAAGGAAGCAAGGAGCAGGCTGGCGGGTGGGGACCATGCTGTCGTCTAACTCGCGCTTGCAGCGGCCGGCGCTGCGCGCCGCCGCTGAACCGGCGAGTCGTTAGGCGCGGAGAATCACACACTAGGAGCCAAGGCGATGCCTTCCACCATCATCCGGTTCTACTTCGACTACGAATCTCCCAATGCCTATCTGGCGTGGACTCAACTTCCAAAGCTGGCTCAACGCTACGGCTTCAGCGTCGACCCCGTGCCGATCCTTTACGCCGCCCTTCTCGACGCCCACGGCCAGCTCGGTCCTGGTGAGTGTCCCGCCAAGGGTCGCTGGATGAGCAAGAAACCTGGCTCGCAAGGCCGTTCTTCTCGGAGTTCCACTGAACCCACCAGCTTTCCTCCCGTTCAACCCGCTTCTCGCTCTTCGAACGACCCTGCTACCATCGGACACTAGGGAGCGAGACGCGCTTATCGATGCTCTCTTTCAAGCGGTATGGCTCCGCGGGCTGCATGTCAGCGACACTGCCGTGGTCGAGGGTGTTGCGAATGAGATCGGCTTACCTGGGGGCACCCTTGTTGCGAAGGCTCAGATGCCGGAGATCAAGAACCAGCTCCGCTTACAAACGGACGAGGCGATCTCCCGTGGTGTGTTCGGGGTACCATCGATGGAGGTAGGCGGCGAGCTATTCTGGGGTTACGATGACTTTCCCTACGTTGAGCTTTTTCTGGCAGGCAACGATCCCATTGATCCGACAGAATGGACACGGCGAAGCCGTCCGGTTCTTCCGTCCTCAGTTCGCACAAGGTTTCGGTCCACGAATGAGGGCACCTAACCAAGCGTTGCCGCCGACCCGCGCGCAAGCGCTTCGTGCCCGCGGCGCGGGCGAATCGTCGCCAGGAGTCTTTCGCGCAGTCTGCGGTTGTTGTGGCTCACCGATCTATAGCCGACGTCCAGACGCCCCAGACGTGCTGCGCCTCAGGCTGGGCATCCTCAACGACGACCCCCGTCGGCGGTCGCTTGCCCATTTCTGGGTGGGTTCGAAGGCCGCGTGGTTCGACATCGCAGACGATCTGCCGCAGTTCGCTGGGGGTCCCGCCGAGCATGAGCAAGAACTGGCTACCATCATCAAGGTGCGCTGATGATCTGTTGTCTAACCCGCGCTTTCAGCGGCCGGCGCTCTCGCGTCGCCGCTGAACCGCCGAGTCGTTGGGCGTCTGGAGACCATCGATGGGGGAACTGAGAATTGGGTATGTTTTCCGTCGCCCGCGATACCCACTGCTTTGCGTCGTCGGGGACGTACTCATTGCTGCGCGGACGCGGCAGCAGCTGCAGCGCCGGCTTGGTCGGTGTGTTCTGTCTCCGAACGAGACGCTGTCCGTGATCGACGCCTCTGGCGAAGGTTGGGCTTTGCACACGGACTGCATGGCTCTCTCGCCGATGATGATGATGAAGCGGTGGACGAAGGCAGAACTCATCGAGCTATACCAGCAGACCGTCGCTGGCGCTCAAGCAGAGACCGCCAGCGGTGATGACAAGTCGTGGCTGAAGCTGCGCGTTGACGAGGTAGTCGGAATGATCGTTGCGCTCATCGAGCGAGTGCGGACGCCCAACCCGCGGCTGCAGCGGTCCACGGCCGCGGACGGCTCGGCGCTTAGGGGATCGACTCGTGCTACCAACAGGTGCGGCGGCCGCTGAGCCGCCAGGTCGTTGGGCGGATCGCAGTCCCGGATATCCATGGCCTCAGAAACGATCACGATAGCGCGCGTTGAGCTGACCGCCGAGGTCAGCCGTGCCCTCATCGACTCGTTGAACGCCGAGCTCAGCGGCGTCTATCCCGAGCCGGGAGCGAACCACTTTCACCTGGATCCCGAGGAAGTAGCCGACGGGCGCGGCACTTTCCTCGTCGTTTACCGAGGGGGAACGCCGGTCGGCTGCGGCGCCCTGCGGCTCCTCGATGCCGAGACGGCCGAACTCAAGCGGATGTATGTGTCACCCATCGTGCGCGGGAGCGGGCTCGGGCGGCGCCTCGTGGCTGCGCTCGAGGCGGAGGCGCGGGCCCTTGGCGTCCGACGACTTGTCCTCGAAACCGGCGTCCGGCAGGCCGCGGCCCTCGCGCTCTATCGGGCAACTGGCTTCCACCCAATCCCCCTCTTCGGGGAGTACTGCCTCTCCCCGGAAACCAGCGTATGCCTCGGCAAGGACCTCTTGGATCATGAGCCGTGACTCACCGGCCCTGGCGCCGCGGCTGCCTAACCCGCCGTTGCAGCTGATGGGCGGGTCGGTCGCTGCGCTCCCTCTCCCCCGCCGCTGAACGGCAGTATCGTTAGACGGACCTTTGAATCCCAGCCGCTTGAACGTTCCGACTGTCGCAATCCTGCGGCCGAGTGTGTGCAGAAACCCAGTCTTGCGGCTCTCGTTTCAGGATTCCCGGTCGTGGCTGAGGCTGGGCGCCGAGAGTGTCCTCGCGCTTGGGACCCATTTCGTCGAAGGGAGCAGTGATGAATCCGAACAAAGCGCTGTGGGAAAAGGGCGACTTCACCGAGATCGCAGCATTCATGCGTCAATCCGGAGAGGCACTGGTGAAGGCTCTCGGGATTACGACGCCGATGCGGATCCTCGATGTCGGCTGCGGAGATGGCACCACGGCACTCCCTCTCGCCCGTCTCGGGGCCGAAGTCGTGGGAATCGACATTGCAAAGAACCTCGTCGACGCCGGAAACAAGCGGGCTGCGGAGGCGGGTCTCCACCGACTCAAATTCCAGGAAGGAGATGCGTGCAACCTGGAAGGGATCAGCGACCACTCCTTTGATCTGACTCTCTCGGTCTTTGGGGCCATGTTTGCTCCCAAGCCCTTCGACGTTGCCAGAGAGTTGGT
>WNGJ01007747.1_pt1 | contig 11432 bp, 13 predicted proteins | sample 5400611 | NCBI WGS metagenome assembly WNGJ01 (sample SAMN13153375, study PRJNA577476) | soil metagenome | isolation source: 40 cm soil or saprolite under Garry oak tree replicate 1 | place: USA:California | collected 2016-06-15 | reverse complement strand
CCGCCCTGTCGGGCGGGGCGGCCCGGATGGCGGACCTGAATGTCACCGTGGCGGCCTGCCTGACCGGCCAGGCCCTCAACATCGGGTACGGGCCGGTCTCCTCGCCGGGGGTGCCCGCGCCGGAACGCCGCCGCATCGGCCACGCGGGCCGCACCTACCTGCGCGCCGCCGGCTACACCGCCGCCAACCCGCACCTGATCGCCCAGCAGGCCGGCATCGGCTTCGCCCGGCCCCTGGGCGGCGGGATGGTCGCCGCGATCGACGGCATGCGGTTCGTCGTCCCCGTCCCGTCCCTGATGGCCAAACCCAACCGGAAGTATTTCGGCCCCAAGTGCGGGATGACGTTCCTGAACATGATCAACGATCAGGCGTTCGGGACCGGGCATAAAATCGTGGCGGGAACCGACCGGGACTGCCTCCACGCGATCGACCGGTTTTTCAGCCCCGGAGCGGCGAACCTGCCCGAGGTGCTCATCACTGACACCGGTTCTTATTCCGACCTGATATTCGGGATCGCGAGCCTGCTGGGCGTCGACTACCGGCCCGCGCTGGCCGACCTGCCTGACCAGAAAGGGTGGCGGCCCGGCGACGGCGCCGATTACGGGAGCCTGAACACCTTCGCCCGCGGGAAACTCGGCCTGGGTAAGGTGCGGCGCCACTGGAGTGAGATCCTGCGGCTGATCGCCACGATCTACACCAGCAAGGTCAGCGCGTCTGATCTGGTCAGGGCCCTGCAACGCGATGGGCACCCCACCGCCCTGGCCGAGGCGATCGCCACCTACGGCCGCATCTTCAAAACCTTCCACATCCTGTAGGTCATCGACAGCCCGCCGTACCGGCGCGGCATCAAAGGAATGCGCAACCTCCAGGAAGGACGGCACGCGCTCGCCGAGAAGATATTCCACGGGCGCCGCCGTGAACTGTTCCAGCGGTACCGGGAAGGAATGGAGGATCAGCTTGGCGCGCTGGGTATCGTTTTGAACTGCGTGGTTCTCTGGAACACCGTCTATATCGACGCCGCCCTAAACCAGCTGCGCGCCCAGGGCTACCCCGTGCGAGACGAAGATGTCGCACGGCTCAGCCCTTTCATGCGAAGCCACATCAACGTCCACGGGAAATACTCCTTCACTGCTGTAGTCCCCGCAGATCCCGGCAAAGGCGCCAGCGCTACCCGGCGGCTCCGCGACCCCGACGTCCGCGACGAAGATGAGGACGACTTCGACGAGGACGACTCCTGGTAGAGCCGAGACCCCGGGCGGATACCCCGGGCGGCCAGCCTGGATGTCTGCGAACATGGCGGCCAGCTGTTCTGCGCGCCGTTTCGCCGACGCCGGGTCGTCCACCGGGGTCACCTCCGTGCCGGGAACCCGGTCCGCCAGTACACTGCGGCGAGCTGGCCGAGCGCGGCGGCCAGGTCCAGCTGCGTGCGCCCGTCGACGGCCAGCTACCCGTACCGGGCGGAGCGCCAGCTCACCCGGCCGTCGCCGTCGAGGTCGGCCCTCGGGGAACATCGGAACGGCCAGTCACGCTGAGCGGCCTGAACCAGGCCGGTGGGGTGGTAGCCGGAGCGCTGCCGCCGCTGTACGGGATGGCCGGGAAGATCGTGAGTGACGTCACCCCCGGGCCTGAGCAGCCGGCGGTGCCGGAGCCCGCGCGGCCGGCCTCGAGTACGCGGCGTTCGCGCTGCATCCGTGGGTGAAGCTAAGGCTGCCAAGTCGAATCTGGGACCACTACCGGAAGGATTTGATCCGCAAGCAGGAGCAGACTGGGAGAATGCCGCAAACCTCCGTGCGCCTGCTGCGCCTGCTGCGCCTGCTGCAAACGCCGGATGACTGGACCGGCCCGCAACTGGCCGAAAAGCTCGGCGTCACCACCCGGACCATCCGCAAGGACATCGAGCGGCTCCGCGGGCTGGGCTACATCTATGCCATCCCGGGCACGGCCGGTGGCTACCGGGTGGACCCCCGCGCCTCCGTGCCAGTCCCCGGCTCCATGCCGATCCCCGGTTCGGCACCAGCGCTAGACGCGGCCGTCCTGACCACCATCGCAACCGCCTGCCGGGACCGCGAACAGCTCCGTTTCGACTACACCGGCCAAGACGGCACCAGCAGTTACCGCATCGTCGAGCCGTACCGCCTGGCCCGCGCCCGCAGCCACTGGTACCTCTACGGCTGGGACACTGACCGCCGCGACTGGCGCACCTTCCGCGCCGACAGGATCCAGCCCCGAAGCCCTAACGGGCCACAATTCGCCCGCCGCGACTCACCCGATGACGGCGGCGCCGCAGCTCGCATCCTCAACAGCCTCGACTCAGCTACCTGGAGATGCCAGGCACGAGTGACCGTGCACGCGCCCGCCGATGTGATCATCCAGCAGCTACCGCCCGCGCTCACGGTAGAGCCTCTCGATGCACACACCTGCGTGGTCAGCGCCGGCTCCGACACGCCCCAGATACTCGCCTCCTACCTGGGAATGTTCGACGCCGACTTCGAAGTCAGCGAGCCCCCCGAACTAGTCGAGCACATACGTACGCTCGCCGGCCGATACAAGCGCGCGATCGCAAAGGCACCGTCGCTATCAGCCGGATAGGTCAGGCCCGACCCCGGACCGCGCCGGGAGATCGGGCCGGTCGCGGGGACTGAGTACTCGCCGATCCACTCATCCCTTCCACGACCGGTCGTACCGCTGGGTGTTGCCGCGCGGATGGTAGATCGCCGTGAGCTCGCGGGTGATCTGCTCCCGGTGCGGGGCCTGGCCTGCTTCCGCGGGGCCTGGCCGTTATTCCTGCGCGGGCTAGGGTTAAGGTGCAGGCCGGATGGCTTTACTGCCGGGGGTCCAGACGCTGCCCGGGGACTTCCGGCTAGAAGGCACGCGGCTCATGGTCAGCGTTGAGCTTCAGGCCCGGGTATGCGGCGGTCTGACGCCTCTGGGCGGAGTCCGGGGAGGCTATCGGGGAGTTCTTCGCGCAGGTGCTGGGCCTGTGCGCGCGGCTGGGCATGGGCAGGCTGGGCACCGTGGCGCTGGACGGGATGAAGATCGCCGGGTCCGCGTCGAAGGCGGCGAACCGGACGGAGGGCAAGCTGGCGGAGCTGGCTGAGCAGGCTGTCGCCGCGCACGCGGCTGCCGATGCCGCGGAGGATGAGCTGCTGGGGCAGGGGCACCGCGGGGATGAGGTGCCGCCGGATGCGTGGCGGCCGCGGCGGCGCGATGAGCGGATCGCCGCCGCGCTGGCGGGCCTGCGGGCGGAGCGGGAGGCCGCGGAACGCCAGGAGGCGGCGAAGGCGGAGGCGTTCCGGCAGCGGTCCGGGCAGCGGACCGGCGCGCAGCCGGCCCGCGCGGCGGTGGAGCTGGCTGAGGAGAACCTGCAGCGCGTCCGGGCTGCCCGGGCCGCTCAGCTCGCGGGCTGGAGGAGCGCCGCCCCGCCGGGCAGCCCCGGCGGGGCCGCGCGGCCGGGGTGGATGACTACTGCCGGGTCCGGCAGGCAGCCGCCAAGGTAGAGGCGGCCAGGGCCCGGGCCGCCGAAGCCGGGCACAAGGCCGCGGAGCGGGAGCGGGCCCGCAAGGGGCCGGGCCCGGTGCGTACCATCACCGATCCGGACTCGCGGCTGATGCCGGTGCGCGGCGGCTTCATCCAGGGGTACAACGCCCAGAACATGACCAGCGCCGACGGGCTGGTCATCGCCACCGAGCTCACCGATGACCCGGTGGACTGCGGATGGTTCGAGCCGATGCTCGCCCGGGCCCGGGACGCCGCCGCCCTCATCGCCGCTCACCGCCCGGCCGCCAGCCCGGGCCAGGAACCCGGCGGCCAGGACGGCGGCGGCATCGGGTTGATGCTGGCCGATGCCGGGTACTGCTCTGAACACAACCTCACCCTCGAGGGCCCGGACCGGCTCATCGCGGTCGGCAAGGGCCGCGACCTGGAAAAAGCCGCCCGCGGGCAGGAGCACCCCGGCCAGGACCGGGGCGGGCCGGCCACCCGGGCGATGAGAAGGCGGCTGAAAACCGCCGAGGGGATCACCGCCTACCGCCAGCGCGGCCACATTGCCGAGACCCGCACGGCAACATAAAGCACAATCTGGGCTTCCGCCAGCTGCCCATGCGCGGCAACCCCAAGGCCAGCGCCGAATGGACGTTCACCTGCGCCGTGCACAACCTGCTCAAGGCCATCTCCGCCGGCCGCCTCACCAGCCAGGCCGTCGCCGCCCTGGCCGGCTGACTGGCCCGCCAGCACCATCACGGCCAGGGCCCCGCCACAGCGCCACCGGCTGCCCTGCCCAGGAATCAATTCCGCAGCAGTCCGACATGCGCGGGGAGAGTGACAGATATCGCTGGGGTCACGCTCCCACAAAAACCGATGATCCCGGTCCGCCAGCGTGCTCCGGGATCCGCCGACTACTGCCGGTAGCTGTAATCGATAACACCGCCGATAACCAGCAGCCAGGTTTGACATAGATCGAATTCAGAGTCGATAATGTGTCAAGGCGGGGGAGACGATCGATTCAAAGCCGGGCGGGGAGGCCCGGGACGAGACCTGGTGGGGCAGGCCACCACCACCGCCTCGGACTCCAAGCGGTTCGGTTCCTGGGATTCGAACCTGATGACCGAGTTCCACGCCCGTTACGGCGGATACGGCGTGATGATCTACTGGCATGTGGAGAAGGGGAGGGTCTGCATCTACTCCCAGCTCAAGACGTGCTCCTCCTCCGAGGTCGCCGCGATGATCGAGGGCCTGCTACGGCACTGCACCGATGCTGACATCGAGGCCAACTACACCGACACGCACGGCGCGTCCGTCGTCGGGTTCGCCTTCACTGAGCTCCTCGGGTTCAAGCTGCTGCCCCGGCTGAAGAACATCGGCTCGATCCGGCTCTACAGCCCCGGCGACGGCCCCGGGGCGTGGCCGGGGCTGTAGCGGGTCATCAAGAACCGGCCCATTACTGGTGGAAGGCACTTATTCGAAGCGTGCACTATTCCCTGTGTTAGCGGCTTCGCGGGATGACGATCCTGCGGCCTGACCGTGTGGCGAAGCCCTGGCATGGCTCGATGAGCATCCCGAGCACGGACTGTGAGTGCTGACGAGGCTCTTGGCGCGCGCGTACCCGCCGCTATGATCGGCGATCTTGTAACGCAGGTTGCCTTTCAACCTGCGCCTGAATGATCGATCTGTCGCAGGCGGGCGATGTCTGCCGCCTGCCGGGCATTTCGGTTTGCCCGGCGCTCGCCGGCGGGGCGGCAGGCTAGCTCTAGGTAGGCGTCCAGTCTGCCGGATCACCTACGCCGGGAGCCTGCTGATGCGTGGGGAGCAGGAAGAGCCTCAGCGCACGACGGGCATCGTGGCGGCCCGGCGTCTTGTCCCGCTCCCACGACGCCGGGCCGTCTTCGCCCGTGGACAGGCTGATGTGGCAGGCATACCGTGATTCCACGGTTGACGAGCAGCCGTACGGATCTTGCGGCGGCTGGCCCATGCCCCTTGACCGGTTTTCCCTTGGGCCAGCTAGGGGTTTCGGGGAAGGGGATGGGCAATGTGGACCGCGACCCAGCCTCATCGCTTCCGGTCGACGTCTCCCGGGATGGCGTGATCAGCACGTTCGCGCGCGGTGGCGGCGCCGTCTACCGCTGCTACTCCAGCTGCGCCCGCGGCACCGAGTTCTTGATGGGCTACTACGCGATCGTTGACCGCGCGCCCGACGGCCGCGACGAAGGCGACTCGCCCATGAGCTGGCTGCGCCGCCACGACGAATCCCCCCACCAGTGACACATGCCCGGAGGAGATCATGGCGAACTCGGCTGCCGGCGCGGGCAGCGACTACAACACCGACATCATCAGGGAGTTCCGGGCGAACGACGGACGCGTCGGCGGGATGTGGGAGGGCACCACGCTCATTCTCCTGCACCACATCGGCGCCCGGTCCGGGACCGAGCACATCACCCCGGTGGCCTGCTCCCCCCGGGGAGGCGGCCGGTTCGCGATCTGGGCCGCCAACGGCGGATCGCCCACCCACCCGAACTGGTACCACAACCTCAAAGCCCGCCCTCGGATCACCGTCGAGGTGGGCACCCAGACATTCACGGTCCTGGCGCAGGAGCTCGATGACACCGCCCGCGCCGAGCTGTGGCCCAAGCTGGTCGCGGAGTGGCCCAAGCCGGCCGCCGGGTCCCCTGACCTCGGCGCAGCCCAGGCCCTGACCACCCGGCAGTTTCCGGTGTTCCTGCTGACCCGCCAGGACTGACCCGCGGCCAGAACCCGGCTTGCACCGGGCCCGCCCAGGCAACGGGCCGGAACGCTCAGCCCAACCAGGAGGCAGCGATGAGCGCACGATCCCCGGACCTGCCCGGCACGGCTGAAGCGGTGCCGGGCAGGCGCGATGCCCTGACCGCCAGTCCGCCCACGGCCGGGCCCGCGACCACTAGTCCCGCCGGCGGGAAGCTGCCGCTGTCGGCGACCGAGCGGACCCGGCATCGCAGGTACCGGCACCTGGGGCGGGCCGACCGGGAGTCCCTGTATGCGGTGCTCGACGCCGGGCTGGTCGCCCACCTCGGAGCGATCACCGGCGGATGGCCGATGGTGGTCCCCACCATGTACGGGTTCACCGCGGACACCTTGTACCTGCACGGTTCGGTCGCCAGCCAGAGCCTGAACACCGCCGGCACCCCGGTGTGCGTCACCGTCACCCTCACCGACGGGCTGGTGCTGGCCCGGTCGGTGTTCGAGCACACCATCAACTACCGCAGCGCCATGATCTACGGGCAGCCCCGGCAGGTCACCGACCCCGCTGAACGGCTCGCTGGGCTGCGCTGCATCGCCGAGCACGTCGCGCCCGGCCAGTGGGACTACGCCCGCCGGCCCAGCCGCAAGGAACTCGCCGCCGTGCGGCTGCTGGCGCTGCCGCTGGAGGAGGCCTCGGTGAAGATCCGCACCGGGCCGCCCAGCGACGGCGACACCCCGGATGCCGCGCTGGGACTGTGGGCCGGGGAACTGCCGCTGGCCACCACCTGGCAGCAACCCTTCCCCGATCCGGCGCTGCCGCCCGGCATCGCCGTCCCTGCCCACATCTGCTCCCGCGCCGGTACCCGGGCCGGCCAGAGCACCAACAGCACACCAGAATCGTGACTTTGGGACAGGAGTCCCCGCATCCAGGCCCACCAGCACGGTTGATCCGCCGGCGACCGGCCGTAGGCCGGCTCACTCCGCCTCCAAAATATGGCCCGGCACACCCGCCCGGCACCTGTGACCACGGGACAAGGAGAACCAGGCAATGACCAGTCACAAGATTGTGACACGGGAACAGTGGGCAGCTGCCCGCGAGGAGCTGCTCGCCCGCGAGAAGGAGCACACCCGGCTGGGCGACGAACTGTCGCGGCAGCGGCGCGAGCTGCCGTGGGTCCGGGTCGAGAAGGACTACCGCTTCGACACCGGCGACGGCACGCGCACGCTGGCGGAGCTGTTCGATGGCCGCGGCCAGCTGCTCGTCTACCACTTCATGTTCGGCCCGAGCTATGCGGCCGGCTGTCCGACCTGCTCCTCGATCGCCGACAGCGTCAACGCCGTCCTCCCGCACCTGAACGCCCGCGACGTGACCATGCTGTTCGTCTCACAAGCCCCGCTGGAGACGTTGCAGGCGTTCAAGCGGCGGATGGGCTGGAGCTTCCCCTGGGTGTCGTCGGCCAACAGTGAATTCAACACCGACCTCGGCTTCTCCAGCAGCCAAGAGCAGACGCGCGAGTGGGCCGCGCCGATGCTTGACCAGCTGCCGCCGATCGCCGCCCGCAACGCCAGGGAAACCGGCACCGACATCGTCGGGTACCTGACCGAGAACTTCGGCTTCAGCGTCTTCGCCCTGGACGACGGGGCCGTCTACCAGACCTACTCGGCCGGGTCCCGCGGGGTCGAGTTCCTGATGGGCTACTACCCGATCCTCGACCGGGCACCCAACGGCCGCGACGAGGGCGACGGGTTCCAACTGTGGATCCGCCGCCACGACGAATACCACAACCAGTGACACCTGGCGGAGCAGATCATGACCAACCCGGCTGCCGGCGAGGGCAGCAACTACAACACCCAGATCATTAACGAGTTCCGGGCAAACGGCGGACGCGTCGGCGGGCCCTGGGCGGGCACCACGCTGATCCTCATCCACCACATCGGCGCCAGGTCCCGGGCCGAGCGCGTCACGCCGCTGGGCTGCTTCTCCCAGCCAGGCGGCCGTTTCGTGATCGTCGCCTCCAGCGGCGGATCACCCACCCACCCGAACTGGTACTACAACCTCAAGGCCCACCCGAAGATCACCGTCGAGGCGGGTGCCCAGACGTTTACTGTCCTGGCAGACGAGCTGGCCGGCGCCGCCCGCGCCGAGCTGTGGCCGAAGCTGGTCGCGGAGTACCCCACTGTTGGCGAACACCAGGCCAAGACCACGCGGCAGTTTCCGGTGTTCCTGCTGACCCGCCAGGACTGAGCCGCGGCAACAGCCGCCCGCTTCACGGCGCCGCGGTGCCTGGATCAGTGGCAGCCGGCAACGCCATTAAGGAGGAACCGACGTGGGAAAGATCATCATTAGCGAGAACGTCTCCCTCGACGGCGTCGTCCAGGACCCGGCCGGTGACGAGGGCTTCCGGCACGGCGGCTGGGTCGGCCGTATTGGCGACCGGGGCCGCGACGAGGCGGCCAGGGTCGCGCTGGAGGAGGCGCTGGGCACCGAGGCCATGCTGCTGGGCCGGCGCAGCTATGAGTTCCTCGCCGCGCGGTGGCCATCGCGGACCGGCGAGTTCGCGGACCGGATGAACAGCAAGGCCAAGTACGTCGTGTCCTCGACCCTGCACGATCCCGCCTGGACCAACACGACTGTGCTGAGGGGCGAGGTGGTGGACGAGGTGTCGGCGCTGAAGCAGCAGCTAGCTGGGGACATCGTCGTCGCCGGCAGCTTCCAGCTCGTGCACACGCTGCTGGAGCACGACCTGGTCGATGAGCTGCGGCTGATGATCTACCCGGTCGTGCTCGGGGCCGGCGCGCGCCTGTTCGGCGAGACCAGCGACAAGAAACCCCTGCGCCTTATCGGCAACACGACCGTCGCGGGCGACCTGGCCTACCTCACCTACCAGCCGGCCCGGAGATGAAGCCTCCGATCAAGGATTGGCATCACTCTCATCCTCGCAACTCCACGACAGGAGACACCGCAATGGCCGTACGCACTGACCAGATGACGACCTTTACCTACACGACCTACATCCACGCCGCGCCCGAACAGATCTGGCGGGGCCTCACCGACCCGGCCATGACCAAGCGCTACTGGCGGCACCAGAAGGCCGGCCCGAAGACCTTCCATTCGGACTGGACGAAGGGCTCGACCTGGGACTTGGAACACAAAGATGTCGGGCTCGTCGTGGCCGACCGCGAACAGGTGATCCTCGAGTCCGACCCCTACCGCCGGCTGTCCTACGCCTGGCACTCGTTCACACCCGGGTGGGCCGCCGAGGTCGGCATGGACGAAGCAACCGCTGAGGCCTGGCGGGCCGAGCCACGCTCGAAGGTCACTTTCGACATGCAGGACGTCGGGCGGGGCGTGGTCAAGCTGACCGTCACCCACGACGGCTTTACACCCGGCAGCCGCGTCCTGCAGGCCATCTCGGAGGGCTGGCCCGCCGTGCTGTCGAGCCTGAAGACCCTCCTTGAAACCGGGACGCCCCTGCCTGCCACGTAGGCTGCGCCCCGCGAACGCGGGGCCGTCAAAGTCAGGCAAGAACGGCCCAGTGCGCCAGAACAGATAATCTGCGCGTGGCGCCCGCCTCAGATCGCATCCTGTGAATGGGTGCATACTCGGCGATCTGCTTGGACCTGTCGCCTGGCCGCCGGCCAGGCCGGTCACGCTCCGCGACAAACTGGCCAGCGTATGGGAGCAGCTTCCGGCTGCCCTGTCACAGATCAGCGTTGCCGTTGATCTTCGGTCCATGGCCAGATAGTCATGCTGGTACACCCGTGGTTTCCCGGACGTTCAGTGCCTTGCGGACGGCGTCCCGAGGCGTGGAGCATCGCGCGGACGGCTCTGTCGGCGTTGGCCGTGTCCATTCCGGTGAATGCGTCACGCAGGTCGACGGGGATGCCGTCGGCCAGGCTCGCGGCAAGCCGGAGCACCCTGCGTTCTCCTCCGCTGGCGGGAAGGCCGCCTTCGTCGAGAGCGGTGATCGCGGCGGGCCAGTCAATGGCGGCCATGGCGGTGATGCCGTCGGTGATGCTCGTCCCGATGTCCACGTAGCCGTCGCGGAAGTCGTCCCGGCAGAGCCAGGATGCGTGGCTGATGAGGAGCTCCGCTGCGGCTTCCGCCGGGTAGAGGCCGTCGGCGCAGGCGCGGAGGGCAGCGGCCAGGGGCGGCTCGTCAGGCGGAGGTGTCCCGTTCGTCTTCATCGGGCTCCTTCGGGCTGTCGGGGGGAGAGTTGAGGTCGGCGTCACGTGCGGCGAGGTAGGCGGTCCAGTCCTGGCGGGCGTAGGTGACCCAGCGGACGGCCGTGTTGACGTGGATGCCGAGGAAGTCGGCGAGGACGGCGGCGGGCAGGTCGGAGGCGAGCGCGCCGAGGGCTCCGTTGCGGGCCGGCCTGGCGCTGATGCCGTGGCGGTTGAGCTGGTTGTTGAGGCTGTGGAGGTCAAGCATCTGGCCGGGGATACGGCCCGGGAACAGCCAGCGGGGTGCGTCTGGCCGGCTGGCGATCATGAGGCGGGGCGGCGGCTGTGCGGCCAGCTCGCCGAGGATCGCACCCAGGCGGGGCGGGAGAAGCACCGGGCGGCGGCCGGCGGTCAGGTAGGCGTTACCGTCCTTTTCGGTGATCTGGGCGGCTGTGAGGTGGCGTATCCGCTGGAGCTGGAGGCCGAACAGCAGGACGAGGGCGCCGGCGGCGCGGACGCCGACGGGCATGGTGCTGTCGGTGAGGCAGCGCTGGAGGAGCTGCCATCGCTGGTCGTCGTCGAGGAAGCCGGCGGGCTGCTGGCGCGGGACCGCCGGGACGGTGAGGCGCCGGCTGAGGCTGCGGGCGGCGGTCCAGTTGAGGAAGTAGCTGACCCGGTAGCGCGCCTGGGTTTGCTCTTCGCCGAGCCAGTGGTCGACGTCGTCCTGGCGGAGCTCGGCCAGCGTGGTTCCCTGCTGGTCGATCCAGGCCAGGAACTCAAGGGCGATCAGGACCCGGACGCGCAGCTGGCGGCCTATCGAGGCGGGGAACGGGCGCCGTGCGGCCCGGCGGCGAGCGCGGCGCAGCAGGGACCAGTGCAGGAACGGGCGGACGAGGAGCGCGTGCTCGGGCGGCTGGCCGGCAAGGTGATGCTCGAGCCAGGCCGGGACGCGTTCAAGGTCCTCGTCGCGCTGCGGCAGGATGCCGGTCTGGACCAGGACCTGCCGGAGGTAGTGCAGGCTGTGGCCGGGCGGCAGTTCGTCCAGAAGGTCGTGGGTG
>WNGJ01007746.1_pt1 | contig 11433 bp, 7 predicted proteins | sample 5400611 | NCBI WGS metagenome assembly WNGJ01 (sample SAMN13153375, study PRJNA577476) | soil metagenome | isolation source: 40 cm soil or saprolite under Garry oak tree replicate 1 | place: USA:California | collected 2016-06-15 | reverse complement strand
TCGGCGTTCTTCTGATCCTTGTAAGCAAGGACGTAGGTGTAGCTCGAAATTGGATAAGCGTTCTCTCCGGTGGCGTTCGTAATCGAGACTCGAAGATCTTCAGGTGTTTGCGCTGAAGCTGAGGCGGCGGCGGCAGTAACGGCGTCGATTGAGGGTTCAACAAACTTGCCGCTGGCGTTTTTTACCAGGGCCACCGGAAGTTTGTTTTGTACAGCATAGGCCAACTCGACATAACCAATCGTATTTGGCTGTTGCTTGATCTGGCCAGTCACGCCTTCGTTACCTTTTCCACCCTGGCCCACCGGCCATTTCGGCGACTTGTCAGCGCCTACTTTATCCTTCCATTCCGCGCTAACTTTCGCAAGATAGTCGGTGAAAACGAACGTTGTTCCACTACTCTCAGCACGGTGCACCACCGTGATGTCGCCGGCCGGCAGACTGACGCCGGGATTGTCCTGCTTGATTTGCTGGTCATCCCACTTATTGATCTTGCCAAGAAAAATATCGGCAATGACCTCCGGCGAAAGGTGAAGTGGTTGAGTAATTGAAGCGACGTTGTAAGTGACAACGACAGCGCCGAGCACGGTCGGAACGTGGACGAGCTCGCCAGGCGTAGCTTTTAATTCGGCATCCGTCATGGGTGCATCCGAGGCGCCGAAATCTACCGTCTGCGCCTGAATCTGCTTGATGCCGCCACCAGAGCCGATCGATTGATAATCGATATTAACGTTGGGATGAAGCTTGCCGTATTCGCTGGCCCACTTTTGGTAAAGAGGATTTGGAAACGTTGCTCCCGCGCCTTGCAGCTTGACCACGCCGCCGCCACCCGTGGGCCCTCCGCCGCTACAGGCAAATCCGAGCAAAGCAAATGATGCGAACAGCAAGACAGCCGCTATTCGAGGCGATTTCCAGACACGGGGCATGAGTTTCTCCAGGAGTTAATTGATTCTTCAAATAGGAATGTAGGCGTGAAGTGTTAAATCGGTCTGAACTGTATCTGAACTATGAGTAAACTTTATGACTCCTAAACTTTGGAGGGCGCACTATTTTGTAGAGTAAGCTCCAAACTCTACGCAGTTTCTTAATCTTGATTTAAGCAATCAGCCATCTGGACGTAACACGCCGGTGCTAGAGTAACTTGCGAAAATTATATTGGAGTGACGAACAATGGCTGAAAAACTGCCCGGGAAAAAGCCTGGATTCAAGATAGTTTGTATTTCGTGCGGAGTGAAAATAAGGGAAAACGCCAGCGATGATTTGTACGGATTGTGTCTGCGCTGCTTTTACGCGATGCTGGCTCTAAGGCTGCGCACTCAAAAGCGCGCTGCGGCCGGCGAGTTTGTCAGCGAGCGCTGAAGCGGCTTTATATGCTGCGAGCCTGGTTACCTCGCGATCCAGTCGAGTATTCCCTGCGGCGCCGGAATTGTGTTCCAACTGGCAGGTCTGAAATCAACCTTGTCGAGTGGTCACCCTCACGGTTAGGATCGCTCAAAATAGAAAGTCTCTGCTCTTGAAATCCATTCTCCGGCGTTGCCGATCATCGTCCAACTAAATTGAGAATGGATAGTGAGAGTTGAAGAAGCCCCGGTGGAGTCGGTGCCACCGGGGCTTCCGGTCGTTTCAGGAGCAAACAGCAACGGGCGGATTACCAATAACCGTTCTGTCTGTGTTGCTGGGTGGGAATACTTACTACCGAGATTGATCTCTTCTCCATTCCGTTCCTCGCTGTGCCAACCCCCCGTGATTAACACAGCCATTTGGAAAATCGATCCACGAGTGCCCTCATGTCGCTTGCGCGAGTTGACGGTAGCCGGTATCTGACGGAAATCATTGATCGGTGATGCTAACTCGCAGTTACTTACAAGTTAAATGTTGATTAAGTAAATGACTCGCCGCTGAGCTTCCCCTATACTCGGCGCCATAGCTGATCAATTTGCCATTTCAACCAGGGGAAAATATGACACCTGCAAGTAGCAGCGCCGAGAGTGCAGCCCAAATCCGGGCGCTAATTGATGATCGGATAAACGCTGTCCGCAATAGGGACGTCGACGCAGCTATGTCCAGCATCGCGCCGGATATTCTGTCGTTCGACGTCGTAGGCCCGCTGCAACGTTTCGGATCTGATGCCTTAACACGCGCGGAGGAGTGGTTCGCTTCGTTTCAGGGTCCACTTGCCTATGAGATTGGCGACCTCAGCATCAGTGCGGGCGATGATGTGGCCTTCGCCTTCGGGCTCAGCCATGTTAACGGAACGAAGACAGGCGGAGGACAACTCGACATGTGGTGGCGCACAACGTTTGGTTTCCACAAGCACGACGGCAAGTGGTTGGTCACGCATGAGCACAACTCGGTGCCTTTCGATGTAGAGAGCGGCAAAGCATCGCTGGATCTCAAACCATCATTATGAAACTTGTCTTCCTTCATGGGCCACCGGCTGTTGGAAAACTGACTGTCGCGCGCGAATTAGCCAACCTCACCGGCTTTCCCCTTTTCCACAATCACCTGACAGTTGATCTGGTCAGTTCACTCTTCCCTTTTGGCAGTGAATCTTTCGTTCGCTTGCGGGAAGAGATTTGGCTTGCGGCCTTTGCTGAAGCAGCGCGGCAGAGAGTTTCCCTGATCTTTACATTCAATCCCGAACGTTCAGTTCGTGAGCGTTTTGTTCAGGATGCGATCGATCTCGTGGAGTCGGCTGGCGGCAAAATTATCTTCGTAGAATTGCACTGCGCCGAGGAGGAACTGGAGCGGCGCCTGGAAGATATCTCGCGAAAGAAATTTGGCAAGTTGGCCTCGGTCGCGCAGTATCGATCGTTGCAGGAATCCGGCGCTTTCGACTTTCCTAAACTTCCATGCGCTTTGTTCCTGGATACGACGAATCAATCAGCAGCTGAGAGCGCGCGGTTGATCGGCAAGTATCTTGCCCGCCCAAAATAATCGTTTAGAAAGCGGACTTGTCCGCCCCAGGTAATCGTTTAGAAAGCGGACTTGTCCGCCCCACGTAATCGTTTAGAAAGCGGACTTGTCCGCCCCACGTAATCGTTTAGAAAGCGGACTTGTCCGCCCCAAAGGTGGCACAAGTACCAATTTCTAAACTGGCGAACAAAGCCTGCTGGCGGTTCCAGCTGCGGGCTGTCACGCGATGGTCTAGAACGTAAATCGCAACGCCAACTGCAACTGCCTCGGATCGCCAACTCCCTGACGGAGGAAGCCGTCGAAGTTGAACAGACCTGGCGTGCTGAGTGGATTGATGTTGTTCTTGTTGTTGAAGGTATTGAACATCTCTATGATCGGTGTAAGCGCGTAACGTTCACGAAACTTGAACGGCCGCTGGATGCGCCAATCAAACGAGAAGTACTTATTATCCTTTCGCAACGTATTCCGATTTGTTGCCGTTCGCACCGCCGGCGTTATGGGTTGAGCGCTGCGCGCTTGCAGGCGGAAGGTGCCTTCGAGACTCCAGGGCATTTCCACAAACGAGAAGAAGTTGAACTTGTGTCGAATATCTCGATCCGAGAGCGCATAATCCAGCTGAAGATTATTGATGTCAAACGAACGATCGGTAAACGGATCGCGCTCGTTCGAATCATCGTCCTTGTCCTTAGACAGCACGTAGTTCCATTCAAACTGATATCGGTTGCTGAGGCGTTTCCTCATGCCGACGGTGAAGCCGTTGTACAGAGATTTCCCGACTGCGCTGGTGACAAAAACGTCACCCAAGGTGGGGAACAAACCAGTGCGCGCAAAATTCAGGAAGCGCGTTAGGTGAACACCTTTCGAGTGCGTGAAGTCGAAATACAAAGACAGATCAGGTGCGAGCTGCTGCTCAAACTGTGCGTTGAGAGTATAGATTCGCGGATTAGCGTAGTCTTTGCTGAAGACACGCACCGAAGCGCCGAAGGGAATTCCACCAGACGGTGGCACAGTCTGAATTCCGGGCCAGGTTGGTGGCCGGGTGGCCGCGCCAAAACAGGTAAAGGCAAAGCTTGAGTTACAGAATATGCCGAACTGCTGCACTCCATTGTCAGTGATTGATCCCACCTGCGACAACATGTTCTGCCGCCCATAATAGATGCCGTAACTGGCTCGCAGCACGGATTTGCCCGCCTTCGAAATGTCCCAGGCAAAGCCCACACGCGGCTGAAACTCCTTCTTCGGACTATGCAACGTGCCGTCAGAAGGAAACCTTGGATTACTGAGAAGCGAACCGTACGCCGTCTGAGACGGAGGAACAATAGGCTTAGGAAAGATTTGTGCTTCCCATCGCAGGCCGTAATTTAGCGTGAAGTTCGGTCTCACTTGCCACTTGTCCTGGGCGAATAACGCCAGATCTTCATTCTTGACAGTTGATTTACCCGGCGGAGGAACGCCCGCAATGCCGGTCGGAATTCCGTTCTGCAAATACAGCAACAGAGGGCCACCTACACTACTGCCCGCCGGACAAGTTTGATTAAACGGAGCACCTTGAGTGATCCATCCGGTGAAACCTGTGGCGGAAAAACATTCACCTGTGGTTGGCCCAAACCCACCAGCGGCCGCGGGTGATGCATAACGCAAGAAGCCAGGAACGCTATCGAAGATGTATCGTCCTTCGAAGAATCCACGAAAGACCTGATCGTTAAGTGTATGCAACCATTCGCCGCCGATCTTCACATTGTGGTTGCCAGAAATGATTGAGAAATTGTCCTTGAGATCTGTGCGCCACAGGAGTTCATCGATCGTTGGGTTCAGGAAGAAGGGGTGACCAAATCTAAAAGTGGTCGCGAATCCCATCGCCGTATCAGCCGGCACGTTCGAAGTCACGGCATTGCGCGGGCGCAATTCGCGCGTATATGAAAAGTGGCCTTCGTTCAACTTGGTCGGCGAGATGGTGCTGAAAAGATTTACATTGAAGTTATTTATTTTCGAAGGACCTTCGATACCGTTGGCGGAATTCCCGTACGTCGCTACGTCAAACGTCTGGTTAGTATTCTTCGAGTAATCGAAGTTGTACGAGACCGACAGTCTGTTCGAGGATGTGAGATCCCAATCAATCTTCGAGAGGAATGCATTGTTAAGAATCTTATGCTGGACCGGGAGCCCTTCTTCCTGGCTTCTCGTCGTCCTGATGAAGTTGATCAGCGCGAGACGTTGGCAATCCGGACTGCCGGCGATCAGCGCTTCGTTGGCCGTGATCGTTGGCGCGGTGACTGAACAGGGTGCGCCGATAGACTCACTGAGATTTGCGCGACTTAGTTTTTCGCGCACGCCCTCAAACGAGAGGAAATAGAAAGCTTTATTTTGCTTGATTGGTCCGCCGACCGTGCCGCCAAACTGCTTCCGGTTGAAATCCTTGAGCGATTTTCCATCGGATGTGTGAGCGGTGAGCGCTTCAAGTCGCTGGAAGTAAAAGGCGCTGCCATGGACGTTATTCGTGCCTGATTTTGGGATGACGTTTATGATCCCGCCTGCGGTACGGCCGAATTCCGCGCTGGCTCCCGTCGCCACTACCTGAAACTCTTTAACTGCATCAAGGGGAATATCTATGGCCGCGCGTTGGCCACCCAGCTGTTCACCAAAAAAGCCGTTGTTATAGTCGCCTCCATCAAAACTTACGTTATTGAAAACTCCACGCTGACCGGCAAAGGTTATCTCGTCGCCGTCCGGTCCCTGCACGACGCTGACTCCCGGAGTTAAAGTCAACAGATCCTCAAACTTCCGCCCGAGGATTGGGGTCGTGTTCACCGTCGTCTCGTTTAGGGTGGTACTCGCCTCAGTCTTCAGCGTGTCGACGGTTGGGGTGGCAGTGATCGTAACCGTTTCCGACACGGAAGAAACTTTCATCGACAAGGGAAGATTTAGCGCCTGGCCAACTGTCAGGTCGGCCTTTTCCACCACCAGTGTCGCGAATCCTGTCTTCGAAACAGTCACTGTGTATCTTCCCGGAGGAAGTTGCAACGCAACAAATCTACCATCGTCATCTGACGTAGTCGTTCTGATGAAGTTTGTATCGACATTCTTGACTTCGATGCCGGCGCCGGGAACTGCGGCCCCGTTGGCGTCCAGCACTGTGCCCTGAATAGCGCCGGTGGTGATTTGAGTTTGCCCGACTGCCGACGCCGCAAATAACAATGGGACGAGCATACAAATAGCCAATCCTTTGACTCGCACGGCAAAGGAGCGAAGCGGGGGGTTGCGCATGATTTTCTCCTGTAATTTTTTGATCCGAAATTCGGATCGTTTTTCAGAAATCTTGTGGTGATCTACTGCGAGGCCCGTTCATCTTAGTTAACGTCTCTGAGTCGTGTCAATCAATTAGTTCTAAGATCTATTGAAGAGATTGTGGCTCGCTTGGATTAGAATTACCGATAAACGAGCGAAATGTTCAACAGTGAAAATGACCCGCTAACGTTCGTCGGATGAGTGATCCGAGATGGTCAATTTTTTCAGTTACACTTTTTCGGATCCGACGTAAGTTCCGGCGTCCGCAAGCATCTCTTCCAATCGCGCCACATATCGTCCCACGTGCAGACCATCCATTAGCGCATGGTGTACTTCTACAGAAAAAGGCAGGAAGGTTCTCTCATTTTCCGTGACGAATTTCCCGAACGCAATCTTCGGTATTGAATCCTCGCGCCCCCAATTCCGCGCGTGCGAAAAACTTGTAAACGATACCCAGGGCAAAGTGGTGAAGTGAATCCGGTCGTCGCTCGGATTTGGCCGGAACGCCCCGTCACCTGACAACACTTCCTTCACAGCGCGTTCTGCCTGATTCATGAATTTCTCGAAGTTTGCTTCGTAATCAAAATATGCAAGAGTGAAGTTCTCATTCGGCAACAGCACGGTGGTGCCGCCGTGAATAATGTCGTGGACAATCACCTTTCCATCTCTGAGGCGATAGCGAAAGGGCTCGATCTCGTTTGCTGCGCGCAGGGCGAAATAGTGATATGCGAGGGAGATGCTGGCGCCCGGATAATGCTGCAGCCGCGACCGGAGACTTGTGATATCCAGGCGCGTACAGATGTTAAAGTATGGCTTGTCAAAGCCGCAGAAGAATTCAAACACTTCCCGACGAGCCCAATTTGCTACGTCAAGATACTGTGCCATGGGTGGATTGTAAGGGCTGCGAAGTCTCGGGCGAAACCTTATGGGCGCGCCTGCGTATTAGTTGCGTATTAGCTGACAAATCCGTAGATTTCCAGTAAACATCTGTAGTCTACGTGCCCTCTTCAATACATTCCAACTTTTGCTTAAGGAGCATTTCAATGCGTTATCTCAATTTGCGTCCTTTGGTTGCGCTCGTCGCGGCGGCGGCCTTCGGTTGGGCGGCCTTTGCCCAACAAAACGCGCCTCGTGGTTTCGATCCGGCTAATATGTGTACTAACTCCTGTAAAGCCTGTGATGATTTCTACGAGTATGCCAATGGTGGCTGGATCGCCAAAAACGAAATTCCCCCGGCCTTTTCATCCTGGGGCATCACCAGCCCTTTGCGTGAAAAGAACGTCGCCACGCTTCATCAGATTCTCGAAGATGCAGCCAGGAATACTGCTGCTCCAAGAGGTAGCAATGAAGAGAAAATCGGCGCCTTCTATGCCAGTTGTATGGACGAAGCAAAAATTGAAGCGGCCGGAGCGGGCCCACTCGCGCCAGAACTAGCCGTCATTAATAATATGAAGAGCGCCGGCGATCTGCCCGCGACTCTCGCGCACCTGCATCGTATCGGCGTGCCCGCGGTTTTCGCCTTTGGCGCCGGACAGGATTTCAAGAAGAGCGATAGCGTGATAGCGTTCACTGGACAAGGTGGCCTTGCCCTTCCCGACCGCGACTTCTATCTCAAAGACGACGCAAAATCGAAGAGCACGCGTGATGAGTACGTTCAGCATGTCACCAACATGTTTAAGCTGCTCGGCGACGACGCCGACAAGGCCGCGGCTGAGGCGCAGACGGTAATGAAGATTGAGACGCAACTCGCGCAGGTCTCTCTGGATCGCGTTTCACGCCGCGACGCTTCGAAGCAGTATCACAAAATGGCTCCGGCTGATTTGAAGAACGTGATGGCAAACTTCGATTGGGCCATCTACACCCAGAAGCTTGGTGCGCCGAAGTTTACCGAGATCAATGTTGCCCATCCTGACTTCTTCAAGGGCGTCGACCAAATGCTCGCCAGCGTTCCCATCGAGGATTGGAAGACTTATCTGCGCTGGCATCTGGCGCATGACGCCGCTGACTCCCTCTCTTCGGCTTTCGTCAACGAAGACTTCAATTTCTACGGCAAAACTCTAAACGGAACAAAAGAGCTGCAGCCGCGTTGGCGTCGCTGCGTTGTTGCCACTGATCGAAATCTCGGTGAAGCGCTCGGCGAAGTTTACGTGAAGAAAGCTTTTCCGCCGGAAGCCAAAGCGCGTATGAAGGAGCTGGTCAATAACGTGATCGTTGCACTGCGCGAAGATATTCCGACACTCGCGTGGATGAGTGAGCCAACTCGCCAAGCCGCCATCGCCAAATTGAATGCTTTCGCTGTCAAGATCGGTTACCCGGACAAGTGGCGCGATTATTCGTCGCTAAAAATCGAACGCGCATCATTTACCAACAACCTGCTGCGGAGTAGCGAATTTGAGCGGCAACGAAACCTCTCAAAGATCGGGAGGCCCGTAGACCGCACCGAGTGGAGCATGACGCCTCCAACTGTTAACGCCTATAACAACTCGTTGATGAACGAAATAGTTTTCCCGGCCGGTATCCTGCAACCACCCTATTTCGATCCTACCGCCGACGACGCGCTTAACTATGGAGCAATCGGCGCCGTCATCGGTCATGAGATGTCACATGGCTTCGACGATCAGGGCCGCAAGTTTGATCTCCACGGCAACCTCACCGACTGGTGGACGGAGGCGGATGCGAAGAACTATATGGAGCGCGCCAACTGTGTCGAGCAGCAATTCTCCGGCTTTCGCGTCGAAGAAATTGGCCTGAACCAGAACGGCAAGCTGGTCCTTGGTGAATCCATTGCCGATCTTGGCGGCTTAAAGCTCGCGTGGATCGCTTTCCAAAAATCGATGCAAGGGAAACCGCGCCCGGCTGCGATTGACGGCTTCACACCCGAACAGCGTTTCTTCCTTGGATATGCGCAGGTCTGGGGCAGGAAACAAACACCGGAAGCAACGCGCCAACAAGTTCTAACCGACCCGCATCCAATTGGACGTTTTCGCGTTAATGGTCCACTCTCAAACATGCCGCAGTTTGCCGAAGCATTTCACTGCAGCCTGGGCGAACCGATGGTGCGACCTCCGGATAAGCGTTGTCAGGTTTGGTAGTACGAGACCTATTCGGCCGCAGATGAATGCGGATTATGCGAATCGGAAAAAAGCATTCTGAGCTTGTCCTTGGCGGATTCAACTTACAAGGGCAACAGTGAAATTGGTTTTCGCTCCAGAGATCGCGGACCGCGAACTATAAACATCTCGCCCCCCATGGGGCGAAGCGACAAACAATGTTCTGTTGCACTTCCAGTTGAATCTGCGCTTTTCATTTTGGATCTGATCCGCGTTTATTCGCGTTCACCTGCGGCCTGATATCTAACCCAGGAAGAAACCAAGGAAAAATCGGGCCAGGCCGGCGCCAAGGATCACCCAGATGGCATTCGGGCGAAAGCGCACCAACACAGCGGCGGCAATGATTGCAATCAATAAACCGACCCAGCTGTGAATGCCGGCGCGCCCGATGCTAATTCCAGCGGCGACCAGCAGACCAACAACTGCCGGTGTCACTCCCTTCAAAAACGACTGCACTATCTTATTGGTATGAAAGCGCGCGAGTGACGAGCCGGCGACTACCGTCATTAGAAAAGACGGAAGAAAAATGCTGACAGTGGCAATGAGCGCGCCGAGCGTTCCCGCTACGCGATAACCGATGAACGTTGCTGTGATCAGGACTGGTCCGGGCGTGATCTGGCCGAGTGCGGTAGCGTCAACGAATTCCTGATGGGTAAGCCAATGATTGCTATCAACCACCTCCGCCTCGATGAGCGGGATCATCACGAATCCCCCGCCAAAGGTAATCGATCCAATGCGCAGGAAGATTGTTGAAAGCGTGAGCAACAATGCGACTTTGGCAAGGATTGGCATGGACACGCCGAAGAATGCAGCGGAACGAAGTTTCTTCGTTGAAGGCTCCGGAAGACCGTCATCCGGAATGTTTACCTGATCCTCTGTTGGCGCGTCCGCTTTAAGTCTCGCTTCAAACGCAGCCTGCTCAACCGCCCGGCGCACTCGCTCCTCCGCTATCGCACGAGTTAAATATCCGCCGACAAAATGAGTTTCACGCATCCGTCGCCGGCGGCGCTGTAAAGTCACGCGCGCGGCAATACGTTTGCGTCGCGATGCGACTCCTTCAAGTTGGCCCAGCTTGCGCAATTGCTTCTCGGCAAACGAGTCGATAAAGATTCCGACCAGACCGGCAGTCAAGACCACCTCGATCACAGTGGCGCTGAAGAACGCCACGAAGATGCACGCAAAAACGGCGAGAAACCATTGCCACGGCTTGACCAGCGTGTTGCGGCCCATGCGCCACGCCGTCACAATTATCAGCGCCACCACAGCCGCGTTTAGTCCATGAAAAAGGCGGTCGGTATCGGGAAGGTAGCGCAGATGACGGTAGAGAATTGCCAGCAAAATCATCATCAGCATGGACGGCAGAATGAATCCGGCGATTGCTGCACCGGCGCCTCGCCAACCACGCAGTCGCAGGCCGACATAAGTGGTGACGTTGCCTGCGGACGTGCCTGGCAAAGTCTGCGCGAGCGCAAAGCCGGATGCGAAATCCCGTTCCGTGAGCCAGCGCCGCTGCTGCACCACGAGCGTTCGGATATGCGCGATAACGGCCAGGCCGCCGCCGAACCCGACCGTGCCGATTTTCAAAAATGAAAGGAAGAGACCACCGAGGGTAGGAGTGTTGGCGATGCGCTCAATTTCCCGGCGAGTATCACGCACGCGCGTTCGCATCTTGCGTGCGCGGTTGCTTATTCTGCTCGCCCGCTTGTCGACCTGAGTGACCACTTTAGTGGACAACAGACTAACACACTGCTGTCCGTACGTTTTACTCTGCGGCGATCCAGATTAACCGGGGATTAGATCAAAGTCTTTTCAATAGTGTCACTTGAATCCCAGCCAAACAGCGGGGGCAAGCCCGCTTCCCAACCATGAGCTTGCAGGAGTTGAGGTTCAATTCTCCGTGAAAGGCATTCAAGTTGGAACTGGCGAATACTCATATTATCTCTCAAGTTGGGAAGGCGGCTTGCCCCGCTGCTTTGCCAACATAAGTCCGCGGCTAAAACTTGAGCACGGTGTCGAACTGCAAACGCTTGGTCGCGCGATTCAACGAACCCGGCGGCGTAGTGGCGAACGGACCGAGCAGACCGTTTGGACGCTCGGTAACGATGCCAGTTACGGTAAACGTTAC
>WNGJ01011577.1_pt1 | contig 11435 bp, 9 predicted proteins | sample 5400611 | NCBI WGS metagenome assembly WNGJ01 (sample SAMN13153375, study PRJNA577476) | soil metagenome | isolation source: 40 cm soil or saprolite under Garry oak tree replicate 1 | place: USA:California | collected 2016-06-15 | reverse complement strand
GCCAGCCGCTCTTGATCGACAACGGTCTCGGCGACGGCCGCGCGGCGCGGGTCTTCCGCGAAACGGGCCCATACGCGACGGCGTGCGCTCTCCAGGTTGATCGCGGCGATCTCCCCGTCGGTGGCGGAGGGATACGGGTGGCGGTCAATCTCCACAATCGTGCTCATGCCGCGGCTGCGAAGCGGAGCTTCAGACTTCCGAGCTACTTCGGGTCGGGCCCGCTCAGCTTGGATGCCGGAGGCCCTCGGTCGCGTAGACCGCCAGCGTAGCGACTCGTCGCACCGCAATCGCAGTTCGTCGCACCAAGATCGCGTTTCGTCGCAATCCGAGCGCGCGATGGCCGCTCGTCTTGCAGCCGTCGTATTATTCACCCTGTGACGCTCACCGCCTCCGCTCCCTCGACATCCGGTCATCGGGGGCGATCGACGTACCCGCCGCTGTGGGTGATCCTCGCCGTTTGGACGGCGTGGGGCTTGTTGCTGTCCACTCAGGTGGACGTCTACTCGCGCCTCGGTGGAAAGCCCCTGCCGTTTCTGACGGCGTTTCGACTCAACATGCCGGGCTCCCTGATCTGGGCGCCGTTCACCCCCCTCATCATCTGGCTGGGTCGCCGGTTCGCGCCGTTCGAGGGGCGGCGCTGGCCGCTCGGCATCGCCGTGAACGTGCTCGCGAGCATGGTAGCGGTGTTTCTGGAAGTGTTGGTGCTGACGGTGAATCAGCGCTGGATACGGGAGCCGATGCCGAATGCGGAGCCGGTGCTGGTCGCGGCGGTGCGCTCCTTCGTGTGGTGGTTCCCGTCGGACGCGCTGCTGTATTGGGCGATCCTCGCGATCGACTACGGTGTCCGGCACTACGGCAAGCTGCGCGAGCGCGAGCTGCGCGCGTCACAGCTCGAAGCGCAGCTCTCCGAAGCGCGGCTGCAGGCGCTCAAGACGCAGCTGCAGCCGCACTTCCTGTTCAATGCGTTGCACACCGTGGGACAGCTGGTGCGCACCGGCCAGCACGGCACCGCGGTGGAGGTCGTCGGGGGACTCGGTGATTTGCTGCGGCGCGTGCTGGACGGAACGTCCACCCAGGAGGTGCCGCTGAAGCAGGAGCTCGAGTTCGTCCGGAGCTATCTCGACATCGAGCAGATTCGATTCCGCCACCGGCTCCGCGTGGTCGTCGATGCCGCCCCCGAAACGTTGGACGCGCGGGTGCCCCACCTCATTCTGCAGCCGCTGGTGGAGAACGCGATCCATCACGGGATCGCGCCGCGGGCCACCGGCGGCTCTCTCGTCATTTCCGCCCGGCGCATCGACGGCGATCTCCACCTCACCGTGCGTGACGACGGCTCCGGGCTCGCCGACCGCGGCGCTGAGGAGACGCGTGGGGCGGGGGTGGGGGTCGGGCTCGCCAATACCAGTGCCCGCCTGCGCCAACTGTACGGCCCGGCCGCCTCGTTCGAGGTGGTGAACGTCGCGGACGGCGGGGTGGCGGCGCACGTCGTGCTGCCGTTTCAGCTGGCCGCCGTCGACTGGCAGGGAGCGCGGGAAGGCGTCGGATGAAGGCGATTCGCACGCTGATCGTGGACGACGAACCCGCGGCACGCGACGGGATCCGCCAGCTGCTCTCGGGCGATCCCGACATCTTGGTCGCCGGGGAGTGCGCCGACGGCCTCGAGGCGACCGCCGCCATCCGAGCGACGGCCCCCGATCTCGTGTTCCTCGACGTGCAGATGCCCGAGCTCGACGGCTTCGGGGTGTTGCGTAAGGTGGGCGTGGAGAGCCCACCGGCGTTCGTGTTCGTCACGGCGTACGATCAGTATGCGCTGCGGGCGTTCGAGGTGCACGCGATCGACTATCTGCTCAAGCCCTTCACCGACGAACGGTTCCGCGAGTCGCTGCAGCGCGCCAAACAGCAAGTCCGCCAGGGCGAATTGGTCGGGCTCTCCCGCAAGCTGGCCGCGCTGCTCGACAGCTATGGGGCGGGGGCGCGCCCGCAATATCTGGAGCGACTGGTCGTCAAGTCCGGGGGCAAGGTCACCTTGCTGCGCGTCGCGGACATCGAGTGGATCGACTCGGAAGGCGACTATGTGCGGATTCACGTGGGCAAGGCGTGGCACCTGCTGCGGGAGACCATGAAGAACCTGGAGACGCAGCTCGACCCGGAGCGGTTCGTGCGCATTCACCGATCGACCATCGTGAACCTCGAGCGGATCAAGGAGCTGCAACCGTTCTTTCGGGGAGAGTACGTGGTCGTGCTCCAGAGCGGGATCACGCTCAAGCTGTCGCGCGGCTACCGCGACCATCTCGAGGCGCGACTCGGCCGGGCCATCTGAGCGGGACTGATTCGTCGTCGCGCGGGCTGATCCCGGCGCGCCCGGCCCGCGACTCGTCGTATAACGCTTCCCCGGCGTTCCCCACACCGTTAGACTGGCGGCGCGTCCCCCTCATGGATGCGCGTCCTCGGTTGTGCGCGGCGTGAGACGGCCACTCCGCCCGACCGACCAACCCGGTGCCGTACGGCCGGGTTGGCTTTTTTCGTCCTCCTCGTCGCGCCGCGCGGCCCGCCGGTCGCGCGTCTCCCGCCATTCGTCGCAAATCCCTAGCAGCGTCCTGCCACGGTCCGTAGCGTCCGAAGGCTGCGGTAGCCGTTCCCATCCTTCAACGCGGGAGGGCGTATGACCCTTTCGGTTCGACATCTCTTCGCGACGGTCGCGCTCGTGGTCCTGGTTACGGCCAGCGCGCGCGCCCAGGAGCCGCTCACGATCAGCGGGAGTGTGACGAGCGACGCCGGGCTCACCCTGGGACAGGTGGAAGTCGCCATCCCGACCATGGGCCTCGGCGCGCTCAGCCGGGACGACGGTCGCTACGTGATCGTCGTGCCGGGCGCGCGCGTGTCCGGACAGGCCGTCACCCTGGTGGCACGCCGCCTCGGCTACAAGGCGCAGAGCGCCCAGATCACACTCGCGCCCGGCGCCGTGACGCACGACTTCGCGCTCGCCGCGAACCCGCTGCAGCTCGGCGAGGTCGTGGTGACCGGTGCCGGCACCGCCACCGAGGTCGAGAAGCTCGGCAATGTGCGGCACGCCGTGAGTGCGGACCTGATCGCGCGCAGCAATGAATGGAACATGGTCGAGGCGTTGGCGGCGAAGGCTCCGAACGTCGACGTGACCGCCTCGAGCGGCGAGCCCGGCTCCGGCTCGTACATCCAGATCCGCGGCCAGCGCACCGTGGGTCTGCCGAATTCCGGCAGCGCCCAACCGCTGTTCGTGGTGGACGGCCAGCCGATCGACAACACGAGCTTCTCGACCACCGACTTCAATCCGACCGACGGCCTGAACTCGGGCGCGATTGAAGGCACGACGCAGACCAACCGCGCGGGGGACATCAACCCCGCCGACATCGAGTCGGTCGAGATCCTGCCCGGCGCCGCGGCCGCCGCGATCTATGGCTCACGCGCGGGCCAGGGCGTCGTGCTGATCACGACCAAGCACGGCAAACCCGGTCCCACCCACTACTCGCTGCGCAGCTCGGTCTCCGCGGACAACATCAACAACACCTATCCGCTGCAGACGATGTGGGGTCAGGGGCTGGGCGGGGCGCCCCCGGGCAACTGCGACCGCTCGACGGGCGTCGGCAATTTCGCTTGCCGGACCAGCTGGGGGCCGAGGGTCTCCGGCGCGCCCTACGACCACGCCGACGAGGCCTTCACCACCGGCTACACGTCCGATAACAATCTGACGGTGTCGGGTGGCAACGACCGGACCACGTTCTACCTCTCCGGCTCGTACCTGCGCGATCGCGGGATTTTTGTCGGCCCGAACAACCTGAACGAGCGCTCGACGGTGCGGTTCAACGGATCGCACCGCATGACCGACAACCTCAAGCTCGGCGCCAACATTTCGTACGTCGACGTGCGGGCACACTACCTGCAGCGCGGCAACAACACCAACGGCCTGCTGCTCGACCTGTTGCGCTCCCCCCCCGACTGGAACAACCTGCCGTACCTCGCCGCGAACGGCCAGCATCAGAGCTTCCGGTTCCAGCACCCGCTGATCGGGGACGACAACCTGAGCCGCGGATGGTCGAATCCGTTTTATACGCTCAACGTGCCTGAGAATACCTCCCAGGTCGGCCGTGTCTTCGGCAACGTGACCGCCGAATTTCTGCCGGCGCCGTGGATCAAGTTCAATTACACGCTGGGGGCGGACTACTCGAATGACGAGCGGCTGGAAGGCTCGCCCCAACCGACCACGCCGCCGACCGTCGGCGGTCGGGTGACGGAGGGCAAGCTGATCAACTACCAGATCGACCACAATCTGACGGCGACGCTCCAGCACACCTTCAGCTCCGATTTCGGCGGTACGCTCACGCTCGGTCAAAATCTCAACAGCCGCAACGTGCGCCAGCTGGCCAACGTGGGGCGGACGTTGATCGCGCCGCTGCCGTACAAGCTCAGCAACACCGTGACGCGCGACGTGCCGATCGACGCGGAGACCGTGATTCACGACGCGTCCTATTTCGGTCAGGTGGCGCTCGACTTTCGCGATCAGCTGCACTTGACGGGTGCCTTGCGCAACGACGGCTCCTCGACGTTCGACCAGAATCACCTGCGCAGCTGGTTCCCCAAGGCGAGCCTCGCGTGGGAGTTCACGAAGGCCATCGGCGAGCGGCCGATATTGACCTACGGCAAGCTGCGGGCCTCGTACGGCGAGGCGGGGCAGGAGCCCGATCCCTACCTCACGTCGTCCGTGTTTTCCGGGATTACCGTGCTCGGCGGATACACCCAGGGGATGGGCGCGAATCCCACCCAGTCGGGCTTCGGCGGCCTCGCCTCGAGCATCGTGAAGGGCGCGAACACGCTGCGGCCGGAGCGCACCAAGGAGCTCGAGACGGGATTCGACCTCGGCCTGTTCCGCGACAAGGCGGACCTGGCCTTCACCTATTACATCGCGAAGACGTACGACGTCATCCTGCTGACACCGTTGGCGCCGTCCACGGGCTACGAGCGCGAGGCCCGAAACTCCGCGACGTTCCGCAACCGCGGGTTCGAGACGTCCCTCAACATCCGGCCGGTGCAAACGGCCACCTACAGCTGGGATATCGGGTTGCAGTGGGCCAGCAACCGCAGCCTGGTGGAGGACCTGGGTGGTCCGAAGTTCGTCTACCTCGATCCCAACATCACGTCGCCCCGGGCGGCGGTGATCGCGGGTCAGGAGGTCGGCGTGTTTTACGACGTCGGCCTTGCCCGCTGCGGGTTGAGTCCCGCGGGGATGGGTGCGGTGGTGGCCGGCCATGACCTGGACATCCACGCGCCGCGGGATGCCGCACATCCCTGCGGCGGGGCTCCCGTCGGCGCCTATTACATCGACAGCCTGACCGGCTTTCCCGTGCTCGACAACACCCAGCGCGTGATCGGCAATCCCAATCCGCGTTGGACCGGCAGCATCCGCAGCTCGTTCCGCTACCGGAAGCTGCAGCTGTCCGGCCTGCTCGATATCCGGCACGGTGGCCAGATGGATAACGGCACCAAGGCCGCGTTGTACGCATACGGGACGCACAAGGACACCGAAGTGCGTGCCGACTGCTCCGGAGCGACGTGCGTCGGCAACGCGCACGTCATCGGACAAGCTGGTTCACCGATCGTCGGTCCAGTCGTCGGTCCCGGCGCCGGCACACCGGTTCCGATCGGCGAGAACTGGTATACCGATATCGGCGGCCTGTTCGGCGGCACCCCCGAGCAATTCATGGAGGACGCCGGGTTCGTGAAGCTGCGCGAGATCAGCGTGGCGTACACGTTCGACGAGCCCTGGGTGCAGCGCACGTTCGGGTTCACCTCCGTCGACGTGCGCGTCGCCGGTCGCAACCTCCACACGTGGACCAACTACACCGGCTACGATCCGGAAACGAATCTCGGTGGGTCGGTCATCGCGACGCGCGGCAGGGACTATTTCAACATGCCACAGACGCGCTCGTTCGTCTTCTCGGTGACCTTGAACCACTAACGCCAAGGAGGGTGACTCTATGCGCAGACTGATGACGCTCAGCCTCGCGACGTCCTTGGCGGTGCTGGGGACGGGCGCATGCAGCAACTTTCTGTCGTCCGACAAGGTACGGCTCGACCCCAACAACCCGAGCCAGGCGACCGCGGATCAGCTCTTCGTTGCGGTTCAGGCCGGGCAATTTGCCCAGCAGGAAGGGATCATCGCGCTGGTCGGCTGCATGTGGCTCCAGCAATGCACCGGCACCAGCAACTTCCTGTCGACGCTCGAGAAGTACAACATCGCGAGCGAGGACACCCCGAGCGCCGCGTTTTCCGCCATTTACGAAGGCGGGGGCCTGGTGGACGTCCGACAGGTCGAGGCCGCGTTGACCGCGAGAGGGGATAAGCAGTACCTCGGCATTGCGCAGATCTGGGAGGTGCTGGACATCGCCGTGGCGGCGGACATTTACGGCGATGTCCCCTACCGGGAGGCGGTCAGTAACGCGACCACACCGCACGTCGATCCGCAGGCGCAGGTGTACGCCGACCTCCAGGGGCTGCTGGACCAGGCGATCACCAACCTGGGCGGCACGGGTCCCGGTCCCGGCATATTGGATCTGGTCTATCAGGGGAACACCTCGAAGTGGATCGATGCGGCCAACACCATCAAGGCGCGTCTCTTCATGCACACGGTCGAGACGCCAACGGGTTTCGACGCTGGAGCCCTGAACAACGCGATTACCTACGGGTTGAAGGGGATCAAGTCGCCCGCCAATGACTTGAACTCCGTGCACACGACGAACCCGGGTGAGGACAATCTCTGGTTCCAGTTCTATGCTCGCTCTGGCTTCGGCCAGTACGTGGTGGCGGGCCAGAACCTCGCCGATCTGATGGTCGCTCGGAATGACACGTTCCGGCTGCGGCAGTATTTCGGTCCCGCCAACCCGGGCCCAGGGTACGGCGGGCAGGGTCTCCCGCCCGCCAATACCACCTCGCCGGCCGGAGTCTCTTCGCTGACCGGGCTGCGCAACCGGCCCGACTTCGGCCAACCGATCGTCACCTACGTCGAGAACGAGCTGATTCTGGCGGAGGCGTACTTCCGGCTGGGGCAGACCGCCAACGCGCAGACGCATTTCGACAACGCACGCGCCACTGTGCCCGGACTGGGGGCGAAGACGATCGCCACCGTCAACGACATCATGGAGGAGAAGTACATCGCACTGTACCAGAACATCGAGGTATGGAACGACTATAAGCGGACGTGCTACCCCGCGATCACGGCGTACCCGACGACCACCTTTGGCAACAAGGTGCCCGGTCGGCTGTACTACGGGACCACGGAAGAGAACGTCAACTCCAACATTCCGAACCGCAACGTGCAGAACCAGTCCGGTGGCAACGTGGTGACGCCGCCGCCGGCCAATCCGGGGTTCAGGAACCCGAACGATCCGAACCCGTGCTGACGGGGGGGGACGGGTGTTGGAGTGCATGAGGTCTCGACTGCTTCCCTGGTTGCTGGTGTCGGGGGTGCTCTCGGGATGCTACGCGTACGTGCCGCTGGGCGGCGTTGAGCCGTCGGCTGGCGCTCGCGTCGAGGCCGAGCTGACCGTGTTCGGGTCGGACACGCTCGCCCGCTATCTCGGGCCCGGCGTCAACACGCTGCGTGGAGATGTCGTCACGACGGAGAGCTCGGCCTTCGTCTTGTCGGTGACGGCGGTCGAGGATCGCGCCGGGCGCGTCATGTCGTGGAGCAGGGAGCAGGTGCGCGTGCCGCGGGCGGCGATCGGTACACTGCACAAGCGGCGGTTCTCTCTGGGACGCAGTGTGATCCTCGGAGCGGCGCTCCTCGGAGGCTCGCTGGCGACTTGGGAGTTCGTCAGGGGCGGCTTCTCGGTGGGCTCACCTTCTTCCGGTAGCGGCGGCGGGGTGCCGCGCTAAAGGGGAGGGGGGTAGCGACATGCGCACCGCGATCCTGCTGACGATCTGTGCGACGGCGGGCTGTTACAACTACATGCCCGTCACCACGCTGGACCCGCGACCGGGGACGTACCTGGCACTGACCCTGACCGATGTGGGGTCCGACTCGCTGACGCGCTCCCTCGGCCCGAACGCTTTCATCGTGCGCGGCCGCTACCTCGGCAGCGACGACCGAGCGTTGCTCGTTTCGGTCGCATCGGTCGAGCTGCGCCAGGGGCCGCAAACCTCCTGGTCCGGCGAAACGGTGCGAATTCCCATGGGCTTCGTCTCGTCGGTCGAGACGCGCCAACTCGCGAAGAGCAGAAGTGTGTTGCTCGCCGGTGCGAGCGTGGTTGGTATCGTGGCGGCCGCTGCGGGGTTCAGTTTGGCCGCTCACGGCAGCGGTAACATCTATGCTCCTCCGGGGCCTCCGACCGCGAAGTGAGTCTGGTTTTCATCAGTACACCCCGACGCTGGAGCGGCGCAGGTCGGTCTCGAGGGTCCACTCGATGTATTGCCCCGGCTGCACGACGATGGTCTCCGTGCTGGCGAGATCGGTGCCGCCGATCGGGTGGCCGAGGAGCTGTAGCTCGCGACCCTGGCCCAGGAGCCGTCCCGGAAGATAGAAGATCGCGGACGACGAGCCGGTCACCGTTCCCACGCGGGTCTGCTGGCCGTCGTGCAGCACGTACACGACCACGTCGAGGAAATTGTGGTTGGTGACGGCGAGCGCGATTTCCCCAGTGGAGGAAGCGGGGGGCGTAGCGGAAGCGCGTGCCGACCCTGCGCGGTGGCGGTTGAAGAAGCAGGCGGCGGTCGCAAGGAGGACACAGAGCCCTGCGACGCTGCGGAGACTGCCCACGCTGCCCATGGCGGAAGTCCCAGGGAGAGGAAGAGACGGCTCGCGGTCCAGAACGTAACGGTGTAGCCGCTCTCGTTCAATCCCAGCGCGGCACGCGCGAGGCGTAGCACGACGGGCGTTACGTCGGTCGGTCCCCGCGCCTGCCAGGGTGTCGAACGCCTCGAAACCGGTCAGCATGAACAGCACGTCGATCTGGGGTGAGTGACACCGGAGGGCGACGCGATCTGGTTTTTCAAGAAGAACGACAAGAACAAGGGGGACACGACCGGGGGAGGGCGGAGCGACGCAGCCTAAGTGCCTCGCTCTGCCGCTCGCGCCCGAGTACGCTCGCCAGCGTGACGGGCGGCTCGAACCTCGCCTCCATCTCGGCGTCGACCTCCGAGGTAAAGGTGAAGTCATGGGTCGTGTTGCTCGCGTCCGTGAAGACGCCGGTCACTTTGACGCTGATCCCCTGGAAGTCCGGGTGCGCCGTCAGGAAGGCGCTCGCCCGACGCACCGGATCGTGAGCCGGTAGAAAGCCGGTAGAAACTCACAGCATTACTCACAGCACGGGGCGCGACGAAGAAAAAGCCCCACACCGCAACTCAGTGTGAGGCTTGATCTTCACTCAGTCGGGACGGCGGGATTTGAACCCGCGACCCCCTGAACCCCATTCTACGGAACCCGGGAAGTACCGCCCCCCACCGTTCCTCGCAACTCGCGAGGCACTTCACGGCTTTCCCGTCCCGGTATCACGGGATCGCCGGGACTTGGACCGGGGAGGTCCCGGACTTTCGTATTAGCGGATTCATTAGAGCTTGTCGCCGACGCGCCAGAGGCGTGTGGGCTTCGGGCGCCGAATCTGCTGACCGGGACTAGCGGGGATGGCCACCTCAGCGTACGGCGCGCCGGGCCCCGACCAGATCGGCCGGTACTTGCATCGCTCGGTCCACGAGATCGTCTGCAGGCCCGTCGCCGCGTCCCGCTCGACCTTCAGCTTGTCGACCAGCCGCGCGTAGAGGTGGGGATTGTGTCCGCAGGAGAATCCATTCACGTCCTCCATCACTCGGTACGGATTGCTCGTGGGTTTGCGCGCCTGCTCGGCAAGTTCCTCGACGCTCGCCCCTTGGAGGGCGTACAGCAACTCCACGATGACGGGGATGCACTTCTCGCTCGTCTGCCAGTGGAGGATCGCCGCGAGGCGCTCGGGAGGATTTGTCCCCTCCCACGTGATCAACCACGCCACGCCGCGCGACGCCATACTAGGAGGAGTCGCACTACCTACTGATGGTGAAACCCCACGGGACGTTTCGGTTGATCTGGGTCTGCGCGCTCCAATGTTGTGAGCAGGAAGTCGATTTGATTGCGTTGCTGAATCAGCCGCACCGGCGCGCCCGCCGGCGTCTTGCCCGTGAAGATGATGAGGTCAGGTTCGACGGCGCCAATATCCGTCACTTGGAACGTGATCTCACTGCCAAAGTTCACGAGGCGAATGCCCACATCGTGGTCGGCGTCGAGTTCGGACTCAAAGAGGCGTATCTGCGCTTCGAGACGACGGACGCAGGCCGCTGCCGATTGCGCCTCGTGTGCTTCAGCCGCTGCTCGGGCCTGTTCCTCCAACAGCTTCGTCATCTCTTGATTGCGAGTGGCTAGGGCCTTTGCGCTGTGGACTGGCTGGCTCTGTATCTCAGCCATCCGCGCGAGCCCGTTCTGCACCTCCAGCATTCGCGAGAGGCTCTTGTTGAACTCCAGCGTCCTCCTGAAGGAGGCTCCAAGCGGGTCGCGAAACATTGTCATCTTGGGTCCGTCACCGTAGTGTGTTGCAGACAAGATAGCGGATTGAGTTTCCCGGCGGGGGCACGCCCGCCTGACCTAAAGCTACCGTCGTCACCACGACCGTTTCAACTGTTCAACGCGGCGAAAACATTAGCAGCAAACATTAGCGAAATCGTGTAACTCTAGTCGGGACGGCGGGATTTGAACCCGCGACCCCCTGAACCCCATTCAGGTGCGCTACCGGACTGCGCTACGTCCCGTTACCCAACCCCGGAAACCCCCACCCCGTGAACAGCCAACAGGTGCAAGACACTCAGACGCACAGTGGTTGTCAGGAGCGAGTGAGCAGGACCAACGTCCCCTAGAACCTTAAACCCGCAACCCGCTGTGCGTCTACGCGTCTGTGCGTCTAGCCTTGTGGTGCGCTACCGGACTGCGCTACGTCCCGAAATGCTAGACGGCCAGACGTCGAGACGTCTAGGAAAAGCCACGACAACAGCCGAACGCCGGCCTACCACCACACTCCCTACTCATCCCCGCTAGCCGTCTCGACGTCTAGCCGTCTGCCTGTATCCTCACCCCTTCGCAAACCTCGGTCAAGATAGCGCTGCTTGCACCGGCAGGGCAGTGCCCTGATCGCCTGTTTACTTGATCGTCTTCGACGCCGCGTCCCACGTCACCGCGCTGCGCCGGAAGTAGGACTCGTTCGCCATGTGGCAGGCCAGCGCCGCATGATGGCCGAACACCACGTCCTCGACCACCGGCTTCCGGGTCCGCACGGCCTCGAAGAAATTCCACAGATGCACCCGGGTACCATCAAAGTGGGGTGCGGTGAATGTGGTGGTTTCGGCGAACGGCAGGCGCTCGCCCAGTTTTGGGTCGTTCGCCCGGTGCC
>WNGJ01007742.1_pt1 | contig 11435 bp, 8 predicted proteins | sample 5400611 | NCBI WGS metagenome assembly WNGJ01 (sample SAMN13153375, study PRJNA577476) | soil metagenome | isolation source: 40 cm soil or saprolite under Garry oak tree replicate 1 | place: USA:California | collected 2016-06-15 | reverse complement strand
CCTTGCGCTCAGCGCCCAGACCGTCTGGGACCTGTTCCCAGTGATGCGCGGCGCAGATATCGTGCGCTGCTGGGCCGGCATCGAGGCGCGCATGCCCGACGATATTCCGGTGATCGGACCCAGCTCGACCAGCGAGGGCGTGTTTCACGCCTTCGGCTTCTCCGCCCACGGCTTTGCGCTCGGCCCGATCGTGGGCGCGATCATCGCCGAGCTTGTCACCGGCGGAAAAACCAACCTGCCGATCGCGCCGTTCCGGATCGACAGGTTTGCGCGGGTATGATGGCAATGCGCCGCGCAGGCTGAGCGTCGTGGCCTGGCTTGTTCCGGCCGCCCACGCCCCCGGGTTCTCAGCCGCACCCTGGTTGCACTTGATAACCCGGCGGCACGTCTTTTATCTGAGCCGGCAATGCATCCATCGTAGGAGTGCCGTCATGTGGCCGGACCGCCGTCTTCTCGATTTGTTCGGGATCGAGCACCCGATCGTGCTGGCGCCCATGGCCGGAGCCATGGACGCCGACCTCGCGGCGGAAGTCTCCGCGGCCGGCGGGCTCGGCTCGCTGCCCTGCGCCATGCTGACGCCGGCAGCGCTGCGCGACCAGTTCGCCAGCGCGCGCGCGCGCACCGAGAAGCCGGTCAACCTCAACTTCTTCTGTCACAAGCCGCCCGCGCTCAACAACGCGCGCGAGGTGCGCTGGCGCGACCGGCTCGCGTCCTACTACCGCGAATTGGGCATCGATCCGGCCGCGCCGGTGCCGTCGAGCAACCGCGCGCCGTTCGATGCGGCGTTGTGCGACGTGATCGAGGAGCTGCGGCCGCAGGTCGTCAGCTTCCATTTCGGCCTGCCGGCGGCCGAGTTGCTCGCGCGCGTGAAGGCGACGGGCTGCCGAATCATCAGCTCGGCGACCACGGCGGCGGAGGCGGCTTGGCTCGAGCGCCAGGGCGTCGATGCGGTCATCGCCCAGGGTTACGAGGCCGGCGGCCACCGCGGCATGTTTCTCACCGACAACCTCGCGGCCCAGGCCGGCACCTTCGCGCTCGTGCCGCAGGTCGTCGATGCGGTGAAGGTGCCGGTGATCGCCGCCGGAGGGATCGCGGATGCGCGCGGCATTGCCGCCGCCTTTGCGCTCGGCGCCGCCGGCGTACAGATCGGCACCGCTTATCTGCGCTGCCCCGAATCAAAAATCTCCGCCCCACATCGCGCGGCGCTCAAATCCGCGACCGACGATTCGACCGTGCTCACCAACCTGATGACCGGCCGGCCCGCGCGCGGCATCATCAATCGTCTGATCCGCGAAATCGGGCCGATCAATGAGGTGGCGCCAGAATTTCCGCTCGCCGCCGGCGCGCTCGCGCCGCTGCGCGCCAAGGCGGAAGCGGCCGGCTCGGGCGACTTCTCGCCCCTGTGGAGCGGCCAGGCGGCGGCGCTCGGCCGCGACCTGCCGGCGGGTGAATTGACCAAGGCGCTGGCGGCCGAGGCACAGGCGTTGCTACACCGTTTGGCGGCGTAACACGCGGTTCGGACGATGCCCACCTCCGACGTCCTCGTCATCGGCAAGGGCAACGCCGCCCTGTGCGCGGCGCTCGCCGCGCGCGAACAGGGCGCGAGCGTCACCATGCTGGAGGCCGCCTCGGAGGAGGAGGCCGGCGGCAACAGCGCGTTTGCGGGCGGCGTGATGCGCTTTGCCTTCGACGGGGTCGAGGACCTCAAGCGCGTCACCGACCTCACCCCGGAGGAGATCGCCTCGAGCGACTTCGGCACCAACACCAGGGACGAATATTTCGACGACCTGTTCCGGCTCACGAGCTACCGCACCGATCCCGAGCTATCCGAACTGCTGGTGACGCGCAGCCTCGACGTCATGGTGTGGCTGCGCTCGAAAGGCGTGCGCTTCGTGCCGAATTTCGGGCGCCAGTCGGCGCTGGTGAACGGCAAGCGCCGCTTCTTCGGCCGCCTGCCGATCGAAGTTTCCGGCGGCGGGGCCGGCCTGGTGCGCACGCTCAGGCGGCCGCCAAGGCCGGCATCGCCGTGAGCTACGACACCCGCGCGGTCGAATTGATCTACGACGGCGAGCGCGTCACCGGCGTGCGCGCGAAGCGCAACGGCAAGCGCGCGGAGTTTTCCGCCCGCGCCGTGGTGCTCGCCTGCGGCGGGTTCGAGGCGAACCCGGAGTGGCGCGCGCGTTATCTCGGGTCGGGCTGGGAGCTCGCCAAGGTACGCGGCACGCGCTTCAACATGGGCGACGGCCTGCGCATGGCGCTTTCCATCGGCGCCGCGCCCTGCGGCAACTGGTCGGGCTGCCACGCCACCGGCTGGGACCTCAACGCGCCCGAGTTCGGCGACAAGAGCGTCGGCGATCAGTTCCAGAAGCACAGCTACATCTTCGGCCTGCTGATCAACGCGCACGGCAAGCGCTTCGTCGACGAAGGCGCGGACTTTCACTCCTTCACCTACGCAAAATACGGCGGCGAGGTGCTCAAGCAGCCGGGCCAGTTCGCCTGGCAGGTGTTCGACGCCAAGGCGAAGCCGCTGCTGCGCCCGGAATACCGTATGAAGCAGATGACCAAGGTCACCGCCGACAATTTGGAAGATTTGGCCAAGCGGCTCGAGGGGGTCGACCCGCCGGCGTTCCTGGCAACCGTGCGCGCCTTCAACGCCGCGGTGATGAGCGAGGTGCCGTTCGATCACACGGTCAAGGACGGGCGCGGCACGCGCGGCCTCGATCCGCCCAAGAGCAACTGGGCGCGCGCGCTCGATGAGCCGCCGTTCGAAGCCTACGCCACCACCTGCGGGATCACGTTCACCTTCGGCGGCCTGCGCATCGATCCGGCAAGCGGGCAGGTGCTCGACCTGATCCGCCAGCCGATTGCCGGCCTCTATGCCGCTGGCGAAATGGTCGGCGGCCTGTTCTACTTCAATTATCCGAGCGGCACCGGCCTCGTGTCCGGCGCCGTGTTCGGCCGGCTCGCCGGCACGAGTGCGGGAGCCGCTGCCAAGGAGGACCCTGATGCAGCTCGCCCGTGAACTCGCGCGCCGCTCCGCCGCGCTGCGCTTCGAGGATCTGCCCGCCGACGCGGTGCACTGGGCCAAGATCGGCATCCTCGACACGGTCGGCGTGACGCTCGCCGGCAGCGGCGAACCCTGCGCGCAGATCGTGCGCAAGCTGGCCGGCAACGGCGGGCAGAGCCTGGTGTTCGGCACGCCCGAACGCACCAACGCGCTCGATGCCGCGCTCGTCAACGGCGTCGCCGCCCACGCGCTCGACTTCGACGACATGAACAACACGCTCGGCGGCCATCCCTCGGCGCCGATCCTCCCCGCGCTGTTCGCGCTCGCCGACGAGCGCCCGGCGTCGGGACGCGCCTTCATCGCCGCCTTCGTCGCGGGCTTCGAGACCGAGTGTAAAATCGGGCGCGGCGTCCACTTCCATCACTACACCAAAGGCTGGCATCCGACCGCGACGCTCGGCGTGTTCGGCGCCGCGGCCGCCGCCTGCAACCTGCTGCGGCTCGATGCGGACCGCACCGCGATCGCGCTCGCCATCGCGGCGTCCCTTGCCTCCGGCATCAAGGCGAATTTCGGCACCATGACCAAGCCGCTGCACGTCGGGCACTGCGCGCGCAACGGCCTGTTCGCCGCGCTGCTCGCGGAGCAGGGCTTCACCGCCAACCCGGGCGTGTTCGAGCACAACCAGGGCTTCCTCGACGTGTTCAACGGCCCTGGCACGTACGACATCGAGCGCATCCTCGAACATTGGGGCGATCCGTTCGACATCGTCGAGCCCGGCATCGCGGTCAAACAATATCCCTGCTGCGGCAGCACCCATCCGGCGCTCGACGTGATGCTCGATCTGGTGCGCCGGCACGACCTCAAGCCCGCGAACGTCGCGCGGGTCGAATCTTGGATTCACGCACGCCGGCTCGAGCACACCAACCGGCCCGACCCGCAGAGCGGGCTCGCCGCGAAGTTCAGCGTGCAGTATTGCCTCGCGCGCGCGCTCACCGACCGCGCGATCCGCATCGAGCATTTCGAGGGCGACGCCTCGGGCGATCCGGCCGTGCGCGCCGTGCTGCCGCGCGTGCACGCGGCGGCCTATACCAGCGCGCAGTTCCCGGCCGACAACCACTACGGCGCCGAGGTGAAGGTGACGACGACGGACGGCAAAGTGGTGTCAGGCAAAATCGACGAGGCGGCCGGCCGCAACAGCGGCAACCCGCTCTCGCGTGAGCGCCTGCGCGAGAAGTTCGACAACTGCGTCGCCCGCGCGCTGCCGCGCTCGCGCGCCGCGGCGCTTGCCGACATGATCGAGCGGCTGGATACAGTGGCCGACCTGCGGTCGTTCACATCGCTGCTGGATCCGGCACCAAGCAAACAACGCGCGAGCGCTTAGTTATCTGTCACCCTGAGGAGCCGGCCGAAGGCCGGCGTCTCGAAGGGCGACGGCCCGGATCGCGCCACAGCGCGCTTCCATCCTTCGAGACGCTCGCGCGACTTTGTCGCGCGAGCCCTCTGGATGGCGTCGTTGTTTGTTTCAAATCGCGGCTTCGCTCGCCGAATCGAAGAAGTGCAGCCGCTCAGGGTTGACCGCGAGGCGCAAGCGGTCGCGCACCTTGGCGCGGATCGTGGGCTCGACCGCGGCCACCATCATGCCGGAACCGACCGCCATGTCGAGCAGGACCTCCGAGCCGAGCTGCTCGATCACTTCGACCACCGCCTCGATGTTGAGATCCGGCGGATCGGCGGCGTTCGCAACCCGCAGGTCCTCCGGGCGCACGCCGAGCACGCACTCCTGGCCGGCGTAGCGGGAAAGCCGCGCGGCGATCTCCGCCGGCACCTTGATGCGCATGCCTTCGTTTGACGCCCACAGCGCGCCGTTGCCCTCGCTCACCTTGACGGTCGCGAAGTTCATCGCCGGCGAGCCGATGAAGCCCGCGACGAACCGGTTGGCCGGCGTGTTGTAAAGCTCGAGCGGCTCGCCCACCTGCTGGACGAAGCCGTCCTTCATCACGACGACGCGGTCGCCCAAGGTCATCGCCTCGACCTGGTCGTGGGTCACGTAGATCGCCGTGGTGCCGAGCCGATTGTGGAGTTTCTTGATCTCGACCCGCATCTGCACGCGCAGCTTGGCGTCGAGGTTCGAGAGCGGCTCGTCGAACAGGAACACCTGCGGGTGGCGCACGATCGCGCGCCCGAGCGCCACGCGCTGGCGCTGGCCGCCGGAGAGCTGGCGCGGCTTGCGCTTGAGCAGCCCCTCGATGCCGAGGATGCCCGCCGCCTCCTGCACGCGCTTGGCGATCTCGGCGCGGTCGAACTTCCGCATCTTCAGCCCGAACGCCATGTTGTCGTAGACGCTCATGTGCGGGTAGAGCGCGTAGTTCTGGAACACCATGGCGATGTCGCGGTCCATCGGCGCGAGATCGTTGACGAGCCGGTCGCCGATCAGGATGTCGCCCGAGGTGACCGTTTCGAGTCCGGCGACCATGCGCAAGGTCGTGGTCTTGCCGCAGCCGGACGGGCCGACCAGCACCACGAACTCCTGGTCGTGGATTTCCAGGTTCACGTCGTTGACCGCGTGAACCTCGTCGAATTTTTTGTTGAGATGGCGAATATGAACCGGCGCCATGTGCTCTCCCCGCTCCCCGGCTTACGTTTTACTAACTCTCACCCTTTGACGGAGCCGGTGAGCCCCGCGACGTAGTGCTCGACGAAGAACGAGTAGACGAACGCCACCGGGATCGACCCGAGCAGGGCGCCGGCCATCAGCTGGCCCCAGAAGAAAACGTCGCCGCGGATCAGCTCGGAGGTCACGCCCACCGGCACGGTCTTCTGGTCCGGCGAGGAGATGAACACCAGCGCGTAGATGAATTCGTTCCACGAGAGCGTGAAGGCGAAAATCCCGGCGGAGAGGATGCCCGGCACCGCGATCGGGAAGATGATGTAGATCATGGCCTTCCACCGGGAGGCGCCGTCGATGCGCGCGCATTCCTCGAGCTCGCGCGGGATCGCCTTGAAGTATCCCATCAAGAGCCAGGTGCAGAACGGGATCAGGAAAGTCGGATACGTGAGGATCAGCGCCCACGGCGAGTCGCCGAGCTTGAAGTTGCGAATGATGTCGGCGAGCGGAATGAACAGCAGCGTCTGCGGCACCAGGTAGGTGACGAAAATGCCGGTGCCGAGCGCGCCGGCGAAACGGAACTTGAGGCGCGAGAGGGCGTAGCCGGCGAGCAGGCCGCAGAACAGCGAGATGAGCGTGGACACGAAGGCGATGAACATCGTGTTCCACATCCAGGTGGAAAACAGCGTCTCCTCGAGCAGGCCTTTCACGTGCTCCAGGGTCGGATGCGCGGTCCAGAACGGCGCGTAGTTGGGCGCCATCCACGGGCGATAAAGCTCGCTGTCGGGACGGACGGTCGTCACCGCCATCCAGTAGAACGGGAACAGCAGGGAGAAAACAAAGGCGCTCAACGGAATGTAGAAGAACACCCACCGTTTCCACTTGGCGCCTTCGATCATGGCGTAGTGTCCCGATTCCGAAGTTCGCTCACTCTTGCAGCACCCGTTCGCGGCACTAGCGCATGTTCCGGCGAAGTGGGCGCCGGTTCGCCGATAAGAACATGCGCCAATCCATAACTGCTAGAGCATGGCCCGATTCCGAAGGAACGGGACATGCTCTAGTGGGTCTCTACCCGGCGGATGTACAACAGCTGAATGATCACGACGATCAGCAGCACCGGGAACATGGCGAGCGAGATCGCGGCTCCCTCGCTGAGCAAGCCGGTGCCAATGCCGATCTGATAGGCATAGGTGGCGAACAGGTGGGTGGCGTTGGCCGGCCCGCCGCCGGTGAGCACGTAGACCAGCTGGAAGTCGGCGAAGGTCTGGATCACCGAGAACAGCACCACCACCATGGTCACCGGCAGGAGCAGCGGCCAGGTCACGTGCCAGAAGCGCTGCCACGGGCGTGCGCCGTCAATCGCCGCCGCCTCCTGCAGCTCCGGATTGATGGTCTGCAACCCGGCCAGCAGGCTGATGGCGTAGAACGGCACGCCGCGCCACACGTTGACGATGATGACCGAGATCATCGCGAGGTCCGGGTCGCCCAGCCAGTTGATCCGGCTGTTGATCATGGAGAGCTTGTAGAGCGTCCAGTTGATCACGCTGAACGTCGGGTCGAACATCCACTTCCAGGCGAAGGTCGAGAGCACCGTCGGGATGATGAACGGCAACAGGATGAACGCGCGCGTGAGCGCCTTGCCCTTGAAGTGGCGGTTCAAGAGCATGGCGAGCCACAAGCCGAGCGCCAGTTTGAAGATCGTGGTGACGATCGTGTAGATGAACGTGTTGCGCACCGCGACGCGGAAGATGCTGTCGTTCCACAGCTTCTCGAAGTTCTCGAGCCCGACGAAGTGCCCCGGCACGCCGACCTTGGCATTGGTCACCGAGAGCAGAACGCCCTCGACGAACGGATAGGCGATGAACAGGCCGAGCAGGATCACGGTCGGCAGCAGGAGGGCGACCGCGAGCCAGCGCTCGTCCTCGAGCAGCCGCGTGATCGGGCCGCGCGTCGGCGTGCCCACGTAGGCTTGTGAAGGAACGGCATAGCTCACCGCCATGCAGGTATCTCCCCAGTAGGGCGCAATAGCCTTGCCCCCGCGAAGCCGGGGGGAAGCGTATTGCGCCGGCGCATTACGCGGCCCATCGGCCGCTAATGCGCCCCACGAACCTGCGCGGGCGGCGCCGCTCAGGCGTGCACCTTCGCGACTTCGTCGTGCGCCCACTTCACCGCGTCTTCCGCCGCCATGCCCTGGACCGCCTTGGCGTACATGTCGGTGATGATGTATTTGCTCAACACCTCGGCAGCCTTGCGGTCGGCCGGCCCGGCGTAGCCCGGGAACTGTCCGGCGCGCGCCGCCACCCGGAACGGCAGCATCACCGGGTCCTTCTGCCACAGCGGATCGCTTTGCCAGACGGTCGTGGCGCCGACCGAGTAGCCCTGCTGCGAGTTGAACCAGGTCTGATAGACGTCCTTCGAGCTGATCCAGCGCAGGAAGTCCTTCGCCGCCTTCTGGTTCTTGGAGTAGCTCATCAGCATATTGGACATCGGCAGGTGGTAGCCGAACTGGCCGGCCGCGCCCTTGGGCAGCGGCGCATGCAGGATGTCCTCGTGCAGCGGCGTGCCCTTCTCGGTCAGGTACGAGGTCGGCTTGCGCTTGGCCTCGAGATAGATCGAGGCGCCGTTGAGCGTCGAGCTGATGGTGCCCGACAGGAACGCGCGGTTGTTGTTGGTGTCGTCCCAGGCGAGGCCGCCTTCGTCGTGGGCTTCCTTCCAGAAGGCCGTCATGAACTTCACCGAGTCGACCGCCTGCTTGGTGTTGAGCACGACAGTGTGGCCGTCCTTTTCCACCTCCTTGCCACCCCACGACCACAGCAACGGATAGCTGAACGTCGGCGCGTCGCCGAAGGTGTGGCCCAATGTCTGGCCGATCGGGCGCCCCGCCGTCTTGAGCTTCTTGCCCGCCTCCCGATACTCCTCCCAGGTCTGCGGGAACTTGCCGTCCTTGTATCCGACCTCCGCGAACCACGACTTGCGATAGGCAAGCTGGGCGCCGAGGACGCACCAGGGCAGCGAAATCCATTTCTGGCCGTCGTTGGCGACCGCGCGGGATTCCTCGTAGTAGCCGCCCTGCGCCTTGCCGATCTCGTCCGCGAGGTCGGTCACGTCGGTCACGCTTTCCGCGTAGAGCCGGGGCCAATTGTTGAGGCCGCAGATCACGTCCGGGCCGGATCCCGACTGGATCGACGCGGTGGTGCGGGCCTGGATGTCGTTGCCGTTGATCGTCTCAAGATTGAGCGTGATGCCGAGCGCCTTCTTGCACTCGGGGATGATCTGCTTGCGCAGCACCTCGTCCGAGGCGGGAACGAAGTCGTTCCAGCGCAGCCAGTGGACCGTGGCCTCCTGCGCGAAGGCGGGCGCCCGGCCGGTGGCGAGGATCGCCGCCGCCATGCCGCCGGTACCCTTGAGAATCGTGCGTCGACTAATGCGGGCCATAGTCTCCTCCCTGGCCGGTATTTTTCTTGCGGCCAAATCTATAGAGGCTAGGCCCATCAGGTACAAGCGTGCGCAAGGCCGCACGCGCGCAAACTGTAGGTTGGGCGAAGGCCGCGGAGCGGCCGTGCCCACGTGTGCTTATGATCAAGCCGCGTGGGCACCCGCGGGCACTTCGTCCCGTGGGTTTGCCCACCCTACAGTTTTTCAGCCGCGCGTCAGACGTAGATCTTCACCAGCTCCGCATGGGCCGCCTTCACCGCGTCCGCGGGCGCCATGCCCTGCACCGCCTTGGCGTACATGTCGGTGAGGATGTACTTGGTCAGCACTTCGGCGGCCTTCCGGTTGGACGGGCCCTGGTAACCGGCGAAGCGGCCGGTCCGCGCCGCCGACTTGAACGGCAGCATGACGGGATCGTCGTTCCACAGCTTGTGCTTCTCCCAGTCGGTGGTGGCTCCGACCGAAAAGCCTTTCTGCGACACGAACCACTGCTCGTACACTTGCTTGGAGGTGATCCAGCGCAGGAAGTCCTTGGCGGCTTTCTCGTTCTTGGAATAGCCCATCACCATGTTCGAGAACGGCACGTGGAAGCTGAACTGCCCGGCCGGGCCCTTGGGCAGCGGCGCGTGCAGGATGTCGTCCTTGAGCGGCGTGCCCTTGTCGGTCTGGTAGGCATCGGGCTTCTTGAGGGCCTCGATATAGATCGACGCGCCGTTGTTGGTGGCGCAGATGGTGCCGGCGAGAAACGCGCGGTTGTTGTTGGAATCGTCCCAGGCAAGCCCGCCCTCGTCGTGCGCCTCCTTCCAGAACTCGACCATGAACTTGACCGAGTCGACCGTCTCCTTGCTGTCGAGCACCACCTTGCCGTCCGCGTCGACCTCCTTGCCACCCCACGACCACAGATACGGATAGGTGAACGCCGGCGCGTCGCCGAACGTGTGCCCCAGCGTCTGGCCGAGCGGACGCCCCTTGGCTTTGAGCTTCTTGCCGGCCTCCCGGAGTTCCTCCCAGGTCTGCGGGAACTTGCCGCCCTCGTAGCCGACTTCGGCGAACCAGGATTTGCGATAGGCGATCTGCAGGCCGACGATGCACCACGGCATCGCGATCCAGCGCTTGCCGTCATTGGCGACGGTCTTCGACGTCTCGTAGAAGCCGCCCTGCGCCTTGCCGAGTTCCTCCGCCACGTCGCTCACGTCGACCGTGCTTTCGGCGTAGAGCTGCGGCCAGTTGTTGAGCGCGGTGACGATGTCCGGCCCCGATCGCGATTGCACCGCCGAGGTGATGCGCGCCTGGATGTCGTTGCCGTTGATGGTCTCGATGTTGAGGCGGATGCCGAGCGCCTTCTGGCACTCCGCCGTGATGTCCTTGCGCAGCAGTTGGTCCGAGGCCGGCACGAAATCGTTCCAGCGCAGCCAGTGGAGCGTGGCGCCCTGCGCGTAGGCGGGCGCCCGGCCGGTTGCCAGAATCCCCGCCATGCCGGTCCCGGCCGCGACGGCGCCGGCGCCGGAAAGCTTGAGCAATTTTCTGCGATCGATGCGCATGATGTGTCCTCCCGCTCGTGGTTGATGCTGATTTTTTCTTGTGAACGAAGACCTTAGATGCAAACCTGAGCGCCCACAAGCCGGTTTGCACTTGAGGGCATGCGCGGTCTCTGGGTTCCCTTCCCCCCACGCGAAAGCGTGGTGGGGAGGGGTCAGGGGTGGGGGCAAACAAGTGCTGATATTGTTTGGAGGCCAGGATGACGCGACGTAACGTTTTGCGCCTGACCACCGCCGTCGCGGGATTGGCCCTCGCGCCGGCGCGCGCGGTCGCGCAGGCGTCCGGCCCGAGCCCGGCGATGGCCGCGCTCTCCACCTACATGAGCGAAGCCGGCACGCGCGCGCTCCCCGCCGACGTGGCGGAGCAGGCAAAGCATCATCTCCTCGATACCCTCGCCGCCATGATCTCCGGCTCACAACTGCCGCCGGGCCAGGCGGCGGCGCGCCACGTCACGGCGCACGGCGGCAAGGGCGGCGCGACCGTCGCCGGCACGGCGCTCACGGCCGCGGCCCTCGACGCGGCGCTCGCCAACGGCGTCATGGCGCACGCCGACGAAACCGACGATTCCCACGGCCGCTCGCGCTCGCATCCCGGTTGCGCGATCGTGCCGGCCGCGCTCGCGACGGCGGAAGAATTGGGCGCGGACGGCGCGCGCCTGTTGAACGCCGTCACCCTCGGCTACGACGTGGGTCCGCGCGTGCTCATGGCCATGGGCGGGGCCGAGTTCAGCTACGCGAGCAGCCTCTCGACCCACAGCATCGGCGGAACGTTCGGGGCCGCGGCGGCCGCTGCCTGCATCGCCGGCCTCGACGCGCAGCAGATGCGCTGGGCGCTCGACTACACCGCGCAGCA
>WNGJ01007741.1_pt1 | contig 11436 bp, 10 predicted proteins | sample 5400611 | NCBI WGS metagenome assembly WNGJ01 (sample SAMN13153375, study PRJNA577476) | soil metagenome | isolation source: 40 cm soil or saprolite under Garry oak tree replicate 1 | place: USA:California | collected 2016-06-15 | reverse complement strand
CTCGGGTCCACCGGCGCGCGCCTGATCACCACGCTGCTGCACGAGCTCGAGCGCTCCGACAAGGAGACCGGCTTCGTGACCATGTGCTGCGGCGGCGGACTGGGCACCGCGACGCTCATCCAACGCGTGTAGCAAGGCGGGGCGTCAGCCGCTCGGCCCGCCCCCGGTCCAGTCGACGGCGACCGGCGCCAGCGCCAGCAGCGCCGCCCACGTGGCGGCGTCCGCGCGCCCGCTTGCGGGAATCCCATGCGCGCTCTGGAAGGCGCGCAGGTTGGCAGCGGTGCTCGAGCCGAAGTTGCCGGTGGTTTCCTGTTCGGGGTTCGCGCTGGCGAGATGCTCCTGCAGCCACAGCACCTCATCGCCCTTGGCGCCGCTGGCGAGTTCCGGGTAGGAGGCGTTGGGCGTGACGCTCGTGAGCGGCGCCAGCGGCGCGGCCAGGGCGCTCCAGCCGCTGGCGTTGGTTTCCTGCCAGTCCCAGAACGACACCCCGGTTGCCCCGTAGTCGACCGCCTCCTCGCGGAAGCGCAGCAGGTCCGCCGAGGATACCCCGCCGTAGGTCTGGCCCAGGGGGAACAGCGGCCGCGCGTAGATGCGGTTGTTGATGTAGGTGTTGGCGTACACCGTGTCGACCGACACGCCGATGTCCTTCCAGTACATCTGCGGGGCGTTGTACTGGGCGCCTTCGGGGCCAAGGAACACCGAGTACGGGAAGGAGGGGTGGTAGGACACATACGGGAACGACGCGAGCCCCACCGGATAGGCGGCTCCCACCTTCGCGCGCAGGTCCCTGACGTAGGTCTGGGCGGCGGCATAGCGCCTTTCGTACTCGGCCTCGGCGTCGATCACCAGGCAGTCCGCGCCGGCGGCCACCGCGCGGGCGCCGAGGCTCGCCTCGCCGGCGGGCGCCGCGCCGTACACGTACTGCCAGGCGCACACCTTCAAGCCGTTGACGTGCAGTTCGGCCACCACCTGCGAAGAGAACTGGCTCCAGTAGTTGGTGGATCCGTCGGAGCTCTTGACGAACACGGTGGTGATCCCCGACTGGTGCGCGCGCGCGGCGATCGACGCAACTTCGCCGTGGTTTGACTGGCCGAGGTACCAGATCCACATGCCTTGGCCGTCGAACGCGGTGCCGCTGAGCGCGCCCTGACCTGCAGCCGGCGCGGGCCCCGGGCGCGCGGGGGGACGCAGGGCGTGGTTGAACACGTAGATGGGCCCGAAGGAGCTGGTGTGGCGCCCTCTTGGAAGCAGCACCATGATGTTGCCCGAGTGCGCCGAGCTGGGCACGGTCACGATCAGGCTCGACCCCTTGTTGCGCAGGCGCGCGCCCGGCGAGCTTCGGCTGATGCGGGCGCCCGGGCTGCGGGGAAAGGCCACGACCATGCCCGCCGCCAGGCCCCTGCCGGTCAGCGCAAGCGTGCCGTGAATCGACACCTGGCGGGGATTGGCGCTGCAGCGCGACGTGGGGGTGCAGCGGGCGCTCGTGATGCGCACCGAGGTGACGTGCGCGCTGGGGGTGCTGGCGATGCCGCGCGGCGCTCGCGCCGGCGCGGCCGGGGCGCTGGGCGCGGTCGACGCGGGCGGGGCGCCGCCTCCGGGCGCGATTCCGCCCGCGCCGGCCGCGAGCGCGCCGGTCGGGTTGCCGGCCAGCGAGCACAACGACGTGGCGGCGGCTGCCGCGGTGAGGAGCGTGAGCCGGTTGTGCACGCCTGTGCTCGCCAAGACGTTCCCTTCGCGCCAGCTGCTTTCTCCACCCGAATTGGCGGCGTCAGAGGTTAGCCGCTATGACCGGCAAAACCGATCGCGGAAAGGGAAGTTGCGGCGGCGCTCCCGCGCATTGGTCAGCCCCAGCGGAAGCCAACGTCCGTCGGCGCCGGCGCCAGGGGGCTGGAGGGCAGGCCCGGCCGGGCGCCGGCGAGGTTGAAGCCCGCGGGGGCGACGTCGTTGGGGGCGTCGGGGTGAAACAGCGAGGCCAGGTACTGGATCTGCCCGCGGCCGACGCCAAGCTCGAACTGGCCCCCGCCGTAGTTGCCGATCCCCTGGTGCCCGCAGAAGTCGTAGGCGTCGAGAAGATTGCGCAGCCCGCCCAGGCGGGAAGGCTTGATGTTGACCATCCGCGGCGGATAGGGCAGCGACTCGATGTCGGCGATCGAGTGGATCGGCGCATCCCAGGAGAAGCGCTCGCGGTGGGGCGCGAGCACGGGCTCGGTCTCCGGCGTCAGCGCGGGATCCTCGATCCACGCGTCCGGGAAAGCCTCCACCACGCGCCGGTACAGCACCGGGTCGGCGGGCTGATCCACGATCGTGCCCGTGTAGAAGGCCTTGAAGTCGACCGAGTCGACCGCACCGGTGTCGAGGAGATCGGCGATCAGCGGCTCATCCCACGAGCTCGTGGGATCCAGCTTGAAGCGCAGGTCGGGGTAGAGCGCCAGGCGCCGCCTGAGCGGCTCCGCGGAAGGCGGCTCGCCGAGGCGCATCGAGACGACGAATCGCACCGGCTGCGGCTGGCGCCCGATCACCGCATGCAGCGGCAGCGCCGCCTGGCGCAGCGCGAGATCGAGCGCCGCCGACTCATACGCCCACGTGCGGTAGCGCACCGAGACCTCCCGCTGCGGCGGCTGCGCGAACAGCGAGTGCCCGGCCAGGTGCCGGCCGAATGAAGCCAGCGTGAAGCTGCCCGCGAGCGGCAGTCCCGGACCGGACTCCTGCAGGATCTCGTGGTCGCGCGCGTCGTAGGTCACGTCCTCGCCGATGCCCTCCTCGCCGAGCCCGTGCAGATGGATGACCGTGCTCTTGCGCTGGAAGTCGCTCGACACATCGACCTGCAGGGGGTCGAGCACGCACTCCTCGATCTGCACCGGGAGCTGCGCCACGCGCTCCCACGTGCTCATCAGCGCGCGCATCCGTGGTGCGTGCGCGCACGCGCACCCACCACCCCCGCCCAGACCCACGCGCCTCTCACGCCGAGGCCTCCCGCTCCAGCCGGCTGACCAGCTCGTCGAGCCGCAGCTCCTCGAGCGCGCCCGATACCGCGGCCAGCTGGCGCGCGCACAGCTCGATCAGGGCCTTGCCCTCGCTTACCAGCTCCAGGGTCTCGTCCAGGCTCGCGTCCCCCGAGTCAAGCCGCTTGATGATCTCCTCCACGCGCGCCGCCGCGTCCTCATAGCTCAGCCGCTGCGACCGGGAGGCGTTCGCGTCCTCGGGCGGCGAGCGGTCGTCCGGGAGCGAGGTCTGGGCCTCGTCCGCGAGCGACGCGTTCGCGTCCTCGGGCGGCGAGTCCTGTGGGTCCTTGCTCACGGCTTCAGAACCCGTGCCGGCAGCGTGTCGTCGGCGAAGCGCATGCGCACCTCGTCCACGTTTCGCGCGCGCGCGGCGCTCGGGAGCGGCTCTCCGCCGGCAGACTCGATCAGGGCATAGCCCCGCTCGAGCGTGCGCTGGGGATCGTGCCCGCCGAGCGCCAGCGCGAGGCGCTCGAGCTCGCGCGCGCGTCGCTCGCGACAGTCTCGCGCGGACGAGCTGGCCTTCCGCTGCAGGACGAGGGCCCTGCGCCCGGTCACGCTCCACTCATCCGCCAGCCGCCGGCGCGAGCCCGCGCGGGCCTCACGCAGCAGCTGATGCAGGCGCGCGCGCTGGCGGTCGAGATGCACGCCCGGGGCACGCGACAACGTGGCCAGCAGGCGGGCGCGGCCGAGCAGCGCGCGCCGCCCGTGCTCGCGCAGGCGCGCGGCGGCGGCTGCCTGCTCGGCGCGTGCGCGCTGGCAATGCACGCCGACCGCAGCCTCCGCTGCGTGGGTGGGCGTGGAGCAGCTGACCGCGGCCACGTCGTCGAGCAGCGTGCGATCGGTGTGATGGCCCACCGAGGCGATCACCGGCACCTTGAGCAAGGCGACCGTGCGGCACAGCGTCTCGTCGCAGAAGCACAGCAGGTCGGCGAGCGAGCCCCCTCCGCGCGCCACGATCACGACCTCGACCCCGCCCACCGCGGCGAGGTCGCACAGTGCCTGCGTGATCGCCGGCGCCGCATGCCGATCTTGCACGGGGGCGAATCCCCACACCAGGCGACCGGCCCAGCCGCGGCGGGCGAGAGCCGCGATCAGGTCGTCGCGCGCCTTGCCGGAGCGGCCGGTGATCACGCCGATCGTGCGCGGCAGCAACGGCCGCGGAAGCCGGTCCTGCAGCGCCAGCAGCCCGTCGGCATCGAGCTGCTTGCGCAAGCGGTCGATGCGGGCGAGCAGGTCGCCCTCTCCCGCCACGCGCATGTCGGTGACGGCGAATGAGAATCCCGGCGAGGAGGTGGCGCTGCCGGCGTAGTAGTCGCAGCCGCCGGCCACCACCACCTGCATCCCCTCGGGCGAGCCCGCGCCGAACCGGGCGCGGTCGCCCGAGGCGCCGACCGCGCGACCCACGATCGCCTCCCAATTGTCGCGCCAGGCCGCGCACGGAATGGCTCCGGTCGCGTCGCGCAGCTCGAAGTACATCCGCGCGCGCGACGGCCGCAGGTTGACGAGCTCGCCGATGAGCTGCACGCGCGCAAATGCGCGCAGCCTGGCGCGAAGCGCGGCCGCGTACTCGCCCACGGGAAACGGGCCCGCGAGCTCGCTGTCGGGTATGCCCGCCGGGCGCGCATCCGCGGCGTCCGGCGGCAGCGAAGAGGGTGTTGAGGACATCAAACCCCAGCATAGGCGGTAGCATCGACGTCAATGCGCAGCAGCGAACCCCGCCCCGCCGGCTCCTAGCGGCGCGCGCAGTGGCCCCTCGCAACAAGCGTGCGCGCGGGCGCTCGCGCAAGCGGCGGCACGTCACAGCGCCCGTGGCCGGTGCCGCTGTAGGCGCGGCGGCGCACGCACAGAGCGGCTCGCAAGCCGCGAGCGAGAGCCCGAGCTCGGCAGCGAGACCCGCCGCCGGCGCCAAGCGGGGGAGCGCACAGTCGCCGGGCTCGGCATCGCGCGCGAGGGCGCGGCGTGCGCGCTCGCGCCGCGCCCGACCGCCGAGGCGCGGCGGCGGCCTTGACGACCTGTTGCCCCTCGGCCGGCGCCCGCCCGCGCCCTGGCATCCGCTGCCCCTGTCCGAGCTGCTCATCCTGGTGGGGGCCGTCGGCACGGTGGTGGGGCTCACCCGCGGGATCTCCAACGGCGGCCCTCCACTGATCGCCGGGCTTGCGGCATTGGCAATCGGGACGGTGGAGGTGACGCTGCGCGAGCACCTGAGCGGGTATCGCTCGCACGCGATCATCCTCGCCGCGCTTCCCGTGATCGTGCTCGACTCCGCCCTGGTGCTGCTCGTCGCGCCCTTCGGCGCCGGGCTCAAGCTGGCGATGCTCGTGCTCGACGTGGCCGTGTTTGCGCCGCTGTACAAACTGCTGCGCGCCCGCTTCATCGACGCGCGCCGCGAGCGGGTGTTCACCGAAGGGCGCTGACAGGCTGACCCTGCGCCGAGCCGCCGATCGCGCATAGGCCGCGCGCCGAGGCCGCTGATCGGGCAGAGCTTTGCGCCGCGCCGCTCTGCTCAACGCCGCTCGAGTGCGGCGGCGTCGAGCGAGGGCAGTGGCCGCTCGCCCTCCTCTCCGGGGTGCCCACGCACCTCGCCGGTGAAGCCCAGCCGCTCCAGGCGGGCGATCTCGCGTTCGCCTTCCACGCGAGCCGGGTGGTCGGCCGGCAAGCCCGCGATCAGGCTCGCGATCCGGTTGCGCAGCTGCAGCGCGAAGTGCGGTGTCGAAGCCCCCATCAGCTGGCGCACGTCCTCCACGCTGACCTCCTGCGCGCTCTGCTTGCGCACGACGCGGGCGGGATCCTCGGCCTGGCTCATGTGGGCACTCGCAATCGCTATTCGGGGGCCGGCGGCGGCGTTTCGGCCGAGGAGGTGACACGCGGGGCGACCTCGAGTATGGCATCGATTTCGGCCTGTACGCGCGGCGAGATCGCGCTCGCGTCGCCGATCAGCCAGCCGTGGTTGTAGACCTCGCGCACCGGCCCGACCGTGGCCGTGTAGCCGGGCTCTATGTCGCTGAGGTAGCGCACCAGCGCCGCGGGCACGGAGGCGCGGTTGGAGAGCAGCAGCAGCGGACCGTAGTCGCCGTGCGCCGACAGCGGCGCTGCGGCCGGCGCATCCAGGGTGCGCGCGGAGTTCACGAACACCAGGCCGTGTCCAGCTTCGCGGATGCCCCAGCCGAAGGATCCGTCGGAGAAGCGCGATACCGACACCGCATTGCTCACCGGGTCACCGCCTTCGCCTTCGCCTTCGGCTTCGCCCGCCCCGCTCTGCGTCCGTTCGCCGCTCGCGATTCTCGTGACGCGGCCATAGCGCCCCAGCGCCGTCAGCGCGCCAGTGCCGACGGTGGGCGCGCCGAGCACGTAGATCGCCGGTCGGCGCAGGCTCGCGAGCAGCGAGGCCGTCGGCGCCGGCAGGCCCGAGTCGTCGGCGAACAGGATAGGCGCGCCGCTCTCCGCCGCGAGGCCTGCCGCGGGCATCTGCAGCGCGCGGTCCGCGGATGACGTGACCACGATCACCTGGCGTGGCCGCTTGCCCTGCACCGAGCGTGCGAGCCGCTCCACGGCCGCAGCCGCGCTTGCGGGTCCGCCCGCCGCGGGGATCGTGCTCGTGCGGTAGCGGCTTGGCACGGCGGCGGTGGTGGCGATCCTGATCACCTGCGCTCCGCCCAGCGCGGGGGCGCCGGAGGGATTCATCGTGCGCAGCGCTCCCACCGTCGCCGGCGGAAGTTCGTTGCCCTGCGCATACAGCAGCGGCGCGCCCAGCGGCGCGCTGGCGAGCGCCGCGGCGGCGAGCGCCGCCGGCCAGTTGCCCTCATCGACGAGCACCACCGCCTGCGGCCGCGTGGCCGGGGTGAGGCCCGGGTACACCGTCTGGGCCACCGCGGCCGCATCGGTCGCCGCGTCGACGCCACCCAGCCGAGTGGTGTTCTTTGTCACCACCGCGATGGCGCCTGGCCGGGCCGCCGCGCCGAGGGCGGGCCCGACCTGCTGCAGGCTCTGCGGCCCCGCCTTGCCGCACGCGCCCATCGCACCGCCCAGCGCGAGCCCGGCGATTAGCCCAAGCAGCGAGCGGCGCATTCGCCGCACCCTATCTTGCGCGGGCGCGGATGCGACCGCGCCCCGTCAAATCACCCAATTCGCCGGGAAAATGCGCGATCTGCGAGCCAGGGTCTGCAAACGTCTGGGCACTTTGCTAGCCTGCCGCCCCGATAACGCCGAATCCCTGATCCGATGTCAGGGAGCGGGGGACCCAAGTTGTTGGGGCGAATCCCACGGTGAGGCCGTGAGAAGCGCAGGCTCTTTCAGCGCTAGCCCGTCAGCTAACCCCGCAGGCCGACGAAAGAGGTTGCGTCTTGCGGGTGAGAGCCCTAAGCACGTTTCTTGGCAGCCTGACGATGCTGGCCACCGGCGCCCCCGCCGCGCTGGCCGGCGGCACCGGTGGCGCCTCTCCCGCCGCGACGGTCGCACCGGAAAGCTCGGCCAGGCCGGAAGGCTCGGCCAGCAGCACCCCGGCGCCGCCGCGGGCGCCGATCCACACCGCGCCGGTCACCGCCCGCTCGTCCCGGCTCACCTACCGGGGGCCCGTGTATGAGCGCAGCCCCAACGGCGAAATCATCCCTTACCAGGCGCCGCTGGGCGCGGAGCAGCTGAACCCCGGCACGGGGGGAAGCCCAGTCGGCATGACCGCCAGCTCCAAGCCGCAACTGCTCGTCCCGGGCTCGCTCGCCCGTTACGTGAACGGGCTCGCCGCCGCACCCATGTCGGCGCCCGCTGCGGTGCAGGAGGTGATCTGGTCCGGCGATCAGATCATCGGCCTGCCGTACATCTACGGCGGTGGCCACGGCTCGTTTGAATCGCCCGGCTACGACTGCTCGGGCACGGTGTCCTTCGCGTTGCACGGTGCCAGCCTGCTGGCCACGCCGGAGGACTCCTCCGAACTGGAAAGCTTCGGCTCGCACGGCGTGGGACGCTGGGTCACGGTCTTCTCCAATCCCGGGCACGCCTACGTGGACGTCGCCGGGCTGCGCCTGGACACGAGCGCCGCCGACGATCCCTCAAACCAGCAGGGCCCGCGCTGGCGCCCGCTGCGCCCGCAAAACAGCGGCTACAGCGTCCGCCACCCGCTCGGCTTCTGAGGGGCCTGGGCCGCGCGTCGGCTACGCTTGAGCGGTGCTGGCCCATCCCGCCCCGGCGGCGGCGCCGGCGATCGGTCGCCCAAGTAACGCAATAGGAGGATCAGATGGCCGGCTTGACCGGGCGCATGTCAACCGTCGTGAAGGCGAAGGTGTCCAAGCTTCTGGACCGAGCTGAAGACCCCGCCGAGACGCTGGACTACAGCTACCAGAAGCAGGTCGAACAGCTACAGAACGTCAAGAAGGGCATCGCCGACGTGGTCACGGCCAAGAAGCGCCTGCAGATGCAGGAGAGCTCCCTGCAGCAGAGCGTGGTGAAGCTCGACACGCAGGCCCGCCAAGCGGTCTCGTCCGGCAACGAAGAGCTCGCGCGCACGGCGCTGGAGCGCAAGAACGTAGCGCAAACCGAGCTGCAGTCCCTCGATACCCAGGTCACAGAACTGGAGGAGCAGCAGCAGAAGCTCACCGACTCCGAGCAGAAGCTGCGCGCCAAGATCGAAGCCTTCCGCACCAAGAAGGAGGTCATCAAGGCGCAATACTCCGCCGCGGAGGCGCAGGTGCGCATATCCGAGGCCGCGACCGGCGTGGGCGAGCAGATGGCCGACGTGGGCCTGGCCATGCAGCGCGCGGTGGACAAGACCGAAAACATGAAAGCCCGCGCGGACGCCGTCTCCGAGCTGGAATCCGCGGGAACCTTCGATGACCTCACGGCGCTGGGGTCCGGCGAAGACGACATCGACCGTCAGCTCAAGCAGCTCTCGAGCAGCTCGGCGGTCGACGAGGAGCTGGCGAAGATGAAGGGAGAAGTGGGGCAGGGCGGCGCCGCGGGCGCAGCGCAGATCTCCTCCGGCGAGCCGCCGCAGCCCAGCGAGAGCGGCCAGGCATGATCGTCCGCATCTCGGGCGAGGACCAGTATCGCCTGCAGGACAGCGACTCAGAGCGTCTGCAGGAGCTGGAGAGCGCTGTCGTCGCCGCGGTCGAGGGCGGCGATGACGGCGCGTTCGCCGCCTCCTTTCCAGTGCTGCTCGAATACGTGCGCGGCCACGGCGCGCCCGTCGCAGATGACGACCTCGAGACCTCGGACGTGATCTTGCCGCCCGCCGATGTGACCCTGGAGGAGGCAAGCAGGGAGTTCACCGGCGAGGGCCTGATCCCCGACTGAGGGCCGCTCGCCCGCCGGCGCCCGGCGGGGGCCGGGCGATCGCGTCCGGGAGCTCCGCCGGCGTCAGTCGAGCACGATCACGATTTCGCCGTGGCGCCCCACCGTGCTCTGCAGCTGCGGCTGGATAGGCGTGACGGTGGGCGTGAGGCTCGGTATCAGTCGCGCCAGCGCCCGCGCCTGGCGTTCGGCGCCCGGCGGGTACAGCACGTATGCGCCGTGACCCAGGTTGGCGTTCTTGATATCGCCGGTGCGCGCCACGTGCACGTGGCTTGCGCGCAGCGTCACGGCGATGCTGCGGGCCGCGCCGGCGCTGCTCGTCGCGTTGAAGACGGCCACCGGCACCGCGCCGCGGGCCGGCGGCGCCGAGGCCGAGCCGCCTTTGGTCAGCAGGTAGGCGCCCGCTCCGATGAGCGCCGCCGCCGTGCCCGCCACGCCCACCGAGACGCCGCGTTTGCGCCAGCGAGCACGCACCCGGTAGACGGTGCGCGCGCTGGGAGCCGTGACGGGAGCGGGAGGGCCGGCGGCCGCCAGCAGCGATCGCTGGTGCGCTTCGAGCGTTATCGCGCGCGTGACCTGTTCGCGCAGCGCGCCCAGCTCGCGTCCGCGCGAGAGCACGCGCGCCGCCAGCAGGCACAGCGCGGCGAGGCCCACAAATCCGAGCGCCGCGCCGACCTTGGTGGCCGCGCTGGTCGCGGGCACGGACCGGGATGGCAGGCTAACGTCGCGCAGGCTCAGGTTGCCCGCCGGCCGCGTTTGGATGGCGGTCACGACGGGCACCGTCTGCTCCGCGATCGCGAGCATTTCGCGTGGCGAGAGCCCGTTTGTGAGCGTGTTCTCGATCCAGTACGCCGCGCCGCCTTCGCGCCAGCCGATCCTCCTGACCTGTTCGCCCTCATAGAACAGCTCATACGTGCGTGAGCCCGCACGCATGGCCTGGCTGGGGTTGGCCAGCAGCGGCGGTTCGGGCCAGCTCGTGCCCTGCACGTCGTAGTATTCGCCGAGCGGCGCGCTGTCCACGACGATCACGTAGCTCGGGTGCAGGTGGCCCTGGGGGTCGCGGATGTCATACGGGCGCAGGGTGTCCGGCGCGGCGGTCGCGTAGGGGTGGCGGAAGCGGGGATACTGCAGCGCGAACGGCAGGCTGGGCGCGGCCGAACGCGCGTGCGCGAGAGCCGCGGAGTCGGTTGGCACGAGCGTGGGCAGCGGAGCGCGGCCGGAGGCGTGGCTGTGCACGCTGCGCAGCGACTCGCCCACGCGGTGCTTGGGGATCGGCGCGGTGCCGCCCAGAAACGAGCGCACCGATTCTCCGATCTGCTGCCGCGTCGCGGTGTCGTAGGTGGGCAGCAGGTTGGCCTGGAAGTGCACCCGGCGAACCGGCTTGCCCTGCGACTGGACCAGCAGCGCGAGCAGGTCGAGCACCGAACCTGAGCCGTGCAGGTCGGTTTCCACCGCGCGGCCCAGTATGTGCTCGAACTTTTCCCGGTTTTCGAACAACGACCCCCCGTACTGGGCCTTCGCTTCGAGCAGGAAGCGCTGATCGCGCGCGTCGCGCGTGAGCGAGGTGTCTTCGTGGCGGTTTGCCACGAATTCGAGCGCTTCCCTTCCGCACATGCGCTGATAGCCGGGCTGCAGGTTGACTTCAAAGAACTGTTCGCCACCCGGTTCGTTGACGTGGTAGTAGCGCCGGTCGACCTCCATGTACACGCACGCCATTTCGTTGACCGCCCGCTTGAACTTCGGGAACGTGATCACGAACACGTGGTTGACCGCGATGCCGAGCACCCGCTTGATCGTTTCGGTCATCAGCTGAATGCCGCCGATCGTGTAGGCGGCGTTTATGCGGTTGACCACCGGCTGCGCGCCCGGCGGCTTGATCCTCACCTGCAGCTCGCGCGGGATGGACAGCATCGAGATCGTCGGCTTGCTCGGATCGATGCGCACGAGCAGCATCTCATTGGAGTGCGGCAGCACAAACCCGCCGGGGTTGCTCTTGGGGGGCGGCCGGCGGTCATCGCCGACCAGCAGGAGCGTCTCGGGCCCGCCCCGGCTGGTCGGCGCGAGCACGCGCGCCGACAGCTTCACCGCTTTGTTCTGGCCCAGCGCCGCGACCACTTTGTCGAGCTCGTTCAGCGCCAGCACCGCGGTCGCCGCT
>WNGJ01047610.1_pt1 | contig 11437 bp, 5 predicted proteins | sample 5400611 | NCBI WGS metagenome assembly WNGJ01 (sample SAMN13153375, study PRJNA577476) | soil metagenome | isolation source: 40 cm soil or saprolite under Garry oak tree replicate 1 | place: USA:California | collected 2016-06-15 | reverse complement strand
GGGATCGATTACGCGATCCTGATCATCTATTTCGTCTTTGTACTCGGCATCGGCTGGGCGCTCAGACGCGTCATCCGAAGTAGCGAGGACTTCTTTCTCTCAGGCCGGTCGATCCCCGCGTGGATCGCCGGCCTCGCTTTTATCTCCGCGAATCTGGGCGCGCAGGAAGTCATCGGGATGGCAGCGTCGGGCGCCAAGTACGGCATCATGACGAGCCATTTCTACTGGGTCGGCGCGATGCCCGCGATGGTGTTCGTCGGGCTGTTCATGATGCCGTTCTACTATGGCTCGCGCGCCCGCTCGGTCCCCGAGTACCTGAAGCTCCGCTTCGACGAGAAGACGCGCGGATTGAACGCGATCACCTTCGCGATCATGACGATCTTCTCCTCGGGCATTTCGATGTACGCACTCGCGAAGCTGTTCGAGCTGGTGCTGGGCTGGAGCTTTCATGGCAGCATCGTGCTGTCGGCCGTCATCGTCCTGATTTACATCTTCCTCGGCGGACTGACGTCCGCGATCTACAACGAGGTGCTGCAGTTCTTTCTCATCGTCCTGGGATTCCTGCCGCTGGTGTTGCTGGGCCTCAAAGACGTCGGCGGGTGGAACGGGCTCACCGCCAAGCTCGCCACGGTCGCGACGAATGCGGGCTTCGAGCCCGGGGCCTGGACGCACTCCTGGAAGTACATGGATTCGCCCAGCCACAACCCGATGGGGATGGAATGGTTTGGCCTGGTGATGGGCTTGGGCTTCGCCCTCTCGTTCGGCTATTGGTGCACGGACTTCCTCGTCGTACAGCGCGCCATGGCCGCCGGCTCGATGACGGCGGCACGCCGCACCCCGTTGATTGCGGCCGTTCCGAAGATGCTGATGCCCATGCTCGTGATTCTGCCGGGGATGCTGGCGATCGGCCTGCACGCCTCGAGCGGAGGCTTTCTCCCGATCGGCAGTGACGGCCAGCCGAACTACAACCTCGCGATTCCGATGATGCTGGCGCATTACCTGCCGTCCGGACTGCTGGGTCTCGGTCTCACCGCCTTGATGGCGTCGTTCATGTCCGGCATGGCGGGCAACGTCACGGCCTTCAACAGCGTGTGGACGTACGACATCTATCAGACCCATATCCGCCCGGGCCAGACGGACGCGCATTACCTGCGCGTCGGGCACGCGGCCACGGTGTTCGGCATCGTCGCGAGCGTGCTGGCCGCGTACTCCGCGACGCGGTTCAACAACATTCTCGACATGCTGCAGCTGGTCTTCTCATTCGTGAACGGGCCGTTGTTCGCGACCTTCTTGCTGGGGATGTTCTGGCGTCGGACGACGGGCCACGGCGCGTTCTATGGCTTGTTGACCGGCACGATTACCGCGGCGCTCCACTATGGACTCACGCTTCCGCGGGGAGCGGTGCCCGGCATCAAGGGCGGTTTTCTCGGGGCAGTGCTGCACACCTACCCGAGCGAGATGGCATTGAACTTCTGGACCGCGCTGTTCGCGTGGACCGGCTGCTTCGTCGCCACGCTGCTGATTTCACTGTTCACCAAGCGCACCAAGACCGACGACGAGCTGCGCGGCCTGGTTTACTCGCTCACGCCGCGTATCCAGGAAGGCTCGATGCCGTGGTACAAACGGCCGGTCACGCTGGCGGTGGCCATTCTGGTCGTCTCGACCTTACTCAACGTGATCTTCTGGTGATCCGGACATGAGACTCGACGTGCGATTTCCTATTGGTGGGATGTTCACGATCATCGGCGCCATGCTGGTGATCTACGGACTTGTCTCACCCGCCGCGGTGTACGAGCGCTCGCTCGGCATCAACGTCAATCTGTGGTGGGGACTGGCACTGCTGATCTTCGGCGTGGTGATGTTTGCGTTCGCGGTGCGGGCGTCGGGTGGTTGGAGTGCGTGGCGACGGGCGATGCAGCCGCAGCCGCCAGCACAGGACCGGCGTCCACCAACTGTTTCCTGACAGGATCGATCCGGAAGTTCAACCCTTCCAGACTGCGCCACCCCAAGATGACGAGGTCGGTTGGCTCGCCGAAGACCACATCATCCACGGTCCTGCTTCCTGCGACGTGAATGAAGGCGGCTCCGATCGAACGCTCTACGATCGCGCCACTCGCTTGCCGAAAGCGGGCCGTCCGATAGCGGCCTATCCCTAATGATTCAAGAACGGTCGCAGGAATCCACGACAATTCCGCGCCCGTGTCCACGAGCACGGATCTCACCTCCTGCCGCTCCCCAGGCCGCGCAGGATTCTCGATCCCGATGTCTACCCGGAAGGATCCCATTTCGTCGGTCATGATGCCTCCTCGGTCGCTGCCGAGTAGTACCATATTCCTGCGGCTTGTGTCAATCCCATTCACCCGCCGAAGCCGAGGACCACGGACTCGACCTCCACGCCGCGACCTTCATTTCGCCGAACCGAGAGCTGCAGCCGCTCGAGGTGCGCGAGCCGCAGCCGATCGCCGGCGCCGCCGCGACCCTCAGCCGGACCGACCCAGTAGTTCCATTCACCGGGGAAGCCTTGAGGCAACAGCACACCGCGGCCGATCGTGAAGCTCGCCAGCGGGATGACCTGATCCTGCCAGGTGGTGTCGATCTGCACGGCGGCGGTCCAGCTCGTGCCGTCGTCTTCCATGAGCGTGATGTGCGCCGTCTGGCGCGCGCCGAGGCCACGGAGACGAATTCGCAGCTCGTTGGCCGACGCGATCGTCTCTTGCCGCGCCGCGATCCTTTCTTTGATCACGAGCGACGCCGTGTAGTCGGCGGGGCTCCAGCCGCTGGTGTCGGTCGGGAGCTCGAGGTGGAGAACCGGCTGGCCGGTCGCGGGCGACAGTGCCACGCGGAACAGCCCTCTGCGGCCGGCATCGCCGATGCGCGTGAAGGTGAGGCGACCGGCATCTGTGCCGGGGTCGAACAGCCGCAACGGAGTGCGTGGCGTGACCACATCGAACCGCCACGATGACTGGCCGTTGTAGTTCCAATCGGTCGGCTTTCCGGCCACGCCTGCTGGAAACGTGACGGCTGAGCCTGCGCGGACCGCCGCAATCGCGAATTCGTGTGGCCCTTCGCGCAACGATCCCGCCGGAATCGACACCGCGTATTCGTACGCACCGGCGCGTCGCATCGAGAAGCTTCGATAGAAACCGCCGGGCGTCGCGCGCACGAACAGCGTCACGGAGTCCGGATCCGCTGCATCGACGACCCGCGCGTGCAGCTCGGCATCGCGGCCAGCGAGATACTGCGGCGCCGCCAGCGACACGACCGTCAGCGGGGCGGTGTCGGGGCGCGGCGCGTGGAATTCACCGAACCCGAGGTGTCCAAACGAGTCCGGTAGCATTGCCACAGTCCCCGAGGCGCTGGCGACCAGGAGATAGACGCCTGGCGTTACTGCGAATGATCCAGCGCTAGCGCGAACAGTTTGAGCGTTCCTTACCGCGACCGGCTGTACAGTGAAAGAAGAGCCGAGATCGGAGAGAGTGATCGTGATTGGCCATGAGCTGCTGGCACTCGGCGGCTCGAACGGGTCGCGGATCGGCACGGCGTCAGGATACACCTCGAGCCGCCACACCCCCTGGCGGATCTTGTCGAGGAAGTAGATCCCGGTTCCTTCGTATCTCACCGTTGATGACGAGCCGTGCCCGGCAATGTGTTGCAGCGCCGCCGGATCTGGAGGTGTGGCGTTTGTAGAGCTCGTGTACATGAACGCGTCTCGCGCGACAAGCTCAGCCAAGTCTCCTTCGTATGAGATGTGGACGTCTCCAAAGCGCGTATTGCGCGGATACGGCCCGTAGTCCCCCATGCGCGGCAGCCGCCGCATCGCTTCAGCGGCGATGATCGCGCTCAGCGCCTTGCGCGGTGTGTACACCAGGTTCAAGTAATGCGTCTGCCAGCCGAGGTTGCGCGAGGCCGTGGCAAGCATGTCGTAGGCGAACATCGCGGCGAATTGCGCGCCCACGGCGCGAAACGTTCGGGCCATGGCGGGATACATCGTGCCGGTGCGCAGATCCGGGCTGTCGAACTCGTAGACGATGCGCGGGAGACCGGCGAGCTCGGGGCGGAGCATGTTCGGATACGCATCCGCGCCGCGCAGGTAATTGCCCTGGAGCTCATGCCCGGCGTTGAGACCCGTCGGATACCAGCCGAACGTGACGCCTTGCGCCTTGGACCGCCGAATCGCATCGGCGACCCGGAAGTCCTGACTCACGTTGTAGAAAATGAGCTTCTGGCACCCCGTGCTCCGCACCGCGTCCGTGAGGGCGTTGATGTAGTGAATCGAGCCCTGCAGGTCCTCTGGATGGTGCCACGGCTCGTTCACCAATTCGATGAAGACGATCGCGGGCTCGTCCTTGAGCGCGAGGTGCGTGTACGGATTTACGTGATTGAGGATTTGGCGGAGGTAATTCACCTGCGCCGCGAGGGCTTCCGCGTCCGTTCCCATGCGGGCCTTGCCGAAGTGTCGCCCAAATCCTGGTGCAGTCGTATCGCCGAGCGCGTCCGGCCAGTTGGAGCCGTACAGCTGGATTGGGCTGAACAGCATGTAGATGCCGCGCGCCTTCGCCTGCGCGATCAGGTAGTCCAGGAGATCCAGGTGATCGTTGGCGATGAGATTGCCGGCGCTGTCCGACGCCTCCCAATCGCCCCAGAACGTAAGGCGCAAACCGTCCCAGCCCATGCGGGCGAACTGCGCCATGTCGTCGTCGATCATCCGCTTGCGGTCGCCGTTGACGTAGCCGGCGGCGCGATAGTCGGACGCCGTCGTCAGCACGTAGTTCGCTCCGAAAAGCGCGACCTCCTTGTGGGTGTCCCGCCAGCGGACCACGCCCTGGCGGTCGAGATACACGAGCTCGCGCTGTGCGTGCGCCTGCTGAATCACGCCCAGCGATAGCGCGATGCAGAGTGCCTTAGGGGTGATACTCTCGCTCCGTGTGCCCGACGAGCCGTGAGCGGTAGAAGTAGACGTCACGCAGCCGGCCGGACGCATAGCGCGCGGCCTCGTCGTTGAAATGCGGTGACCGCGGATCGCCGCTCTCGCCGCCGGCCGTCACCGCCTGGGCGCGGACGCTGTCGCCGAACTCGACGACGGCGACGAAGCTGTTGCCGCTCGTGCCGTACCACTTTTTGGTGTTGGGGTAAGCGCGGGCACCGAACGATGCAAGCGAGCCCCACACGCCCGACGTAAACGGTACGGGAATGCTCGGTTGCGCGTCATCGAAATGCGGCGCGATGTCGTCGTTGATCCGCTGGAACCGATTGATGTCGCCCCACGGCGTTTTCCAGGTTCCGAAATCGCTGGTGAGGGCATCCACCGCTGCGCCGAGGGGTTCGAGCAGGTCGGCCGCAGAGCCTCTAGACGTCGCGACATACTGCATGATCGATATGCCTGCCGCGCGCGCGTCGCGACCTAGCCGTCTCGCCACGCGCTCGCCCCAGAAGATCGCCAGCGACGTCGGTACCGACTCGGCGCCCCAACGATAGTCCCAGCCCCGGAGCGCGGCGATCGGCTCGGCGAGCTTCGCCTTCAGTGTGTCGGTCGCCGGTGTCTGATCGTACGCCGCGAGGAGCGGCGGGATCATGCGGTCGAACGCGGGGAGATAGCTGTCGAACGCCGCGGCAGTCAGCTCGCCACTCGTCCAATCGCTCTTCCCCGCCAGCACGCGCAGCGCATGGTAGCCCCGCGGCGTCTCCTCCGTGCCGGTCTCGACATAGCGGGGATAGTCCTCGCGCCGGGGACTCGATCCTGCGCCCGCCGCCGACCAGGGCCAGTTGTTCGAATTGTAGACAAAGCCGCTCGCGGGATTTACGACGTTCGGCGTCTCGTCGAACGACAACACGCCGCGGTACGCGGTCCGAGGATCGCTGCCGTCCACCGGCTTTGTCCAGTCGAACGAGGTATCGCGGCGCGGGATGTAGTTCGAGTGGAAGTACGCGATGTTGCCGGAGGCATCGGCAAACAGGGTGTTGTTGGAGGAGTTGGTGTGCAGCTCCATGATCTCGCGAAAGCCGGCCAGGTCGTGTGCTTTCGTGCGCGTGTAGGACTGAATCAGCGCGTTGACGTGATGGTTCATCAGGCTCACGCTCACCAGCCGATCGCCTTCCTTGCGCACGACTGGCCCGTGCGGCGAGTAGTAGACCACGAAGGTCTTCCGCGCGATGCCGCTATCGGTTTTGAACGGGACGGTGATCGCGCGCGTGCGTAACGGTTGGCTCTCGAGAAACTCGTCGACGTTGTCCACGCCGCTCGAGGTGTGCATCCAGCCGGCGGTCGCATTGAATCCTTGATAAATGAAGAACTGTCCCCAGGTCACCGCACCGTAGGCAGCGAGCCCTTCGTCGCTCACCATTTGGAGCTCGGAGCGGAAGTAGAACGACGTGTGCGGATTGATCCACAGCAGGGCGTGGTGATTGGCGGCGAGGCGCGGCGCGATCGCGATGCCGTTCGAGCCCGATGGATCGCCTTCCCAGTCTTCGGCATCGCCGCTGGTGCGCGCCGCGGCGGCGGAGTCGCCGTAGAGCGCCGCCAGGTCGCGGAGGTTGATGCGCTCGATGTCGCCGCCAATGCTTCCTTCGGTAAACGACAGTGCCATCCACGGCTCGAAGTGCTTGATGACCCGGGGCTTCACAGCGGGATGCTTATAGAGGAAGTAGTTCAAGCCATCGGCAAAGGCATCCATCAGTCGCTTCAGCCACGGCGGGCTCGTCCGGTACTCAGCCCGCAGCGAGTCGGCGTCGATGAACAGCCGTTGGCGCAGGTCCTGGAAAATCGCCGCCGTTCCTTCGGCTTCAGCCAAGCGGCCGAGTGAGTTGAGGTAATTCGTCTCGATGCGGTTAAAGTCGTCCTCGGCTTGGGCATACTCCATACCGAACACGGCATCGGCATCAGTCTTGCCGTAGACGTGCGCGGCCGCCTGCGCTTGCCAGCGAAGCACATCGCTTCGCCGCTGAGCAGGTGCGGAGGCGACTAACAGCAGACTACTGGCGAGTAGCAGTATCGATCGCAAGGGCGACTCTCGAGGCAAGGGTAAGGTGCACTGAGCCTGCGGTGTCTATCTGAATGAGATTACCGGAAATCAAATCGCGGTACGTTCCCGCTGCCATGCCGGTGGTGATGGTGGTATCCAGGCTGCTCGTTTCGTTGTTGATCGCGACGAAGCCTTGGGCGCCCCGCGAGAAGGCGATCGCATTGGCGCCGTTGTCCCACCAGTGATTGATATTCGTGCCGGCGACGACATGGCGAAAGCTTACCATCTGCAGGATTGATGGGTCCCGATGCTCACACACCCATTGTCCGATCGTTGCGGTTTCCAGACTCGCGGCGCAGGTGACGGCCGTGGTCCAGCCGTTCGCGTCCGAGGGCGGGCCCATGGCATTGCCGGACGGACAGTCGAAGGCATAGCTCGACAAGACGGATGGGTAGCCGTACGGCTGCGCCAGCATCCAGACGTTCGCTAGGCGAAAGACATTCCCGTCGCGGTAACTGAGGCCGCAGTTGTGCTGGGTGTCGTGGTTTTCGAGGAACACGACGGCCTTGTCCGAGGACATGATTCCCCACGCCGCTTCGGAGAACTGGTTGCCCGGTGTGCCGTTGGGATTGAGCTGCGAGATGTGCTCGCCATTCACGTTCTGAAACTTGTTGCCGACGCCGGTGAACGAGAACTCGGTGATGTCGGCGGCGCCGCCCGAGCTGTAGCCCTCGCCGAAGTAGTCGCGCGGCGATAATGCCTCATTGCTACCGCCGATGACTTCAAGAAAAATGTATGGGAGCGGTCGGCCTTCAGCCGTCAGTGCCCGATTGACGCGGCCCAGGATATCGTCGAGCTCGACCTGCTGAATGTGTTTGGCCGCATCGATGCGAAACCCGGCGACGCCGAGGCGGGCGAGCGTGAGCAAATAGTCGGCGATCTTCTGCCGCACCGACGCGAGCCCGGTGTTCAAGTCGGGTAAGCCCAGCAGCTCGCAGTCCTGCACGTTGGCCGCGCTTTGATAGTTGTTCACCGCGCAGGGCGTGTGGAAATCACTGGCCGTGTACAGCCCGGGATAGTTGTACTTGGAGTACGCCGTGCCATTGCTGCCGAGTCCGGGGCTGGGATAATTCGTCATGTGGTTGATCACCGCGTCCGCGATGATCCCGACGCCCGCGGCTTTGCACCGATTCACCATATCCGCGAATTCGGCGCCGGTCCCGGAGCGGCTGTGGGCGACGCTATAACTCACCGGCTGATAGCGTTCGCTCCAGGGGTACGTCGGTTCGACGCTGTGTTCCTCGGGAGGCGAGATCTGTACGGCCGTGAAGCCCGCCGGGCCGAGCACGTTTTCACACTCGGCCGCGATGTCGGTCCACCGCCATTCGAAGAGGTGGACGAATACGTCGCCGGCGGCCATGTGCCCGGTCGGACGGTAGGCCTGCGCGAGCACGGGCCGCTGCGGAGCCGGTCCAGCCAGCTCCCGGGAACAGCCCGCCGCCGCGAGCATCAGCAGCATCGCGGCGGCGGCGGAGGATCCAGACGTCAATAGCCTGGGTTCTGCTGCAGGTTCGGATTGGCGATCAGCTCGTTCGCCGGCAACGGATACAAGTCACGGAACGGGGGCAGCGGCGACCCGCCCGGCGTGCCGCCCTTCCACGCCCAGACGTACGTGCCGCCGGTGAATACGCCGAAGCGGATCAAGTCGGAGCGGCGCGACGCTTCAAACAGCAACTCGCGGCCGCGCTCGGCGAGGATCGTGTCGACCGGCGGCAGCGCGGCGAAGTTCGCGGTCGTGTTTCCGTACGCGCGCTGCCGGACAGCGTTGAGATACGTCAGCGCGTTCGCGGCGGTGCCACCACCCCCCCGGATGTTCGCTTCCGCGTAGATGAGATAGGCGTCAGCGAGCCGGAAGATCGGGAAGTCGGTGTCGACCATCCCTTTGGCCTGTGCGGTGTCGCCGTTCGCCTTCAGGTTCGTGAACTTGGGTGCGGCGATTCCCTTCGTGAAATCCCCGCGATCGCTCACGGAGTCCGTTTGACCAGTCGTATAGAAGAAAGCGGCGCGAGTATCACCGACTGCAAAGCGGCGGTAGGTCTGCTGCTTCATGCGATATCCGCCCCAGCAATAGTCGATGCCGTAACTGGCCGCCGACATGCTGCCACCGCAGCCCGCGTGGATCAGGAATGTCATGCCACCCCAGGTCTGGGTGCTGCGACCATCCTGAGCGGCAACGAAAATGAGCTCCGGGGACGAGTTGTTATCTGCAGTGAAGTTGCTCCGGAAGTTGGCCGGGAGGCTGTAGCCGGCGCTGATCACGGCCTGCGCTTCCGTCGCAGCGCCCGCGTAGTTCGCTGTCCCGGTGTACACCGCGGCGTTCAGGTACAGCTTGGCCAGCAGCATGTGCGCCGCTTCCGGTGTCGCGCGCCCGTACGTGGACGGCCCTTTCGGCGGCAGCTGGCCGATGATGTCGTTGAGCTCGCTTACGGCGTAGGCGTAGATTTCGGCTCGGGTCGCCTGTTTCGGCGGCGTCGCGCCAAGCGCATCGTCCTCCGTCACGAGCGGGATGTTTCCGAACAGATCGATGCCGTGCCAGTAGCTCAGCGCCCGGAGGAAGCGCGCTTCGGCGCGATAGAAATGCACGTTCGTGCGGAGCGTCGGATCGAATTGCCCGCGCGAGTCGAGCTTGGCGTCGGTACTTTGGCGCAGGAACTCGTTCACCAGCATGACCTGATAGAACACGCGGTAGTACATCGCGTTGACCATGCTGTTGTCGGCGCCCCAGAGGCCGGTGTTCAGGTCAGGCAGACCGGGGTCGTTCCAGCCGATCACGGCCTCGTCCGTCGGCATCTCCTGCAGGTACCAGTACAGGCGCAGATACTCACCGAACCCTTCGTCGATTCCGGCGATATCGGGGTTCCCGTCGGGCCCCCGCTGTCCCGTGACGATGAGGCCGCCGTAGATCTTGGCCAGGAACGCCCGATACGCATTGGGATCGTTGAAGACGTTGGCGCTGCTGACGCTGCTCTTGGGTGCTACCGTCGGATCCGTGCAGCCGATGGCGGCGACGCACAGGAGGGCGGCGGTAACGCTGAATGTCTTGATCGTGCGATTCATGTGTCCGTCCCCCTAAAACCGGATGTCGAGCCCGGTGGTGATGGTCCGAGCGCGCGGATAGATGTTGTTGTCGATCCCGTTCAGGCCCGACGTCGGGTCCACGCCGCTGTAGCCGGTGATGGTAAACGCATTCTGGATCGTGCCGAACAACCGGAAGTGCTGGCCGCGATACGTGCCGCCGTAGCCGATCGTGATGTTGTCCATGCGGAGGAACGACGCGTCCTCCACGAAGTAATCGGAGTAGTACTGCGGCACCACGAAGCCGGTCGTGAGGACCGAGGTGTGCAGGTTCGCCGGCATGGCCGAGCCGGTCAGGTTCTGATAGGCGCCGAGTGAAGATGCCACGTTGTTGTAGACCCAGTTGTCGAGGTAGGCCCGCAGGGTCAGCGTGACATCGAAGTGTTTGTAATTGAAGTACGACGTGTGGCCCAGGATCCATTTCGGCGACGGGTCGTGGAACGGGCGCCGATCGGAATCGTTGATGATGCCGTCCCCGTTCTGGTCGACGTACATGTTGGTGGGCGTGCCGGTGTCGTAAATCGGCTTTCCACTCGCATCGTAGCGCTGCTGGTACACGAAGAACGAGTTGACCGGGACGCCGGGCTCGAGCACCTCGACGTTGTTGCCCACGCCGCCCGAAATGCCGCCGGTCAGGATCTTCGACACGCTGCGGTTGGGATTGATGTTGAGCAGCTCGTTGGTGTTGTGGGCCGCGGTCACCGAAGCGGTCCAGCTCAGTCCGCTGGCGCTGCGCTTCAGAACGTCGGCATTCAAGCTCAGCTCGATCCCGCGGTTCCGCATGGAGCCGATGTTGGTGGTGACGTAGTTGCCGAGGTTGGTGCCCGCCGGGATCGGCACGTAGAAGATCAAGTCGCTGGTGTTCTTGGTGTACCAGTCGATCGTGCCGCTGAACAGCTGATTGCTGAAGCCAAAGTCGGCACCGACGTTGTACGCGGTCGTCTTTTCCCAATGAATGTTCGGGTCGACGGCGCTGGGGCGGATCGTGGTGGTGTACACGTTGCCGAACTGCACCTGCGTCTGGCCGTCGCTGAACGTGTAGGTCGGAAACTGCAGGTAGTCCTGGAAGGCCTGGTTGCCCGTCTTGGCCCAGGACGCTCGCAGCTTGAGATCCGACAACCCGCCCAACCCTTGCATGAATGATTCCTGGGAAACCCGCCAAGCGAGCGCCGCCGAGGGGAACGTCCCCCACTGATTGCCCGGACCAAACCGGGAGGAACCGTCGCGCCGCACGCTGAAGGCGGCGAGATAGCGATCGTTGATGTTGTAATTCATCCGGCCAAAGAACGAGATCAGCTTGTAATCGACGATGTCACGGTGGTTCTGGACTATCGTCGCCACCG
>WNGJ01025359.1_pt1 | contig 11441 bp, 13 predicted proteins | sample 5400611 | NCBI WGS metagenome assembly WNGJ01 (sample SAMN13153375, study PRJNA577476) | soil metagenome | isolation source: 40 cm soil or saprolite under Garry oak tree replicate 1 | place: USA:California | collected 2016-06-15 | reverse complement strand
GGAAACTTTTGCTGCTGATCGGTGGGCCGTTGATCGCCGTCCAGGCGGAGGCGATGCCGAGCCGGTCGACCGAACGCGGCAGCGACGACACGATCAGCCGCAGCAATCCGCCACGGGCGGTTTCCAGATCAAACAAATCGGCGGCATTGAGCGCGAGCGTATTGAGAACAATGGCGAGGCCGCCCGCGAGCAGGGCGGCGCCGAGCCGATTGAACCTTCGATGGCCGGGACTCATGATGAGACCGCTGTGGGAGATCGACGTTGCGACAGCTTCACGGCATCTGGATCTGCACAGCGGCGCCGATTTCCGCCGGCGAACCGATGGCGATCACCAGATAGCGCCGTGTCTCTTCCTGCTTCGCCTCGACAATCTGGCGAATGGGTCCGACACTGTTGACAACAGCCGCGCCGGCCGGATTGGTCATGAAGCCTGCGAGTGGCTGAAGCGGGCCGTCGCCGCTGGCCGTGGTCGCCAGTGCCAGGGTGTAGGGTTTTCCGGGCTCGAGCCCGGTCACCGCCGCCTGCACCAGCTGCACCAGTCCCTGATTGAACAAGGTCACCGCGGTGGCCGGCTTTCCGGCGACCGGGCCGAGTTTGAGCTGGGCCGATCCGGATGCCGCCGTCAGCGGTTGCAGATTGGCTGCGTCGCCGCCATTGGCTACCGCTGATGGCACATAGGCCACGCCTTGCGGCGCCTGTCCGATCGGAATGGTCGCGATCACCTTGTTTTCGAGCGTGTCGATCGCCGCCACCGCGTCGGCATTCTCCAGCCCGACATACACCCGTGTGCCATCTCCCGATGGCCACAGGCCGTGCGGAAGCGCGCCGGTTTCGATCGCCGCGACCTGTTCGAAATTGTCGGTCCGGAACACCTTGACGGCATTCAATCCGCCGACCGTCACATAGGCGAACTGGCCGTTTCTGTTGCGCACGATGTTGACGTGATTGGTGATCGGCCCGGTCGCGATGGTCTTGATGATGTCGAACGGTGGCCGCGCGTTGAACACCATGGTGCGGCCGACATCCTTCAGCGTCAACCATACCTGCTTGCCATCCGGCGTCGCGGCGATGTCAGGACAAAACGGACTCTCCTGTTTGACGCGGCCGACGATGGCGTGGCTGTCGGTCGCGATCACCACCGTCTCCGGCGTAAAACTCGAACACACGTAGCCGTATTTGCCGTCCGGCGAGAAGATCGTCATTCCCGGACCGTTTGGGACCTCGATCCGGCGCCGCTCCTGAAAGCTCTGGCCGTCGAGCACGGCGACATAGTTTTCGCCGCGCACGGTCACCCAGACCTCCTTGCCGTCTGGCGTAAAGAACGCCTCATGCGGAGAGCGGCCGACATAGCTCACATACTTCACCGAATTCGTCGCGGTATCGATGAAGCTGACCGAGTTCGATCCGACCGAGACCACCGCAAGTGTGCGGTGATCGGGCGAAAACCCCATGCCGTGCACCAGCAACTGGCCCCGGTAGAGTGGGCTGAGATTGGCCGGCGTCGGATCGCCGAGCCGGATGGCGCCGAGCAATTTGTTGCCCGCGGGATCGATGACGGAAACCGTGTTGGAGAATTGATCGGACGAATAGAAACGGTCGCGTGCGCTGATGGGGATGTCGGGCTTGTCGGAAGGGTCCGGCGCCTGGCCGGCCGATGCCGACAAGGTGGTCGCAAGCAGGATGCAAAAGGATAGATGGTGACATTTCATGTGGCGGTCCTTTGTGATGGGGCGTTGTGATCAGGGAGTGTCAGGCTGCGAAGAACAGATCGCGGCGGAGTTCTTCAACTGACGCCGCATGACGTCGATTTCCTGCAATTGCTCGACGATGATGCCCTGCGCCAGCCGGCGCAGCACCGGATCCTTGCCGGACTGCAGTTCGATGCGGGCCATGTCGATCGCGCCCTGGTGATGCGGGATCATCATGGCCGCGAAATCGAGGTCGGGGTCGCCGCTCGACGGCATCGCCATGTCGCGATGCATCCGCGCCATCGCGTCAGTCATTTGCACTGCGACCGGGCTGCCTTCCGATGCAGGCGCGGCCTGATGGCTGTGAACGGGACCTCGCAGAACGAACGCGGCGGCCAGCGAGATCGCGCCGCCGAACGCCGCGGTGATGAGATATCGTGACAGGATGGAATTGGTCATGGGCCCTCGCTTGTCGATGCAGCGAGGGACGCCGGGCGTCGGACAAAATTCCGAGGTCGCCCGCTCAAGAATAAGTGAGGCCTGAAAGTTTTCGAAAGGGAATAAACCCGGCGCGCCGACGTCTACAGCGGTCGTGTACTGAAGCATCGCAGCGTTGGCAGGAGCATTTGCGCCGGCCACCAGCACCTCGAGAGGGTCCGGCGTTGGACGAAGCGGCCATTCTTCTGGAGCAGCATACGCCGGCCCTTCGCCGCTACGCCTACGCCATGGTGCGGCAGCATGATGCCGCCGATGACCTGGTGCAGGATTGTCTGGAGCGCGCGATCAGCCGCTGGCACCTCCGCCAGCGCGATGGTGAACTCAAGGCATGGTTGTTCACCATCCTGCGCAATCTGTTCATCAGCGGCTATCGGCAGAAGCGGCGACGCGGCCCGCACGTCACCTGGGACGACGTTGCGGATCCGCCGATGGTGGGCGGCGCGCCCGACAGCACGACGGCGATGCGCGACATCTTCGCAGGCCTGGACACGCTTCCCGAGGATCAAAAATCGGTCATGCTCCTCGTGGGTGTCGAGGATCTGTCCTACGATGAGGCGGCGCGGGTGCTCGGTCTGCCGATCGGCACCGTGATGTCGAGATTGAGCCGCGGCCGCGAGAACTTAAGGAAATATCTGGAAACCGGCCGCACCGCCGTGTTGCGGAGGGTGAAATGACCGAGCGTGAAAATCCCATCGGCGAGGACGATCTCCATGCCTATGTCGACCGGCGGCTGAAGCCCGAACGCGTCGAGGCCGTCGAGGCTTATCTGAACGTGAATGCCGAGATCGCATCGCGCGTATCGGCCTGGGGCACGCAGCGCGAGACGTTGCGCGACCAATTGGCATCGAAGGCGGCCGAGCCTGTTCCGGCGCGGCTGCGCGTTGCCAATATCCGCGCGGCGCGCCGCCAGTCACGCCTGCGGCAATTCCGGATGGTCGCGGCCTCGGCGGTCTGGCTGATGGTCGGCGGCGCCGCCGGCTGGATCGCGGCGAGGAGCGATTGGTCAGGGTCAAAACCGGTTCCGGCGGTCATGGTCAGCGATGCGATCTCGGCCTATCGCACCTTCGTGGTTGACGTCAGTCACCCGGTCGAGGTCAAGGCCACGGACGGCGATCATCTGGTTGAATGGCTGTCCAACCGGCTCGGCCAGCCGATCAAGGCGCCCGATCTCACCGCGTTCGGCTTCCGGCTGATGGGCGGCAGGTTGCTGCCGGCATCCACCAGCGGCATTGCCGCGCAGTTGATGTATGACGACGATCATGGCACGCGCCTGACGCTTTACTTACGTAACGGCGAGAAGGGCGAGACCGCCTATCGCTTCGTGCGCGAAGGAAATGTCTCCGCGTTCTACTGGATCGACCAGGGACTGGGCTTTGCGGTCTCCGCGGCGACCAGCCGGGACCGGCTGCTGCCAATCGTCGAGGCCGTCTATCACCAGGTCGAGGGGGCGAAGCCGACGGCACAATGAACCGTTTGCGAAAATCGCTTTGATGCATCTCAGGACGTCGTCGACACGCAGTTGACCCAGAGCACGACCGCCTTGGACTTTTGGGAAGGATTGCTGAACCGGTGCGGGCGGCGGCTTGCGAAACGGAAGCTGTCGCCCTGCTTGAGCGTCCAGCTTTCGGCGTCGACGGTGAGTTTCATTTCGCCTGACATCACGAGGCCAGCTTCCTCACCGTCATGCGTATAGAGTTCGTCGCCGGTGCTTCCGCCTGGCTCCATGTGGACGAGAAACAGATTAAGGCGGCCTTCCGATCCGGCCGGACTAAGCAGCTGCTTGGAGATACCGGCGCGCCACAGGTTCAACCTGGCACGCTGAGGCTCGCGAGTAACGATGGCATCCGGCGCGGCGCCGGCATTCTCCTTGGCGCTGAACAACCCGGCGATGCCGACGCCCAGCACGTCCGCGAGTGTCGCCAGCACCCGCAGCGAAGGCGAAGACAGCCCACGTTCGATCTGGCTGAGAAAGCCAATCGACAGATCAGTGCGGGCCGCAACCGCCTCGAGCGACATGGCGCGGGTTCGCCGTAAATCGCGAATCCGCTGTCCGACCGCGGCGTCCACCGCCGGCGCTGTGCTGGCCGCCGGTTTGCTCAATCGCTTGCCACCGCTCACGTCAAACTGCTTCCTTCATATGCATGAAAATCCCTTGCGCGTTCGTCGACGATGTGACCATAATTTCACGGTTGTGAAAATAGGCCTGGACAGCGAAACGCGCAATCACCTGCTTCTTGTTGGACGGAATGCCCCGACCGGTGCCCAAATTTGTGAGGGATAGGATGCTTTTCAAACGTCTGGTCCACGCTGCCGCCGCAGCTCTCGTCCTTGCCGTCGCGCCCGTATCGGCGCAGCAGGTGTTCAAGGTCGGCTCGACTCCGACCGGCGTGCCCTTCACGTTCCTCGACACCAAGACCAACAGCATCCAGGGCGTGATGGTCGATCTGATCACCGAGATCGGCAAGGATGCCGGCTTCCAGCTCCAGATCGAGCCGATGCAGTTCTCCGCGCTGATCCCTTCGCTGACGTCGAGCAAGATCGACATCATCTCGGCGGCGATGTTCGCCACCGCGGCCCGCAAGGAGGTGATCGATTTCTCGGATCCGGTTTATACGTATGGCGAGGGCCTGCTGGTGCCGAACACCGACAAGAAAGACTACGCCGGGCTGGAAGATTTGAAGGGCGAGGCCGTCGGGGCGCAGGTTGGCACCGCCTTTGTCGATGCCTTGAAGAAGGCGGGATTGTTCAGTGAGGTCAAGGTGTACGACACCATTCCGGACATCCTGCGCGACGTGAACGCGGGCCGCCTCAAGGCCGGTTTCGCCGACTACCCGATCCTCGCCTACAACCTCAAGCAGGGCGGCTTTCCGGAGGTTCGCCTGGTTGAATCCTACAAACCGACCATCATCGGTACGGTCAGCATCGGCGTCCGCAAGACCGATTCCGAACTGCTCCAGAAGATCAACGCCTCGCTCGCCAAGCTCAAGGCGAATGGCGCCGTCGACAAGATTCTCGACAAATGGGGACTCAAGGCGAAGGCCGCCTGACATGTGACCGGGCGAAACGGTCATCGGCTTTCCGTGATTCAATTTGGAGCGAGCAGGGTGCAACGCGTGATTTGAATCGATGCAAAATTTCCTGCGTGACGCCACCGAGTTCCTGCCGATCCTGCTGCAGGGCGTATGGCTGACGATCCTCGTCACCATAGGCTCGCTGATCCTGTCGACCGTCCTCGGGCTATTTTGGGCGTTGATGCGGGTGTCCGGCGTGCGCGCGCTGTCCGGGCTGAGCGCTGGCCTGATCAATGTGATCCGCGGTATCCCGATCATCGTCCTGTTGTTCTATCTCTACTTTGTGATGCCGGACTTTGGCATCGCACTGACCGCGCTGCAGGCGGCCATCCTTGGGCTCGGCATCGCCTATTCGGCCTACCAGGCGGAGAATTTCCGCGCCGGCATCGAGGCGATCGACAAGGGACAGATTGAGGCCGCGCAGACCATCGGCATGGGATGGTGGTTGACCATGCGTCGCGTGGTGTTACCGCAGGCGGTGCGTATCGTGCTGCCGCCCTACGGCAACATCATGATCATGCTCTTGAAAGATTCCTCGCAGGCATCGACCATTACGGTTGCCGAACTTGCCTTGCAGGGCAAGCTGATCGCCTCCTCGACGTTCAAGAATACCAGCGTGTTCACGCTGGTCGCGCTGATGTATCTCACCATGAGCATCCCGCTCATCTTGCTGGTTCGGCATTTCGAGAAGCGAGCGAACCGCCGATGATCGAGCTTGGCAATGTCCACAAGAGCTTCGGTTCGGTCGAGGTGCTCAAGGGCATTACCGCCTCGGTCGCCAAAAGCGAGGTGGTCTGCATCATCGGGCCGTCGGGCTCGGGCAAGTCGACCATCCTGCGCTGCATCAACGGCCTGGAAAGCTACGACGCCGGCGAGATTTGGGTGGACCGGGGGAGGGTCGACAGCAACGCACCCTCGATCGTCGCGATCCGCACGCAGGTGTCGATGGTGTTCCAGCGCTTCAATCTGTTTCCGCATCGCACAGCACTCGAGAATGTCGTCGAAGGGCCGATCTACGTGAAGAACGAACCACGTCGCGAGGCGCTCGCGCGGGGCCGGGCGCTGCTGGCGCTCCGGCGCAGCTCTCGGGCGGCCAGCAGCAGCGCGTCGCCATTGCCCGCGCGCTGGCGATGCAGCCCAAGGCGATCCTGTTCGATGAGCCAACCTCCGCGCTGGATCCCGAACTCGTCGGCGAGGTACTCGGGGTGATGCGCAAGCTTGCCGACGACGGCATGACGATGGTCGTGGTCACGCATGAGATGGCGTTTGCCAGGGACGTGGCCGATCGCGTGCTGTTCATCGATGGCGGCATTATCGTCGAGCAGGGTGCGGCGAAATCTGTGCTCGATCAGCCGCAGCATGTGCGGACGCAGGATTTCCTGCGTCGCGTGCTGCATCCCTTGTGAAGCGAGATTTGCCGGATGCTACGATGATGACGACCCACAATCGGCTTGCATTGCCACCAAGCCTTTATGCCGACACTGCCGTCCCGCCGGTTCCGGCCCCTCCGCTTGAGGCCGACAGCAACGTGTCGGTCGCGATCGTGGGCGGCGGGTTTGCCGGACTTTCGACCGCACTGCATCTCGCCGAGCAGGGGACCGATACGATCGTGCTCGAAGCACAGGAGCCTGGCTGGGGCGCCTCCGGCAACAACGGCGGTCAACTCAATCCGGGACTGAAGCTGGACCCCGATACGATCGAAGCGACGTTCGGCACCGATCTCGGCCGGCGCATGATCGCATTTGCCTATAATACGCCGGTCTTCGCGCTCGACCTTATCCGCCGTCATCAGATCGCCTGCGAGGCGCGGCAGAACGGAACCCTGCGCGCCGCCTATCACGGAGGGAATGCGGCCGCCGTCGAGAAGACCGCGGAACAGTGCATCCGGCGCGGCATGCCGGTCACGGTGCTCGACCGGAACGCTCTGCGAGAGGCGACGGGAACCGATCGATACGTCCGCGCCATGCTGGATCGGCGGGGCGGCGATCTGCAGCCGCTGAGCTATGCGCGCGGCCTCGCGCGCGCCGCGATCGCAGCCGGCGCCGCGATTCACGGTCAGACGCCCGCGACGTCATTGCAGCGCGAGGGCGGACGATGGCGCATCGAGACGCCGCGCGCGGTGGTTCGGGCCGAGAAAATCCTGATCGCGACCAATGGATTTACCGACGATCTGTGGCCCGACTTGCGACGAACGATCGTGCCGGTATTCAGCTCCATCGCCGCGACCGAGCCGTTGCCTGACGACGTCGCGCGACAGATCATGCCGACGCGATCGGCGCTGTACGAAAGCGGCCGTATCACCGTCTACTACCGCATCGATGCATCGAACCGCTTGCTGATAGGCGGCCGCGGCCCGATGCGATGGATTCGAGATCCATCCGCGGTCAATTATCTCATGCGTTACGCCGTCCGGCTTTGGCCGGCGCTTCGAGGTATCAGCTGGACCCATGGTTGGAACAGCCGCCTCGCGATGACCGCCGACCACTATCCGCATGTGCATGAGCCAGGGCCCGGCGCGCTGGTCTATCTGGGCTGCAACGGCCGCGGCGTCGCGCTCGCCACCGCGATGGGGCACCAACTGGCGCGCAGGCTGATCGAAGGCGAGGTGGCCAGGATCGACCTGCCCATTACAGCCCTTAAGCCAATTCGCTTCCACGCATTATGGCCGGGGGCCGTGAAGAGCGTGGTGCTCTATGGGCAAATTCGCGATCGCCTCGGACTGTAGTGTGTTGATGCCAGCCGTGTTGGCGAAAAAAGGCCGCTCTCGGATCACGCTGGATGCATTGACAGACCCGAATAAGACACTCAGATAACACGTAATTCGCGCACGCCTGTGACTTCAACCTGTCTTCGACCAGGCCTGGATAAATAGCGCGAAACGAAAATAGGGGGCGGATTGTCCGAGATCAGAGAATTCGACTACGTCATCGTCGGCGCGGGATCGGCGGGATGCGTGCTGGCCAATCGTCTGAGCGCGGACGGCAAGCAATCGGTGTTGCTGCTCGAGGCCGGCCCAAAGGACACCAACATCTGGATCCACGTGCCGCTCGGATACGGCAAGCTGTTCAAGGAGAAATCCGTCAACTGGATGTACCAGACCGAGCCCGAACCGGGCTTGGGCGGGCGCCAGGTGTTTCAGCCGCGCGGCAAGGTGCTCGGCGGCTCGAGTTCGATCAACGGCTTGCTGTACGTTCGCGGACAGCACGAGGATTACGATCGCTGGCGCCAGCGCGGCAATGCCGGCTGGGGCTATGAAGACGTGCTGCCCTATTTCAGGAGAGCCGAGAACCAGCAACGCGGCGCCGACAAGTATCACGGCGTCGGCGGCCCGCTGCCGGTGTCGGACTGGCGCCACGCCGATCCGCTGTCGGAAGCCTTTGTCGCCGCCGCGGCGGAGAGCGGGATCCCGACAAATCCCGATTTCAACGGCGCGACGCAGGAAGGCGCCGGATTCTTCCAGACTACGACGCGGCGCGGCCGACGAGCGAGCACGGCGTTCTCCTATCTTCGCCCGGCAAGGAATCGCGGCAATCTGTACATCGAGACTTCGGCGCTGGCGCAGCGCATCCTGTTCGAAGGCCGTCGCGCAGGTCAGGCTGGTGATGCGCTGCCCGCAGCGCGTCACCCTCAACGATACGCTCAACCACCCGCTCCGCCGGGTCATGGCCGGGGTACAATACGCAGCGCTTCGCAAGGGGCCGCTCACCATCGCGGCCGGCACTTCAGGCGCGTTCTTCAAGACCAACCCGCGCCTCGCGTCGCCGGATATCCAGATTCACTTCCTGCCATTCTCGACCGACAAGATGGGCGAGAAGCTGCATTTGTTTTCGGGGTTCAGCGCCTCGGTCTGTCAGTTGCGCCCGGAGAGCCGGGGTTCGCTTCGCATCAAAAGCGCCGATCCAACGGTTCCGCCGGAAATCCGCATCAACTATCTCGCAACGGAGACCGATCGCACAGCCTTCATCGAGGGCATCAAGGTTTTGCGCAAGATCTTGAGCGCGCCGGCGCTCAAGCCTTATGTCACCGAAGAGGTCGCTCCGGGTGCAAAGATTTCGAGCGATGAGGAACTGCTGAGTTTCTGTCGCCAGACCGGCAGCACGGTGTATCATCCGACATCGACCTGCCGGATGGGCAACGATCCTTTGGCGGTGGTCGATCAGCGGCTTCGCCTGCGCGGTATCGAAGGCCTGCGCGTGGTCGACGCCTCGATCATGCCCGATCTGATGTCGGGTAATACCAATGCTCCCACCGTCATGATCGCCGAAAAAGCCTCCGACATGATCCTGGAGGATGCACGGTAGCGCAACCTGTCATCGCGCGCCGGGAGCCGAGTTCTATCTCGACCGCAGGGCCTCGAGCAGCGATCCCAATGTAGCGCCGGATTCATTTCCCGCTTTGTCCACGTCGGCCCGACCTCTACTCGTCCTAAGCGCAGCCCGCCGCCGTATCCCGGCGGGGCGACGGCAAGTCAAAGATTCATCGTGACAACATCCCGGTATTCTCCTATATAGTTCGCATGCGAATTAAATTCTTCAAGCCCCTCTCTAAGTGAACTCCGGTCAGGACCGACGGCTGGTTTTTTTGCTCAACGTCGCGCAGCGCCGGCTGCAGCGCTGGGTGGCGGCGCGGACGGAGAAAAACGGAGTTACGGCGGCGCAGTCCGGGTTGCTTTTTATCCTGGGCCGGCGAGACGGCATTCTGATGGGTGAGGCGGGGGCGGCGCTCGACCTCGGTCCACCGGGAATCAGTGGGTTGGTCGACCGGATGACGACGGCGAACCTGATCGAACGACGTGCTGATCCGGATGACGGGCGCGCGTGGCGCCTTTGGCTGAAGCCTGCCGGCCGCGCGGCGCTCGCGCGCTCGAAAGCAGGGCTTTCCGATATCAACGCACGTCTCACCGAGGGGTTCACCGACGCTGAAATCGACATCGTCGCGCGCTGGCTCGCCAGTTTGCAAAACAAATTTCCAAGAGGAGAAGATGAATGACTGAGCATATCAAGGTCGAAAACGACGGCGGGATTTTGAATGTAACGATGGCGCGGCCCGACAAGAAGAACGCGTTGACCAACGCGATGTACGGTGCGTTGGCCGACGCGATCGAAGGTGCGGAGACCGACACCGCCGTCCGTGTCCTGCTGATTCGGGGCGAGGGCGACATGTTCACGGCCGGTAACGATGTCGGCGAGTTCGCGGCCATCGCCACCGGTGATTTCCAGGGCGAGCGGCATGTCGGCCGCTTCGTGCAGGCTCTCGCGCGATCGAGTCGCCCGTTGGTCGCCGCGGTGCAAGGACGCGCCGTCGGCATAGGCACCACGATGTTGCTTCATTGCGACTTGGTCGTGCTCGCCGAGAATGCGCTGCTTTTAACGCCGTTCGTCAACCTGGCTTTGGTGCCGGAAGCCGCATCCAGCCTGCTGATGCCGCTCCGCATCGGTTATGCGCGTGCCTACGAGATGTTCGCTCTTGGCGAGCCGGTGGACGCGCAGTCCGCGGTCGCTTGGGGTCTCGCCAACCGGATCGTGCCACTGGACAAGCTCGATGCCGAGGCGAGAGCGCTCGCCGCGCGTCTGGCCAGGCAGCCGGCGGGTGCCATCGGCACGACCAAGCGGCTGATGCGGAATCCGCAGGTCCTGACAGCGCAGATGCAGGCAGAGAGCGAACGGTTCGCGGAACGTCTGAAAACCGTGGAGGCGCGAGAAGCCTTCATGGCATTCGCCGAGCGCCGGCCTCCGGACTTCCTGAAGCTCGCGGAGTAACCGATACGATATCGAGGGCCTGCGCGTGGTCGACGCCTCGACCACAGCTAGCGCGAGGCGACCACGGCATACATTGCATTCCGGCGCGGGCTGGTTATGTTCCGCCCGGAACCGGCCGCGATCCCTGCGCGGCGTCGAATGGAGCGTCAGTGGTGGCAATTCGGATGCGGATCGGCACGCGCAAGAGCGTCATGGCGCTGGCGCAGACCGAGGAAATTGCGCGTCGCCTGACCGCGGTCGCGCCCGATGTCGACACCGAAATCGTCAAATTCGAAACCTCAGGCGATTCCGACCAGACCAGCAAATTGCTGCAGCACGGCGGCAAGGGAGGGGCCTTTGTCGCCCAGATCCGGCAGGCGATTATTGCCGGCGAGCTGGATTCCGCGATGCATTCGCTCAAGGACATGCCGGGCAATGAAGACACG
>WNGJ01015435.1_pt1 | contig 11442 bp, 10 predicted proteins | sample 5400611 | NCBI WGS metagenome assembly WNGJ01 (sample SAMN13153375, study PRJNA577476) | soil metagenome | isolation source: 40 cm soil or saprolite under Garry oak tree replicate 1 | place: USA:California | collected 2016-06-15 | reverse complement strand
CAGGCAGGCGAAAGGACTTGGCGAGGTCGGCCGGGCGCTCGCCTTGAAGGCGGCGACTATCGAGGGCGCTGCCGCGCTGGGATTTATCGGCGCCGTCGGCGCCTGCGGTGGTTACCTGATCCCGCGCGGGTTCGGCGCCTCGATCGCCGCCACGGGTAGTCCTCACGTGGCATTGGCAATCTTCCTGGCATTTTACGTCACCTGCATAGCGCTCACGTGGTGGTATTACCTGCGCAAGAGTCTACTTGCGTCGAGCGCGCCGAGCCTCGCCGAAGCGCGGGTGTGAGACGAGCATGAGCAGCGACCGTTCGCGCCATGCGCGGCTGGTGCGGACGGTCGAGGAGCCGCTGCCGCGCGGCTCTCGGGCTCTCGAGCAGCAAGGATAGGTGATGACCCCGCACCAGGTGACGCTCGTTCAGCAAACGTTTGCACACGTCGTCCCGGTCGCAGACAAGGCGGCCGAGACTTTCTATGGCCGACTTTTCGACGTCGCTCCGGCCGTGAAGCCGCTGTTCCGCGGCGATATGACGGAGCAGCGACACAAGCTCATGGCCACCCTAGCCGTCGTGGTTCGCGGCCTGTCCGATCTGCCCAGCCTTCTGCCGGCAGCCAGCGCGCTGGCCAAACGTCATGTCGACTACGGCGCAAAGCCGGAACATTATCCAGTGGTCGGGGAGGCGCTGCTGTGGACGTTGGCGCGCGCATTGGGGCCGCGGTGGACTCCGGAGGTCGCGTTGGCATGGACGGCCGCCTATACGACCTTGTCCGACTTTATGATTGAAGCGGCATATGGTCGGCCGCAGGCGGCCGAGTAGCGCTTACTCCTCCTTGTAGCCGTACTCCGGCACGTTGCCGGAATTGCCGTAATACTTGTAGGGCAGGAATTTCCCCGACATGGTGATCTTGACCCGGTCGCCCTTCGGGTTGGGCAAGCGTTCGATCTGCATGTCAAAATCGATGGCCGACATGATGCCGTCGCCGAATTCCTCCTCGATCAGCGCCTTCCACGCCGGCCCGTTCACCATCACCAACTCGTAGAAGCGGTAGATTAGCGGATCGGTCGGTGGCATCGGGACGCCGGCGCCGCGCATCGGCACCTCGTTGAGCAGCGCCGCTTCCGCCTTCGACAAACCGAAGAGATCCGCGGCGTTGGCGGCCTGCGGCTTGGTGAGCTTCATCTGACCTAGCAGCGCGCCCACCAGCAGCACTGGCGAAGTGCCGCCGATCTTTTCGTGGATATGTTTCCAGCTCCATCCCTTCTCGCGCTTGATGTCGAGAATTTTTTCCGTGAGCTCGGCGCGCGTCATGGCTGTCTCCTTGGCATTTGGGCGCGGAATTGCGTTATGCCCGGTGTTGGGCGAGTGCCGGCCCCGACGGCGCGGGCGTCGCCCCTTCTGCGGCGACGACTGGCCGCGGGCCCCGGGCTCGGCCCGGGTCCGTCGCATCGAGTGTCGCAGCTCGGCTGGATGCGACCTGCGGCGCGCCCGGTCGCACGACCGGGACGTGACGGGGGTCGTAGTTCGTGTCCTTCATTTCCTCGGCGAAATTCCTGCTGCGGCTCACCAGAAAGTCGACGATGTGGTTGCGCACGCCGTAATAGAGCGGGTCGGCGAGCACGGCGTTCGGGCCGTTGGTCATCAGCACCACGCGGTCGGCGAGATAGATCGCCTCGTCGACGTCGTGGGTGATCATGAACACGGTCTGGCCGGTCTCGAGGCAGATGCGCCGCACCTCGTCCTGCAGCGTGCCGCGGGTGAGCGCGTCGAGCGCGGAGAACGGCTCGTCCATCAGCATGATCTTCGGCTCGATCGAGAGCGCCCGCGCGATGCCGACGCGCTGCCTCATGCCGCCGGAGAGCTCCGCCGGCCGCTTGTGCTCGGCGCCGGTGAGACCGACGAGGTCGATGAATTTCTGCGCCTGTCGGTGGAGATTGTCCTTGCGCATGAAGCGCCATTTCGACGCCACCGCGTAGGCGACGTTGCCCATGACCGTGAGCCAAGGGAGCAGCGCGTGGCTTTGGAAGATCACCGCGCGGTCGAGGCTCGGGCCTTCGATCGATTGATTGTCGACGATCACGGTGCCATCCGACGGAGGCTCGAGTCCGGCCAGAATGTTGAGCACCGTGGTCTTGCCGCAGCCGGAGTGGCCGATGACGCAGACGAATTCGCCGCGTGCCATCGACAGCCACAGCTCCTCGAATACCGTCGTGCTGCCGCCCGGCGCCGGAAAGCGTTTGCTGATGCCTTCGATGGAGATGAATTTATCGGTCATGGGATCGGCCCAAGCTCGGCAGTGACGATCGAAAGAGAGCTCGCCTGTGGATCAAAGCCTCACTCCGGAAACGTCACTAGCCGCGTCGCGCGCGCGAGAACCTGGTCGAGCACCATGCCGACGACGCCGATCACCAGGATCGCGGTGATCACGTTGGTAATGGAGAGATTGTTCCATTCGTTCCACACGAAATAGCCGATGCCGGTGCCGCCGACCAGCATCTCGGCCGCCACGATAACCAGCCACGCTATGCCGATGGAAATTCGCATGCCGGTGAGGATCGTGGGCGCCGCCGCCGGCAAGATGATGGTGAAGGCGCGGCGGAAGGGGCCGACCTCGAGCGTGCGCGCGACGTTGAGCCATTCCTTGCGCACCGAGGCGACGCCGAACGCCGTGTTGATCAGCATCGGCCACAGCGAACAGATGAAGATCACGAAGATCGAGGACAGGCTCGAGTCCTTGATGGTGTAGAGCGCGAGCGGCATCCAGGCGAGCGGTGAGATCGGCTTGAGCACCTGGATGAAGGGATCGAGGGAGCGGTTCATCAGCGGCGACATCCCGATGAGGAAACCGATCGGAATCGCCACCGCCACCGCTATGAGATAGCCGGTCATCACCCGCGCGATCGAATAGGCGAGCTGGATGCCGAGCCCTTTATCGTTGGAGCCGCGGTCGTAAAACGGGTCCTTCAGGTGCTGCCAGATTTTCAGGCCGACCTCGGCCGGACCGGGCATCGCCGACTTGCCCTGGCTCGCGGTCGCGCCGACGAGCTTGGCGTATTCCGGATCCATGGTGACGGCGGGGCCGCTGCCCATGGTCGCGAGGTGCCACACGCCGACGAACAGGCCGAACAGCAGCAGCGAAACCAGCGCTGCGCGCCACGTCATTCCCATCATCCGTCTCCCGGCGAAACGGTTCTTCAAACGCGCTTGATGGCGAAGCTCTTGAGGTAATGAGCCCGACCTCCTTCATGAGCTTGGCGGTGTCGGTGGCGAGATAGACCTGCTCGGCCACCGCCTTGTAGTCGACGTCCCCCTTGATCTGTCCCCAGCGCTTCATCTGGGTGAGAATCCAGACCGCGAACGATTGCCACGGGAACGGATCGAAATCGATGCGGTTGGGATCGCGCTTCACGTTGCCGAGCCCGTCGGCATAGGTGCCGGTGAGGATCTGTTCGAGCACGATCTCGGGCTGATTGAGGTAGTTCGCCGGCGCAATGGCCGCGGCGATCTCTTTGCGGTTCTCGGCCTTATGCGCGAACGCTGTGGCGTCGATGATCGATTTGAGCAGCGCTGCGTAGGTGTTCGGCATGGTCGTGACGAACTCCTTGGAGGCGGCGAACGCGCAGCACGGATGCCCCTCCCACAATTGCTTCGACAGGATGTGGATGAAGCCGACGCCGTCATAGACCGCGCGCTGGTTGAACGGATCGGGGCCGAGGAAACCGTCGATGTTGTCGGCGCGCAGATTGGCCACCATTTCCGGCGGCGGCACCGCGCGGATCTGGATGTCCTGGTCAGGGTCGATGCCGTGCTCGGCGACGTAATAGCGCAAGAGATAATTGTGCATGGAGTAGTCGAAGGGCACCGCGAACTTGAAGCCTTTCCAGAGCTTCGGATCGTTCTTGTCCTTGTGCTTGGTGGCGAGCGTAATGGCCTGGCCGTTGATGTTCTCGACCGCCGGCATGGTGTAGGGGATCGGGTTCGAGCCTGCGCCGAGCGTGATCGCCAGCGGCATCGGCGAGAGCATATGGGCGGCGTCGTATTCCTTGTTGAGCGTCTTGTCGCGGATGACGGCCCAGCCGGCGGTCTTGATCACCTCCACGTTCAATCCGTGCTTGCTGTAGAAGCCCATGGGATGGGCCATGATGATCGGCGTGGCGCAGGTGATCGGGATGAATCCGACCTTGAGATCCTTCTTCTCGATCGCGCCGCCCTGCGCGAATACATCGGTCGCGGTCTTGAGCGGGAAAAGCTGCGAGAGCGCGGCGAGCGCGGTCGACGCGCCGACCGATTTGAGGAACGCGCGGCGCGCGGCGTCCTTCGGAAACACGGCGCGCATCACCGCCGACGCGACCACGCCTTGGTAGCGCTTGTCTTCGCTCTCGATCTGCGCGCATTGGAGCGCCAGTTGCGCGTCGTGCTCGGCCTGGCTGCGGTGGCGCCCGCACCTGCATCCCGTCCGATTGAGTCGGCGCTCGGGATCGAAGGGGTTGTCGAAGGTCGACATGGCGGCGCGCTCCGGCGTTGTGCCGGCGGGGAGCACCGGCGTCGGTGCACGAATTAGCAATGGACGTGCCAATCCACGGGTTTGGAGGGGCCGGGATTTTCCCCGTCGGTCGGCGCCTGGCGGGTGAAAACCGAAATTGATTGCCTGTTTGTTAGGCAATCGCTGAAGTTTCGAGCAGATCGACGCGAATGCCGGGACCGCAGCCCTGCCGTTGCCGCGCCGCGAGCGCGGCACATCCCTCTCTGGGGAAAAGGCCGCGCTGCCCACGGTTTAGGCCGCATCCTGGCGAATCGCGTGCAAAGGCCGGCAACGGCCTGCGCCAGCGCCCCGGTGGCCCAGCGATTCTGCATCTGCATCAGCCGGTTGGGAGCGAACCCCGAGCGCTACCCAGTTCTGGCACGACCTTTGCGGAACCCGATGCCGACACCGGCTGCGATTGGGAGATTGCCATGAAGCGTCGTGAATTCCTCAAATCGATGACCGCATTGGCGGCGGGCAGCGTACTGCCGGCGGCGCCTGCGATCTGGTCGCCGGCCAAGGCGCAATCGCGCCAGGAGACGTTGCTCATCGTCTCCGAGAGCGGCCCTAACAATATCGACATCCACGGCGTGGGCACCAACGTGCCCGGCTACGAGGTGTCCTGGAATTGCTACGACCGGCTCATCAGCCACGAGATGAAGACGCTGCCGAACGGCGTGCAGTATTACGATCGCGACAAGTTCAGGCTCGAGCTCGCCGACGACATGAAGGTCGGCGACATGTCGGTCACTTTCAAGCTGAAGAAGAACGCGGTCTTCCAGGACGGCACACCAGTCACGGCGAAGGACGTCAAGTGGTCCCTCGACCGCGCCGTCACGGTCGGCGGCTTCCCGACCTTCCAGATGGGCGCGGGCTCGTTGACCAAGCCCGAGCAGTTCGTGGTCGTCGATGACAATACGGTCCGCGTCGATTTCCTGCGCAAGGATCGTCTCACGCTGCCGGATCTCGCGGTGATCGTGCCGGCGATCTACAACTCCGAGCTCGTCAAGAAGCACGCCAACGAAAAGGATCTCTGGGGTCTTGAATTCACCAAGCAGAACACCGCCGGCAGCGGCGCCTACCGTGTGGTGAGCTGGAATGCGGGGACCGAGGTCATCCTCGAGCGCAACGACAAGTGGACCGGCGGACCGCTGCCGAAGGTGAGGCGTATCGTCTGGCGCATGGTGCCCTCCGCCGGCAACCGGCGCGCGCTGCTCGAGCGCGGCGATGCCGACATTTCCTACGACCTGCCGAACAAGGATTTCGTCGAGCTCAAGGATCTGGGCAAGCTCAACATCGTCTCCACGCCCTATTCCAACGGCATCCAGTACATCGGCATGAACGTGAAGAATCCGCCGTTCGACAATTTGAAGGTGCGCCAGGCCGTCGCTTACGCCATTCCCTACCAGAAGATCATGGACGCGGTGCTCTTCGGCCTCGCCAAGCCCATGTTCGGGGCACCGGCCGAGTCGCCGACCGAGGTCGCCTGGCCGCAGCCGCACAAGTACAACACCGACATCGCCAAGGCCAAGGCGCTGCTCGCCGAGGCCGGCTATCCCAACGGCTTCGAGACCACGCTGTCGTTCGATCTCGGCTTTGCCGGCGTCAACGAGCCGCTCTGTGTGCTCACCCAGGAGAGCCTCGCCCAGATCGGCATCAAGTGCACGATCAACAAGATTCCCGGCGCGACCTGGCGCACCGAGCTCAATAAGAAGGTGCTGCCGCTCTACACCAACGTGTTCTCGGGTTGGCTCGATTATCCCGAGTATTTTTTCATCTGGTGCTATCACGGCAAGAATTCGATCTTCAACACCATGAGCTATCAATCGAAGGAGCTCGACGCGTTGATCGACGGGGCCGTGACCGCGGCGGCGGAAGGCGACAAGACGGCCTATGACAAGGACGTCAAAGGATTCGTCGATCTCGCCTACGCCGACATGCCGCGCGTCCCGCTCTATCAGCCCTTCGTCAACGTCGCGATGCAAAAGAACGTGTCGGGATATCAGTATTGGTTCCACCGCCGCCTCGACTACCGCGCGCTGGTGAAGGGGTGATGCGCTTCCGAATCCGATTGATCAATTCGGATCACTGTCGTCCCCGCGAAAGCGGGGACCCATGACCACCGGCTCTGGAATATGGGTCCCCGCTTGCACGGGGACGACTACATGGTTGGGGCAAATGCTGCCATGCTGATGATGGTCGTCAAGCGCATGCTGATCGCGGTGCCGAGCCTGATCGGCGTGGTGATCGTCACCTTCCTGCTGACGCGGGCGCTGCCCGGCGATCCCGCGGCCTATTTCGCCGGGCCCGCCGCCACCAAGGAGGCGATCGAGCAGATCCGCGTCAAGCTCGGCCTCGACAGGCCACTCTACGTGCAATTCATCCGTTACGTCGGCGATTTGGCGCGCGGCGACCTCGGCAACTCGCTCACCACCGGGCAGCCGGTCGGATACGAGATCAAGACCCGTCTGCCGGCCTCGGCGGAGCTCACTCTGCTCGGACTGATGGTATCGATGGCGATCGCGGTGCCGCTCGGAATTCTGGCGGCGACGCGGCCGAACTCCATCATCGACCATGTCTGTCGCGTCGTCTCCACCGCCGGGGTGTCGCTGCCGGTGTTTTTCACCGGCCTGATCCTGATCTACGTCTTCTACTATCTGCTCGGCTGGGCGCCGGCGCCGCTCGGACGGCTCGACGTCTTCTTCAGCCCGCCGCCGCACGTGACCGGCTTCTATCTCGTCGACAGCCTGATCGCGGGCGATGGCGAGGTGTTCTTCGCCAGCCTCAAGCAGCTGGTCCTACCGGCGCTCACGCTCGGCATCTTCTCGCTCGCGCCGATCGCGCGCATGACGCGCGCGTCAATGCTCGCCGTGCTGGCGTCCGACTTCGTGCGCACCGCGCGCGCGAGCGGGCTCACGCCCTTCACCGTGATCGTCACCTACGCTTTCCGCAACGCCATGCTGCCGGTCATCACCACGCTTGGCATGGTGTTTTCCTTCCTGCTCGGCGCCAACGTGCTGGTCGAGAAGGTGTTCGCCTGGCCCGGCATCGGCTCGTTCGCGGTCGAAGCGCTGATCGCGTCTGACTTTGCGCCGCTGCAAGGCTTCGTCCTCACCATGGCGGTGATGTATGTCGTGCTCAACCTCTTGATCGACGTGCTCTACGGCCTGATCGATCCGCGCGTGAGGATCGAGGCATGAGCAAAGCGTCTCGCGGTGAATTGAGTACAACCGCGCAACAGACTCGGTCTGCTCCCTTCCCCCTTGTAGAGGATGGCTGGGGAGGGGGGTCGTTGTTATCGCCCGAGGCGTCACAGCCAAATTCTAGCCCCACCCCTAACCCCTCCCCACAAGGGGGAGGGGAATCCACCGCGTCTGTGGCAACGTCGCGCGGCATTTCCGCCGGAATACGCATCGCGCCAGCCCTCGCACACAACACTGGCTTCTCCGCCGGGTTGCGGCACGCCCGTTACATTCTCAGCGAGAACGCGGTGACCGGTTTTGCCTTCGCGCTGTTTCTCGCGATCGTGCTCGCGGCCTTGGCCGGTCCTTATCTCGTCCCTTATGACCCGCTCGCGAGCGATACGGCGGCGGCGCTGAAGGCGCCGTCGGCGGCGCACTGGTTCGGGACCGACCAGCTCGGCCGTGACGTGTTCAGCCGCGTCGTCGTGGCGACGCGGCTCGATTTTTTCATCGCCGTCGCCTCGGTGGCGCTGGTCTTTCTCATGGGCGGGCTCGCCGGCGTCGCCGCCGGATTTTTCGGCGGTTGGACCGATCGCGTCGTCGGCCGTATCGCCGACACGATCATGGCCTTCCCGCTGTTCGTGCTGGCCATGGGCATCGTCGCTGCGCTCGGCAACACCGTGCAGAACGTGGTGTTGGCCACCGCGATCGTGAATTTCCCGCTCTATGCGCGCATCGCTCGCGCCGAGGCCAACGTCCGCCGCGAGGCCGGCTTCGTGCAGGCGGCGCGGCTCTCCGGCAACGGCGAGCTCCGCATCCTGCTCGCTCAGATTCTGCCGAACATCATGCCGATCATGGTGGTGCAGATGTCGCTGACCATGGGCTACGCCATTCTCAATGCCGCCGGCCTCTCCTTCATCGGCTTGGGCGTGCGTCCGCCGACCGCCGAATGGGGGATCATGGTGGCGGAAGGCTCCGCGTTCATGGTGTCGGGCGAATGGTGGATCGCGTTCTTTCCCGGCGCCGCGCTCATGGTCGCGGTGTTCTGCTTCAACCTGCTCGGCGACGGGCTGCGCGACATCGTCGATCCGCAACGGCGCACCTGAGGCGGCCATGACCGAAGCGGTTCCGCTCCTCGATGTTGCAGACCTCACCGTCGAATTCACGACGCGCCGCGGCATCGTGCGCGCGGTGGAGCACGTCGATGTGCGCATCGCCAAGGGCGAGACCGTCGGCATCGTCGGCGAGTCCGGCTCCGGCAAATCGGTCACCTCCTATGCGGTGATGCGCATCCTGGATCGCGCCGGACGCATCGCCGCCGGGGCGGTGCATTTCACCGGGCTCGACGTGCGCGCCGCAAGCGAGGATCAAATGCGCAACCTGCGCGGGCGCGAAATGTCGATGATCTTCCAGAACCCGCGCGCGGCCTTGAATCCGATCCGCAAAGTCGGGCGGCAGATCGAGGACGTGCTGGAGCAGCATTCGCAGGTGGATTCCTCCGCGCTCACGGACAAGGCGATCGAAATACTCGATCAGGTGCGCATCGCTCGCCCGCGCGAGCGCTATCATGCCTATCCGTTCGAGCTCAGCGGCGGCATGTGCCAGCGCGTGGTGATCGCGCTCGCGCTCGCCTGCCGTCCCCAACTCCTCATCGCCGACGAGCCGACGACCGGCCTCGACGTGACGACGCAGAAGACGGTGATGGACCTCATCGTCGAGCTCACCAAGCAGCGCGGCATGTCGACGATCCTCATCACCCACGACCTCGGCCTGGCCGCCACCTATTGCGACCGCGTGGTGGTCATGGAGAAGGGCCGCGTGGTGGAGACCGCGCTGTCGCGCGAGATTTTCACCGCCCCCTCGCATCCCTACACGCGCAAGCTCATGCGTGCGACCCCGCGCCCCGGCACATCGCTGCGCGATCTCCTGCCCGAGGACGAGAGTTCGTACGAGGCGCGTCCGCCCACTGCGACCCCCACCCCACAAGGGGGAGGGAAGCGCACCGAGTCTGTCGCGCGATCCAACGGTAAAAGCGGAGCGCCGCTGCTGGTGGTGGAGAAGTTGGTCAAGGAATACCCGCGCAAGGGGCTTGGAGGTTTCGCGAAAATCTTTCAGCGCCAGCCCACGCCAGAGCCCGAGACCTTCCGCGCGGTGGACGGCATCAGCTTTACCATCAACCGCGGCGAGAGCGTCGGCCTGGTCGGAGAGTCCGGCTGCGGCAAGTCGACGACTTCCACGATGGTGATGCGCCTCATCGACAAGAGTGACGGCGTCATCATGTTCGACGGCGAGGACATCGGCGCGATTGCGGCCAAGGCGTTCGCCAAGCTGCCGCTGCGCAAGCGCATCCAGATGGTGTTCCAGGACCCGACCGACAGCCTCAATCCACGCTTCACCGCCGCGCGCGCCATCGCCGACCCGATCTTGCGACTGGCCAATCTGAAGGGACGCGAGTCGGTACGTGCACGCTGCGAAGCGCTGGCCCGCCAAGTCGGCTTGCCGGTCGAACTGCTCGACCGCTTTCCGCATCAGCTGTCCGGAGGACAAAAGGCGCGCGTGGGCATCGCGCGGGCGATCGCGCTCAACCCCGAACTCGTCATCCTCGACGAGCCGACGGCGGCGCTCGACGTGTCGGTGCAGGCGGTCGTTCTCAATTTGCTCCAGGAGCTCAAGGATACGCTGGGGATGAGCTACCTGTTCGTCTCCCACGATCTCAACGTGGTGCGGCTGCTGTGCGATCGCGTCATCGTCATGCGGGCGGGACGCATCGTCGAACAAGGGCCGACCGAAGAGATTCTGGTTTCGCCGCAAGCGCAATATACTCGCGACCTCTTGGCCGCCATTCCCCATCCCATGTTCGCGTAGCGGGAGTGGGACGGTCGATTCCGCGAAAGCGGGACTCAGGTTTAAGGCTGGATTCCCGCTTGCGCGGCAGTGAGCGCTGGAGCGACTTCGGAATAGAACGCAAATGACCAAGCGAGCCAAATCGAGCAAAAGCAAAGCTAAAACACCGCGCGCACGAGCGAAGGCGCGCGCGAGGCGGATGTTTCCCAAGAGGGGCCGCAAAACTGCCAAGCGCGATCCTCTCGACAGCTTCGTCGATGCCGCGGCGCACGCCCTCGATCTCAAGATCGAGCCGACCTGGAAGGGTGCGATCAAAACCAATCTCGAGGTGACGCTCGCGCTCGCAGCCCTGTGCGCGGATTTTCCGCTGCCGGACGATGCCGAGCCGGCGCCGGTTTTCTCGGCCTAGGGCAACTCGGGATGGACACCGCCTGGGCGCATGCGAGCGAGATCGCCGCTGCCGTATCCGACGGCCGCACGAGCGCGACCGCGGTCGTGGGCGGAGCGCTGGCGCGGATCGCGAAACACGATCGCGCGCTCAACGCGTTCACCGCCGTCACCGAGGAGCGCGCGCTTGCCAAGGCCGCGGCGATCGATGCTGAGCGTGCAAGGGGCCGTCGGCTCGGCGTGCTCGCCGGCGTGCCGTTCGCGGTCAAGAATTTGTTCGACGTCGCCGGGCTGCCGACGCTCGCCGGCTCGAAGATCAATCGCGACCGCGCGCCGGTTGCGCGCGACGCCACCGTCATCGCACGCCTAGAAGCCCACGGCGCCGTGCTCGTGGGCGCGCTCAATATGGGTGAATATGCCTACGACTTCACCGGCGAGAACGTCCACGACGGCGCCTCGCGCAATCCCCACGACGTCAGCAGGATGACGGGCGGCTCCTCCGGCGGCTCGG